>Ga0187893_10011501_pt1 | contig 12832 bp, 14 predicted proteins | sample MA1701074metaG_FD_139574 | JGI IMG/M metagenome (GOLD analysis project Ga0187893, IMG submission 139574) | White microbial mat communities from a basaltic lava cave in the Kipuka Kanohina Cave System on the Island of Hawaii, USA - MA170107-4 metaG ...
CTCGGCACTAGCGCGTTAGGCGACAAAAAAGGGGGCGTGTCGTCAGACACGCCCCTTGATCTCAGGGCAGTCAGCAGACTGGATCGGTTACTTCAAGGCGTCAATACTGGCGCCAAAGTTAATGTGAAACGCCGACCCATTCATCACCAGTGCCGGCACCGACTTGACACCGGCTGCTACAGCTTCTTTCACCCGCGCTTTGTTCGTGCCGAGATGGACGCTTTCCACGGCATATTTCGACGGATCCAGGGCGTTAGCGACGCTGTGCTCGGCTGCGACGCACACCGGGCATCCAGCGTGATAGAAAATCGCTTTTGTTTTCATAATAGTCTCCCTTCAAATATAATGGTATGGGTGAGGTTACCGTATCCACAACACCGTGGAAACAACGCCGGACTCAGGGTAGCAGACGCTCTTCGGTTCCCCGTCTACCTGGTGGGGTAGCGTACTGACAATCCGGCAATGAAATCAATAAAAAAATCACCGAATCCAGTGCGCAACATCCGGCCGGTTTCTCTTGTCTATTTGGTTTGTTTGGTTGAACCAGACTAACCAGATAAACAAAACAAACCAGATCAACCAGACAGACCGGGTTAGCGTATGACCTGAATCGCTTTCCACCGTTCGGATCGATAGCGCCAGAGTAACAGCCCCATTCGGACTGTCCAATCTGCGATCATGGCGCTCCACACGAAGAGCACATCGAGTGTGAGCCAGGGACCTGCGATAGCCGCGAGGGGCAGTCGGACTCCCCACATGCCGATCGTCGTCGCCAACATGATGAACCGGGTATCGCCGGCTCCACGTAACGACCCGGCCAGGACCATGGTGAGGGCGAGCGGAACTTGGAGGATGGCGACGATACGCAGGAACACCGTGCCGAGTTCGACAACGGCTTCGTCGTTGGTAAAGGTACGGAGCAGTGCATAGGGAAAGAAAAAGAACAGCACGCCCATCGATGCCATCGCGACGGTTGCCAGGCGATTCGCTTCCAAGTTTTCCAATTTGGCCCGTACATATTTCCCTGCGCCGATACTCTGCCCCACCATCGTGGCTGCGGCGATCGCGAAGCCGTATCCCGGCAGGAACGATAGGGATTCGATCGACAAGCCGACTTGATGCGCGGCGTAGGTCACAGTGCCGTACAGCAGGACAATCTTGGTGTAGAGGATAATCCCCGTCTGTTGAAACATCCGCTCGCCGGAGACTGGCGCTCCAATCTGCCAGGTGGAGCGCAAGAGATCGCGTCGTACGTCGAGTGACTTCCTAAAGAGCTTTCGGCAGGCCCAGAGGAGGTAGGCCACGCCCGTTCCTTCTGCGAGCCCCGCAGCAATAGCTGCTCCGGTGATGCCCCAGGCAGGGAAGCCCCAGAGTCCATAGACCAGAGGGTAGGCGATTGTGAGATAGAGTAGATTCACCGCAATCAAGGCATACATTGGAGTTTTGGTGTCTCCGGTGCCTTGCATAATCGATGAGAGGACCTGTAGGAAGATTGTGCAGGGAATAACCACGAAGATGAGGTTCGAATAGGGAAGGGCCAGGGTGATGACGTCGTGCTCTGCGCCCAACAACTCCATGGTGACACGATTCAGGGACAATCCGAGTGCCACGAGCGAGGAGGACACGATGGCTGCCAATCCGAGGAGATGCGTGGCGGCTTCTCCGACGTCTTTAGTGCGGCGAGCGCCCCACAGTTGGGCGATGAGGACGTTTGCACCAACCGATAATCCGGAGACGAGCGTGGTGGCTATGAAGGCCAGCAACTGGCCAAGTCCGACGGCCGCGATGGATGTAGCACCGAGACCGCCGACAAGGAAGACAGCGGCGATGCCCTCGGTGCGTTGGAGCAGGCTGCTGACCGTGACTGGTAAGGCAAGGGTCAGGACGGACTTTCTGATCTGTGTGATGCGGGACGCCATGGCGGGCCATCCTAACAGGATGTAGGAAAAGTCGCTCGTTTCAGGATGCTCAAAAAGGCCACGGTTCTCACCCGCCCAGCCCCGGCGCGCCAAGACGCGCCATTCCGCAGGCAAGGCCGCAGCAATTGACCAAAGATGGTTGTTCCAAGCTTGTTCGTGTATGTTGACCTATGATGGCTTGAATGAGTCCCCCGCTGCGCGCGTTGAGCGCGGCCCTTCCAATTCTCTCTATCTCTCTTTAGGGGAGTGGCCGAGGGTGCCCTCTACTGCGCGCATCGAACGAGCACAGTTTCATCGTGCGCGTTCTGCGAGCAAGAAGGGCACCTGGCCGCTCCCTTCCCTGCTGGCGGACTTTTTCAGCATCCTGGTGGACAAAGGTGTGTCTGTCCGATTAGGGTCGTCTCACCATGACTGAACTCAGCGATCTCGTATCAGTTCCTCTTCCGAAGGCCTCGCGCCTGTCAAAGTCAAAGTTCCTGTCAGGCCTTCAATGTCACAAGCGCCTGTATCTCGAAGTGCATCATCCCTCTCTCGCGACCAAGCCGGATGCGGCGACCCAGGCGATGTTTGATATGGGAACAGAAGTCGGGGAGTTGGCCCGGAGTCGCTTCCCCGGCGGTGCCTTGGTGCCAGCAGGTTATCGCCAGACAGAAACCGCTCTTGCGCAGACGGCTGCGCTGATTCAGGACCTCACTGTGCCGGCTATTTTCGAGGCGGCGTTTTTGCACGGTGGGGTGCTGATTCGCGCGGATGTTTTGGAGCGTGTCCTGACCGCCGATGGACAACCCTGTGGCTGGCGCCTGATCGAGGTCAAGTCTTCAACGAAGATCAAAGACGTGCATCTCGAGGATCTCGCCGTGCAAAGCGAAGTGATACTGGGCGCAGGGCTGACGCTCGTCTCCGTCTGTCTCATGCATATCAATACCGGATATCTGTATCGAGATGGGGCGATCGATCTGACAGAGTTATTTGCGATTCAGGATCTTTCAGAAGCTGTGGCTCAACGACGGGCTGCGGTGCCCGAGCGGTTGGCCACGATGAGTCGCATGTTGCTTCAGGCGCAACCCCCTGCCATTGAGCCGGACCGGCATTGTCATACACCATACGATTGTCCCTTCTGGGAACATTGCACTAAAGACAAGCCGGCGCGGTGGATTCATTATTTACCGGGGTCGAAACAGGTGGTCGATCAGTTGACTCAGCAGGGGGTAACGACGATCGACGAGATTCCAGCCGGTACAAGGCTGTCGCCGGTTCAGCGTCGTGTGAAAGAGAATGTGGAGTGGGTGTCGGAGAAATTGGGCCCTACGCTCAAGACAGTGCAGTTTCCCGTCCATCATCTGGATTTCGAAACGGTGATGCTGGCGGTTCCACGATTTCCGGAGACGCGTCCTTATCAAGCGCTACCGGTGCAATGGTCGAACCACATCGAACAAGACCGCGGTGATATCGTGCATCACGAGTACCTGCACGGAGAGGGGACTGATCCGCGCAAGCAGTTGGCCGAAGCTCTGCTGGAGTCGCTTGGAAGCAAAGGGAGCATTTGTGTCTACTCGCCCTATGAAAAGTCTGTGATCGAGCAACTAGCCGAGGCTCTTCCTTTGTTGCGTACCGCTCTTCGAGCATTAGTGAAGCGCATCTGGGATCTGCATCCAATCGTGTGCGATCACTACTATCATCCACACTTTGACGGCTCCTATTCACTAAAAGAGGTCCTTCCTGCTCTCGTTCCAACGATGGGGTATGACGACCTGGCGATCAAAGATGGAGCGCATGCCGCCAGTCAGTACTACCGCATGGTCTTTGTCGAAACGGATTGGGTCGAACGGGATAAAATCCAAGAAGCGTTGCTAGCCTACTGTAAGCGCGACACGCTTGCGATGGTTGAGCTCAGGCGAGCGTTAAAGGAAAAGGCGCAGATGAAAGGCGAATGAGATACTGATTCGTCGGCCTTACGCGGGGTTTTTATCCTCCGGCCTTGATTCTAAGGCCGGAGGCACGAGCGAACTTGGTTTGGCGGAGAGGGTGGGGATCGAACCCACGGTCCCGTTGCCAGGACAGCAGTTTTCGAGACTGCCCGATTCGGCCACTCTCGCACCTCTCCGCTTGGCAGAACTCGCCTCACGTCAGGGTAGGATTGGGGCGGATGTACCGTCTTTGCGATCGGCTCCGGGGGGAGCTTACCCTGGGGAGTGTGATTTTTCAATCGGTTTTCTTTTCACTCGAAGAGCCAGTACGATGAGGTCGAGCTGGTTTGTCTGGTTGATCTGGTTTGTTTTGTTTATCTGGTTAGTTTCGTTCAACTAAAAAACCAGACAGACCAGACAAACCAAACAAACCAAATTCAACATCCTGCTATAGGAGGCTACTGGTGAATCCGGGTGCAGGTGAGTCGGTCATGGTCTTTCCGTCTATTGAGGTGATCGCAACGGCCGGCTGGTCGGCGCCGATCGGGATGGAGGATCGGACCATTCATGTCTGGGGCTTCTCGCTGGACGGAAGCAAGTCTTTTGTGGAGCAGTGCCGTTCCTGGTTGAGCGAAGATGAACGCGGGAGGGCGGCCCGGTTCATCCGCCAACGCGACCAACTTCGATACGTGTTGGCGCACGGTGGTCTCAGGGCGGTGCTCGCCCGTTACACCGGCCTCGATCCGTCGGACTTGATGTTTCAGCTGGGCTCAACAGGGAAGCCGGCGCTTCTGAATGGGCGTGTCCTACAGCATCCACTGGAGTTCAATCTGTCCCATTCCCGGGGGCGTATGCTCATGGCAATTGCGGGTGAACAGGACATCGGAGTCGATCTTGAACAGATTCGCGACAAGGTCCAAGCTGCCAAGCTGGCCGAACGATTTTATGCGCCAGCTGAGCGCGAGAGGGTGATAAGCATGTCAGGTCCAGGCCAGACCCAGCAGTTTTACCGTTATTGGGTCGCTAAAGAAGCAGTATTGAAAGGCCAGGCGGTTGGGTTACGGTCATTACAGCAGTGCGAGATTCTCACCTCAGATGATTCCCCGAGGGCAAAGGTCAAGTTGTCGGAAGGCGCAACCATGCAACCTGGATGGATGGTCCACTGGCTAGACTGTGGAGCTGGATGGGTAGGAGCGGTGTCGGCTCACGGCAGCGATTGGGCTATTCGCATTAAGACGAGCGCATAAACGACGGACCGTCCTCGTAGCGGAGTGTCTCCGCCTGCTTCATCCTGTTCGCAACTGACGGAAAAATTGCTGGATCAAGGCTTGGCTCTCCTGTTCCAGTAGCCCGCCGAGAATCTCAACGTGGTGATTCAACCGCGGTTCGTTTGTGAAATCGAACACCGATCCGCAGGCGCCGGCTTTTGGATCCCATGCCCCAAAGACGACTCGGGAAATCCTCGCTAGAACAATCGCACCGATACACATCGAGCAGGGCTCCACGGTCACGTAGAGGGTCGTGTCGGTCAATCGCCACGTGCCCAGTGCGATCGCTGCAGCGCGGATTGCAATGACCTCCGCATGGGCCGTGGGGTCCTGCCAGAGTTCGCGATAGTTGTGTGTCTGCGCCAGAACCTGGCTGTTTTGAACGATCAAGGCTGCGATCGGTACTTCGCCAACGGCCGGCGCCCGGGACGCTTCTTCCAGGGCCATCCGCATAAACGTGAGGTCCTGTGCGCGCTCGTCTCCTGGCATTGTTGTCTCCCTAGAAGATCGTTATTTGGTTTGTCTTGTCTATCTGGTTTGTCTGGTTTTTTGGTTGAATGAAACTAACCAAATGAACCAAATCAACCAGATAAACAAAACAAACCAGATAGATCAGATAAACCGAGTTACGATCGGCTCAAGAGATATATCGGTCCAGTCGGTTGCGGGCGGCCTCCTGAGGGCTCAAGGCTGACGGCAAAGGTCTTCGCATCCGTGAAACTCGGCACCTTCTTGACCAGTAGGTGAGCGGTTTCTCCGCGATCCATGTGAAAGATCCCGATGCTCACGGGTTTGTCGTGAATGGCCCACAGTTGATAGGTCATGGCAGCGGGACATTCTGGCAGGTTCACGGAGTAGAGCCAGACTTTTTGGGTTCGAAAATCGTACAGCAGGAACCCCGCGGCCCGTTTCGCCATGTCCGATCCGGTGAGGGAGACGGCCTTGACGTTGGGAATTCGAAGGAGTGAGGCTAATTCGTCTTGCGGAGTTCTGACGGTGTGAGCGCTCTCTCGCTGGCTTAATTGAATACGAATCTCTTCCAGTTCAGCTTCACGCTGGGCCAGCTGTTCCTTGGCTTCCGTGGCTTCGTTCGTTCGTTGCTGCATTTCGTTGCGTAATTCGGCGAGGACTATGGCTTGGTCGCCGACCTCACGTTGTAAACCGGCAAGCTTCGTCGACTTTTCCTGGATCAATGCTTCGAGCTTTTTAATGTTCGATGTATCGATGGAACGTTGTGTCGACACGTTCCACGCGAAATATCCGCCAACCGCCACGATCAGGAGCGCGGCCAAGCCAAGGGCCCAGGGTAGTGACAACGATCGGGCAGGGGCGACGGGAGGAAAGAGGTGGTTCATCCATTCGCCAGGTTCCAGACTCGGCCGGGCCGGTTCGTTCGGTGCCGCTTCAGCTGGAATCGGTGCGGGGTTACGTCCAGCCATGATCGTGGCTTTGAGAGAACGTGGCGGCTTGGTCGGACTGAGACCGAGCGGGAGAAGAGCGGCGACGGATTGATAGTCTTTCAGCGCACTGTGACAGGAGGCGCAGCCGGAGAGTAGGTGGGCTTCCAGCGCCTGTCGCTCGATCCGGTCCAGCGCACCTGCAGCATACAAGGGAACCGATTCTTCGAGTTCTTCATGCGTCATTGGAGCTCACCATGGTTCCACCACTGTTGGAGGCCATCTCGGAGTTTGGACATTCCAAGTTTGATCCGTGTCTTGACGGTCCCGAGCGGCTGGTTCAGCCGCGTGGCAATCTCGGCATGGGAGAGTCCTTCGTAGTATGCGAGTTCAATCGCTTGTTGCTGCGCCTGTGGCAATCCAGCCACAGCTGCCCCGACCGCAATACGCAGTTCTTGATCGGCCTGTGTCTCAAACGGGCTTGGACCCAGGTCGGCCACCTGCGCAGCAGTTCCGGCTTCCAGCGAGCTCGTGGCCCGATAGCCTCGTGCGGCCCTGGCCCGTAGCCGGTCGATGGCCCGACTTTTGGTGAGGGTGACCAACCATGCGACCGGGGTTCCACGCCCGACGTCATAGCGGGAGACCTTCCGCCAGACTTCCAAATAGACATCCTGCAAGAGCTCCGCTGCTTCCTCGTGATTCCCCAAGATCCTGACTGCCAACGTGAACAAGAGCGTGCTCGAATGGTCATAGAGCTGGCTGAACGCCTGCTGATCGCCTTTGACCACGCGGGCCAGCAAGGTTGGATCGATCATCGAGGTGGCGTGTCGTGAGGGTTTATCCATAATGCGAGCGAGTGGTGAGGAAAAGCCGGGATCACCTCATGTCCGCCACGACTATAGCATCCTACGGAGGGAACGGCCAAAAGGATGTGTGTTTCAGGTCGAGCCTTTCGCCTGAACGATGGCGATTGCAGCAGAATGGCTCATGAATAATGCGGGTTAGGCTGAAAGTATCGAACGATCACTTCGGCAGCCTCCACGGCACCGGTTGGAGGCGGCGGCAACGAAGGCACCGGTGAGGCCAAGGCTTGCAGTAAGGTTGGCTCCCACCGGCCTCGCGTGAAGTCGTCGATCAACAATTCGATGCTACGTCCATAGCGATGCAGATAGTCGACCAGCGGCGGTTCATCGGCAAAATTGTATCGGCGGACATACACGACTGGCTGTTGAAGCGCGACCGCCTCAACGATGGTGCCGTAACCCGGTTTGGTCATGATGATATCGACAGAAGCAAGCAGGGTCTTAAAGGAAAATGGGAGCGTCTCAGTGGAGTGAATGCGGGTATATCCCGGTGGGACTGGGCCGTCGAAGAGGTAGCGATAGTGGCGCAGCTGTTCCATCTGTTCAAGCGGGAGGGAGGTTAGAGGAATACCGCCGAATCCCACCAAGACGGTCCGTTCGTTGGGTGCGAGGGCGAGGGTTGAGGCTAGTCGGTCTCGTTCAGGGGAGGTGGGGCTGGCTATCGGGCCAATATCGATAATGTTGGAGAAGACATCGATTCTTGGAGCAGGAGTGATGCGAAGGGCCAGGCGCGCTTTCGCATAGGAACCACGGATGCACTGAATCAACTGTCGGTGTGAATTGTCTGATGCGTGGCAGTATTCCTCGAGCACGAGGTCCCAGGTAAAGTTTGCAACGGCGACGGTCTGTATCTGTGCGCGGGAACCGGCCTCGATGGCGAGGTAGGGTGTATCGGCGATGATCAGCGCGGGTGATGCCGCCTGCATGGCGGTGACTTCGTTGGACAGACGTGCTTCCCAGGTTTTGTGGAAGCGCTGGTGCGCCGCCCAAGTCGCGTTGATGTCGATCTTGAGGGGTCCGTCTTGGATACAGCCGACATCTTGCTGCACCGGTTGAAGGTCCCAGGGAATAGTCAGGCGGTCGCGGAAAAACGAGGATGGGACCGTGGTGCGTAGGACGGCGGTCAGGCCTGGCACGAGGACGCCCAATGCATTGAGTACGGGCACCACTTGCGCAGCGTGACCGTATCCGTGTCCGGAGATCGCACACCAAATTAGCGGCATAGCAGGGTGCTGAAGAAGCTCCTCAACGTCGTTCTCGGCTCATCGAAATCGTCAACGTACCCCTGAGGGCACGTCTCCGATTTCGACTCGCCTGCGGCCTAGTTGAAAAAGCTTTTTGAGCACCCTGAATTGAGATGCGTTAGGCCGTATGCCCATGGTTTAGCTGGTGGAATGGTCCGACTCTAACGGCGCGATATTGTATTGCAGCTCGAGGTCGAACTCGTCGATCAATTCATTGGCCGTGGCAGCGCCCAGATCGGAGCGCACCTCGTTGATCACAAGATCGATCGCCATCCCGGCCTGTGCCCCGTACTGCGTCATCGCCGATTCGATTCGCTGTCTGGCTTCTTCAATCTTCATGGGGCACTCCTCGTTCCATCACGATCCGATTCGTTATCCCAGGGTTCGAAGCAACGCTTCCATCTCAGGGACCAAGTCTCCCCCTCCGCTGGATCGACCGGAGCGGGCGGCGTCGATGCCGGCTTGCAAGATGGGCTTCGCTTCGTCCTTCCGTCCCAAAGAGACTAAGGCGCGTCCGAGGCCCAGGTGCGACGCAACGTGGGTCAGGTCCAGCTGTGTGGCGATGGTCAGGTGCTCGACCGCTTCTTCGAGATTTCCGGCTTCCTGAACGAGTTTATTCCCGAGCCCGTAACGGCCGAGAAAGCCCTGTGGATTTTTGATGACCATCTGTCTGAACGCGTCAAGATCCACGCCTGCCTCCTCGTGAGTGTAGGGCGCATGATACCACTGCAAGGAAGGAGAGAGCCAGATCTCTGAGGAGTCATGAACGGTTTTATGCCGGGCTACTGAGCAGATGAGTCTGCGATCGGTTGGGACACGGGGATCACACGGGGGGGACGAGTGGCAGACTCCGACCGACACGAATCGAATCGGTTTGTCCTGGGAGTGCTCGCTGCTTGCAAGGAAGAAGGTCGAGTCCTGAATCACTTGATTGAGCAGGGACGACAGGCAGGCTTCTGTGACCTCACCTTTTAACTGTTCGATGACGTCAGGGCTCGCACCAAACAGATTGTAGTGGGCCGATCCATTGGATGTGGCGGTGTACCGCTTGATCTGCCCGTCCCATCGTTCCATCTCAAGCGACATCTCGGCGCCATAGTCGTAATTGAGGGATATGAACGGCGCCAGCGCAAACATCGAAGCGCCGACGACGAAGCCCCGCCAGGCAGCTTGGCCGGCATGGGGCTCTACAAGATTGTCGATCGAGAGGCGCACAGTGACACGAGCCTGGTCCGCCGCCGGTTGAGTGTACCCAGATTGATAAAGTTGAGAGAACAGGCGAGTGGCTTCGATGGCACCGAGTACCTGCCGTTCGAGTATCGTGGGCGGAGCGATCGACGAGCCGTTGAGGGTTACCCGTATCGTCTCAAGCAGCAGAGGCACTCGTGCATCGGTGGCCACCGTGGCACTGGTAGGCGGTGCGGCGTCTGTGGGGCCAGCCAGTTCGATCCAATGGGAACAGCCGGTTCCAAGGCCTAGTGTCATGGCGAGAACGCTGCCGATCAATGGTCGTGAAAAAATCTGGCTTCTCATCCTGCGTGCTCCTGGTTCAGAAAAAGAAGGAAAACCCGCCAAAGGGCAGGCTGGAATTGAGCCCGAGGTTCGGGTAGCGCGTGCCGCCATTGGAAATATGTTGAAAGCGATAGCCGACGTTGAGTGCGGCTTGGTCGGTCAGGAAATAGGAGACCCCGAATCCGGCCGTCAAGACGAAGTTGAACCGGCTGGACTCTTCCGGGGTCTTCCCGGCGAGATCGGTCCAGAAGGGGCCTCCAGCGAATTCGGCATAGGGCCGGATCCGGTCCTGTGCGACGAAGGTGTACTTGATTTTCGGGGTGAAGCCGACACCGTGCGTGACAAACGGTTCCTGGAACTGGATATAGACCATCTCCGCGCCGAGTGAGACTTGACCGCGATACCAACTGTCGCCGATGGGATCGGTCAGCGTCATCATCCAGGAGGGCATAAGGGCAACTCCTTGCTGCTTTGTGGTGTGGTCCTGTGTGAGACGATGGGGGAGCATGTAGCCGGCGGTGAGTCCGACTTCTTGAGTGCCCACCGTGATCTGGGGTGTGGGGTCGGCGGCGTAAATAGGGGAAGACAGGGCAGCCATGAGCGTGATTAAAAATATATAGACGAGCAATGTCTCAACCTGTCTGCGAAGTTCATGTCAGAATCCTGTCGGCTATCGGGAGGTGAAACTTGATGGACAGGTGTGACAGCTCTCACATTAGCAGAGGACTTCAGTCTGTCCAGTAAGATGCGAGATTCCGCCGGGCGACTGGTATGAAATCAAGAAGAGGTATGGGTTAGGGGCGCGGGGCAGATTGACGGATATGGTTCAAAGCTTCCAGATCACGGTTCAACTCCGGCAGTTTATAGTGCGTCGCGAGGAACACGACGCGTTCGAGGCAACGGATGGCGGATACTCGATCGGCAACGTGGATATACACGTCAGCTAGCAGGCGTAGTACCGCGGCTTCGCCTGATGCGTTTCCGAGCTTGATAAAGTGTTCGGACGCGTTGTTGAAACATTTCTCCGCCTTTCGCTCGTCACCGGCATCGAGAAACATTTTGCCCAGCTGACTATAGGTGAGTGCCAGCCCTTCCTCATTGCCGACGATGCGATGCGCATCAAGGGCCTGGGTAAAGTATGTGGTGGCTCCATCCCACTGTGTCCGGCGGGCCTCTTCCATTCCGAGGTTGTGGTAGAGGATGCCGAGCGCCCGGTAATCGTTCAGGGGTGTGAGGAGGTCGAGGGCTTCGAGATAGTAGGGACGGGCCTTTTCCGGTGTGCCGGCTCCGACGTGCAGGTTGCCGAGGTTCACGAGGGTATGGGCGATGGCGTATTGATTCCGTTCCGTGCGCTGGATGGTCAGCACTTCCCGGTAGCAGGCTTCAGCATGATCCAGGTCGCCCGAAAGGGCGTAGACATTGCCCAGATTGCCGAGCGAATCGGAGAGGGCGATGTGGTCATTGGCCATCCGATCGTCTGCGACTGCCTGTTCGTAGGCGGCTTTGGCCTGCGAGAGTTGACCGCGGTGGAGAAAAATTCGTGCGCGATGTTTGTCGTCGTCGGACATGGGCCTCGTCTCTCGTCGTTCGTGAAGTGTATCTCGTATTTCGTCTGACGAGGAACGCTTCACGTTTCACGAGATACGCGTCCCCGCTAGTCTCCTCCCTTAGGTGTGTCGCGTCGAAATTCGGCTTGAATCTCATCCTCTCCATCGAGCCTCAATCCGTCACGAAATGAACCGTAGAGTTCGGTGATCTGCACGACGTCTGCTTGATGCTTCCCATCAGGAGAAGCCAGAAATGTTTCGCAGAGCCGGAGGCCAGTCTGGAAATGATGCGCGATCGTTTCTTCCGTGACCTGTTGCCAGGTGATGAAGATACAGAAGGCCTGGAAGGAATGCGCGTTGGGATAGCGGGCTGCGAGAGCGAGCAAGTCCTCATAGGCCGCGCGCGCCGTCGATCCGGCGTTAGAGGAAAAGGTGTTTTCGAGCTCTACGGCTGTATCCCAGTCGGAGCCAAGCTCCGCCTCGGCTCGTCTGAATGTCTCTTGTGCGGCAAGTGCAGCGTCGAATTGCATGGATGACCTCAAATCTCGTTTTGGAAGGATAGGCGGAGAGGGAGAGGAAGGTCAATGAGTAGGGCGGTGTTGATCTGGACACCAGATTGCTGCGGTCGAGTCGCCAAATGCCGAGGCTTTCTTTTCAATATATCTAGTTCCCACCCATGCGCAAACCACTGCATCGAGGGCGTCTTCAAAACGTTTAAGCATGCGCAGTGTCGTTACGGTGCCCAAGGGAGGAAGCGGCAGTTCGAACACACCCAATTCAGCTTGAAGCCCGACCAATATTGCATCAAGTCCGCTTAGTATGGCCTTTCTGCGTTCAGGTGCAGGAAGAGCCGGCCAATACTTTCTTGCCTTCGAAACTTTGTAGCGGACCCTCTCATTGCGCCCCAACAAAGATAACAGTGCAGGGTGAGGATAGATTTCGATGAGGCGATCGAGTGCGCCTGGAGGATCTGAGGCTGTCGCGATTGTGTAGCCAAACGATTGAAATTTACGTGAGAGCACGGCTCCCAGATCGCCAGGACGATCAATGCCGGGCGAGTGGGTCGAGCAGCCGCGTTTGCCGAAAGTTTCTGAAATCCTATTATCCGCAGCCCGCCGGCCGGTGATTGGAACCGTTGCAACCGGCATGTCGATTGCCACAACACTCAGATGCGC
>Ga0187893_10011503_pt1 | contig 12832 bp, 11 predicted proteins | sample MA1701074metaG_FD_139574 | JGI IMG/M metagenome (GOLD analysis project Ga0187893, IMG submission 139574) | White microbial mat communities from a basaltic lava cave in the Kipuka Kanohina Cave System on the Island of Hawaii, USA - MA170107-4 metaG ...
AACAGTGTACGACGGGCTTCGCGACGCCGGCGCTACAGCTTCCAGGTGACGCGGTCGCGCGTCGGCGGCACGTAGGCGCAGAACGTTCCGGTGCGCACGGCCAGGCGGAGATGTTCCGCCAGCGACGGGTCGTGCTCGGCGATGCGATCGATCGCGTACTTGATGGTGCGAGTGACGGCCACCCGGGCGCGCTCGCTGGCCGTGCCCGCCCGGCGCTCGCGTCCACCGAGCCCGAACCCGCGCGACAGCTCGGCGGTGAGAAACTCGATCTCTTCCCGGAACCGCTCGGCCCGCCCGCGATCGTTCAGTCGTTCGGCCTCGTCCAGCTCCTCGCGCGCGTCGCGCAGCCGCGCCGCGTATTCGGCGCGCGCTTGCGCATCTAGCATGGCGCCCGCGTCTCCCGCCGGTCTCGATTCGGCGGCCTGGTCAGCGCCGGCGGCGAGATCCAGGACGTGCACCTCGCATTCGGGCTGGCGCAGCAGGCGAGCGATGTGGGCGAGGCCGAGCATGTCGCGCACGCGGGTGGTGGGTCCTTCGAAATCGAGCGACCACACGCTGCCGTCGCGGCGGAAGGCGCCGCTGCGCGGATCCGGCGGCGAGCCGGGCGCGGCGGAACGCGGCACCAGCGCCAGCACAGTCCCGCGGCGGGGCCCTTCCCCGGCATCCGGTGCGCGATCGGCGCCCACCGCCCGGGCGGGGTCAACTGTCGCGCGCTCTCACGCGCGTCGCCGATCCAGTCGATGAGCATCGTCATGCCCAACGAGCGCGCGATGCCCTCCGCCTCATCGAGCAGGGCGCGGGCTCGTTGGCGGTCGCCGCGGCGATTGCGCTGGATGAGCATGCGACCCAAGTGGTGGCGAAGGTCCGCTTGCCAGGGAAGGCCGCGCATGCGCTCGGCGATGACCAACGCGTCGCTGAGGTGCTGCTCGGCGGCCTCGTACTGCTCCAGCACGGTGGCCAGTATGCCGAGGCGCTCGTCGATCGATCCGATCACCCCGACGAGCGGCCAGGCGACGGCGATGCGGCCGGCGAACGGGCGCAGATGCTCGTAGAGCACCGCGGCGCGCCGCGCATCGCGCAAGCGCGCACCGGTGCCGGCCAGCAAGTACATGCCTTGCAGCCACATCGTGTCGCGCGGCAGCGAGGCAAAGTCGTCGGCCGCCAGTGCCTCGAACTCCCGCCGCGCCTCCGCGGTGCGCCCCGACATGTGGTAGAACTCGGCCAGCGCGCAGCGCCAGGTCGGCGCGGCGGTCTGGGTCACGCTCATCTCGACAAAGGGCTCGATCTCGGCGAAGCGAGCCTGCCAGCCGCGCAGCATGAAGAGTTGGATGGAGAAGTACAGAACGGCTGTGCGCGCCTGCACCCGTTGCCCCAGCACTAGAGCGTCGTTCGCCATCGCCTCAGCCTCGGGAAAGCGCCCCTCGAGCAGGGCCATCGTCGCTCGGACGCTGGCGGCCATCCACAGGAAGAACGGCAGCCGCGACGCCTGCGCCTTCTGTTCAAACACCGCCAGCACACGATCGAGGCCGCTGCGGTCGCCGCGCTGAGCGAGATCGTCGGCGCGGAACATGAGGGCACCGAGCTCCGCCTGACGGCTGCTCGTCTTGGTGCTGAGAATCTCCTCGGTTGTGGCCAGACGGTCTGCCAACGTGTCGGGACCGAGCAGGCCGATGAGCCGGCGCGCCAGGACAAACGAGAGGGTCGGCGGGTCGCTCAGCCGGCGCGCCATGACGGTAGCCTCGTCGGCGAGCAATCGGCGGCGCTGCTCCGCACCCGGCTGCAGGGTGAGACCGGCGGCGAGGCGCACCATGAGCCGCGCGCGCAGCGCGCTGGGCTCGGGCGGCAACAGGTCGAGGGCCTCGGCGAGGAGCGCGTTCATCTCGACGTCCGTCACCCCGAACTCGGCGCGTACCCCGGCGCACTGCAGCACCGTCTCGGCGAAGCTCGTCGGGCCGCATCGCCGGGCGACGACGATCGCGTCGCGGAACAGGGTCTCCGCCCGCGCCGGATCGCCGGCGCCGTGCACGGCGTCCGCCAGTCCGGCGAGCAGTCGCAGGTGCAGCGCGTCGTCGGGGGCGGTCGCGGCGGCCGCCAGGGCGCGCTCGAACTGTCGCACCGCCTCCTCGAACGCGAGCACATCGAGCGCTCGCTCGCCGGCCTCACAGGCATAGCGGATGGCCTTGGTGGGATCGCCGCCCTGGGCCGCCGCGAAGAAATGATGGGCGAGGGCGGATCGGTCGATTTCCTCCCGTGGCCCGGCCGCTTCCAGCGCGGCGCCGACCGCCGCGTGCAGCGCGATGCGAGCCTTGGGGGCCAGCAGCGTGTACACCGTCTCGCGCATGAGCGCGTGCGTGAACGCATAGCGGTGCAGCGCGCCGGCCACCTCGCGCACGATGCCGGCGTCGAGCGCCGGCGCGAGCCGGTCGAACAACGCCTCGGCCGGCTCGCCCAGTACGCCGGCCAGCGGCGCGAGATCGAACTCGCGTCCCAGCACGGCTGCGATCTCCAGCAGCCGGCGTGACGGCGCAGGCAGTGGGTCGAGCCGCCGCCGCAGCAGTTCCTGCACCCCTGGCGGAAGCGCCAGCGGCCCGCCCCGCGGACGCCCGGTATCCACTCGAGCAGCGGCGTGCAGGTGCAACGTCTCGATGACGAAGAACGGATTGCCGTCGGCGAGTGTGACGATCTCGTTGACCAAGTCGTCCTCTGGAGCGCGCCCGAGACGATCGGTCACGAGGTCGCGCACCTCGGCACCGCTGAGACCTCCCATCGGCAATCCGCGGCCGAGCCGCACCACGGCGGCGAGCAGCGCGGCCGACCCGGTGTCGCCGGCCAGCTCGACGCCACGCGCGGTACCGAGCACGAAGAGCGGGATGGTTCCGAGCTCGCGGGTGACGAACTCGAGCAGCCGGAGCGACCCGATGTCGGCCCAGTGCAGGTCGTCGAGAATGACCACCAGGGGCTGCGCGCGGGCGGCGGGGGTGAGCGCGGTGACGACGCGATCGAAGAGCTCGAAGCGGGCCCGATCGGGCGCCTCATGAGCGTCGGACAGCCCGGTTCCCGCGCAGAGCGCGGGCAGCAGCGCCGCGATATCCCGGGTCCGCTCGCCCGGGTGTTCGACCGTGTAGGTCGTGAGCGCCTGCACCCACGGCCAGTAGGCCGGCGCGCCCTCGCCCTCGTGGCAACGTCCCCAGACAACGGCGGCCCCGCGCTCGCGCGCATCGAGCGCGAGAGTCGCGGCCGTACGCGTCTTGCCGATGCCGGGCTCACCCAGCAGCACGACGAGTCGACCCTCGCCGCGCAACGCACCGTCGAGCTCCGCGCGCAACGTCCCCAGCTCAGCCTCGCGGCCGACGAAGCGGCTACCACGTGGAGCTGGCATCGTGCGCCTCGGAAGCACCCGCCGCCCGCTCGATGCGCAGCGGGACCTAGACGTTACTCCACACTGAACGCCGCCCGCAACCGCACCCCGCGGCGGCAACCGGCCGATGCCGGTGTCGGCGTCGCATGGGTGAGAGCGCTGATGCGAAGCCAACTGGCACCGCTACTGGCACCGGCGATCAGGCGGTTCAACCCGCTGCTGTCGCCGGTGCCGATGTAGTCGACTTCCCGAAGGATTCGAGTGGGCCGCCCGAGACTCGAACTCGGGACCCGCTGATTAAGAGTCAGCTGCTCTAGCCAGCTGAGCTAGCGGCCCGTGCCGGTGGGAGTACCGAAGAATCCGTGCGAAGTCCATCCCCCTCGGCGACGTTCGTGGCGTCCGATGCGGCTGCGGGCACAGTTCGGGTGCAGTCGGGTGCGGTGACATCGAGCGGGTTGGCGTACCGGGCCTGGTCGTGGCGTGATGCCTTGACCGGTTTCCCTCGCCTGCGATAGCAGCGAGGCGACCGAGCGGGCGTCGGGTTCCTGCGCCGGCAGCGGCGGCGGGCGGTGACGTCACCGCGGGTGCGGACGATACCGACGTGGAGGCGATCGCGATCAACGCCGAGGCGAGCAGCGCGGCGCCCGGGCGCATGCCGCGGCGCTCGCTCTACCGGCGGCTGCTGCCGTATCTGCGGCCGTACGTGTGGCCGCACTTCGTGCTGGCGATTGCCTGCATGCTGGTGTTCAGCGCCACCAACGGCGCCATGCCGGTGTTGGTGCGCTACATCTTCGACGACGTCTTCAGCGGCCGGCAGATGGCGCTCCTGCGCATCCTGCCCGCGGTCATCATCGCGGTCTTCGTCGTGCGCGGCCTCGCCGGGTTCTGGAGCACGTACCTGACCGAGTACGTCGGGCAGCACCTGACCGCCGACCTGCGCAACCACCTGAACCGGCACATCCAGACGCTGCCGCTGGCGTTCTTCAACCAGACTCCGACCGCGACGATCGTGTCGCGCATCACCAACGACGTGGCCTTCGTGCGCCTGGCGCTGACCGACAGCGTCGCGTCGCTGCTCAAGGACGCCTCGTCGCTGGTCATCCTGGTCGCCGTCGCCATCTACCAGGACTGGCTGCTGGCCCTGATCGCCTTCGTCGTATTCCCCGCCGCGGTGTGGCCGGTGCTGATGCTCTCGCGCCGGCTGCGCACGGTCGCCTACAAGGGCCAGGCGTCGATCGGCAAGATCAGCACTCTCCTGCAGGAGGCGATCCAGGGGCACCGCGTGGTGAAGGCGTTCGCGCGCGAGCAGTACGAGGCGGATCGCTTCGCGGCAGAGAATGCGCGGCTGGTCCGCCTCGGCCTGCGCAGCACCACCATTCGCGCCGTCACCAACCCGATGATGGAGCTGCTCGCCGCCTTCGGCATCGCCGGTGTGGTCTGGTACGGCGGCTACAGCGTCAGCGTCGGCGCGCGCACCCAGGGCGCCTTCCTCGCCTTTCTGACCGCGCTGTTCCTCCTCTACCAGCCGTTCAAGCGGCTCGCGACCACCGGCATGCTGGTGCAGCAGGCGCTCGGCGCCGCCGAACGAGTGGTCGAGCTGCTCGACACCCCGTCCGAGGTGGACGCACGGCGCGGACGGACCCTGGACCGGGTGCAGGACGCGATTCGCTTCGAGCACGTCGGCTTCCGCTACGAGCGCGAGCCGGTGTTGCACGACATTTCCCTCGAGATCCGCCGCGGCGAGGTCGTCGCGCTGGTCGGCGTCAGCGGCGGCGGCAAGAGCACGCTGGCCGACCTCCTCCTGCGCTTCTACGATCCGACCGAGGGGCGCATCACCATCGACGGCGTCGACCTGCGCGAGTACGCGCTGGCAAGCCTGCGCGCGCAGATGGCGCTGGTCACCCAGCACACGTTCCTCTTCAACGATACGGCGCGCAACAACATCGCATACGGCGACGCCGGCGGCAGCCCCGAGGCGATCGTCGCCGCGGCCCGCGCCGCGCACGCCCACGAGTTCATCGCCGAGCTGCCGAGCGGCTACGACACGGTCGTCGGCGAGCTCGGCGTCAAGCTCTCGGGCGGCCAGCGCCAGCGCCTGGCAATCGCCCGCGCGCTGCTCAAGGACGCGCCCATTCTGGTGCTCGACGAGGCGACCTCGGCGCTCGACAACGAATCCGAGCACCTGGTGCAGCGCGCGCTGGAAACGCTGATGCGCAACCGCACCACGCTGGTCATCGCCCACCGGCTCTCCACCATCCGCCGGGCCACCCGAATCGTCGTGGTCGTCGACGGCCGCATCGCCGAGCAGGGCACGCAGGACGAGCTGCTGGCGCTCAACGGCGAATATCGCAAGCTCTACGATCTGCAGTTCGATGGCGGGCCAGAGCCGGCCCCCGGGATCGAGCCCGCCGCCGACGCCAGACGGCCACCCGCCGCGTCAGCCGGTTGATGTCGGTCATGAACACGAACATCAACAGGAAGTTCTGCCAGAAGAAGATGTGCATCGTGGCGGAGGCCATGAGCTGAAAGAGCGCGATTACGGCCAGCCACAGGCGCCGGAACCGGCGCGACACCAGGCAGAGCGGCGACAGCACTTCGCAGAGGGTCACGGCGGCGAAGGCGACGTTGGCGAAGGCGCCGAGCCAGGGGCGCTGCGCGACCGCATCGCCCACACCGAGCCCGGGACCGGGCAGCTGGCGCGACCACACCACCATCCAGTGCGACAGGCTGTCGGTGAAGAACACCGCACCGCCGGTGCCCGCCAGGCGCCGCGCGCCGACGAAGGCATAACAGAAGCTGAAGGCGACGGCGACGACCAGCAGCGGCGTGCCGTAGCGCGCGCCCCGGCCACCCGCCGCGGGACTCGCCACGCTCATGCCGTCGGCGCTGCAGCGGAACGCCGCCAGGGCGTACGCGGCGTACAACGGCAGGATGCGGGCCGGATCGATGTACGTGAAGCCGGCGAGGATCTGCTCCTGGATGGTCAACAGCGCGCACGTCGCCAGCGCTATCGGCCGATACGGCCGCAACCCGAGCAGCGACCAGCCGAGCCCGACCAGCAGCAGCGCGCGCAAGCCCGCCAGCGCCGCACCATCGAGCAGCCACGCGGTCCACGCCTCGGGCATCACCCGGCGCAGCACGCTCGGCCACCCGAACAGCGCGCGCGGCAGCTCGGCGTACCAGGCCGGATCCCAGCTGAGCACCTGCCAGAACCACAGGGCGAAGACGCCGATGCGCACCAGGCCGAGCGTGCGCGCGCTTCCCGTCTGGTGCAGCATGGGCCGACGGCTTCAGCGGCTGGCGACGCGCCGGACCAGCGCGCGGTCGATCGAGGCGTCACCGCGAAAGTCGTGCAGCGGCACCGTGCAGCGAACGACGTCGATGGCGTCGATCGCTGCGCCGGGATGCGCCCGATTGTGGCGCGCGGCGACGGCGCGCAGGACGTCGGCCAACAGTCCCTCCGGAGCCCGAGTCGGGAGGCCGCGTGTCGCCGCGTCGGCATCGAGGGCGAGCGGGTGCAGGCGCTCGAGCAACGCGGCCGCGTCCGGCACCCCCGAGGCGAGCAGCGTCGTGGTGGTGCCATCGGCGCGGTGAACGACGTACTCGTAGTACGGCGACTCGCTCGGCTGTCGTTCGGCGAACATCGACCACCGAACGAACGGGTAGAGCCAGCGGCTGTCCGGCATGAACTGCCCGAGCAGGAGGAGAGCGAAGCAGGCGCCCGCGATGACCTGCTGGCGTCGTTGCAGCCGCTGCCAACGGCGGCGGAGCGCCGGTTGGCGCGCCAGGGCGAGCAGGAGGAGCAGGTAGATCGCAAACTCCGCGATCATCCACGGATGGCGCCACCCCTGGCCGCGCACGGCGAGGCCGATGGCCGCGATCGCTGTCCAATAGAGCAGGATCCCCCGCATGGCGCCCTGCGGGCTTGGCGTGCAAGCCCTATCGAGCCGCATCTAACACGCGGCGGGCCAGACGCGCCAGGCGAGAACTCGCATGACCCTCCATGTGAACCCGTTCGACTGCACGCTTGATTTCACCGAGCTTCATGTGGCATATGCGTCCGGCCTTTTGGGCCGACACGCGACGCGACAATCGGAAAGGGGGGTTCCATGACCGAGAAGCGAGTCACGGGGCGCGAGACGGACGCCGCCAGTCAGACTGCCCGCCGCCGGAAGTACGTCAAGCCGACGATGCAGGAGAATCCTCCGCTGAAGGCGGCGCAGACGATCGTGTACTACTACCGCGTCGGGCCGTTCTGAACGGCGATCGGCGCTCGACCGAGCCTTTCTCCGCGCGGCGTGCGGAGCGATCATGAGGATGCTGCTGCTGTGCAACGGCTTCGTCCTCCTGAGCGGCGTGCTCGGTATCGCCCGGACGGTGCGCTTCGCCGCTGCCGCGGCGCGGCTGTTTCCACTGGCGCCGCGCAGCCTCGATCGGCTCGACCGCCGGCTGAGCCGTCTGTATCGGCGGCGTTCGCGATGGCTGGTGGCGAGCGACCAACCGTGCCTGGGCAGCGGGTTGGTGCTGTTCTTCTATGCCCGACGCATGCGGCGGCACGTCCGCCTGGTGGTCGGCGGTCGGCAGCAGGGCGACGCGGTGGTGTGGCACTGCTGGATCGCCGGAGACGGGGCGCCGCGCGGCGATTCGGCTGACGAGCTCGGCGAGTACGTGCCGATGCTCGAGTACGCCTGACGGGCGGGGCGGCGCCGCGAGGTGACGATCGTGTCGTATGCGATTGGAGAGCGTTTCGTCGCTCGCCAGATCGGCGATTCGGTGGTCGTCGTGGAATACGAGACCGGGGTGTATTGGACCCTGAACGAAACGGCGACCGCGATCTGGAAAGCGGCGACGGCGGGGACGACAGCACCGGCCATCGCCGAGGACCTCGTCGCCGCTTTCGAGATCAGCCCCGGCGAGGCGACGAGCGACGTCGAAGCGTTCCTCCGCCACTGCGTCGAGCGTGCGATGCTCGTGCCGAGCGCCTGATCGGCGGCGCTCGCCGCCTGATCGCGATTCGATGCGCGCCCGTCGACACACCCAGGGCGAACGGAAGACGCCAGGCGTTCGCGGTGGGCGTGTCGTCGCTGTGCGCCGGGTTCTCGAACCACCTGCACGCTACCTGCATCTGGGCGCGCGCGGCGTTCGCTTCCGCTTCGGCGACCGGGAACTGGCGTCGTATGCCGAGGGCTGCATCCTGCTGCGGGACGCGACCCCGGAACGGGTCATCGGCGAGGTGACGTACGTCCGGGACGACAGCGTGGCAGAGCTGCCGATCGGACCGTGCCCGCCCAACGCCATGCGCTACGAGCGCGCCGTGGACGCAGCCGGTCGGGTATCGCTCCGCATCCGACTGTTCGACCAGTTCACCGTGTCGATCGACCACGACGGCGCGTCGGCGACGGTTCGATATCCGTCGGCGGCGCTGGCGAGCTATCTGGTCGACGACGTGCTCCAGGCCGCGCTCCAGCCGATGGTGCAGGCCGAGAACGGGTTCGTCTTGCACGGCGCCTGCGTCGCTCGAGGCGGCGACGCCATCGTCCTGACCGCGCCCTCCGGGTGCGGCAAGTCGACGACCGCCTTCAACTTCTACCGGCACGGCTACGATCTCTACGCCGACGACGCGGTGCTGGTGACCCCGGAGTCGGACGGTGAGCTGTGGGTCTGGCCGCTCGTGCGTGAAGTGTCCCTGCGAACCCTGTCGTTCAGCTTGCTGGGGCAGGGGCGCAACGCCAACATCCCCTACCGCACCGATAACGGGAAGTACCTGGTGCGACTGCGCCGGCCGGCGGCACCAGGAGCGATCCTTCGCCGGCTCTGCTTTCTCGCGGTCGGCGGCGAGGCGACAACCGCGGTCACCCCGCTGTCGCGTGCCGAGACGCGCGCCATTCTGCAGAGCGAGGACCGGCATTTCCCCTATCTGCTGCGCCCGCATCGCGCGCCCTATGCGGCGCTGTTGTCGGAGCGCGTGCCGGCGCTGCAATCGGTTCGCCTGGGACGGGATCTCGACGGCCAGGTTCGCGCCATCGAAGACGGCCATGCGCTGGTCGCGGCGCCGACCAGCCCGGCGGCGCACGGCGCCGGCCGGCAGGCGAAGCTCGCCCTGATCCGCGATGCCTGGCGGAACCCAGGGCGGGAACCGTTGCGCGAGCTGTTACCGCTCATCGGCGACGGCGACGTCGCCGTGTTGCAGGCCGCGATCGGGTTTCTGAACCACTACCCGCTGGCGCAACTGGAGCCGCTCGAGCGCGCGGCCGGGACGGCCGCAGAGGTCGAGCGCGCCGGCGCGTCTGGACGACTGCAGTGGCTCCGGGTGGATGATTGGGCGGAGGGCAGTCGGCGACTCTGTGCGAGCGTCGCGCCGGAGGTGATCGCCCAGTTCGCCGAGGCCTGGTTGCGCAGCGCGCCGACGCTGCTGCCGTTTCTCCGCGCCGCGGCGCTGGATGCGGCTGATCGGGAGTCGATCGACCGTGCCTGGAGCCGCTGTCGCAGTCCGGGCGACGCATGCGTCGCCCCTACGAGTAGGGTCCTGGTGGACGCCTTAGGCACACTGAATGGCCGGCGCTCCGCGCCGCCACCCGGCACGGGGGCCGGGGCTACGGTTCCGGAGACTCATGCGACATTCCTCGGGATCGCCCGTCGCGACTCGGCGGGGTGGAGCGAGCTGCTGGCGTCGTGTGAGGAGGGCGTCGCGGTCACCGTCGTGCCGGTGTTTGGATGTGACGATGGCGTGCTCGACGCGGCGGTCGAGTGCGTGCGTCGTGCGACGGAGAGCGGGATGCAGGCGCGGCTCTCGCGCTGGATGCCGCTCTGCGCTCTGCGCGACGACGACGCGCGCCATCTCCTCGACCAACGGCTGCTCGCCGGCGACGGCGGCGGCGGGCCGCTCGACCACCCCTTCGCCATCACCGTCACCGAGGAAATCGAGGCCGCGGGCTACGTACTGCGCTGGAGCCCGTGCGCGTGTCGCGGCGCAGGTGGGTCGGTCGGGCTGCTCGGCTTCTGCAGCGGCGGGGGGTTCACGTTGACGCGCCGGTCGCCCGAGCCGGGGTGAATCGGCCGAGCGCCTGGCTCTCCGCTGGAGATGCGAATGTCGCCCCGCGCCTCGATCGAGTCCGCTCGCCACCCGGTTGCCGGCCGGATGCGAACGTGGGTGCTGCGCGCCTTCGTGCGGGCGTGCGTGTGGGCCTGTGCGGTCGAGCGCCTGTGGCGCCCGCTGCCCGGTCACCGCGAGCGGCGTATCCTGGTGCTGGTCTTCGGCGGGCTCGGCGACTCGCTGCTGTGCGATTCCCTGTTCCGCCGCCTGCGCGAGCACTGGCCCGGCGCTCGGATCGACGTCGTCACGGCGGGATTCGACGCCATGTGGCAGCGACTCGAATCGGTGGACGGCGTCTATTTCGCCCGGCTCGCGGGACAGACGACGCTGCGCGAGTATGCCGAGTTCATTCGACGGATCTACCGCGCCCGCTACGATCTGTGCGTCGAGGCGCTGGCGATGATGCCGCTGCAGAAAACACTGCCGCTCTTGCCGGGTGTGCTCCTCACCGCCAGCCAGGCTCCGATCGGTATCGCGCGGCCGCGCCGCCGCGGTCGGCCCGGCGGATCGGGCGGCGGGATCACGCACCCGATCCGGCCGCTGGCGCCCGGACGCCGACAGGCGCACGAGACCTCGACCGTCCTGGACGCGTTGGGCATCCGCTATCAGCGCAAGGCCAACGAGCCGAGCCTCATACGCGACCCCGGCGGGGACAATGCGGCCGGCGCCATCGTGCGCGGCGGGTGGGCCGCCGCGCACGATCTCGTCGTCGGCGTCGTCCTCGAGACGACCTACGAGCTCAAGCGCTGGCCGCTCGACAATTTCCTCGAGCTGATCCGGCGCGGGGTGAACGAAGGGCTCAAGTTCGTCGTGCTCGGCCTCGACACCAGCCACGCCAAGGCGCTGAGCGAGGTCGGCTCGGCCGACAGCGTGCTCGATCTCTCGGGGCTGACCGATCTCGATCTGCTCATGAGCGTCATTCAGGAATGCGACCTGTTCGTCGGTGCCGACAGCGGACCGGTGCACATCGCCCAGGCCTACGGCGTTCCAACCATCGCGCTCTTCGGGCCGTCGAATGACGCCGAGTTCGGTCCCGTCGATACCCGGCTGCACACGCTCATCACCCCAGCCCAAGCGCTGAGCTGTCGCCCGTGCGTGATGGGTCCGTGCGTGATGGACCGCAGCTGCATGTATCTGATCACGGTCGACCAGGTGCACGAGGCGCTCACCCGGCTGGCGGGCACGCTGCGAGAGCGCCCGCGCCGCGCCGAGCCGATCGAGCGGGAACGGACCGAACCGCTGCAGGTGCTGGGCGAGCTCTGATCCTTGCCGGGGCTACGGAGATCGTTTGGTGCGCTACCAGCTCATCGCCGCGCGGAAGAGCTTGCGCCGGCGCTTGCCGCGCACGGCGGTCGCGAACAGCGTCGCGTGCGGGCGCAGGAGGCTGGCGACCAAGCGGACGCTCAGACGCGGCCCGCCATCGGCGAGCAGCGCCTCCGCCGCCGCCGGCAACCGCCAGAACGCGCCGGCGAAGGCCAGCGCGTAGTAGAGCGGCGTCTGGCAGTGGCGTTCGCGGGCGAGGTCGCGAACCGCGTCCCAATCGAGCGCCGGGTGGGCGCGCAGGAAGTACACCTGATCGATGATGTGAACGAACCGCATGAACTGATGCTGGCAGGTAGCGTGCAAGGCCAGGTAGAGGAGCCGGATCTCCGCCGCCGGCAGGCGGTACGCGATCGACTCCCATGCTGCCGTCGCCGTGGCGTTGGCGAAGTCCTCGTAGCGGATGAAATGGCGGGCGAGAAAGCGCGGCGCCGGCATCAGCTCCCAGTGCAGCTGCACCGGGACGAGCTGCGATTGCGACGGCGGCGGAAAGAAGGTCAGCTCGCCGCGCCGCTCGAAGTCGTCGGCCTCGGAGCTGCCGACCACGTCGGGGCGGTATCCGTCGGCGCTGAGGATCGCGGCCGCGGCGCGCGCCTCGGCGTTGGTCATCAGCAGGTCGAGGTCGCCGATGTTGCGCCACGAGTAGCCCGGGTACATGCGGGCTCCCCAGAACGGTCCCTTGTAGGGGATCACGTCGATCCCCGCGGCGCGCAGGCGGCCGATCACCTCGCGCGCCTGTGTCCGGTAGTGCCCTTCGCGGGCGAGGTTGGCGATCGTCACCGCCTCGAAGGTCTGCTGCAGGCGCGGGCTCTTGGGTTGCCGCGGGTCGCTGAGAGCGGCGGCGAGCGGCATGATCTTGTGCCAGTGCAGTCGCTCGGTGAGCCACGGCACGTGCCGTTCGGGCACGACACCGAAGCGATCCTCGCTGGCCAGCATTCCCTCGACGCAGTGTCGGAGCACCTGGCGGGGATTCATCGACGCGAGGTCAGGCCGGCTGGATCGACGTTCGCGGCGGCCGGCGCAGCAGGGCGTCGAGATCGACGCCGGCACAGCTCTTCTGC
>Ga0187893_10011504_pt1 | contig 12831 bp, 12 predicted proteins | sample MA1701074metaG_FD_139574 | JGI IMG/M metagenome (GOLD analysis project Ga0187893, IMG submission 139574) | White microbial mat communities from a basaltic lava cave in the Kipuka Kanohina Cave System on the Island of Hawaii, USA - MA170107-4 metaG ...
CCGCCTCGGTCGCCCGGTGCGCCCCCTTGTCCGGTGACATGCGGCCAAGGAAGAGGCAGTACCCGCCGTTTCCGTCACCGACGGGGAAATCGTCGGCCACCAGACCGTGGTGGATCACCTGGGCGATGGGGATTTGGGGCACGGGTCGGCGCTGCGCGTGGGAGATGGCGATGATGGGGACCCGGTGCGCCACCCGGCCGTACAGATCGGTCAGCTCGTCGTTGAAGGGCCCGTGGATCGTCGTGACCACGTTCATCTCGGGGAAGTGGGCGGCGTAGACCGGCCCCATCATCGTGTGATCGTGGACAAGGTCGAACCCGCCGACGGCGTCATAGGCCGCCATAACGTGGCGCATCTCGGGTACCGCCATGCCGATGCGCTGGCCCTCGGCGTGGTCCAGGACGTGCTGGCGAGGCACCGGACAGGTCGACTCGCCCGTCGTAAAGAGCATGACCTCATGGCCGGCGTCTTGATACCCGGTGGCGAGTTGGTCCACGACCAGTTCGATGCCGCCGTAGAGCGGGGGTGGTACGGGGGTCCAGGGCGGGGCGATGACGGCGATACGCACGTCGCCGAGTGTCGCATCGCCCCCGTCGGGTCGACAACCCTCGAGTCCGGTGAGCGCGGGGCTACCATGGTCGCCCCCGGGCGTATGGCTCAGTTGGTTAGAGCGCAGCCTTCACACGGCTGAGGTCACAGGTTCGAGTCCTGTTACGCCCACTTGATCTGACACAGGGCGAACCGGGGCAGTCGGCACCCGGAACGTGGGCCAGATCGAATCCCGGCCCTCGACCCGTACCTCGTAGACGAGCGTGCGCACGAGGGCCTTCGCGGTGGGCCGGTCGCCATGCCAAAAGGCCCTCTGCGGCAACGGTGGAGTTGTCGATGCCGCGCAAGTAGTTCTGCTCCCGCGGTGGCGCTATCGGGCGCGATGGACCGGGCGGACGTTAGGGTCGGCAGGTTACGGAGGGGAGCATCGGCCATGAAGGCATTCATGTGGGAGCGGTACGGACCGCCGGAGACACTTCGGCTGGCGGAGACCGAGAAACCCGCACCGAAGGCCGATGAGGTGATCGTGAAGGTGCGTGCCGTTTCCGTGAATCCGGCGGACTGGCGTTGCCTGCGCGGCAAGCCGCTCTTCTCCCGAGCCTCCCTGGGCTTGCTACGGCCGAAACATGGGATCCTCGGCGGCGACATTGCCGGACTGGTCGAGGCCATCGGCAGCGGCGTGACGCAGTTTGAAGTCGGCGACGAGGTCTATGCCAATCTCCTCGATCACGGCCACGGTGCCTTCGCAGAGTACGTTGCGGTGCCGGTCGAAGTCACGTCGAAGAAGCCGGCAAACCTCTCGTTCGAGGAAGCGGCGGCCGTTCCCATGGCGGCGGTAACCGCGCTCCAGGGTTTTCACCACCACGGGGAAATCGTGGCCGAACAACAGGTTCTCATCAACGGCGCTTCCGGCGGGATCGGCACCTTCGCCGTCCAGATCGCCAAGTCGTACGCGGCCGAGGTCACGGGCGTGACCAGCACACGGAACATCGACCTCGTTCGTTCGCTTGGCGCCGATCACGTGGTCGACTACACGACCACCGACTTCGCCCGTGCGGGGCAGCGTTACGACCGAATCCTCGATACGGTCGGGAACCGATCCGTGGCCGACCTCAAGAGAGCGCTTGTCGGCGGCGGTAGAGCTGCCGTCGTGGGTTTCACCACCATCGGGAACCTGATAAGGACCTCGCTACTCGGCGGCAAGGGTGTCGCCATGGTGTCGGCGCATGTGACCACCAAGGATCTGGCGCTCATTTCGGCGCTGATCGAGGCCGGCCACGTCCGCCCCCAGATCGACCGGCGCTATCTGTTCGAGGATATCCCCGCGGCGATCGCCTACCTGGAGAAGGGTCACGCCAGGGGAAAGGTGGTCGCCGGCCTGGCGTGAGGAGCCAGCGGCCCGACGCCTACATCACCAGCCCGGCACTGGATCTGCGGCGGCCTGATGCTGACCTGAGTGTCACGGCGTGGGGATCGACGAGGGCGAGTCGGCGGCGGCCGGGTCCGAGGGGGCCACCGAGACGGGCGTCGATCCTGGTGTCGATCCGGCGGGGAGTAGCACGCGCACGCCGCCCCCTCGGCCCGACGTGAGGCGCAAGCCAGAAGCCGAGCCCAACCCATGGAGTTCAGCCTCGGTGGGCACCGTGGCCTTGGGGATGTCGAACACCAGCTTCCCCTTGATCTCGATACCGGGATTGAGTTGTTGGAAGGTCGACGGCGGGCGGTTGGCGGCAGAGGCCGCCAGGCCGGTGGCCACCCCGTCCGGGGCATAGGTGTTGCCGTCGCCGTCGATGAGGAGCTGGGAGGTTGCGCTGTATGCCGAGGGTTCGCTTCCATTGTTGCTCACGGTGAGGTCCAAGGTGCAGTACTGGCCAGCGGCCTGCAGGCGCCGAGGTCCCTCGCCGATTTCGCTGGCCCCGCACTCGAACTCGTTGACCACAAAGGCCAATCCCCGGTCGGTCGCCTGCTCGCCGATCGCCACCGTCACCGGCGCCAACGGCTCGGTGAAGCGGCCGTTCGTCCGTTGCACGGAGTCGGAACCGAGGAAGCGCACGGCGAGCACCACGACCAGCAGTACTCCGACGATCGCGGCCGGGCGGACGAACCGGCGAGCGCCCCGGTCGGTTGGCAGCTTGGTGCCGGTGCAGGAGGTGCACTTCTGGCCGACGACGGTCCACACCGTGCAACGGGGGCAGACGGGTTCGTCGCATTGAGCGCACGACAGCAACGTCGGGACGTTGTGCACCTTGCAGAGGCGACTCGAAGCGGTGTCCTCCGAGAGGTCCATGTCCGTCCCCTTTTCCCGTGCGCTCGGCGACCCGACCGTAGCAACGATGAGCAGACAGGGTGACCCCTATTGCGGCCCTACTTTCGGTGCACCGTCACGCGGCGGCGGAGGGGTCCCGCTGGGGCACGAGGTCGAGCATCTCCTCGTCGAAGGGCAGCACCTTGCCCGTGGGCATGACGATGGCGTGTTTCGGCGCCAACTGGGTGACGAAGTCGACATCGTGGCTGACGAGCACCACCGTCCCTTCGAAGTGCTGCAGCGCGGCCAGGACGGCCTCCCGAGAGGCGGTGTCCAGGTTGTTGGTGGGCTCGTCGAGCAGAAGGAAGTTGGCCTTGCCGGCGACCAGACGAGCAAGCGAGAGCTTGGTCTTCTCGCCTCCCGACAGTGTGGAGGCCTCCTGGTCGGCCACGTCGCCGACCAGCCCGAAGTGGCCGAGCATGGCTCGGAGCTGAGCGACGGTGACGTCCGGCGCGGCCACTGACTGCATCAGCTCGAGCAGCGTGGCCCCGTCGCGGATGTCCTCGTGCTCCTGGGCGTAGAAGCCAGGCGTCACCCGGGCCCCCATGCGCACGACGCCTTCGTCAGGTTGGTAGATGCCGACCAGGCTGCGCAGAAGGGTCGTCTTGCCCGCTCCGTTGGGACCGACCACGACGAAGACCTCACCGCGGTCGACGGTAAAGCTCACGCCGCAGAAGATGGTCTCGTCGTCGAAGCGCTTGGTCACGGCATTGGCGGTGAGGACGATGTCACCGGCCCGCTCGGGCGCCGGGAAGCGGACCTTCATGGCTCGGCGGCGGACCGCCGGCATCCGAGACGCCTGGGTGTCGGCAATGCGGCTGATGCGCTTCTCGAGGGCACGGCGTTTACCGGCCGAACTGGCGTTGCCCTGCCGAAATTTGTCCGCCGTGGTCTGGAGTCGAGCCATCTCCTTTTCGGCCATGGCCGACTCTCGGGCCCGAGCCTCTTCCCTTTCGGCCCGCTTGCGGAGGAACTGGGTGTAGGTACCCCGGTAGATTTCTATGCGGCCCGCCTCGAGGGCGATCACCCGGTCGATCGATTCGCTCATCAGCGCGATGTCGTGGCTCACCAACAAGACGGCGCTGCTGGTCGTGCGGAGGAAGTTCATGACGAAGCCCTTGGCTTCGGTATCGAGGTGGTTGGTGGGCTCGTCGAGCACCAACAGATCACCGCCGCCGACGATGAGGCGGGCCAGTTCCAGCCGGCGCCGTTGACCACCCGAGAGCGAGGCCACGTCGAGCAGCAGATCCTCGTCGTTCAGCCCGAGGCCAGTGGCGACGCGCTCGGCGTTCGACTCCAGTTCGTAGCCGCCCCGCAGGCGGAACTGCTCCTCCAGTTCGCCGAAGCGCGAGACGGCCAGATCCAGCGCGTCACGGTCGTCGATGGCGCTGGCCTTTTCCATCTGCTCCTGGGTTTCGAGCAGTGAGCTGCGCATCGACGTGAGCGGGCTGGCCGCTACCAGATAGTCGTACGCCAGCAGGTGGCCGACCTCGGGCTTGGGGGCGGCGTCCTGCTCCAGCCACCCGCGGTGGTCGGGGAGACGAATGGTGCCGGCCGCGGCCTCGGCTTCGCCGGCGATGGTCCGAAGCAGCGTGGTTTTTCCGGCCCCGTTCGGCCCCACCAGCGCGACCTTCTCGCCCGCCTCCAGGTGGAACGTGGCGTCCGCCAGAAGCACGCGGGCGCCGATTTCGATACGTAGCTGTACAACCTGGAGTGTGATGACAAACCCTCGTCTGCGCTTGGGGCGGCGGGTCGGGCCGACGGGTCCACCGGCGCCGGCCGGGCCGGCTCTCTAGCCTACCGGCGGGTGGGGGCCACGAGTTCGCCAGCCGCAGAAGTGTTTCGGCCCCCGTAGGGTGACAAGGCCCCACCTCGACCGGGCCAGGAGGAAGACGTGGCTGATCGCCAAGCGCTGACACCGTTCATCATCGGCCTGCACGGTCGGGGGGAGGACTGGACGGCGCATGACCTCGGGCTGCTCCTGAACGAACTCGAACTGCCCGTTGCCGACAAGGACGATCTGGTCGCCTACGTCAACGACGCCATGCTGCTCCTCGACGCCTACGACCGGGTCCGGGCGCCCGATGACGGCGATGACGACGACGATGGGCCCACTCCGGCCGACGGCGAGCGTCCGGGTTGGGTCGTCATCTGATGGCGGGCATCTGATGTCGGACACCGAGAAGCACGGGGCCCGAGAGTCGGCGGTGGCATGGGTGGCGGCAGTCATGGACGACCGGGACCTGCGGGCCGCGTGGCAGCTCACCGAGGCCGATCTTCGACTGGTGCTGGTCCAGCATTGGATCTTGTCCCACCACGGTGAGGCCCTGGTCGGAAGCCCCGACGGCTGGGAGGATCTGGCGGCCGGTTTGGCGGCCAGTCCGTCGGACCATCCGGGCTGGGACATTTTCGCCGCCGAGCGCCTGAAGCGCTGGCGTCTCCACTGGCTCGGCTTCAGCGCCCGCACCTGGGATCTGCGCGACGAGGACGAGTCGCCGGCGCCGGGGATCGAAGTGGTGACCTTCATCGAGCCTGGTCGCAAACTCAGTCGTCAACCCGGGGGACCCGTGACCTACCGACGCTTCGCCCTGCGTCGCTCGGACAGCAGCTGGCGAGTAGCCGGCGTGGACGGGACCAACCTGTTCCGACCCGGGTGGCCGCCGACGCCCGCACCGCTCCCGCGCTGATGGAGCTGAGTTCCACGGCGCACCTGAAGGCCCCACCTGATCGGGTGTTCGCCGAGGTCGCCAACCTCGACACCTATCCGGGATGGCTCGGCATCGTGTCCGGCGCCCGCCGCGTCGACGCAACCGAAACCGACGTCGGTCCTGCGTGGTCCATGGATCTGGTCGGACGCATCGGCCCCCTGCGCCGGACCAAGACGCTGCGCATGGTGCGCGTCGAAGCCCGTCCGCCCAAGCTGGTGCGCTTCGAGCGCCACGAGGTGGGCGGAGGCCAGAACTCGGCCTGGGTGCTCACGGCCGAGATGGAGGCGGCCGATGGCGGTTCGCAGCTCACCATTGCCCTGCACTACGGGGGGGCCGGGCGCATCCCCGGCCTCGATCGCCTCTTGCGCGACGAGATCGCCAAGGCCACCAAGCGTTTGGCCAAACGCCTGCGGTAAGAGCCCGGCCGCCCCTACAGGAAGTGCAACTCGGCGGCCTCGTCGTCGTCCACGCTGCGGCTGCAGGTTGGGCAGTACCAGCGGGCCTCCATGGCCGTACCGCAGGCGGCGTGGCGCATGGGGTCGGCGGCGTCGGCGGCCTCGGGCCCGGTCTGACGGGCGCCCCAGTGACCGAGGAGGCGCAGCGCTCCGGCCAGATCGTGGCCGGCGGCGGTCAGTTCGTAGCGAAACCGGGGGGGCCGCAGCGAGTATGCCCGGGCCCGTAGCACGCCCTGGTGTTCCAGGTGCTTGAGACGCTGGCTCAACACGTTGGAGGCGATGCCGCCCATGGTGGAGCTGAGCTCGTTGAACCGGCGCGGTCCGCCCAGTAGAGCGTCGACCACCAGCAGGGTCCACCGGTCACCGACGCGGGAGAGGGCCGCCTCGAGGGGGGTCTCATCGGTGACGGTGACTGGATGGCCATCGAAAGGCGGCACGGCGGCATTCTCCCATTTCCGTCCCCGACCTGGCGAGTCACTTGTATATTGCAAGTGACAACGGAGTGCCGGAACGATCGGAGAAATGTCGGAGATGAGTGTGTTCGAGGAACTGGAGAGCGTCACCCGAGCGGTGGCCGATGCGGCGGGGCCGGCCATCGTGGGCATCGGCCGAGGTCGGGGCTGGGGCGGATCTGGCATCGTCGTGGCTGCCGGCCAGGTGCTGACCAACGCCCACAACCTGCATGGACCCGAGGTGGCGGTGAGCTTCGCCGACGGCCGCAAGGCCACCGGCCGCGTCGTCGGTGTCGACGCCGACGGAGACCTGGCCGTGGTGGCCGTCGACACCGCCGATGCGGCGGTCATCGAATGGGCCGATCAACCGGCGGCGCTGGGTACCATCGTCCTGGCCCTGGCCAACCCGGGCGGAGTCGGGCTGCGGGTGACGCTCGGGCAGGTGTCGGCCACCGGCCAGGCGTTTCGGGGTCCCCGGGGCCGTCGCATTCGGGGCAGCATCGAACACAGCGCCCCCTTGACCAAAGGTGCGTCCGGCGGGGCCGTCGTCGACCGGGCCGGTCGGCTGCTCGGCGTCAACACCAACCGGCTGGGCGAGGGGTTCTACCTGGCCATTCCCGCCGACGCCGACCTGCGGTCTCGCGTCGAGCGCCTGGGCCGGGGCGAGTCGGCCCGACGGCCTCATCTCGGGGTGGCGCTGGCCCCGCCTCAGGCGGCCCGCCATCTGCGCCAGTCCGTCGGTCTGGACGAGCGCGACGGTCTGTTGGTGCGGGCCGTGGAGGACGCCAGCCCCGCCGCGGCGGCGGGGCTGCGGACCGGGGACCTCCTGGTGGCGGCGGGTGATCGATCGCTCGTGGCGATCGACGACTTGCACGATGCCCTGAGCGCCGCCGCCGGGTCGACAGTCGTCCTGCGCCTTGTGCGGGGCGTCGAGGAATCCGAGGTCACCGTGACGCTCGGGGCTTCCGAGGAAGCGGCCTCGCCCGGGTAGCCTCTTGCCCCGTGAACGTGGGAATCCTGGGGGGCACCGGTCCGGCCGGAAGTGGGCTGGCGGTTCGGTTGGCGTCGGCGGGTGTGGCGACCATCATCGGCTCGCGCTCGGCCGACCGGGCCGAGGAGGCCTGCGCCGCCCTCCGGGAGCGCTGGCCGGAGCGTTCGCTGGCGCTGGACGCGGGTGACAACGCGGCCGCGGCCGATGCCGATGTCGTCGTTTTGGCCACGCCCTGGGAGGCGGCTGCGCCCATGGCGGCGGCCATGGCCAAACACCTCGACGGCAAGGTCGTCATCTCCATGGCCAACGCCCTCACCAAGGTGGGCGACGAGTTCGTGGCTCTGGCAACACCGCGGGGCTCGGTAGCCGCCCACGTCCAGAGCGCGGCGCCCGACGCCTTGGTGGCCGCGGCCTTCCACCACCTGCCCGCCCGATCGCTGGCCCAGCTCGACCAGGCCGTGGTCGGCGATGTTCTCGTGTGCACCGATCACCCCAAGGCGTGGGACGCCACCGCCGCACTGGTCGACGCCATGGCCGATCTGCGGGCGCTGAACGCCGGCTCGTTGTCGAGCGCAGGGGCCGTCGAAGCTATGACGGCGGTGCTACTGCAGTTGAACATTCGCTACCGGGCCCGATCCAGCCTTCGTCTGACGGGTATCACCCTGGCCTCGACGTGAACCTGTACGACACGGCTCGTCGCGCCGTCGTCGCCTTCGAGCCGGGTCACACCGTCACGATGTACACCTGCGGCATCACGCCGTACGACTCCGCCCATATCGGCCACGCCGCCACCTACCTCGCCTACGACCTGCTGCAGCGCCGCCTACGGGACCTGGGCCATGTCACCCAGTGCGTGCGCAACGTCACCGACGTGGACGACGACATCCTCCGCAAGGCTCGGGAACTGGGCGTGCACTTCTTGGATCTGGCGGCCGAGGAGATGGCCCGCTTCGACGCCAACATGGATGCGCTGGGTTTGCTCCCGTCATTCAGCGAACCGCGGGCCACCTCGGCCATCCCCGACATCCTGGGTTTCATCGGCATGGTGCTCGACTCTGGCCACGCCTACCAGGCCGGTGGTGCGGTGTACTTCTCGGTGGCGTCCTTCGGGCGCTTCGGCCAGCTCAGCCACCTGTCCCGTTCCGAGATGGTGGCGTTGGCCGCCGAACGAGGAGGCAATCCCGACGACCCGAACAAGGCCGATCCTCTCGACTTCGTGCTCTGGCAACCCTCGGCGCCCGACGAGCCGGCCTGGGACTCGCGGTGGGGCCCGGGCCGGCCCGGATGGCACATCGAGTGTTCAGCGCTGGCCATGCGCGAACTGGCCCCCACCATCGATCTGCACGGCGGCGGTCGCGACCTGATCTTTCCCCACCACGAGTGCGAGGCCGCCCAATCCGAGGCGGCCACCGGGTCGGCGTTCGTGCGTCACTGGATGCACGTGGGGATGGTCCGCCTGGACGGCGAGAAGATGTCGAAGTCGCTGGGCAACCTGGTTTTCGTGAGCGACCTGCTGAAGGACTGGGACCCGGCCGCCATCCGCCTGGCCATCATCGCCCAGCACTACCGAAACGACTGGGACTGGGAGGACGGCTTGCTGGAGCTGGCCGATGCCCGCATCACCCGCTGGCGGGCCGGCGCGGGTCGGGGGTCCGGCGACGCCGCGCTGGGCGAGGTCCGGGTCGCCCTGGACGACGACCTCGACACCCCCTCCGCCCTGGCCGCCATCGACAAAGCGGCCGCCGCCGGCCACGACGTCTCCCGGGCCGCCGCCCTGCTCGGCGTCTGATGCCCCAAGTCTCGAAGTGTGTAGAAAAGTGCATCGGAAAGCGTGGTGCTTTCCGGCCCACCTCGTTCCTGTTCGGGGTGTTGGTGATTGCTGGTCTGGCGCCGTCCCCGGCGGTCGGCCAAGAGTCCACCGATCCACTGATCGCCACCCAAGACGTGCTGGACGATCGCAGTGAAGCGGTGCGAGCCAACGACCGGGAGGCGTTTCTGGCCACCGTCGACCCGAAGGCGCCATCGGCGTTTCGCGGTGCCCAGGCCCGCTATTTCGACGGGCTTACGTCGCTGCCCCTGGAGTCCTTCGCGCTCACGGCGCAGATTGAGGACACGGGCGACCTTTCGGCGGCCGCAGCGGGGGAGTACGGCGGCGACCCGGTGTTCCTGCCCGAGACCCGCCAGCTCTACCGCATCGCCGGTTACGACGATCGCGACGCCCTGGCCAACTTGTGGCTCACCTTCGTCCAGCGCGACGACCGCTGGTACGTGGGCGGCGACGACGACCTGGAGTCCCTCGGACTCGACACCGACCGGGGACTGTGGGACCTCGGCCCCGTCCGTCTGGAAACCCGCCCCCGGGTGGCGGTGATCAGTCATCCCGATCAGGCGACGCGAGCCGCGGCGATCGCCGATCTGGCCGAGACGGCCATGACCCGGCTGGCCCAGGTGTGGGACCAGCCGTGGTCCCAACGGGTGCCCATCATCCTGCCCTCGTCGACGGCCGACCTCGAGCGACTGCTGCAGTCCACCATCGATCTCGACAAGTTCGTGGCCTTCGCCTCCTACCGCCTGAGCGAGGACGAGGACTTCTCGGGGAGCGCGCCGCGCATCCTTGTGCAGGACTCCCGACTCAGCCGCTATCCCGCCCAGACCCAGGTCGAGACGCTCGTCCACGAGCTGCTGCACGCCGCCGCGGCCAGCAAGGCCGGGCCTTTCGTCCCGCTCTGGGTACACGAGGGCGTGGCTGACTGGGCGGCCACGGGCCGGGCGGGTGCCAGCCGTGCGCCGGCGGGCTCCGACGGCGAGCTGCCTCGCGGCTTCGAGCTTTCCAGCGGCTCCCAAGCAGCCATCTCCCGCTCCTACCGCGAGAGTCGTTCTGCGATCGCCCTCCTGGCCGAGCGGTCGGGCGCGGGCGCTCCTCGGGCCTTCTTCGAGGCGCTGGGGAGCATCCGCGTGGCTCCCGGGGACGACGACTACCAGGTCGACGTCGCCCTGCAGAAGGTGGCCGGCCAGGGATTCGCCGACTTCGAGCGGGCCTGGGCCGCTCGGCGATAACGGCCGGAGCCGGCGGGGGAGGGCCAGGTACGCTCGCCCGTCCATGGCCGACGAACTGACGATCCGCCTTCCCGACGGCTCCGAGCGCTCGCTGCCTGTGGGTGCCACGGGTGCTGATCTGGCGGCCGCCATCGGACCTCGATTGGCCAAGGCGGCGCTCGTCGCCCGGGTGAACGGCGAGCTTGTCGACCTCACCCAGGCCCTGTCCGATGGCGCCGCCTGCGAGATTCTCACTGCGGACTCGCCTGACGGCCGCCACGTCCTGCGCCACTCCACCGCCCACGTACTCGCCCAGGCGGTGCTGCAGCTGTGGCCGGGCGCCAAGTTCGCTATCGGCCCGGCAGTGGAGAACGGTTTCTATTACGACTTCGACTTGCCTGGCGGAGCCTCGTTCAGCGACGACGACCTCGTGGCCATTGAGTCCCGGATGCGCCAGATCGTGGCCGAGGACCAACCGTTCGAGCGGCATGAGCTGAGTCGCGATGAGGGCCTCGCCCTCTTCGCTGATCAGCCGTACAAAGTCGAGATTATCGAGGGCGTCGATCCGGGCGAGGGGGCGGTATCCGGCGCCGTCAGCGCGTACCGCAACACCGAGAGCTTCGTCGATCTGTGCCGCGGTCCCCATGTCGGTTCCACCCGCCGTTTGGGGTCCTTCAAGCTCACCCGGGTGGCGGGTGCCTACTGGCGGGGCGACGAGGGCCGACCCCAGCTGCAGCGTGTGTACGGCACGGCCTGGGAGTCCGACAAGGCGTTGGCCGCCCATCTCTACCAGCTCGAGGAGGCGGCCAAACGCGACCATCGCAAGCTCGGGGTCGAGCTGGACCTCTTCCACTTCCCGCCCGAGATCGGTGGTGGCCTGCCCGTCTTCCATCCCAAGGGCGGACTGATCCGCAAGCTCATGGAGGACTACTCGCGGGCCGAGCACGACGCCGCCGGGTACTCCTTCGTGTGGACGCCGCACCTGGCCAAGTCCACCCTTTTCGAGACCTCCGGTCACCTGGAGTGGTACGCCGACGGAATGTACCCGCCCATGGAGCTGGAAGGTGCGACGTACTACCCAAAGCCCATGAATTGCCCTATGCACATGCTGATCTACAAGAGCCAGCAGCGGTCGTACCGGGACCTGCCCCTGCGCCTCTTCGAGTTCGGCACCGTGTACCGCTTCGAACGCTCCGGCGTGATCCAGGGATTGCTGCGAGTGCGGGGAATCACCCAAGACGACAGCCACATCTTCTGCGCGGCCGACCAGCTCGAGGCAGAACTGACGGCGCTGCTGGCCTTCGTGCTCCGTCTTCTGAGGGCCTTTGGTCTCACTGACTTCGAAGCCGAGCTGGCGACCCGTCCGGAGAAGTTCGTCGGTGAGCTGACGGAATGGGAGGAGGCGACCGAGGCCTTACGGGGCGCCATCGAGTCCGCCGGTATTCCCTATGTAGTGGCTGAGGGCGAGGGTGCCTTCTACGCCCCGAAGATCGACGTGCACGTACGCGACGCCATCGGTCGGCGTTGGCAGCTCTCGACGTTGCAGGTCGACTTCCAGCTGCCACAGCGTTTCGACCTGGACTACACCGGTGCCGACAACGCCCGCCACCGACCGCGGGTCATCCATCGAGCGCTGTTCGGCTCCATCGAACGCTTCTTCGGCGTGCTTGTCGAACACTACGCCGGGGCGTTCCCGGCGTGGCTGGCGCCCGTTCAGGCCCGCGTTCTCGGCGTGCGCAACGACCACGACACTGCGGCGCAGGCCATCGTCGAGCGGCTGAAGGCCGCCGGTTTCCGGGCGGACTGGGTGGCCGGTGACGAGCCCCTTGGAGCCCGCATTCGCCGGGCCAAGCTGGAGAAGCTCCCGTACATCCTGGTGGTGGGCGACGACGACGTAACGGCCGGGACGCTCGGCGTCAACGCCCGGGGCTCCGAACGCCCCGAGCGGGCCGTGCCCGTGGAGGCGTTCGTCGAGCGCCTTCGGGCCGAGGTCGACGGCCAGGTCGCCTGAGCGGTGGACCGTCTGTGGGCGGGTTGGCGGGGCGAGTACGTCCGCGGCGCCCTTGATGCGGAGCCGGATTCGTCGGTCGTAGGGACCGCCAACTGCGTGCTGTGCCGGGTGCTCGACGACGGTGACGGCGTCGTCCATCGAGGCGAGCGCAGCGCCGTCGTTCTCAACGCCTACCCCTACACCTCGGGCCACGTCATGGTCGTTCCGCTGGACCACGTCGGGGAGCTCGAGAACCTCCCGGTCACGACGGCCGCTGAGTTGTGGGATTTGGTCACTTCGTCGGTGCGGACGATCAAGGCGGCCTACGACCCGGACGGCCTCAAC
>Ga0187893_10011505_pt1 | contig 12830 bp, 23 predicted proteins | sample MA1701074metaG_FD_139574 | JGI IMG/M metagenome (GOLD analysis project Ga0187893, IMG submission 139574) | White microbial mat communities from a basaltic lava cave in the Kipuka Kanohina Cave System on the Island of Hawaii, USA - MA170107-4 metaG ...
CGGAGCCCAGGTGGTGATCTCCAATCCCGAATTGGTCAAGACCGGGCTCGACCTCATCGCCTTTCCGTCCTTGGCGTTCTTCCAGACGGGCTACAACACCTTCACCTTGATGCAGGCCAGCCGCCGAAGCTGGCGCATCGGGCAGGAGGAGACCGTCCGCGTCCGCTACTTCCACTACCAGCACGTGCTCCAGGAAGCCGCTTTGCGGCTCATGGGCGCGAAGGTCCGCGCGAGCCAGGCGCTGCAAGGCAAGTTCAGCGCCGAGGGGCTCGTCGCTCTCACGCAAGGCGAGGACATGATGACGGCGCTCGCCAAGGCGCTCGTCAACGGCATCGACGGCGTCGAGTCCGCCGAGAAGTACTGGCGGAGCGAGCGGCAGGCGGGCCGGATGACCGTATCCCAGCCTCCCGTTCCCCGCGAGGAGCAGTGGACGACCCTCGATCCCTTCGGCGGCCTGGCCGACTTCCTTCCGGCTTCCGAGCCGGACCAGTCCCTCGCCCCCGAGCAGCTCCCGCTGGAGCTGGCGTTCTGAACCACATCGTCGTGGCCCGGCCGCCCGGCCGGGCCACGATCCCCCCTTTGGAGAACCCTTTGGCCGTCTACACCATCACCCTCCGGTCCGTCGGAAACCCCGACTTCGCGCAGTACGCGCCGGTGAGCGAGCCCAGGAAGGTCGCTGCCGGGAAGCTCTCCGAGATCAGGAAGGCCTGCCGCGACTACATCGAGGAATGGGACCTGGGAGGCGGCAACTGGCCGGACTGCCCGGTCCGCCGGGATGGAAAGGTCGTCGGGTACTTCTCGTACAACGGCCGGTTCTGGCGGACCCGCCGCGTGACTGCCGCCTCCCTACAGAGTCGGTCGGCCCGGCCGTCGGCGATCGTCATAGGGGCTGCGCTCTTCACGTACTGCGACGATCCGCTCGAGACCCTGCCGCCGGAGGACTGCCGAGACCGGCTCCGCCGGATCCGCGAGATCCTCTGGCCCGAGGAGGACCCGGAGGAATCCTGGTCGCCGGACCATCTCGACCTGGTAGGTCAGTTGATCGACGACCTCCGGCTCCCCACGGTCCCCTGCACCCTCTGTAGCAGCGAAGTCCATCTCCGCCAGGCCCACCACCACTCGATGGGATGGATCGGCCCCTGCTGCTGGGACGAACGGCTTCGCGCGACCGAGTGACACCCATCGCCGCCGACGTGGCGGCGATCCTTTCGGAACCCTCAAGATGACCGACTTCCGTGAGTTCGTCTTCAGAGCGACCGGGAAGGACACCGACCCGGCCAGCTTCGACCGAATCGATCTCTTCGACAACCTGGTCGGGGAACTCGACCGGCTCGCGGCGCTGGCGGAACTTCTCGACTGCCTCCACGACGAATCCCTGGACCGTCGCGCCGTGTCGGGACTGGCGCTCCTCCTGGGCGACATCCGCGCCAGGATGCGCAAGATCCTCGACCTCAGCCACGACCGGCCCAGGAAGAAGGACTCCCGATGAATCGCCCGTCCACTCCCCGCCTCACGCCCCGCGATTGGGCGGAGGTGTACGCGGCGCTGGAAACCAAGGAGAAACTGCTCGGCGACGGATGCTACGGCAGGGACCGGGAGGCGCGCCGCTGGAAGGCGCACCTCGTCGCCATCCGCCGGAAGATCCTCCGCGCCGGCATTCAGGTGTGACCATGAAACTCCTCACGAAGGAGCTCGAACGTCGGTTCGCCCAGCTGGGCGACCAGGATGACAAAGGCGACGAGGCCGTCGTCCCATGCAAGTTCTTCACCCCTGACAGCGGGTGGACCTGGTGGCCGATCAGCTTCGAACCCGAGACCCGCGAATTCTTCGGTCTCGTCCAAGGATTCGAGGTCGAATTCGGCTACTTCTCCATGGACGAGCTTGAGAGCGCCACCGGTCCGCTGGGCCTGCATATCGAGCGCGACCTCTACTGGAAGGAGGAGGCGATCGGCAAGGTGCGGGCCACCCTCGATTCCAGGCTGCGCGCGTGACCGAAGATCGTCGCTGGCCCCAATGGGGTCGGCGTCTCCACGAGGTGACCCATGGCAGGAACCAGACCCGCGCTCCCCGAGCCCGAGCTGCTCGGAGAAGTCGGCCGCTACCACGTCCGGAGGATCCGGAAGTCGAAGGACGAGCAGGTCCTTGACATCCGTGAGTACGTCCGGGGCAGCTTCGAGGGGTACACGCGCAGAGGCATCGTGATCGCGATCCCCGCCGAAGTGGAGAAGCTCCGCATCCTCCTCGATTCCATCCGGTGAACATCCACGCGCCCCCGGGGACCCTTGATGGGTCCCCGGGGGCCGTTTCCCAAGGAACCCCACATGATGAACTCCAGATCCATCCGTCCCCTTACCAAGCGCCTGTATGAGGCGATCCTGGCCGACATCTGGCCGGATGGTGCGGCTGCCATCGTGGACTTCGGGCTCGAGAGCCAGGAGCACTACGAGGCCCTGTACTACCCGCTCCGTGCCGGGGAAGTCAGCCCGGAGCAGCTCGACGACGCGCTCGGCAGCGGCCCGAAGCTGACCGCCCTCGCCCGGTCGGCGAAGTCGAACCCCCACCATAAGATCGTCTTCCGCACGCCCTACGACGAACTCCTCGAAGAGGAGGAGTGCGGCGAGGACGCCTGCTCGGAAGAGTGATTCAATGATCGCCTGCTGCGCGCCCGATCCGGGGAGGCGGTTCCTCATCCGGACGAATTGCGAGTTCACCGTCGAGGTTGAGGCGGCGAGCGCCGAGGAGGCCCTCAGGAAGGCCAGCCGCTTGGACTACGACGAACACTGGACCCAGTCCTGGGCCCCCATGGAAGTGGACGACGACGTTTGATCGTCCGCGCCAACCCCTCGGAGGGACCATGGCGAAAGTCGCGGTGCCCATCATCCGCGTGAAGTACCGTGCCGAAGACGCCTTCCCGAACGAGATCCACGAGATCTTCGAGGCGGAAGGCCTCTGGAACTCCAACGAGGACTTCACCTTCACCGGCCGGGTTTCGGTCAACCCCGAGGACCCCCAGGCCGACGCGAAGAAGCTCCGGGTCATGGAACGGTTGGAGGAAGCCCTGGAAGCCGACGAGGCCAAGCGCCTCTTCCGGCTCCTGGATGACCACAACTGGGACCTGAGCTTTCTCGTCGACTGCTGGTGATCATCAACGCCGGGGAGGGGCGGATCCCCCCGCCCCTCCCCGGCACCCTTTTCACCGCCGCGCAAGCGGCCGCATCCGAGAATCCCATGACCCCGTCTGACAAACCCAGTTCTCCGGTTCCACGTCCCCTGCTGGACAGGTTGCACGATCTCCTGGCCACGCTGACCTGGCTCCGAAAGCACCGGCACGACCACCTCCTCCCGGTCGACGAGTTCGACCGCCAGGAGCAATCGGCCTGGACGGATGCCGAAGCGCTCACTGAGGAAACCGCCCGACGGTGCGCCGCGCCGAAGCGCGAGCCCCTCGACCGGGTCGACCTCGGAAGGTCCCTCGGCGACGCCATCCGGGATTACATCCACGGCGAAGGAGGGCTCATCGCCTACGCCCGTGAGGTTCGGAACGACGACCCCAACGTCCCGCTCTCCCAGGAGACCCCCGAGGCCGTGGGCGAGATCCTTTGGTCCGAGACGTCTGCCGGCGACATGGCCCACGCGGCCCGGATCTCGGGGGCCATCACGGCCCTCTTCGATCTGGCCCGATGGCTCGACATAGAGCTGCCGGAGGAGATCCAGGCCCTCGAGGAGTGGGGAGACACCATCTATCCAGCCTGATCCATCGTCGCGCCGGCGGTCCTCCGCCGGCCGACTTCCCATGGGACATTGCCATGCCCTACCGCACCGAATGGGTGGACCCCGAGGTCCTTATGAAGCACAAAGCCCTCACGGTCTACTGCACGTACAAGTACGACGATGTCGAGTCCGGGCCGCGCACGTACAGCTTCACCCTCTACTCGCTCTGCGGGGAAGAGTCTTGCGAGTGCGACGGTCCCTGCCGGAACATCTTCGACGTCCGCGAACTCCCGACTTGGATCGAGCCTCCCCACCCTCCGTACCTGACGGGCGAACAGGACACTCCCGAGAACCGGAAGGCGTGGGACCGATGGCACGAAGACCGGGTCGAGGAGGAGCACATCCGGGCGGCCATCCAGGGGGCCATCGATCAGGGCCTCCTCCCCAGGAAGGCATTCCACTCATGAACACCGTCGCGGTCTCCGACCGCCGACTCCATCAAGGTGAAGCGTGCTCAAGCAAACCCAGCGCCTGACCATTGATCGCTACGTGTCCGAGATCCTTCCCGAGGTGCACACGGAGGATTCAGACTTGGGGAAGACCATCGGCTGGGCCGACGCCAACCCCGTCGTCTGGAAGATCGTGACCGGCACCCGCTCGAAGGCCTTTGGCCGGAACTCAAGCGAGTTCATCGGTTGGGCCCAGCGGAGCCCCGCGCCGGAAGCGATCCTGGAGCGCGCCCGCCACTTCCACACCTGCGTGGACCCCAACGTCCTCGGCGGCCTTCATTACCGCAGCCGGGACATCTGGGGATGGAGGGCCCGCTTTACGTTCCGACGCTACCAGGACAAGGGCTTCAAGGGCGGCTTCTTCCAGCGGTTCGACGGCCGCTATGACCGCGACTGCATGACGCTGGACTTCACCCCCGAGACGCTTCCCGAAGTGGTTCGGAACTTCATGCAGTGGGCCGCCTCGACTCCTGGCGCATCGCCGATGGACGCGATCAAGCTCGATCGCGAGCCGCTGCCCGAGGCCGTCCTCGTGGCGGCCCGACGGCTCCGCTCGACTATCTGGGACACGCCGGAGGAAGCTCTCACGAGCGCCGTTCAGTTGCCATTCTCGGAAGCCGGGGGCTCCGATCCCTTGCGCTCCGGCCAATCAGTTGAGTGATCCATGAACACGGCCAAGAAGGTCGTTCTCCCGGTGTCGTGCTCAAACGACTACCTCGACGGCTTCGACGAATTCGTGGTCGAGATCGGCGCCGTGTACGCGCGCTTGCTGTTGGAGCGGATCAAGCTGCTGGAGTCCATCAGGGCGAAAGACCATGACGCCTACGAGATCTACTTCTGGGACTGCTCCGGCGAGTACTTCGGAGGGGACCCCAGCGAGCCGGATCAGGTCCGCGAGCCCTCCCGGACGGAGTGCAATCAGCTTGTGGTCCGTGATGGCGAGGTGCTTTGGACGGCGATCCCCAAACACACCGACGTGTACGTAACAACCGACTCCATCAAGGCCGCCGACCTCGCCGAGGTAGCGGGGAGTCTGCGATAGAGGATACCCATGGCGAACTACGTGCCCTTCGTCCGGTCGAACTACTTCGAGGTCAAGGATGGCGCCGCCTTCGAGGCTTTCTGCAAGAAGTGGGGCGTCGAACTCATCCGGGGAGGGAAGGACGACACCCTCTACGGCTTCCTCGGCAACGGAGAGATCGGACTTCCGCTCTGCTACTACGACGCGGAGAAGGACGACTACGTGGAGGGGAGCTTCATGGACGACCTGGCCGGCCACCTCAAGGAGGGGTGGGTCGCCGTCGTCCGGGAGATCGGGTTCGAGAAGATGCGGTATCTGGTCGGGTACAGCGTCGCGATCAACTCCCGCGGCCAGAGCATCGAGGTCTCCTTGGACCAGATCTACGAGGATGCCAAGCGCCTGGGAGAACACGTCACAGCCTGCGAGTACTGATCCCAGCGTCGGGGGCCCCGGCGGGCTTCGCGCCCGTGGGGTCCCGACGTCCTACCGAGATGTCTCATGGCGAACTTCAACAGCGTAGTCGTTATCGGCCGCCTCACGAGCGACCCCGAACTCCGGTATGCTCCCTCGGGAGCTCCTGTTTGCTCCTTCACCGTCGCCACCTCCCGGCGAATCACGGATGATTCCGGGGAGAGTGTCGTCCAGACCACCTTCCTTGACGTCGACACCTGGAGGCGCATGGCGGAGGTCTGCGCGCAGTTCCTCAAGAAAGGTCGCGAAGTCCTGGTGATGGGAACCCTCCGCCAGTCGCGTTGGGTCGATCCGGATACGAAGGAACCGCGGACCAAGATCAAGGTCGTTGCGCAGCAGGTGCAGTTCCTCGGCGGCAGTCGCGGGTCCGACGACCTGCCAGCCGAAGAACACTCCGAAGGTGCCCAGGCATGAACCACACCTGCAAGTGCGGGAGCGATGGGTTCATCCGTCGATGGGTTGGGGCGACCATCACGACCCCATGCACCATCGACACGGAAGCCGGCGTGGTCCGGATGGACTTCAGCGAAGAGGAGCAGTGGGACGGGCCGCGCTCGCACACGGAGTTCTCCTGCGCCGCCTGTGAGCGACCCATCAAAGGGAAGCTCCTCCGGGACCTCAAGAGGAGGTACCAGTACGAGTGACCCATGCCGGTCCAGTGCTCTCGTTGCGGCACCGAATGGCCCAAGGACCCGGCGCTAGAAGTGCCGTGTTCCCGCTGCGGTGCGCCCGTCGGCAAGAGGTGTCGCCGCCCGAGCCAGCACCGCGTCTTCGGCGGGCAGCCCCATGCCGAACGCGACCGCGCCGCAATGGACGCAGGGTTCCTCATGAAATGCCTGGGCCGGCTTCAGATCGGAGTGGGCGATAGCGCCGCGACTGTCGAAAGCACGCAACTGACATTGCCGATGACAGCAGCCTGAAGCAGCCGATCCCTTTCCCTTTGACCTTTGAACGGCCGACGGTGGGCGCGCGGAGCGCCTGCTGTCGGCCGTTTTACTTCCGGGGTCGATTGGTCGCCAGCCCCTCTGCTGGCGGGTCGACGACGAGGATCGGACGCGTCCTGACCCTCCAGGAGCCGCTGTCTCGATAGAGCGAGAGCTGGGTTTCCCTGCGACACCGTGGGCAGGCTACGGTGTGATCACCTACGACGACTTCCACGGGGATGCACGTCGCTGCGCAGTGGCGGCATGGGATGGGAAGGGTGACGCCGGGTTGCAGATCGAGTGGCAAGGCTCGCCTCTATCGCCTGAAACCGCGAAGGATGGCGGAGAGGTTATCTTCGAGGGAATCGGTTGTCAATCGATTCGGGAACAGTTCGTCCAGCCCCTCCTTCTGCCGGCGCGCCGGCAAGTCCTCCAAATAGGGCGCGCAGCAGGAGCCGGAGGAAACGGTCGAGCGATTGCTTGACGAGGTAGGCGACCGAGGGGAGAATGCTACCTGAAGTGCGACCGGGGTGGCGGGGCGTTCTGAAATAGCACCTTGTCCGGCAGCGCGCCCTTGCCTGGTTAGTGCGGTACCCGCCCCGCTCCTCCTCTGTCCACTTCTAGATCCGATGTGCGAAGGATTTTTGCCTGGGGTGCCGGCTCAGGCGACTACCTTTTGCCCTGCAGGATGCAGTCCTGGCAGGGAAGTGTGGCTTCGGTCACGCCGACCGGGGGGTAGTCGCTGTGCGTGGCCGGCCCCCAGGCACATCTTATCACATTCGCGCACGGATATGGGCCATGCGCACCTCCAAGCATCTCTATACCCTATCCAGAAGGCGGCCCGGATTTACGCCGAGAGCCTTGGCCAACTTGATGATGTTGAGGAGCGAGATGTTGCGCTCCCCGCGCTCCACGCCGCCGATGTAGGTGCGGTCGAGCCCCGCCTCAAACGCCAGCGATTCTTGGGACAGGCCGTTCCGCTTCCGGTGCTTTCGGACTCCGTCGCCGAAGCGTCGGAGCGCCTCTACGCTCATCTGAGCGATTGTTCCCCGTGACGACTATGTGTCTACGGACTTTAAGTATCATCCGGGATCGACGGGTATACTGATATGGACGGGGCGGGAAAGGTCCTGAGTTCGCATTCTCGGTCTTTGATCGTGCGGCGAGGGGCCACGACCGTTCCAGATCGGGGGGCTCGTGCCCAGAGCCGGAAGTGGCTCCCCCGTACGGTCCGTGGTGCAGGGATGTGGCGTTGGAGTTTGGGACTGGCATCGGTGGCGACCGGAGTTGTCGCGGTCTTCCTGCTTGGCTCTGCTCCCAGTCGAGATACGGCGGAGGCCGGCGTTGCGCGAACGCCGGATGGGGCGCCCGCAGACCTCGGCAAGCACCCGGATTGGGCGGAGTGGAACACAAGGGGGAAGCGATCAGCCGGAAGCGGGCGGGCAGACGTCGCCCTCGGACAGTTCCAACGGGCAATCGAGTTGAACCCCGATGCCGCGGTTCTCTATGCCAATCGCGGTGGGGCGAAGCTACAACTCGGGGACAGGCAAGGGGCGATTGCGGATTGCTCGTTCGCCATCAGGAAGGATCCGGGATGCACGGAGGCCTGGATCAATCGGGCACAATGCCTGGCGGAAGCAGGCGACTGGGCGGGTGCAGCGCGAGATTACGAGATGGCGATTGATCTCCTTAAGCCTGGCGACTGGGTGAGGGAGCATGTTCGGGTGCGGCTCCACGCGGCGCAAAGGAGAGCAGAGGGCAAGGTCTACTAATCATCTTCCCGCAGGACTCGTGCAAGAAGCAGGGCATTAACAGTGTTGGCGGCGGCGAGAGATGGGGCCGGTAATGGCGCTGAGCGCCGGGGCCACCGTTTGATCTTCTTCTTGTCCGGGGTTCCCCAGTTGGGTATTCTTCCGACAGATTTGTTCGCAGAGGAGAGAGGTCGTGTAAACGGCTGTCGAACTGTTCCGACGAAGGTCGGCCGACCGCGCCGCCGGGGAGGTCGCTGTGGCATCTCCGCTCCGGGTTCGGCCCATTCGAAGCGTCGTTCTTCCAGACAGAATGATTCGTGGCGCGGCGATCGGCTGAGTGATCTTCTTGTCCTCATCCGACGCGAGGAATCCTTCTACATATCGCCTGGTCGTGGAGGCAGGCCGTGGACAAGTCGCCGGTCACCTTAGTAGCCACCCTCGGCCTCTCCCCGGCCGTCGTAACTCGAACGCTCGACGCCATTCTCTTTCTGGAAAAGCGACAAGTCGACGAGCTCGTCATCATCCATACGCGTGCGCCAAAGGTCCTCGAATCTCGCGATCGAATCTTGACGAGGTTCTCGGGAGAGCGATCGACGGCGGATGGTCGGCTTCGCTTGTGCAAGGTGGCATACACGCGTACTGTCGAGGGCTCCCATGATGTTCGCCAGGGCATAGACGTCACCTGCGTCCAACTGGACTTCGACGATCCGAAGACTGACCAGGAGAACAATGCCGTCGCTGACACAATCTGTCGCGAGGTAGCAGCGCGGCGAGCGGCAGGCCGCCGCGTCGAGATCAGCATGTCTGGGGGTCGCAAGACGGAGAGCGCCTATGCGCTCTTCGCTGCCCAGTTCTTTGGTGCGGAGCGCGTCACCCACGTACTCACTAAGACGGAGCACGAAGCTAGACAGAATGATCTTCATGCGGACTTCAATCACTACATGCTCGTGCCCGTGCCGTTCGTGAACCTGTGGCCAGCGTTGGAACTTGCTGCCCGCGCACGAGGCGTCGACTTGTCGACATCTCCGCGAGCGCTCGTGGAGAGTCTGCTCGAACACATCGAAGGCCTGGCGAGACTGGGGGCATCGGTCGCATACCAAGGGAACCGACCCCTCGACAAGGCGGAGTCGTTCGGAGACCTGGTGTACCGATCCGCAGCGATGGCGAAGACGGTCGAAATCGCGCGCGATGCGGCAGCAACAGCTCCGGACGTGCCAATCCTCATCCATGGCCCCGAGGGAACGGGGAAGTCGTCGCTAGCCCGCGCCATCCGTGCCGCAGACAAGCGGAGATCGAAGGAGAAGTTCCTGGAGATCAACTGTGCGACCCTCGAGGGCAACCTGCTCGCTAGCGAACTTTTCGGCCACGTAAAGGGGGCGTTCACCGGTGCCGAATCGAAGCGCGAGGGAAAGTTCGTCGCAGCGAATGGCGGCACCGTCTTTCTCGATGAGATCGCCACATTGCCCCCGGACAGCCAAGCCAAGTTGCTTCGTGTCCTGAGGGAGAAGAAGGTCACGCCGCTGGGGTCGGAGGAGGACATCCCCGTTGATGTTCGCGTCATCGCTGCCACGAACCAGGATCTCCATTGGATGGTGTCCCAAGGGAAATTCCGCGGTGATCTTGAGACACGCCTCTCCGGCATGACGATCCGAGTGCCTTCCCTTTCCGAACGTAGCGAGGACATTGAGCCGATCGCGGACTACCATCTGCGGCGGCGGTGCGAGGCGGAGCACGTGTCCTACGCCGCCTTGAGCGGCAAAGCCCTGGACGCCCTGAAGCGGCATCCATTGCCTGGAAACGCCGCCCAGATTGAGAACCTGATGAAGGCGTACGTTGGCCGTTGTGCCCGGCGTCAGAGGCTGGAGGAATCGGTGTTCTTCGAGGAGCTGGGGAAACTCCGAACCGGCCAGGCCGGAGACTCGGCCGCGAGCTCGGACTGGGAACGCATCAAGCGCGGCGAAATCGCCTACGAGGAGTTCAAGAGGGGTGCCCCTCCAGCCAAGATCGTGACAGTCCTGAAGGATGCTCAGGCAGATTTCAAGAGGAACAAGGGCAAACCGCCATTCGAGGGGCTGAAGAAGGTTGCCGATTTCTACCGCAAGTTCCTCGGAATCAGTGAGTCGGCCGTGAACACCTTCATGAGCCGGTACGGGGAGAAAGGCGTGGAGTCTTCGTAAGCTCTCACGTCGCGATCCCTCTCGCCTGAAACAGTTCCTAGCGCCGCGCAAGGATTCCTTGCACCTGAGCAGCTTGATACCGCGATTGCGTTGCGGAATCGACGTGGCATCGACATTGCAATTGGTCGAGCCGAAAGGAGCCGACCATGAGCCACACGACCCGCCGCACGTTCGCCGACATCCTTCGCGAATCGGCTCCCCAGGCCGCGCGCATCCTCTTCGAGAAAGCTAGGCAGGCGAGCGAGATCGCCAAGTGTGGCGTCAGCGTGAGGAGCCGCCGTGCCGCGTACGTGGCCAAGGAGCGCCATCTGGACCGGCTGACGCAGGTCGTTCCGGACCGGCGGCGGCTTCGCCGATTCAAGGACTACGACTGCGGTCGCTGGGTGCTGCGCTTCGGATTCGAGGCGATCCATTGGCGCCGGCTCGACGAGCCGGATCCCGTCCTTCACAGGAGAGACGCTAGCTGCCAGGCCGCGTTCGCGCCGACGGCCTCGTTGTAAGGGCGATGTACAAGAAAATGATGAACACCAAGCATGGCGTCGTAGAATCCCCGATGGTGCGTGAGCAGCTCTGGCTCATGGCGCGCTCGGGGGCAAATGGTAGCAAGCAATCTCGTCGGAGGAAGTTCGCGTTCGCGTAGAGCACATTTGCATCGAGGCCACAGAAGGAGGTCGGCATGGGCTGGGCGAGTTTTCGCGAGGACATTGTCAGTCGGCACGGCGGCGGAAGTCAGGTTCCTGATCAAGGCAAATCGCTGTCGAAGGACGCTACGGTAGATGCTGGGGGCACGGCGAAAGATCTCAAGGGGAAGACGATGAGTGATACCAAGTCCGATTCGGCCAAGCAGGTGAGCAAGCTGAAGGAGTTCACGGCGGCGACGCCTCGTCCCTTGCCGGTCATCATCCTGGCCGATACCAGCGGCAGCATGAAGGACAACGGGAAGATCGAAGCTCTCAATGGCGCGCTGACCGATATGATCGGAGCGTTCGCCCAGGAGGAGGAGGGGCGCGCCGAGATCCACGTCGCGATCATCACGTTCGGCGGGACGGCGCAGGTTCATCAGGCGCTCTCCCCGGCTTCAAAGATCTCGCTCCAGCCGCTTGGCGCCACCGGCATGACCCCGATGGGAGGCGCCTTCGACATTGCTCGCGAGCTCGTGGAGGATAGGCAGAAGGTGCCCGGCCGCGCGTACACGCCCGCCATCGTCCTCATCTCCGACGGGCAGCCCAACGACACGTGGGAACCCGCCCTAGCGCGGCTCCTAGACTCCGACCGAGCGAAGAAGGCGCAGCGCTTCGCGCTCGCGATCGGTGCCGACGCGGACGCGGCGATCCTCCGGCGCTTCCTCGGCACTCCGGAAGGCAAGGTATACGGAGCCGCCGATGCGCGGCAGATCAAGAACTTCTTCCGCTGGGTGACGATGAGCGTAACTTCGCGATCGCGGAGCATGAACCCCAACGCGCCGGCGGTGAACGACTTCCCGCCGTCTGACTTGGAGGAGCTCCTCTGACTAGAAACTCGAACAAGGCACGCATCGAGATCTTCGGCGCCACCGTTCGCGGACCAGCGCATGTGACAGAGAGGGTACCGAATCAGGACGCTTGGGGCCGCGGGCGCGCCTGCTCAGCGAATATCGTGGTCGTGAGCGATGGAATGGGGTCTCGGCCCTATGCGCGCGATGGCGCTCGGGCCGCCTGTGCCTCGGTCATCGCAGCCGTCCGCGAATGGCGCACGTATCCCAAGTCGCCACTGGAGAACCTGTTCGACATCATCGACGTGTGTTGGCGGGCGCGCGTCGCTCCCCATTCCCCCGAGGATTGCGCCTGCACTTGCCTCTTCGCGGTCGTCGAACCCGATGGCTCTGGGGTGATTGCGCAAATCGGCGATGGGCTCGTGGTCAATCGGGATGGTAACGGCATAGAAACCCTGGCGATGAAGGGCGAGGGAGGGTTCGGTAACGTGACGACCGGGCTCGGCGTCACGTCGCAGAGATCTGGTTGGACGAAAGTCGATCTCGCAAAACACGCTCGCTCGGTCGTACTCTGCACAGATGGCGTAGCGGATGACCTAATTCCAGACCGCCTGGAGAAATTCGTTGACTGGTTGATCGAGGATGTCCGGCCGGAACCGCCGGCGAAGCGGTGGCGCATCCTCGAACGCGCCCTCAGGGAGTGGCCCACGCCGAAACACATCGACGACAAGACTATTGCCGTCCTTCATGTTCCCGGAGGCGACGTGTGACTGCTGAAGCTCCTGATGTCGTGATC
>Ga0187893_10011507_pt1 | contig 12829 bp, 9 predicted proteins | sample MA1701074metaG_FD_139574 | JGI IMG/M metagenome (GOLD analysis project Ga0187893, IMG submission 139574) | White microbial mat communities from a basaltic lava cave in the Kipuka Kanohina Cave System on the Island of Hawaii, USA - MA170107-4 metaG ...
GAACTCCATCTTCGCGGGCATTCCTTCCATCCCGATTGGAACTACACTTTGTTGCCGAACTGACCTTGCCAAACTCATGGCATCATGTTCAACTGTAAAAGTTATTATTTAGCAGTCCCTTAGAGCTTGCGCTACGCTTCCGGTAAAACCAGGATAGGGAAGTGCAATTCCTGCTGCTTGAGCTTGCGCTGAGTTGATATTGGCGGATAGCAGATTCCCTAGCGACAGATACTTTACATCCGGATCATTTAGCGGTGGTGCGTAGGCGCTACCCTGCGACAAGAGACCATGTGTCCATTTACCGACATACTCCGCCTTAAGAAGAACGCGCCCCGGAAACTCTCGTTCCACCACGAAACCGACGCTCTGATTCCTGGCAGGTCTGTTATCGGACGGCATGATGACGTTGAGACCGCTACCGTTGAGGAGGGAAGCATCTAGCAGAGGAAGGGGCGGAAAACTCACAGGAAATCCTTGGCTCCAGTTGAAGGCCGGCGTGATTCCGCCATCCACGCTCGCCCTGGAAACGGTTGCCAGCCACCCGTAAGCCGGAATAAATTCGCCGCCCGCGAAATCTCCCAGAATCGGCGCATAAAGTAACCCATAGTAAGCTCGCAAGACCGTTTTCTGATTGAGCGAATAGGCAAGACCCAGCCGAGGACCGAATGCCTTCCAGTAAGTATCAAATAGTGAGTGTCGGCCATTCCTGCCTGCGCCCTCTCCCCAAAAAGTCAGTGCCCCAAGGCGGCCACCTGCCGCCGGATTCGGCAGACTCAGATCGACTGTTCCCATCCTGTCAAAAGCCTCTGAGATTGGCTGGGCCACATCCCAACGCAACCCGTAACTCAAGCTCAGCTTGGGCGCTATCTGCCACTGATCCTGGGCGAAAAGAGCCAAGTAGCGGGCCGAGAACTTGTTGGCAAACGCGGTTTGCATCGAGGCACCGTTCACCTGGCCCAGGAGAAAACTCGCGTAGCCCACTCCCGTCGTGGCAGACCCTGGCAACCGCGTTTCTGTCGCATTGAAATTAAAGGTTCCTTGCGAATTCGGATCCTGGATTGCCGTCGCCACCTGCTGCATGAACTCCACGCCGAACTTGAAGCCGTGCCGCCCCCTGTGAAGAGAAACATCGAGATTGGCGGGAACCTCTGTCCAGAACCGATAGGTACGGCCTGAGACGCCAAATCCTGACATATTCTGGATACTAGCAACTGGCAGTGCACACGAAGCAGTGCCTGTCAGGCCGGACTCACATCCCAGATTCGCGTTCTCATCTCTGATGTCGAACTTTAGCTTATACCGGTTAAACGCCACGCGAAAATTCACCACGAGATTTGGCCTGGCCGTCCAAGTCTCAGTCACCCGCACACGGTACTGTTTGTCCTGACGGCCAGTTGAAGCGGAGTAGGCTCCGGTGGGTGGACTCGCGCTGGCCCCGGTGTTTCTCCTCCTTGGAAGAAAATCCGTCCCGATTGAAAGCCTGTGGTTCTGCCAGAAATGATTATCGATTTTAATTGCGAACCGGTCATAGTCCCGTCGCTGCGGCAGAGCCGACCCGCGCCAATTGTTTTGAATTCCAGAGGAGGTTGCTTCCTGCCAGATCCGATCCTGAAAGAACCTCGAGACAGGGCTGAAGCGAGAGGAGGGAATGACATTATTCGGGAATGGGTCCCGGATAAATCCTCCCTTTCCATCAGGTCGAGTTGTCAGTGGGTCGTAAACGGCACCTTGGAAAATAGGCCTCCCAAGGGCATCTGTACCAGCTTGAGGTCCCAGCCACTCGCTGAAGTCACCTGTACGCATCAGAGCCGAAGGAACTGTACCGACAAGTCCGGCTCCAGTGACGCGATACTTGAACTGATCCCACGAACTGAAGAAGAACATCTTGTCTTTCACAACTGGACCGCCGAGCACGAAGCCATACTCGTTTTGGATATTGGCACTACGCTGTGCCGCGAAGAAGGGCCGAGCATCAAGCACAGTGCTGCGGTGATACTCGAAAAGGCTTCCGTGAAACTTGTTCGTTCCTGACTTTGAAATCAGGGCAACTCCAACTCCCAAGTTCCCTCCGGACTCTGCACTGACGTTATTAACAAGCCTGATTTCCTCCACGAGCTCAGGTAGCAACTGGCCATTGTCTTCAATGGCCGGAGTCAGACCCGATGTCGCTGAGACCCCGTCGATCGTGTAACTGACAAAGTTATTGGAGAACCCGCCCCTTCCTGACCCCATGAAGGACGCACGACCAACCTGCTGGTCGCCGTCACCCCCAGCAGAATTTGGAATCACTCCCGGCATCGTTAACAGATAAGAGTTCGTGCTTCGAAACGTTCCCGACATTGCCAACGGGAGATCCTGAATCTCTTCCAACGTTCGCGTAGTGCTGGAGGCACCTGAGGTGGTATCGATGACTTCGGCCTGAGCACTGACATCAACTACATCAGAGGTCTCGCCCACAGCCAAGTCAATGTCGTGGGTGAGTATTACGCCGGAAACAATACGCAGATCTCCTTTGCGAGCCGTCCGAAACCCATCAAAGCTAACTGTAAGCGTGTAAAACCCCACGTTGAGATTGGAAAACAAGTAGGCACCCTCATGGTTGCTCGTCACCTTTGTTTCCACACTTGTTTCCTGGTGCCGTAAAACAACCGACGCTCCCACCAACACGCCACCGCTTGAATCCTGGACAACGCCTCGTAATCCTCCGACGTTCTGCTGGGCATTTGTCGCTAGCGGCAGAACCAAGATGATGATGACCGCGACGACAAAGCAGCTGCTTCTCATTACCTTTCCTCTTTCTGTGCGAGCGCCGATTTTATTGGCTGGGAATCGGAAGCCCTCCAGGGGTCAACAAACTTCAGGCAGCCGAACAACCGCCCCCATGCCGAATGTTAACGCCTGAAAACTCACCACAGTCACTGCGACTCGCGAAGAGAGTGCGAAATACCTCTGCGATTCCAAGATGTAATCAGCCTTCGGTTTCATTTAACCTGTGCCTCGGTGCAGCAAGAAGCAATGGTTTTTCTGTTGAAGGAAAGACCGTAACAATCATAGTATTATTTGTCAATGTTTTTTGAGAACCGACAGATAAATTAAGTGCTCCAGGAGTAATCACTTCCTTTCAAGTTTAACAATAAAAATATTTTAGCAGTAGAGAGAGCGAGTCGCATGTCTGATGGTTGAAAATCCAGAGCCAAGAACCAATTGTTAATGAGGCGACAGAGATGCTGCCACCCAGCGGCACAACCGCAATACGCAAATCGCCATGGCCATGGTATTGAGCTCTTCAGCAACATTGCCATTCAAACAAACGGTGAAGTCCCAAAGGTTGAACCTTGTCCCAAATATTATGATTCGGTGTTAGTTTCCGGACTTTGAACACGTCCCCTCCCTGAGGTCGATGGTGGTTGGACTACTCCTGCTTGACAATCTTTGAAATAAGGAGAGAATACCCTTGTCGGTTTATTTTTGATTCGATAAATTACGATGAAATCTAAGCTCCTCCCTGTGGCCAGAGAACGACTCCACGACCGCATCACAAGGGATCTCGCCCTGAACATCATCCGGGGCAACCTCGAGGTTGGAAACAACACTCTCACCGAAACGGACCTTTCGCAGCGTATGAAGGTGAGTCGGACTGCCCTCCGTGAATCCGTCAAGGTCCTTGCTGCGAAGGGGCTTATTGAAGTTCGCCCCAAGATAGGCTTGAGCATCCGCCCGCGCGATGACTGGAATATTCTGGACCCCAAGCTCTTGGGGTGGTTATGTGAAGCCGGCATGAACGAACTATTAGTGCGTGATTTGTGTGAAGTTCGTCTTTTGATTGAACCCGCGGCGGCCGAACTGGCATCGCTCAGGGGAAACGCTGAGGAGGTAAAAAGAATCGTAGAGTGTTATTTGCAGATGGCTGACAGTGTCCGGAATCCGGACGTGCACGATCCTCTGGATTTACAGTTTCACACTCTGATTCTCAATGCTTCGCACAACGCCCTAATCCGCCAAATGAACGCAATGATTGCAGAAACCTTGCGTGCCATTCTAAATGTAACCAAGCCACTTTCTGAAGTGTTCATGGAAAAGTCCGTTAAACTTCACGGCGAGGTCGCCTTCGCAATCCAAGGACGCGATTCCAAAGCAGCACGTCTATCCATGGAAAAGATCGTAAAACAAGCCGCCAAGGATATTGGCCGATCGCTGAACATTCAGGATGTTAGTTTCAATGGTCTGACATCCCCGGATTTGAGCGCAAACAGCGACCACTCAAGTCAAGATAAGTTACGTACCCGAAAAGGGCTTCGCCGTTTGAGTCGGAAGGACCTTGAGCAGTTGCGTTTGCGCGCTATTCAGGAGGTCCAAAGAGGTGAGGCCCCTGAACCAGTCGCCAGGCGCCTCGGCATGAACAGGACCACCATTTACGATTGGTTAGCGCGATATCGATCGCAGGGGCTGGACGGCCTGAAGACTAAACCCATTTCCGGCAGGCCTTCCAAACTCAGTGAGTCTCAATGCCAAACTCTCTTGACAAAACTCGCAGAAAGTTCACCCATTCAGTGGGAATCCCGGTCAAGAGTATGGACGCTGGCCGAAACTCGTCGTATGGTTTTGAAAGAATTTGGTGTCACGTTCAGTCTAGGCTCCGTGAAGCGACTTCTGGTCAACTTAGGCCTTCCAACACAGGGGCCCTTGACCGAATTTCGGAAGACGTTGCCAGACTGGGTCCGCACCGAGTATCCAAAGCTTGTTGCTGAGAGCAAAGAAACTGGGGCCGAGATTTTCTTCGAAACCGTGGGCGCAAGCTACTTCATGAAGGCAGCATGCGAAGCGCATGAATTTCAGCCGACAGACGCAGCCTTACCTCGTTTAGAATACCGTTTCCTGTGTGCGACGAGCATGCGAGCTGCCCACTTCTTTATGGTGCTAGCAGACGGGGCAGCTGGCGGAAAGTACGCTCAGTTCCTGCAGAACATCGTAACTGAGCGAGACCGGCCTATTTTCTTGGTGAGACTTGATTCTGATGATCAGGACATACTCGCCGGAATTCCCGAAAAATTCCAGAGGCGAATTCGCCTGATCAATCTCAGGCCGCAGGGTAGTTTTGTGGCAACCGATCAAAGAGTTCCTGATCGAGTCCGAGTGTGATTTCGCAAACGGGACTGTCGCGAGGGTGCTTCCGTCATCGAGTGTTGCTAGGCTGATAGAGGCATTTCCCTGGCGGCCACACTGACCGACCGAGCTGAGTCGAAGAGCGTGAACAGGACAGTCTTCGACACCACAAGAAGCAGCCTCGATGAGAAGGTTTTTCTGGCTCTGCGCAGGAATTCGGGAAGCGAGCCGAATCATGCGGCTTTTCCGAGTTGGCCCTGCTCGGACGATAACACCGCCTGGCGGGAGACGGTTGCCCGGAGGCGGCGACACTGCTAGATTGGCCGGTCGTTAACGACCAGGAAGCGGAGCCAACCAGCGGATGCGCAACAACGAATTCACCAAGATCCTGAAGTGGCCGGGCTATCGGGTGTGGCAGTGGGCGATTGACGAGAGGCGGCACGAGTTGAAGTTGTGGGTACGGCGCAAGAGCGGGAATCGGAAGTACCAATGTTCGGGGTGTGGCCGGAAGCTGGCGCAGTTTTGCGACTTTACCGAACGGCAGGTGCGCGACCTGCCGTGGGGCCAGTATCAGACAATCGTGGTGATCGAGGTCCACCGGGTGCGCTGTCCCGACTGCGGGGTGAAGGTGGAAAAGGTTCCACAGTTGCCCGGCAAAGCCCCGTTTAGCGAGCGGTTTGAGGACGAAGTGGGACGGCGCTGTGAGAGTGCCCCGGTGCGGCAAGTGGCCCGGCAGGTGGCGCTGGCAGCGAGCACGGTGCGGGCCATCGAGCTGCGGTATTTGGAGCGGTGGGACCGTGGGCGGCGGCGGTCGCCGGTCCACCGGATCGGGGTGGATGAGATCTATCTGGGCACACAGAAGTTTCTGACAGTGGTGAGCAATCTGGACACGGGCGAGCCGCTGTGGTTTGGCCGGGATCGGAAGAAAGAGACGCTGGACGGGTTTTTCCGCACGCAGCTGACGGCGCGGCAGCGGGGCCAGATCACGGCAGCGTGTGTGGACATGTGGGCGCCGTTTACGCAGAGCTTGACCCAGTGGGTGCCCCAGTGCCGGATTGTCTATGACAAGTTTCACGTGCTGCGCCATGCCAATGACGCGGTTGATGAAGTGCGGCGGGCCGAATTCTTCCGCCAGGGAGGAGAACGGCGCGGGGTGATGAAGGGCAAGCGATGGCTGCTGTTGTCGCGCTGGGCTTACCTTTCGCCTCAGAAGAAACGCCAGCTCAACGACCTGTTTGCGCTCAACCGCCGCTTGTTGAAAGCTTATGTGCTGAAAGAAAGCTTGGAGCGCCTCTGGAGTTACCGCTACGAGGGGGCCGCCCTGCGGTATCTGCAGAACTGGATTCAGCAGCTGCGCTGGCAGCGCCTGAAGCCGTTTGACAAGTTGGCCGGCTTGCTGGTCAAACATCTGGACGGAATCCTCAACTATTGTCGTACGCCGGTTCCGTTCGGGGTCGTGGAGGCGGTTAATGCGAATCTGAAAAGCCTCATCCGACGCGGCCGGGGCTACCGCAACCTCCGCTACTTGCTGCTGAAGGCCCAGCGCCAGGCGGTGTTATCGTCCGAGCAGGGCCAACTCGGAAAAGCCGCATGATTCGGCCCTCTTCCCGAATTCCTGCGCAGAGCCGTTTTTCTTAACGTCAATGCCCGACTTGTCAACCCAGCCTGCCGCACTGGTGTTCTGACTTCCCGTTCAAATTTCAACGCTCGGTGAGGACTCACGAAATTCTAATGACAACGAAGTAACTCAAGGTGCTGGTTGAGACGTTCCTTCTGCCGAGCTTGACAGATCGTCCACCTGCCAAGATACGCTGAGCCCTGTCGGATCGTGAGATTCTGTCGTTCAACAAACGACGTATTGAGTTTCACTGAGTCTTCGCCGTCTTGTAGCGCCTCTTCCGATCGCCACCTGTCCCCAAGCACTTCTAACTTCACTCTTCACACTTCAGACGTATGTCTAAGAAACGATCAGGCGAAAACCAGAAAAAGACAGTTGAAACGCTGACGCACGACGAAGCGAAACGGAAGAATATTCCGACAGCCGAGTTCAGTCCGTGGTTCAGAAGGAACAGGAGAGTCCTCGTCAGGTGAAGTATCCGCGCAATACGGACCTCGATCCACAGCTCGTCTGGCGTGGGAAGGATGAACAGGACTGGAGCGACCTGGTCGTCCACGCCCCGAGCCATTAACCTCTTTATTTTGTTCAGAAAAGGCGTGGCGGAGAGAGTGGGATTCGAACCCACGTTAGAGTTTCCCCTAAACACGCTTTCCAAGCGTGCGCCTTCAGCCACTCGGCCATCTCTCCAGGCGGGAGTTGCAGGATTCTAATAGAAACCAAGTGAAAGAGTCTACGACAATTTGGTCGGCGCAACCTGTTTCACATTTGCCCAAGCCTCGGCCGAAACACCCGCCAAAAGAAAAGAGCCTCCCTGAAGGAGGCTCTTTGACTGATTGCTACGGGTGGCGCTGGCACTACCGAGTTTGCTTGTCGTGTTTCTCCCTGTAGATCTGTCGGCTTGCTTTGTTCTGCTTCTTGTGGATCTTGGCGCGCTCTTTGGCAGTGAACTCACCGTCGGCTTTAGCTCTCGCTTCGGCTGCATGGATCTTGGCTTGGCGCCTCTCGAGCTTTCTGGTTTCCTTGCGCGTCAGTTCCCCGTCTCTGACACCATCCGCAATCCGCCTCTGCTGCCGTCTTTCGCGCTGATTAATCGTCCCCTGCGCAAACATCAGATTCCCCAGAATCAAAGTTGAAACGAGGGCTGCTACGATCGACTTGGCTGCTTTCCTCATGACTGTCTCCTTTTGTGCTGGCGGTTTCTTTCCTCACTTGTTGCCCTTAAACACGGGCATTGGGTCAAAGTTGCGGAAGTCGCGGAGAAATCACTCATACGCGAGAGCTATTAAAGGATCCTTGCTGGCAGCTTGAAAGGCCGGGTACAACGCGCCCGTGACACCGCTCACCACAACGAGCAATGCTGAGATTCCGATCCATCCAGCTGAAAGGAACACTTGCTGGGTCGGAACAAGCGTCTCAATCAGGCTACGTCCCACCAGAGTCAGCAGGACCCCAAGGAACAGGCCCAATAAGCTTAGAGCCACGGACTCACGCAGAATCAAGCTGATAATGTAGGCCTTGGAAGCACCCAGAGATTTAAGGATTCCGATGTCGCGAGTTCGCTCTGCTATCGTGGTGTACATGGAGAGAAAAATCGCGAACGACCCAATCACGGCCGCAATACCAACCACCACATAGATGAACAGATCGAGCCCCGGAGGCGATGTATTCATTAGCAGAGAAACCCATTCCTGACTGGAATTCACCTGGTAGCCCGGCGGCAGCCTGGTCTGTATGGCCGGAATCACCACGTCCGGCTGGATGGTATCGTGGAGCTTGATCAACATCATGGTCGCCTGACCATCCCAACCCGTCAACTCCTGCAGTGTCTTGATCGGAACAAACACGCGCGCGCCCTTCCCATTGCGAACCACTCCGGAGACTTTGAAGCTGCGTCCCTTTAGAGTGTGCATACCTCCCACTTTCAGACCCTTGGATCGCTGGTATAGATCGTCAACCAGGATTTCATCGGCAGTTTCGCTGCTAAAGGGTGCACCGGCAAGAAAGTTGAACCCGCCTGAGACTGCTGTGAAACTCGCGAGGTCGATTCCAAAGATGTTTACCAGGCCATCGCTGGTTTCAAGCTGTGTAAGCACGGGAGAAAGCGCGCTGATCTGGGGCAGCGATCGTAATTTCTCAGCCTCTTCCGTCGGCATACGGACGCTGCCGGTGGCGAAAATGACGGGAGCGTTCGGCGGCCGCAAGAAAATATCAGCGCCGATTCCGTTCTGGCGCTGCGCAGTTTCCACGATCATGCCTTGAGAGATGCCTACGACCATAAGGATCATGAGGACTTCGAGGCTGATGGCCAAAACGCTCACTAAAGCGCGCAAGGGACGATGAAGGACATTCGCCAGCACAAACTGATTAATCATTCGTTCTCAGACACCTCGCAAAAGCCGACGTTTGGATGCCGGGCAGGCGGCCTTTCGCCGCTGGCGCCGGGTTCCATCAGGGGTCGAGATTAGCCGAGTTAGCTGTGCAAGGCAAGCCTCGGGAAGACCGCCAACTGAGATTGCCTCTCACCTTAGCTCTGTCGTCTGCCGATCCTATCCTACAGACCACTATCCACTTGTGGCCACTCACCCTCCCCGGGGTGGATTTCGCTGATGCTCCTGAATACTCTTAGGCTGCGATGAAATTCCGTGTCGGCATCGTGCTTTTGGCAAGACGGTTTTATTTTCCTAACTTGAAGGAGGTTTACATGCGCTCCAGTTTCATTCGTTGTTCGCGGGTTCTTTTGGTTCTTCTGACGGTTTGCTTACGCGCAGCAGCTCAGGTTCCCGGGGAACCCGTACCAAGTATTTCAAGGCCAGTAGGTTCGATTGGGCCGGCACTCGAGCAGGAGCGGTTGGCCGCGGTTCCTCGTTTGGAGGGGGTCGAGTTTGTGAATGGGTCAGGATCGCAGGTTGTGCTCGAACGCGATGGCAAACGTTATCTGATCGACACGCAGAACCAGACGATTCGCGAGATCCTTCCACCTTCGATGGCCTCCGCTCAATTGCCACCCGCACAAACAGGCGCAGCGCCCGTTCCGGCAGCACCAGCCGTGAAGCCGGAAGAGAAAAAGGAACCAGAGACCTACTATACGGAAGATATCGTTCTCTGGAATTTGCCGACCGCCCATCATCTGCCAAAGAAGGCCCTGATGCTCGATTTCACCCATCGCTTTGCTTTCGATGAGGCGTTCGAACCGGGTGCAGTAAGCGACCTTTTCGGAATGGATGGGTTCTCAATTTCGTCTTTCGGGTTCACCTACGGAATTACGAACCGGTGGTTTGCCGGTATCTACCGTACTCCGACAACGTTCGGAAGAATTTTGCAGCTCTCGACGGGTCTTCAACTCACCAGGGAGAATGCGGGCCATCCGGTGTCGAGTACCCTCCGCGTTGGTGTTGAAGGAACCAACCACTTCCGCAACAAGTACATTACGAGTCTCGAACTAGCACTGGCGCGAAGCATCAAGAGTCGCGCCCAAATTTACTTTACTCCGACGGTCTCGTTTAACAACCGAACGCTCACGGTCGTCGCAGGCGACGTGTTTAACCCCACCCCAGTGGATGGAGTGACCACGACTGCCTTGGGAGCCGGGCTCTCCGTCGACATCCGTCCCACCGTAGCCATCCTGGGGGAAGCCATTTATCGCGTAGACGGAAGCCTTGGAGCCGTTCGCCCTTCCTTCATGCTAGGTATCCAGAAAAAGGTTTATCGACACACCTTTACGTTGGGACTAACGAACGCTCCGGGAACCACTCTTTCCACTCGTTCAGCAACACGCGGCGCGTACGGTTTTGACGACACGTTTGGCGGACTGACGATCGGGTTCAACCTGTCAAGACGACTCTTCTAAAATGAAGTCCTGAGGTGGGCTGAACAGCACTGCAGCGTCGCTGCCGTCAGGCTTGTCCGTGCCACGATGGGCCGTCGCGAATCCGCAAGCAACAGTTTGACGAACCACAGGGGGCCAGAAGGCCAAGATCCAGTCAAAGGCACACTTCAAGCCGGGCGAGGCGGTATTTTCGAGTAACGCTGCGAGGCGTTTTATCGTATAAGTATATTCAAGAACTCGTTGAGAGGTTACTCGTATCAAAGCGCGAAGTCTCCCCGTCATACTGCTGGTTAGCAGCGTCCTTTGCGCAGCGAAGAACGCTCCGGTACCCAGGAATCCGACCCCTTCCCAGAGGACGGCCAGAACCGAAGTCGTCAGGGTTTCTTTCGAAAAGGATATCCTGCCCCTGCTGTCCAGTCACTGCACCACCTGCCATAACGACCAGTTAGCCTCAGGCGGTCTCGATCTAGCCAGGTATTCGTCCCTAGGCTCTATGATTCAGCATCGCGAAGGATGGCAACGCATCGTTCAAAAAGTGCGAACCGGAGAGATGCCGCCAGCTGGGCTTCCACGTCTGACCGGCGCCCAGATTGAGATTTTGGTGCGGTTCGTCCAGGAGGAATTCGCAAAAGCCGATCGCAACGTGAAGCCGGACCCGGGTCGCGTCACGGCACGGCGGCTGAATCGCAATGAATACTCAAACACGATTCGCGATCTGCTTGCCGTGGACTTCAGCGCAGAGAGAGATTTTCCCACCGACGACTCAGGCCATGGCTTCGACAACATGAGCGATGTGTTGACCATTTCCCCTGTGCTCATGGAAAAGTACCTGGCTGCGGCAGAGAGAATCGCCGCGCGAGCCATCGGCGCCGACCCGCTGCCAAAGAAACCGCTTGAGGCACAGTATCACATCAAACACAAAACCATCCGGCGTGTGGATGCCAGCACGATCGAAGCCACGCACCGGTTGGACTGGGATGGCGAGTACATCGTCAGGATTGGGCTTCCCGGAGAACGCAGCCCGGATGGGAAGCCAGTAACTCTGGGCGTCTGGATGAATGGCAAGCTCCTCGAGACATCGCTTGTGGAGACCAAACCCTCCAAGCTGGAGTACTTCAACCCGTACTCAGACGCCGAACTCCGGCTGGCGCTGCCGGCAGGGGACCATGTCTTTCGTGCTGGTTTCATCAATGATGATTTCGTCAAAGGAATTTCCGACAAGGATATCTACAACAATAAGAAGAATAAGTTTCTGGATTCGATCACTTTCGTCGGGCCGTTCCCAGCCAAGGTTGAAAAAGCCAGCCGCAAGCAAATACTGACGTGCGACCCCAGCACGGGCGCGGCCTGCGTGAACAAGATTCTCTCCAGTCTGGCTCGCCGAGCCTATCGCCGTCCCGTGACGAAAGCCGAAGTCGCGGCGCTGGCAAAGTTCGTCGCCATGGCCAAGGAAGAAGGCCAGTCCATAGAACAAGGCATCCAGCTTGCGATACAGGCCATCCTGGTGTCTCCACACTTCCTCTTTCGCATCGAGCGCGACCTGGATCCAACTGATCCGTCGAAGGTCCACAAAATCTCCGAAATCGAACTGGCTTCGCGATTGAGCTACTTCCTCTGGAGTTCCATGCCGGACGATGAACTGCTGAGCGTCGCTGAAACGGGAAGGCTCCGTCAGCCAGGCACGTTGGAAGCTCAGTTGAAACGGATGCTGGCGGATGAACGCGTTTCAGCCCTGGCTGAAAATTTTGCGGGCCAGTGGCTGGAGACACGCAATCTGGACAGCATTACGCCAGACCCCAAGAAGTTTCCCGAGTGGAGCCCCGAATTGCGGGATTCCATGAAGACCGAGACCCGCATGTTCTTCGAATCGATGTTGCGTGAAAACCGCCCGCTTTCGGAATTTCTGGATGCGAAGTACACCTTCCTCGACGAACGGTTAGCCAAGCACTACGGCATTGAGGGTGTATTGGGCGGTTCATTTCGTCGTGTGGAACTCAGCACGGATCAGCGTGGTGGCATTTTGAGCCATGCTAGCATCCTTTCGGTATCCAGCTATCCCACTCGAACCTCGCCAGTGATCCGCGGCAAGTATCTGCTCCAGAATTTTCTTGGGGCTCCGCCCCCTGCGCCACCACCGGACGTTCCAACGCTTGATGAAGAGGCGGTGGGCAACGCTGGGTCGCTGCGACAGCAGTTGGAAAAGCATCGCAGCAATCCCACCTGTGCGTCCTGCCACAACCGGATGGATGTGCTTGGCTTTGGCTTGGAGAACTACGACGCCA
>Ga0187893_10011508_pt1 | contig 12827 bp, 10 predicted proteins | sample MA1701074metaG_FD_139574 | JGI IMG/M metagenome (GOLD analysis project Ga0187893, IMG submission 139574) | White microbial mat communities from a basaltic lava cave in the Kipuka Kanohina Cave System on the Island of Hawaii, USA - MA170107-4 metaG ...
AGCTCGACGTGGGCGTGCTCGGCAGCGAGCCGGACGCCGGCCGCGTCCAGCCACGCATTCAGGTCGATCGCCCGGCGGTGGTCGCGCGGGAAGGGCCCGAGCCGCTCGCGCGCGAGCTCGCGTCCGCTCGCGGCGTAGGCGCGCAGCTCGAGCGGGGTCTCGCGCTGCTGCGTCGACATCGGAGTCGGGAGCGCCCAGCAGCGGAAGTGCTCGGGAGGCAGGATCGGCGCGGGCAGCAGGAAGCCCTTGCCCAGCAGGGGCGCGAGGCGCGCGAGCGCCGGATCGGCCGCGAGATCGCTGCGCTCGACGTTCGCGTGGGCGAGGTGGCGCCGCCCGCGCGCGTCGACGACCTCGTAGCGCGGCCTCGGAAAATGGCGGCCCGCGCGCAGCTCGATCTGCGCGGGCCAGGCGAGGCCCTCGAGCAGTGCGCCCACCTCGATCGCGCGCGTGCCGTAGGCCGGGATCTCCTCGCCGTAGCTCGCGAAGCCCTCCGCATCGCCCGCGGCGCGACCGCCCATCGGACGCATCCCGATCGCGCCAGCCGGGATCGGCGTGGGGTGCGGGTTCTGGACCCAGACGAGCACGCGCTCGCCGGATCCGGGTGCGGGAATCCCCGCGTAGAGATCCGCGGGCCAGGCGTTGGCGTCGTGGCTCGTGCTCGGCGCCGGGCTTCCGGCCGCGCGCGGGTCGAAATCGTCGAGCGCGTACTTGACGACGTCGTGGCCCGCGATGCCGACCGCGTGCAGGAACAGCGAGCCGCAGAAGGGGCCGAGGCCGAAGCGCCTGCGGACCTCGCGGCTGTCGATCTGGACGCGTGCGCGCGCGCGCGGGAGCTGCTCGCGCCAGGCTGCGAGGGTGCGGCCCTCGGCGTCGAAGAGACACAGCCAGAGCCAGGGGGATCCGGCGCCGTACTCCGACCAGTAGTTGGCCGTGACGAGCTCCGTGTGGTGCGCCTCGTCGTCCCGAAACAGCGCGAGGTTCGTCGCGAAGTTGAGCGGATCGAGCAGGCGCCCGGGGCGCGAGAGGAACGCGTCCGGGAGCCGCACCTCGTCGAGGGAGTGGATCCGCATGGACTGCGGCGCGAGCGCGGCGAGCTGCTGCTCGATCAGACGGGCCGCGTCGAAGCTCGCGACCAGCAGCGCCTCCGCCCGGCTCGTCGGGAGCTCGAGCAGCGTGCGCGGCGTGGGTCCGGGGCACTCTGCCGCGAGGTCCTCGACGCGCTGGACATAGCGCTCCGCGATGCGGCAGCCGGATCTCGGGTAGAGCGCGAAGAGCTCGCCGGCGAGGCCTTCCGGATCGAAGACCGCGAGCGGGCCGGATGCGGCGAGCTCGGCCAGCAGCTTGTGGACGCGCGGAGAGACCAGCGGATGGCCGAGCGCCTTGAACGAGACGGACGCGCCGCGCTGGGGCTCGAAGCTCGCGATCGCCAGGGCCATGCGGGACGCCAGTCTACCGGGAGGGGCCGTCCTCGAAGCTCGCAATCCCGCGCGCGAGCAGCGTCTCGGCCAGCAGCACGTCCCAGGGATGATCGATGTTGAGCGCGCGCTCGGGCGGCAGCTCGAGCGGCAGCGTCGCCTTCGGCAACAGCGTCTGCTCGCCGCGCATCGCGGCGCTGCGCACGAGGTAGATCGCGCCGTTCAGGCGCCAGGCGGGCGGCAGCTCCTGGCGCGGCGCCTCCGACGCGCTGCCGGGCACGAAGGGCACGAGCCAGCCGCCCTCGATGCGCTTGAGCTTGTGCGGATGCGGCTCGTCGACGCGCGTGACCGACACCACCGCATCCGCATCGAGCCGCTCGCCGAGCAGCGCGATCGCGCGGCGCAGATCGCCGGCGCTGCGGAAGGGGGAGGTCGGCTGCAGCAGCAGCACGGCGTCGGGCTCGACCTGCGCCGCCGCGAGCACGTGCAGCACCGCGTCGAGCGTGCGCGCCCCGTCGCCGGAGATCTCGGCCGGCCGCAGCGCCGGCACCTCGGCGCCGGCGCGGCGCCCTTCTTCGGCGATCTCGGGATCGTCGGTCGAGAGCAGCACGCGCTCGATGCCGGCTCGCCTCGCGCAACGGACCGCATGCGCGACCAGCGTGTGCGCGCCGAGCCGCAGCAGATTCTTGCGCGGCACGCCCTTCGATCCCCCGCGCGCCGGGATGACGGCTGCAATCTCCACAGCGGGGAGCGAAGATGGCACGCAGGGGGTGGGGCCGCATGGGGCAGCGCCTCGCGCCGCGCCGCGCGCCGTGTCGAAAGCCGCAAAGCCATCCCCTCGGCCGCTCCCGAAGCTGATAATTTGCGCGCTCGCCGGACGCGAGCAGCCAGCCCCTGGCGATCGGCTGCGAGCGAAACGGGAGAAGTGATGATCGTGTCGCGACGTGGACTCTCGGCAGAGGCGGGCAGGAGTCGGACGGCGACCGGCGATCTCTACGGCCGGCTGGTGCACCCGCGGCGACTCCCGCTGACTCCCGAGGGAGTCGCGATGGTCGCGAAGACCCGCCTCGAGGAGCTCGACGCGCTCGGTGTCGCGCCCGGCGCGCTGCGCTCGATGCGCGTGCTCGAGTGCGGCGGCAGCGGCCGCGACGCGCTCGGCTGGAGCCTGCTCGGCGCGCGGCACGTGAGCCACGTGGATCTCTCGGAGGAGAATCCCCGGAACGTGCGCCGCTATTGCGCGGAGCACGGGATCCGAAACGTCGAGTCGCGCCAGGGGGACCTGCTCGAGCTCGAGCTGCCCGCGGGAGGCTTCGACATCGTCCGCTCGCGCGGAGTCCTGCACCACCTGCGCGATCCGGCTCTCGGCCTGGCCCGCTTCTGCTCCTGGACGCGGCCCGGGGGGCTGCTCCACTTCAACGCCTACCGGGGCGGCACCTTCTACTACTACGGCGTCAAGCTGATTCGCGAGCTCGTCGCCGCGGAGGACGAGGAGGTCGTGCTCGCGGCGATCGCGCGTCTGGATCTCCCCGACGCCGAGGCCGGCATCCTGCTCGACGACTTCTTCGTGCCGCACATGCACACCGCGAGTCCCGAGGTCGTCGCGCGCGACCTCGCGACGGCGGGACTCGAGCGGCTCTGGCCCCTGCGCGACTGGGTCGAGGTCGATCACGGGCTGCTGTATCCGGACATGCCCGAGAAGATCGAGCATCTCGAGTACTGGTGTCGCGTGAAGCAGCCTCCCGCGGACGCGTGCGCGCTGGCGGCGCGCCTGCGCTACCGCGCCGGTGTCGACGACATCGCGCTCGCCCGCACGCAGCCCGACCACGCGGTGTCGCGAGCGGCCTTCGAGGAGTTCCGCCGCGCCGTGGCGCGGCTCGAGCCGGGGCGACGCGCCGAAGCGCTGATCCGGGTCTACAGTCGGCACCACTATCAGATCGCCACGGTGGCGATGTCGGCGAAAGAGCGCCACCGGCGCCTCGCGGAGGCCTTTCGCAGCGAGCTCGCGAGCGCCTGAGCGGGAGGAGGAGCGTGGTCCATCGCATCGCGAACCCGAGGTCCCGGCCCTTCGGAGAGCTCAGCGTCGTCGACGTCGACCCCCTGCGGCACGTGCTGCTCGAGGACGAGCCGGACTTCTCCGGCTGGCAGGACTACGCGCAGTTCCTGACGACCGACGACGTGCGGCGCCTCGAGCTCTACCTGCAGACGCTGCGCGAGCTCGCGCCGGTGCCGGGAGACATCGTCGAGATCGGCGTGTTCCGCGGCGGAAACCTCAAGCTGCTCGCGCTCGCGAGCGAGGTCGTCGAGCCGGGCGGCACGCGCAATCTGATCGGCTTCGACACCTTCGACGGCTTCCCGCGGGAGCAGCTGCTCCAGCCGCGCGAGCTCGACAAGGCCGCGATCTACGACGGGAAGAGCAACCTGCAGGCGGCGGTCGCCAAGCTCGTTCCGCTGCGCTGCTCGGCGCGCTTCGTGATCGGGGATGTCGTCGAGACGCTCGCGCGCTTCTATCAGCGCTGGGGAAACCGCGTCGCGCTCGCCTATCTCGACGTCGACCTGCTCGAGCCGAGCCGCGCCGCGCTTCGCTGCCTCGAGCTGCAGCTCGCGGTGGGAGGTCGGATCCTGCTCGACCAGTACTCGCGGGATGGCTGGAGCGAGACGCAGGCCGTCGACGAGTTCCTGCGGCGGACCGGCGGGAGCTTCGCCCTGCGCCGGATCCCGGGCTGCCGCGCGCCCTCGGCCTATCTCGAGAAGCTCTGCGAGAGGGCCGAAGCGTGAGCCCTGCGCTCCCAGTGGACCTCGGGGCGGCCCGGGTCGATCTCCGCGAGCGCGGCTGGGCCGAAGTGCCGCGCGCGATGGCGCCAGCCGAGCTCGGGCGCGTGATCGAGCGCGTGGCGGAGATCGCCGCGGCTGCCGGAGCTCCCGCGCTCTTCGGCCCGGATGCGGAGCCCGCGCTCGACGCGGCCGCCTGGCACGCGATCCGCCGCGAATTCAACCACCGCGGCGCGCTCGCGGAGCTCCGGAAGCGCGAGCCGCTGCGCGAGATCGCGGAGGCGCTGCTCGAGGGCTACGTCGAGAGCTTTCCCGTCTGGAAGCTGCGGCTCAACGCGCCGGGCCTCGCCGAATCCCAGCACCCCTGGCACCAGGACGAGTGGACCTGGCCCGCGCAGCGCGGCCGCGAGATCGTCACCTTCTGGCTCGCGCTCACGCCGGTCGACGCGAGCAACGGGATCGAGCTCCTCGGGCGCAGCCTGCGCGGCCGCCTGCTCGACCACGACCGGGACGACTACCAGGCGTCGATCGCGGATCCGGGCATTCTCGAGAGCGGTCCACGCGTCGCGCCGGTGCTCGCGCCCGGCGACGCGGTGGCCTTCGATCCCTTCACGCTCCACCGCAGCCTGCCGAATCGCAGCGGCCGCGTGCGCGTGAGTCTCGACCTCCGCTACGTGCGCAGGGGCTGAGCGGGGCGCGCCGCCTCGCGGGCCCGGCGCCGCGTGCGCCGCGGCCGCCGGAAGCGCGTCTCAGTACGTGATCCGCTTCTGCAGCGGCGGATCGCAGAGGGCGAGCGCCTGCGCGATGCGCTGCCCGGCCTGGCCGTCGCCGAAGAGCAGCGAGCGCGGGTAGCGCCCGTGCTTCAGCTGGCGGTGGACCGCCGCGAGGATCCCGCTGCGCTCGTAATCCGCGTCGACGACGTTCGGCCCGCGCTCGCGGCCGGCCTGGCGCGTGCCGATGTTGACGGCCGGCACACCGAGAAAGGCGGCCTCGCGCAGCGCGCTCGACGAGTTGCCGACGATGCAGGCGCTGTGGGACAGCGCGCGCGCGTAGTCGTCGGGCGCCATGTTGATGAAGAAGTGGATGCGGCTGTCGCGCACCTGCTCGCGGAAGGTGCGGATGCCCTTCGAGACGTCGTCGGAGCCCGCGTCGACGTTCGGCCAGAACCAGAGCGTCTGCATGTCGAGCTGGTGGATCGCGAGCAGCGTCTCCTGGATCTGCCGGAAGCCGCTCCCGTACTCCGTCGTGACCGGGTGCTGCAGCACCATCAGGTAGGGCCGGCTCGGGTCGATCTCGGTGCCGACTCCGCCGTAGCGCTGGAACAGGCCCGGAGGCAGCGGCTCGTCGCAGAGCGGCGGCAGGAGGTCCATGGCCGGGCAGCCGGTCAGGAAGATCTGCTGCGGATCCTCGCCGAGCTGGATCAGGCGCTCGCGGCTCTCCTCGGTCGCCGGGAAGTGCACGTGCGAGAGCTTGCTGATCGCGTGGCGCACGCTCTCGTCGATGCTGCCCGTGACCTCCCCGCCCTGGGTGTGCGCGACCGGGATGTTCATGTAGGAGGCGGCGATCGCGGTCGCCATCGTCTCGAAGCGGTCGGCCACGGTGAGCGCGATGTCGGGCCGCAGATTCTCGAAGGCGGTCGCCATCTCCATCACGGCGAGGCCGGTGGACTTGGCCATCGTGGTCGGGTTCTCGCCCTCGACGATGATGTGGATGCAGCGGTCGGGCTCGAAGCCGTCGCCGCGGATCACGTCGATCGCGCTGCCGAAGCGGGAGAGCAGGGCCGAGGCGCTGACGACGAGCTGGAGCTCGAGCGCGGGGTGCTCGCGGATCGCCTGCAGCACGGTCTTGATCCGGCCGTAGTTGGCGCGGCTCGCGACGACGACGCAGACCTTGCGCGGGTGCTCGGGTGTGGCCGGGCGCATCGGCGCGCGAAGCGTAGCCGAGAAGCCGAGAGCGCCGTGGGCTCGCCGCCTCAGGCGACCGCGCCGAGACCTGGAGCTCCCGCGGGGGCCAGCGAAAAGAGGCCCGGACGGCTACGGTTGGCCGCTCACCCACTCCCCAGTCACGACAGGGCGCGACCGAATGAGGATGCCGCTGCCGCCGCTGCTCTTGCCGGTCGAGACCCGGGTGCGGGAGCTGGACGCGAAATTGCTCCTCGCAGCCGCCTGCGCCGAGCGGGGCTTTCGGGTTCTGCTCGGCTCGCGCGGCGAGATGCACCAGGCGGTCGCGGAGTTTCCCGCGGGCTTCTACTTCGCGAAGGACCTGCACGTCTCGAGCCGCCGGATGCACCGGATTCTCCGCGCTCTCGGGCACCGCATCGTCGCCTGCGACGAGGAGGGGCTCGTGCGGGACGGCGACGACCGCTACCGGAAGCTGCGGGTCGACGGCCAGGTGCTGCGCGGCTGCGAGGCGGTCTTCTGCTGGGGTGAGGACGACGCGCGCGCGCTGCGCGATCACCCGGACGCGGCCGGTCGCGCGCTCCTCGTGACCGGAAATCCGAGGCTGGATCTCCTGCGCTCCGAGCTCGTGGGGCTGTTCCGGCCCGAGGTCGAGCAGATCCGCGCGCGCTTCGGCCGCCCCGTCCTGCTCAACACGAGCTTCGGCCACCTGAACCACGTGCAGCCCTCGCTCTCGATCGAGACCTCGCGCGCGCCGCGAGGCCGCGAGGTCCAGCACGCGCTGCTGCGCGAGTCGGCCGCCTTCCGCCGCCAGATCTTCGAGGGCTTCCTCGCGCTGGTGCCGCGCCTGGCCTCCGCACTGCCCGAGCTCGTCTTCGTGGTGCGGCCGCATCCCGCCGAGAGCCCCCTGCCGTGGCGCGAGGCCGCGCGGGGCCTGCCGAACGTGCGCGTCGTCGGCGAGGGCAACGTGGTGCCGTGGCTGCTCGCGAGCCGGGCCCTGATCCACAGCGGCTGCACGACCGCGGTCGAGGCCTTCGTGCTCGGCACGCCGGTCTTCTCGTTCCGACCGGTCGCGAGCGCGCGCTACGACCGGCCGCTTCCCGAGGCCCTCTCGCGGCCGCTGCGCGGCGCCGGCGAGGCGCTCGCCGCGCTGCGCGCACTGCTGCGCGGGGAGCCCGCGCCGCCTCTCGACGCCGGCGCGCGCGCGCTCGCCGGGCGGCATCTCGCGGCGCTCGACGGCGCGTTCGCGTCCGACCGGATCGCCGAGACGCTCGCCGGCCTCGCGGCGTCCCCGGCGCCGCGCGCGCTGCCCTCGCGGACCGAGCGCTGGCGCGGCGCCCTGCACGCGCGCGCGCGCAGCCTCGTCGCGCGCCGGCTGCGCCTGCGCTTCTCGCGCGGCAAGAACGCCGCCTATCAGCAGCATCGCTTTCCGGATCTCGGCCTCGGGGAGCTCGAGGCGCGCGCGCAGCGCCTGTCGAAGGTGCTCGGGCGCTTCCACGGCCTGCGGATCGAGCCGCACGCGCGCAATCTGTTCTGGATCTCGCCCGGGACGGTCGCCTGATGCGCTTCGCGCTCCACTTCGGCGGCCCGGATCTGCCCGCGCGGCGCCTGCGCGATCTGCTCGCCGAGCGCGTCGAGGGGGTGCCGGCGGGCGGCCGCATCCTCTTCGCCACCTACTACTTCCGCGACCGCGACCTCGCGCGCCGGCTCGTCGCGGCGCGCCAGCGCGGCGTCGACGTGCGCGTCGTGCTCGACGGGCACCCGCGCACGCCGCGCGCGAACCGCGGCGTGGTGGAGCTGCTGCGGGGCCCGCAGGGGCTGGGCAGCGGCTTCCGCCTCTCGCGCAGCCGCAGCGACGGCAGCCGCCTCGGCAAGCTGCTGCGCCCGCGCCTGCACGAGAAGCTCTACGTCTTCTCGCACCCGAAGCCGGCGGCCTTCATCGGCTCCTTCAATCCCTCCGGCGACGAGCCCGAGGAGGCGCCCGAGGTGATCGCCGAGATCCAGGACCAGGATCGCGGCCACAACCTGTTGCTCGAGCTCGCGGAGCCCGCGGTGGTCGCGGCGCTCTCGGTTCACGCCGAGCAGCTCCAGCGCGAGCGCTTCGCCTGGTTCGCGCGCTTCGGCAACGACGCGAACCGCAGCCATCGCTTCGGCGATCTCGAGCTGCACTTCCGGCCCCGGCTGCGCAGCGATCCGCTGCGCGATCTGCTCGCGGGCCTCGGTGCGGGCGTGAGGCTCAGGCTCTGCGCCTCGCACCTCTCGGGCAGGACGGCCACGCGGGAGTTTGCGGCGCTGCTGCGCCGCGGCGCCCAGCTCGAGATCCTCTCCGAGGCGACGCCGCGCCGGGTTCCGCCCGAGACCGAGCGCGCGCTGGTCGGTGCCGGGGCGAGGCTGCGGCGCATCGCGCACCCCGAAGGCCTGCCGATGCACAACAAGTTCCTGCTGATCGAGGGGCCCTCGCGGCGCGTCTCGGTGCTCGGCAGCTTCAACTGGACCGAGCCGTCGCTGCGACTGAACCGGGAGATCGGGATCGTCTGTTCGGATCCGAAGCTCTTCGACGCGCTCGCCGCGCGCTGGGAGATCCTCGACGGGATGGCGCAGGGCCCCGCGCGGAGGCGCGCGTGAGCGGCGAGCCGGCGCGCCCCGTGCTGCTGATCCCGGTCGAGGAGCAGGTGCGCGAGTTCGACGCCAAGCTGCTGCTGGCCTGTGCGGCCGCGGAGCGCGGCTTCCGCGCCGTGCTCGGATCGCGCCACCAGATGCACCTGCGCGCGGCCCGGCTGCCGCGCGGGACCTACTTCGCGAAGAGCTTCCGCGGCCTCTCGTTGCGCATGTTCGAGATCCTGCGCCGGCTCGGCTGCGACATCGTGGCCTGCGACGAAGAGGCGCTGATCCCGTACCCGGACAAGCTCTACTTCGAGCGGCGCGCCTCGCCCGAGGCCCTCGCGCTGATCTCGGCCTTCTTCGCCTGGGGACCCGCGAGCGCGGCGCTCTTCATGCGCTGTCCGGGGTATCCGGGCGTACCGGTCCACGACACCGGCAACCCGCGCGGCGACCTGATGCGGCCGGAGCTGCGCCCGCTGCTCGCGGCGCCGGCGCGAGCGCTGCGCGAGCGCTTCGGCCACTTCCTGCTGATCAACACGAACTTCGGGACCGTGAACCACTTCGTGCCGCGCCTCGGCTGGCTGAACCTCCCCGGCAAGGCGCAGCTCGAGACGCTGCCGCATGGCTATGTCGCGGAACTCGCGCAGCACCGCCGGGCGCTCTTCCAGCATTTCCAGCAGATGGTCCCCGCGCTCGCGCGCGCGTTTCCCGAGCGGCAGATCGTGCTGCGGCCGCATCCGGTCGAGGACCACGGCGTGTGGCGGCGCGTCGCCGAGGGCCTGCCCAACGTCCACGTGCTGCACGAGGGCAACGTGCTGCCGTGGATCGCGGCGGCCGCCGTGCTCGTGCACAACGGCTGTACCACCGGGGTCGAAGCCTTCGCGATGGGCGCCGCCGCGGTCGCCTATCGGCCGGTCGAGTCGGACGAGCACGACCTGTTCCTGCCCAACGCGCTCGGCTACCGCGCGACGGCGCTCCCCGAGCTCTGCGAGCGCGTGCGCTGGATCGTCGAGGGCCGGCGCGGCGCGCCGGAGGACCCGGCTCAGCAGAAGCTGCTCTCGGAGCACCTCTCGGCCCGCGAGGGACCGCTCGCCTGCGACCGGATCGCGGACGCGCTCGCCGAGCACCTGCGCCTGGGCCGCGTTCCCGCGCGCCGCGGCGCGGCCGCGCGCGCCGCGGCCGTGCTCGCGAGCGAGGGCCGCGCCTGGGTCAAACGCCTGCGCGGTCTGCGCCGCGACGACGAGAACCACCCCGAGTACCAGCGCCACCGCTATCCGGGCGTCGCCCCGGCCGAGCTCGAGGCGCGCATCGCGGAGCTCGGGCGTGCGCTCGGCCGCTTCGGAGCGCTGCACACGCGCGCGCTCGGCCACCAGCTCTACGAGATCTCGGCGTGAGCGCGGCGCCGCCGCTGCGCGTCTGGATCGACGCGTCGAGCCCCGGAAGCGAGGTCCGGGTCTTCGGCCTCACGCTGCTCGAGCGGCTGCTGCAGGCGCTGCGGCGTTCGGGGCTCGCGCTCGCGGAGGTCAGCGTGGAGCGGCCGCGCGGCGCGCCTGCAGACCTGCGTCCGGAGCTCGCGCGGGAGCTTCCGCTGCGCTGGTGCGACCCGGGCGGCGTCGGCGTGGCCGAGCGCGTCGGGCGCGCACTCGACGCCGCAGCGGGCGCGCCGGTGCTGTGCCTCAGCGCCGATGCGGTGCTCGACCCGCGGCTGCTCCCCTGCTTCGCGCTGCTCGCGGGCAATCGCGCGTTCTTCAGCCCGCTCGCGCCCGCGCGCGCCGCGCTCCTGCGCTTCGCGGGCCGGCTGCCCGCCTCCGCGGCCGGCTGCAAGGACCTGCCCGCACTGGCGCGCAGCCTGGTCGAGGCGGGCGCCGCCAGCGAGCTCGCAGCCGCCGAGTTCGATACCTACCTGGTCGATCTGCGCCGCCACGTGGATCCCTATCTCTTCCCGATCCCCGATGCCGCGAGCCGCGATCGCGTCGAGCGCTACCTCTTCGACTCGAACTACAAGGGATCCACGGACTTCCTGACCAAGTGGGTCTATCCTCCGCTGGTCTGGCGGATGGTGAGACCGCTGGCGCGCTGGCGGGTGCACCCCAACTGGGTGACCTGGGTCAGCATCGTGGCGACCTTCGCGGCGATCCCGCTCTTCGCGGTCGGCGCCTGGGTCCCTGGCCTCGCGCTCGGCTATGCGATGAGCGTGCTCGACTCGGTCGACGGCAAGCTGGCGCGCCTCACCTACACCTACTCGAAGCTCGGAGGGATCCTGGACCACGGCCTCGACATCGTGCACCCGCCGCTCTGGTACATGGCCTGGGGCCTCGCGCTCGGCGACGGATCCTGGACCTCCGCCCCCTTCGTCGCCTCGCTCTGGCTGCTCGCGATCTACGCGCTGGATCGCGGACTGGCCGGACTCTTCCGCTGGCGCACGGGCGTCTCGATCCACGGGTTCACGCCGCTCGACGAGCGCCTGCGCACCTTCGTCTCGCGCCGCAATCCGAATCTCGCGTTCATCACGCTCGCGCTGCTCGTCGACTGGCTCGTGCCGGGCACCGGAGCCGCGCTCGTGACCTTCTACGCGATCGTCGCCTGGCAGGTCGCCTGCTTCGCATGGCACGCGGCGCGCCTCGCCCAGTACTGGAACACGCGGCTCCTGCCGGAGCCGGGATAGGCCCTTCCGCGCGCCGCGGAGGGCGCCGCGCGGCGGATTCCCTGGAGAACCCGATGCCGAAGACCGCGAGCTTCAAGAAGAACGACGGGCGCACGCTCCCGGTGAGCGACGACTACCTGCTGCCCTTCCTCACGCCGACGAGCCCGGGCACGCACTACTGGGAGCCGCCCCCGCCCGGTCCGATGAACGACCGCCAGCGCGGCCGCGTGCTCTTGCAGCTGCACCAGGCGCTCGCGCTCCTGGCGCAGTGCGGCGTCGATCTCGCGGGTCGCCGGCTGATCGACATCGGCACCGGCAACGGACTGATTCCGCGCCTCATGCTCGAGTTCTCGGAGCTCGAGTCGGCGGTCGGCGAAGACCTCTTCCTGTCGGGCGAGCACACCACGAGCTGGCAGTCCCACGACGAGGACGCCGCCTTCCGCGACATGCGCGACTACATCCGGCGCGAATCCCCGGAGGTGCTCGACTACCGCCGCTACCAGAAGCTCTCGGGCTACGAGCACCACTCGCTGCGACCGATTCCGGTCCGCTACGCGCCGCAGCCGGTGAAGAACTACCGCTTCGCGAAGATCGGCGCGCACGACCTCGCGCAGCTCGAGGAGAAGTTCGATCTCTTCTACGCGAAGTGCATCGATCACATTCCGGACTGGGACGGGATCTTCGCCGCGATCGAGGCGGTCGCGAACCCCGGCGCCGTGCTGATGGTGAAGCACAACTCCTTCTTCTCGTTCCTCGGCCCGCACCGCTATGCGACGACGAACATCCCCTGGGGCCATCTGCTGCTGACCGACGACGAGTACCGGCGTTTCGCGCGCGAGCACCACCCCGCGCGCGCCGAGGAGATGATCGACTTCTACTTCACGGGCCTCTCGTATCCGCGCACGCCGCTCACGGGGCTCGTGCGGATCGCGCTCGAGCACGGCTTCCTGCCGCAGATCGTGATCAACGAGCCGCTCCGGAACCTCTCGGAGCTGCACGGCCTCACGCGCGAGGTCGACGGCTTCTGGGAGATCCTGCGCGGCAACTGGCCGGAGGTGTCGAGCGAGGAGATGTTCTCCGGGCGCTACCACATCCTGTTCAAACGCGTGAGCTAGGTCGGGCGGCTGCGGGGCGCGCATGTGCGGGATCCTCTTCCACCAGGGCCGCGAGCCGCTGCCGGCCGCGAGCTTCGAGCAGGCGCTCGAACGCATGCGCCTGCGCGGGCCCGACCACCGCGCGCTCGAGCGCGGAGAGGCCGCCGGTCGGCACTGGGCGCTCGGCCACACCCGGCTCTCGATCATCGATCTCTCGGCCGAGGCGCACCAGCCGATGGCCGATGCGAGCGGCCGGCACCGGCTCGCCTACAACGGCGAGATCTACAACCACGCCGAGCTGCGCGACGCGCTCGAAGCCGAGGGCTGCCGCTTCCGCACGCGCTCCGATACCGAGGTGCTGCTGCAGGCGCTCCTGCACTGGGGCGCCGAGCTCGCGCTGCCGCGG
>Ga0187893_10011509_pt1 | contig 12825 bp, 12 predicted proteins | sample MA1701074metaG_FD_139574 | JGI IMG/M metagenome (GOLD analysis project Ga0187893, IMG submission 139574) | White microbial mat communities from a basaltic lava cave in the Kipuka Kanohina Cave System on the Island of Hawaii, USA - MA170107-4 metaG ...
GATGCTCCGGAACCTGCGGCTTCGGCACCGGACCTATCAGGCGGTCCGCGGCTACCTGGATCGGCACGGGTTCATCGAGGTGGAGACCCCCGTGCTGACCCGAAGCACGCCGGAGGGGGCACGGGATTACCTGGTGCCGAGCCGGGTGAACCCCGGCCACTTCTACGCCCTGCCGCAGTCCCCCCAGCTCTTCAAGCAACTGCTGATGATCGCCGGCTTCGACCGGTACTACCAGATCGTCAAGTGCTTTCGCGACGAAGACCTCCGGGCCGACCGCCAGCCGGAATTCACCCAGATCGACATCGAGATGTCGTTCATCGATCGCGACGATGTCCTCTCGATGATGGAGGGCCTGGTCGCGGCGATCTTCGAGGCGGCGGGCATGCCCGCCCTCCGCATGCCCCTCCCGCGGCTGAGCTACGGAGAGGCGATCGAGCGATTCGGTCTGGACGCGCCCGACACCCGGTTCGAGATGGAACTTCGCGATCTGACCGATCTGCTGCGCGGGGTCCAGGCGAAGGTGTTCGCCGAGCCGATCGCCCGTGGAGGGGTGGTGAAGGGGATGAACGCCAAGGGCGCCGGCACATTCTCCAGGGTTCAGATCGATGCCCTGATCGACTTCGCGAAGGGGTTCGGCGCCAAAGGTCTCGCATGGTTCAAGGTGGGGGCGGATGGCGTGCAGTCGCCGCTCGCGAAGTTCCTGGAGCCGATGATGATCGATCGGCTTCGGGAGCGACTCAAGGGGGAGGAGGGTGACCTCCTTCTGCTCGTTGCAGATCAGCCCAAGGTGGCGTGTGAGGCGTTGGGGCGTCTTCGGGTGAAGCTGGGCCAGGAACTCAAACTGATCGATCAGACGGCGCTTGCGGCCACCTGGGTGATCGACTTCCCCCTGCTCGAATACGATCCTGAAGAGGGGCGCTGGACGGCCGTCCACCATCCATTTACTGCCCCCCTTGACGAGGATCTGCCTCTCCTGGAGACCGATCGGGCAAAGGTGCGGGCCAAGGCCTATGATCTGGTCATCAACGGGCAGGAGTGGGGGGGCGGCAGCATCAGGAACCACCGTCGGGATGTCCAGAGTCGGACGTTCGCCTCGCTGGGGATCGATTCCGAGGAGGCCGGCGCCAAGTTCGGCTTCCTGCTGGAGGCGCTCGAGTACGGCACGCCGCCCCACGGCGGTATCGCGTTCGGCTTCGACCGGATCGTCGCGGCGTTGGCCGGGACCCCGTCGATCCGGGACGTCATCGCCTTTCCCAAGACCCAGCGGGCGCAAGACCTCATGACCAGGGCGCCGGCCCCGGTGGAGCCGAGGCAGCTCAAAGAGCTGAAAATCAAGCTCGACCTCGACACGTAAACCCCTCGCAACCCCTGAAGATTTCTACGAGTCAGCTAGGCTGACCACGCCACTCAATGATTAGGCCGACGAAAGCGAGCGTTTCAGAGTGAGGCAAGAGGCAGTGGATGACGTGAACTGCCACTTTGTATCGAGGTTCCTGACTAAGCCCTGGGAATTTGGCCAACGCCAGCTCTGGTACTATGACTTTGATCGCAAGCAGATTGACAACAAATCATCAAAATCGCTGTTTGCGCAGACTGGCAGGAACACCGGCGAAATCGAGAAGCGCTTGAACGAGCTTATTGAGACACCAATCTCGAATGCGATCGCATCGCTGGTGCCAAGTGGCGCTATCGATAAGGTTGAGATCGGTGAATGGTCACTCTTTCGGGCACTCAGTCTCCTTCTACTGCTGCAGTTCAGTCGTGCGTCGGACAAGGAGTCACCGCGCTCCAGGCTTGGAGAGGCACTCTCCTGGGATGATACAACACTCGATCAGCTGGTACGTATATGTCAACAGAAGCACACAATCGTCGGTCTGCCAGGAGATCCGAGGGCACCGCTCTGCTATCCGTCCCACGGACTCTTTGCGATGCCCATCCGACGCCAGTCCGGGTCGTACACCCGCATATACGCGATTCCCTTAACCGAACACTTTGCCGTTGCGAGTGTGCCTCGCGACGCGAATATGGATGACACCTTCCACACAATCACCTGCCACCAGGGAGGATTCGTCTCGAATTCCTCGGTTGGGACCACAGCATCCAGGGTTGTCATCCATCCTTCTGTTATAGAAGCGCACGGTGCTGCCACAGCGGCACAAAAGGTCGAACATGCCAGAAGCGAAGTTCTCACGCTAATTTCCCTCTGCGGTGCGGCTAATGCATTCGATCGAGAAATGGGCGAGATCGCTTTGGAAATCTTTGGGTAGGGGCCGCGCAGCGAAGCGTCGAGGGTGCGCCACACGTGATCGGCAAGGACTTGGAAGCAGCCTACCGTCAGATGGCCCGAGAAGAAGCGCGGGAAGCCCAGGCGTTGGAGTGGGCTGAAGCGATGGTCGAAGACATTGCCGACTATACGAGGTGAGGTGTGGTAGGTCAATCTCGATATGGAGGTAAAGCGGCAATCAAGATACAGTCGGGGCTGACTCCCTAGAAGCTTGGCGGAACAGGGCGTTCAAAGAACGCTGCTTTCAGTAAAGGAACCGTGTAGTCCTCGTGTGACGTGGGGCGCGAACTCGCGCTGCTCACCCCGCGTCGAATGACCACAGGCTCTTGGCCGGCAGCGTCTTTCGTGGGATCGCACCGGAGTGGAGAAGCCGTTCCAGTACCGATTTGAGTGGGACCCCAGCAAAGCGCGACGGAATCTGAAAGACCATGGCGTCGCCTTTGAGCGTGCGGCCACGGTCTTTCTCGACCCAGAGGCTCTCACTGAGTTTGATGAGGAACATAGTGGGGACGAGGATCGGTGGATTACATTGGGATTGGATCGAACAGGAACGTTGGTGGTCGTCTGCCATGCCTACCGCGAGGAAACAGAAACAAGCGCCCGACTACGTCTCATCTCGGCACGAATGGCAACCAAAAAAGAAGCCAAGCAGTACGGGAGGTGATAACCGATGAAGCGCGAGTACAACTTTTCTAAGGCGGTGCGAGGAAAATTTTACCGGAAAGGGGCCGTGTTACATCTGCCCATCTACCTTGACGCGAAGCTGCAAGGTCAGCTTGAGCGCATTGCGCGGAAGAAGGGAAGAGAGATCGGAGACGTAGTGAATCAGCTCGTGAGAAAGGAAGTGGAGCTATTCGAAGAACTTACTTAAAGACCGACGGGAATCCCAAGAATAGCCTACAGGCCGACACTTCGCTGCACTCGCGCAGCCGCATCGGATTGGCTGTCTGGGTTGCCCATTCGAGACGGCGCGGTGCTGGAATGGTCAAATTCGATGGCTGCAGGATGTCGCGGGCTGCTACTGGGTGCGTGAAAATCCGCCTTCAGACCAGCGTGTGTCGGGATCTCCCCACTGCGGGGTGTGCTTGACAGGCGGGCTGGACGGGGCTATGCTCGCTAACCGATCGGCGGGCACGGGTGCCGCGGCGGCAATTCACGGAGGACGGTCAGCGTCGTGAGTCGATGACAAGAGGGGAACCTCGCGGAGGTAAGACGGCGTCTCTCCCCGTCGGGGGAGAGATCCAGCAGCTCTTCGGCCGAAAGGATGAGATCAGAAGGCTCATCGAAGAGGCCCTGCAGGTCAAGCTGGTCGCGCGGGACGGTCTCGTCAGCATCCAGGGTCAGGCCGACGATGTGGACGTGGCCGCGCAGGTCGTGTCGGAACTCCTCTCCGGCTTGAGGAGCGGCCAGGGCGTGACTCCCCACGACGCAAAGCTGGCCCTGCGCCTGTTTCTGAAGAAAGACGAGGAAGAATTCAGGCGGATCCAGGGCGAGCTGATCGAAGTCTCGCCGAAGAAACGGGCCGTCCGGCCCAAGGGCCCGGGCCAGCGACACTACATCGACGCGATCCGGCATCACGACATCGTCTTCGGGATCGGCCCGGCCGGGACGGGCAAGACCTACCTGGCCATGGCTATGGCGGTCTCGGCGCTCCTGAAGCACCAGGTAAATCGGATCATCCTCACGCGGCCGGCCGTCGAGGCCGGCGAGAAGCTCGGGTTTTTGCCAGGCACGATCTACGAGAAGATCAACCCCTACCTCAGGCCCTTGTACGATGCCCTCTACGACATGATCGAGGCCGAGCGCGTCGCGCGCTTGATCGAGATGGGCACGATCGAGGTGGCGCCGCTCGCGTTCATGCGAGGCCGGACGCTGAACGATTCCTTCATCGTGCTGGACGAGGCCCAGAACACAACCTCCGAACAAATGAAGATGTTCTTGACGCGTCTTGGCTTCGGCTCCAAGACCGTGATCACCGGAGACATCACCCAGGTCGATCTCCCCACCGGCAGGCCCTCCGGCCTCATCGAGGTCCAGGGTATCCTGAAGAGGGTCGAGGGGATCAAGTTCGTCTACCTCGGCGAGGAGGACGTCGTGCGACACGAGTTAGTCCAGCAAATAGTCAGGGCCTACGAGGTTCACCAGACCCCCGCCCCCGGCGCCGAGGGCCGATAGAGACGCGCCACCGTGCCGCAGTCGCACTCTAAGGCCGCGAACAGCGTCGCCGTCACGGCGCCGTCGGCAGCCAAAGCCAACTCGCTCGTCTCGCCTCGAGCGTTCCTCTCCTGGTTCCATCGAGCGGCCAGTCGCCTGGAGAGACACCCGGCCGTGCTCCACGCCCTCTCCGGTGTGGCCGTCCTCGGGATCAGCGTCCTGCTCGCGACGTCCCCGACGCACCCGGCCGGGATCGTTCCGCTGATCGGGATCTGTCTGCTCGTCGCCTTCCTGCTCGGAAGCCTCTATCTCTACATCCGGACGCTGCAACCCGCGCCGGTCCGACGGCCCAAGAGTCTGTTTCTGTTGGCCTCGGTGATGTTATCGACGGTGGCCGTCGCGCGTGGGTTCGTGTTCCTGATCCGCTCCCTCTCTCATGCGCTGCCGAACGTCCCGTTAAGCGCCCTGGAATACACGGTCCCCGTCGCTCTTGGCGGCCTGCTGCTGGCGGTCCTGTTCAACAGCCGACTGGCCTTTGCGGGCGGCCTCGCCATCAGCATTCTCACCTCCCTGTTGGCCTCCGCCGAGCTGCGGTTCTTCCTGTACAGTTTCGTGGGGACGCTGACGGCCATCTTCGCCCTCGTCGGGCAGAAGGATCGGGTGACGCTGCTCAAGGCCGGAGGGCTGGTGGCGCTCGCCAACCTCTACTCGATCCTGGCCTGGGCCTTCCTCTCCGGAGCCACGGAGTCGCTCGGCTTCGACCTCCTGTGCGGCCTGGTCAACGGGGTGGTCGTGGCCATTCTTGCGCTCGGCCTGCTGCCGCTCTTCGAGCATCTCTTCGAGTTGGCGACCGATTTTCGACTTGTCGAGCTGTGCAACCTGAACCATCCGCTCCTCAAGCAGATGGTCCTGAAGGCGCCCGGCACCTATCACCACAGCGTCCTGGTCGGCACGCTGGCTGAGGCTGCCGCCGAGGCGATCGGTGCGAATGCGCTACTGTGTCGCGTTGGCGCCTACTACCACGACATCGGGAAGATGACCAAGCCGCTCTATTTCGTTGAGAACCAGGGCGATGGCAAGGACCGTCACGGCAAGCTGAGGCCGAGCCTCAGCAGCCTGGTCATCGTCTCGCACGTCAAGGTGGGGGTCGAGCTGGGCAGGGCCTATGGTCTGCCTCCGGCCGTCCTGGAGATGATCCCTCAGCATCACGGCACCCGGCTGGTCAGCTTTTTCTACCACAAGGCCAAGAAGGTTCACGACCCGGAGCTGGGCGAGGTGCGGGAAGAGACATTCCGGTATCCCGGACCCAAGCCCCAGACGAAAGAGGCGGCCATTCTGATGCTGGCGGACGGGATCGAAGCGGCCGCGCGCACGCTGACGGAGCATACGCCGGCGCGGTTCCAGGCGGTCGTGCGCACCATCATCAACGCGGTCTTCGCCGATGGCCAGTTAGACGAATGCGACCTCACACTTCGAGAGCTCCGCCTCATCGAGGAGAGCTTTATCCGCTCCCTCTCAGGGCTCTACCACCACCGGGTCGATTATCCGGGTTTCGAGTTCGAAGGGCCGGCGATCAGGCGGGGTGGACATGAGGCTTCTGGTCACAAACCGTCAAAGGAAGATCAGGCTCGAAACGAAGTTTCTAAGAAGGGTCGCTGAGGCCACCCTGTCAGAGATGGGGGTGAGCGATGCGGAGTGCGGCGTGGTCCTTGTGAGCGATCGACAGATGGCCCGCCTCAACAGGCGGTACCGGGGAGCCGCTGGCAGCACCGATGTCCTTTCGTTCCCGATGCGCGAGGGGCCGTTCAGGTCGCTCTCGCCGGCGCTCCTGGGCGACGTCGTCATTTCGGCTGAGACGGCCGATCGGCAGGCGAGGGCAGCGAGCCGGTCGCTCCGCGAGGAGCTGGCTGCGCTGCTGGTCCACGGACTCCTTCACCTGCTGGGGTACGATCACCGGACTCCATCCGAGGCAAGAAGGATGAGACAGATCGAGAGACGGCTCGGCTACCCGTATATCGCGACCAGGCGGTGATGAATGCCGCCGCTATTTTCGCCTTCCTCTGTTTGTCTCTGATCATCCCGCATTCAGCAGAAGCCATTGATCCGCTCGGACTTCAGGAGCGAATCCCCCGCGTGGTCCCGCAAGGCGGCGCGTTCATCGTCACCCTCAAACCGGCTGTAACGATCGAGGTTCTCCGAGGGAGCCTTGGCGACCAACAGCTCATCTTCTCCGCGGACGGACGGGGCCGACTGCAGGCGTTGGTCGGGATCGACCTGGAGGCAGCCGGGCAACGCGTGTTGCGGCTTGAGGCACCGGATCGGCAAGGTCGGGTCCGTGTCCGTGAATGGACGATCCGGGTCAGGCCGAGACGCTTCGCGGTCCAGCGTCTGACGCTGCCCCAGCATATGGTCGATCTTGACCCCGACGCCAGTGCGCGGGTGTCGAGAGAGACGGACCGGTTGAAGGAGCTCTGGAGGGACGTGACCCCAGAGCGATTCTGGCGCGGCCCGTTCGCGTCTCCGGTGCGGGCACCTCGCGCCCCGGAGGGATTCGGGCATCGGCGGATCATCAACGACCAGCCCCGCGCGCCGCATTCGGGTGCCGATTACAAGGCGCCGCCGGGGACGCTGGTCGTCGCCGCCAATGCGGGCCGCGTGGCGCTCGCCGAGGAGCAGTTCTTCGCCGGCAACGCCGTTGTGCTCGATCACGGCCTCGGTTTGTACACCATCTATTTTCACCTGCAAACGTTCCTCGTCGAGGCGGGCGACATGGTAAGGAAAGGGCAGGAGATCGGGCGCGTCGGGGCGACCGGTCGCGCCACGGGGCCCCACCTGCACTTCGGCGTCCGCCTCCAGGGCGCCCGTATCGACCCCGCCGCCCTCTTGCGACTCTCATTTCCGTAACCGGTTGCGACAGATGGGGGTCGGACCCCGCGACATTAGAGGTCATGAGTGGACGATTGTTGACAAGAGCGGTCATGAATCCTAACATCGGAGCATCGTGTAGGGATCTGGGCAACGAACGCAAGGTCGTGACAATCTAGATCCGTGCGTAGAGGGGCAGCGATGAAAGTACATGATGCAACACGAAATACCGGATTGTTCTTGAGCATTCGCGAAGTCGCAAAGAGGCTGAGGGTCAGTGAGCGCACGATCAGGCGGTGGATAGGCCGGGGATACCTGGAGGTCATCAAGATCGGCCGCACGGTGCGGATCGACGAGGTCAAACTTGACGACCTGGTCCGCAACTCTGGAAAACCGGCCCGGGGGCCCTCAACGGTGAGAGAATCCGAACCGGTTTCGGCACTGGCCGAAGAGGTCTTCGCGCGGACGTGGAATAATCCTCAGGACGCGATCTACGACCACTGGAGAGACATCTATGACGTTCGCAAAGGGCGACGTCGTGCTCGTCGCCTTTCCGTTTCGAGATAAGCCGGCGGCGAAGGCTAGGCCAGCGGTCGTGCTCAGCGGCGCGGACTGTAATCGGCGAGGCGATGTGATTATCGCCGCGATCACCACTCACGCTCCCCGTCTATCCATGGACCATCCGATCCAACGGTGGCGAGAAGCCGGTCTGGTAGCCCCATCTGTAGTAAGAATGCAATTGGCCACCGTTGCCATCAAGAGACTTCTCTATCGACCCGGACGGCTTGCGAAAGACGATCTGGTGCGAGTAGATGTCTTGCTGACGAAGGCTCTGGAGCTTGATCAGCCGAAGACGGCCTGAGCCGTGAAGACGAACACTTTTAAGTCAGGCTTCATCGCGATCGCCGGGCGGCCGAACGTCGGCAAATCGACGCTGATGAACCGCCTCCTGGGGCACAAGGTCTCCATCGTATCGCCCAAGCCGCAGACGACCAGAACCCGGATTATGGGGCTCAAAAACCTTCCTCAGGCTCAACTCATCTTCCTCGATACGCCTGGAATCGACAAGTCGAGGGGCTATTTTCACCGGATGATGGTGAAGGCCGCAATCAACACCCTGCACGAGGCGGACCTGATCCTCTGGATGGTGGAGGCCGGCGATCCACTCTCCTCCGCCGATAGGTTCATCCTGGAGTCCCTTGGTGCCGTCAAGTCGCCGATCATGTTGGCGATCAATAAGATCGATCTCATCGAGAAGGAGAGACTTCTGCCGATCATCGAACGATTCCAGTCGCTCTTGCCGTTGGTCGAGATCATTCCCATCTCCGCCACGAAAGGGGACAATGTTGATCGTCTCGAGTCTCTATTGATCCAACACCTCCCCGAGGGACAGCCCCTCTATCCGCTCGATCAGCGTACCGACCAGCCCGAACAGTTCATCATCGCCGAGCTGATCCGCGAGAAGGTCTTTCACCTGGCATACCAGGAGGTCCCATATGCGGTCGCCGTCGAGGTCGAGCAGGTGAAGCAACGGGAGGGGCGGGAGCTGACCGATGTCGAGGCGACGATCTACGTGGAAAGGGATACCCAAAAGGGGATCATTATCGGGCGCGGCGGCGCGATGCTCAAGAAGATCGGCGAGCGGGCGAGGCCGGAGATCCAGATGCTGTTGGGAACTCAAGTGTTCCTGCGCCTCTGGGTCAAGGTTCGCGGCGACTGGCAGGAGGACGACCAAGCCCTCGAGCGCTTCGGCTATCTACAACGATAATATAGAGTCTCGGGTTGCACGTTAGGGGATCATCGGCCCGCAAAGGTGCACCTCGAGCCTAACGCAGAGAACTTGGCGCATGCCGCTCCACACGACTGAGGCGATTGTCATTGGCGGGCACAACCTCGGGGAGGCGGATCGGATCATACCGTTCTTCACCCGGAGACTGGGGAAGGTCCGGGCTGTCGCCAAAGGGGCGAGGAGAATCCGGAGCCGGTTCGGCGGGACACTCGAACTGTTCAATCACGGACAGCTCGTGTTTTTCGAATGTCCCAACCGCACCCTCCACAAAATCAACGAGTTCTCGGTCATCGAGCCGTTCGCCCCGCTGAAAGCCGATCTGGACCGGCTCAGTCGAGGCGCCTACATTGTTGAGCTGGCCGCGGGAGCCGTGGAGGACGGAGAACCGAGCGAAGAGATCTTCTTGTTGCTTCGGGATGCGCTCGCTTTCCTCGTCGCCCATGACGACTCGCGCCTCCTTCGGACGTTCGAGATCCGTCTGTTGCGGATTGCCGGGTACCTCCTGGAGCTGTATCGCTGTTTGAGTTGTCGGGTCTTGCTTGATCAAGCCAACGGGCTGGCGATCAGCCTGTCGAAGGGAGGCCTCGTCTGTTCGAAGTGTCAGAGTCGGGTCCAGGATAAAATGCCGATTTCTCAGGAGTCGTTGGCGTACTTCCGCTCGGTCCTCGTCGGAGAGCTGGGCAGATCATTGGCCGCCTCCCTCCCTGCTCCTCACGATCAGGACCTTACCGATCTTCTCAGAGCCTGTATTGCCTACTTTTTAGGCAGAACCCCTCGCTCCCTCGCCTTTGTAAACCGTTCAGAACAGGGCATTTAAGCCGCTTTTTTGGCCTTTTTCCTTGACAGGGCGTAGCCCTCTTGGTAGCGTGTACCTCGTTTAACCATCGATGTGGCTTGTCCGCCACATTGAGACACCCGTTACCATCCGCTGATTTTTATTGAGAGGTTGGCCCGGTGATACGACGACGCAGATCAGCTATAACCTACCAAGAGTTGGTCCTGGCGCTCGAACGATTCTTTGCGGATCGTGGCTGCGTCATCCAGCAACCCTACGACATCGAGGTCGGGGCCGGGACGAGTAATCCCGCCACGTTTCTGCGTGTCCTCGGGCCCGAGCCATGGAACGTTGCCTACGTCGAACCGTCCCGTCGCCCCACCGATGGGCGCTATGGGGAAAACCCGAACCGCCTTCAGCACTACTACCAGTATCAAGTCATCATGAAGCCGTCCCCCGACGACATCCAGGAAATCTATCTGGATAGTCTTCGCAGCGTCGGCATCAACCCTCTCAAACATGATATCCGTTTCGTGGAGGACGACTGGGAGTCACCCACTCTCGGCGCCTGGGGCCTAGGGTGGGAGGTCTGGCTCGACGGTCTGGAGATTACGCAATTCACCTATTTCCAGCAGGCGGGTGGGATCGACCTGAAGCCGATCTCCGCGGAGCTGACCTACGGAATCGAGCGGATCGCCATGTTCCTCCAGGGCGTCGATAGCGTCTATGACCTGACGTGGGTCAAGGGGGTGACCTACGGCGACGTCCATCACAAGGGCGAGGTGGAGTGGTCGATCCATAACTTCGACGAGGCCGACGTCGCGCTCCAGCTTCAACTCTTCGATCAGTATGAAAAGGAGTCGCTGCGGCTCGTCGAAAAGGGGCTGGTGCTGCCGGCGTACGACTACTGCCTGAAATGCTCTCACACATTCAACATCCTCGACGCGAGGGGAGCGATCGGCGTGACCGAGCGAACGAGCTTCATCGGCCGCGTCAGAAACATGGCGCGCCGCTGCGCCGAAGGCTATCTCAGACAGCGGGAGGAACTGGGCTATCCGCTCATGAAGGCGTGGCAAAAATAGCCCATGTCACGTCCGGTTGATCCGATGACCAAAGACCTGTTGTTTGAGATCGGGACCGAAGAGATCCCCTCCGGGTACATGACGCCGGCCCTGAAGGATCTGGAGTCGGAAGCCCGTCGGCTCTTTCACGAGCAGCGTGTCGCGTTCTCGGGGGTCCGGACGCTTGGGACGCCGCGACGCCTCGTCCTCTATGTCGAGCAACTTGAGGAGACTCAGTCGGACAGGGTCCGCGAGGTGGTCGGTCCGGCGAAGTCGGTTGCGTACGATCAAGAAGGGCGGCCGACGAAGGCCGCGCTCGGGTTCGCCAGGGCGCAGGGAATCCCGGTGGAGAGGCTTCAGGTCAGGACGCTCGATCGAGGGGACTACGTGGTCGCATCGATCGAGGAACGGGGGGCGCGCCTGGAGGAACTGCTCCCGACGATGCTGCCCCGGCTGGTGTCATCGCTCTCGTTCCCGAAGTTCATGCGCTGGGGCCAGGGAACGGTCCGTTTCGTCAGACCGATCCGCTGGCTCCTGGCGCTCTATGGTGGTCGGGTGATCCCATTCGAAATCGACGGGGTCGAGAGCGGCAACAGGACGCTCGGCCATCGGTTCCTCAGTCGTGGCCAGATCCGCATCCGGAGCTTCGAGGATTACGTGAAGAGGCTGGAGGAGCGCTTTGTCATCGTGAATCAAGCGCGCCGCCGGGAGCTGGTCGTGAAGCTGGCCCAGGAGGCGGCCGCCAAGGTCGGCGGAAAGCCGGTCCTCGACGAGGACCTCGTCGACTCGGTAACCTACCTGGTGGAGTTTCCGAACGTGGTCTGCGGCGGTTTCCAGAGGGAATATCTCTCCCTCCCGCGGGACGTGATTATGACCCCGATGCGAAAGCACCAGCGCTACTTCCCCGTGGTGGATAAGGCGGGTCACCTTCTGCCTCATTTCATCGCGATCTCGAACATGACGACCAAGGACATGGAGGTCATCCGCGAGGGGAACGAGCGGGTGTTGAGGGCGCGGCTCAAGGATGCCGATTTCTTCTTCAAAGAGGATCGGAAGGTCCCGCTGGCCGACCGGGTGCCGAAGCTCAAGGGGATCATCTTCCAGGAGCGGCTTGGCACGATGCTCGATAAGGTGGAGCGCCTCCAGCAACTCGCCGCCTACCTCGCGGGGAAGATCGCCCCTGACGTCACAGACGATGTCCGGAGAGCCGCGGAGCTCTGCAAGGTCGACCTCGTGACCACGATGGTGAAAGAGTTCCCGAATCTCCAGGGCATCATGGGCCGCGAGTACGCCAAGCTCTCGGGCGAAACGCCGCCGGTCGCGCAGGCGATCGAGGAGCACTACCTGCCCCGGTTTGCCGGGGATCGGCTACCGGAATCGCTGCCCGGCGCAATCGTCGGGCTGGCTGACCGGATCGACAGCATCTGCGGCTGCTTTGGGATCGGCCTGATCCCGAGCGGGTCGGAAGACCCGTATGCCCTACGGCGGCTTGGTCAAGGGATCGTCCAGGTGCTGCTCAGCCAGGGGATCGATCTCCCGTTGTCCGACCCGGTCGGCTGGAGCCTCGATCTGTTCGGCGACCGGTTGACCCAGCCCAAGGAGCGCGCGGCGCGGGACGTCGTGGAGTTTCTGGCGGCCAGACTCGAGTCGACCCTGATCGAACGGGGGATCCCCGGCGACCTTGTGGATGCCGCGCTGTCGGTAAACGACGAGCGGGTGGCCGAGGCCGGCAGGCGCGCCGAGGCCTTGGCGGCGTTTCGCAATGAGGCCGACTTCGGGGAGCTGGCCGTGGCCTTCAGGCGGGTGATCAACATCATCCCAGAGGGATTCTTCAAACCGGTCGAGCCCAGCCGGTTCGTGACGAGCGCCGAGCGGGCCCTCCATGGAGAGGCGGCAA
>Ga0187893_10011512_pt1 | contig 12824 bp, 8 predicted proteins | sample MA1701074metaG_FD_139574 | JGI IMG/M metagenome (GOLD analysis project Ga0187893, IMG submission 139574) | White microbial mat communities from a basaltic lava cave in the Kipuka Kanohina Cave System on the Island of Hawaii, USA - MA170107-4 metaG ...
AACTACAAACGGATCTCTTTTGTTTTCTTGCGTTTCCGGGATCGCATGGCGATACTGAGGGCCGTTCATATCGTGACGGAGCCGACTTCCTCCGACCTCGGCCGCGATCAGCTCGTGCACGAATTCAAGAACCACTTGTCGGTGATCGTCGGCTTCTGCGACGTCCTGTTGCGGGATCTGCCGGAGGGCGACCTGAAGCGGGACGATGTCGTCGCGATTCAGCGCGCCGCTCTCGCAGCGGTGGCGCTGCTCCCGCGTCTCCCGCGGCGCCTCCCCTCGCCTGATGCCTGAGCGCCTCCCCCGCCTGCTCGTCGTCGATGACGAACCGGGCATGCTGGCGCTCGTGCAGCGGTTTGCCGAAACCGAGGGCTACGACATCACCACACGCACCGGGGGCCGAGCGCTTCTCTCCGAACTCCCGACGCTCAAGCCCGACGTGGCGCTCCTCGATCGGAACATGCCCGAGGTCGGCGGGCTCGACATCCTGCGGCTCATCCGCGAAATCGATCCGGACTGCCTCGTCATATTGATGACTGCGGATGCGACCCTCGATTCGGCGATCGAGGCCGTCAAGCTCGGCGCGCTCGACTATCTGAGCAAGCCCCTCGACTTCTCGCGGCTGCGCGAGCTGCTGAAAGGGGTCCGTTATGGCATCGCCCGGCGGGAGCGCCTTCTGACTGCCGACAGCGAGCTGGCAAGCCGCTTCGAGTTCTACGGGATGATCGGCCGCAGCCCGGTGATGCAGGAGCTGTTCGACATGATCCGGCGCCTGGCGCCGCATGCGCGGACATCGCTCGTCACCGGCGAAACCGGTACCGGCAAGGAACTGGTCGCACGCGCGCTCCACCGTCTCGGACCGCGCAGCGATCGGAAGTTCATTGCCTTCAACTGCTCCGCGGTCGTCGAGACGCTGTTCGAGAGCGAGTTGTTCGGCCATGCTCGAGGCGCGTTCACCGGTGCGGTCGAGGCCAAGACGGGACTTTTCGAGCTAGCCGACGGGGGTACGCTCTTTCTCGACGAAGTCGGCGAGCTGCCGCAACCCGTGCAGGCCAAGCTGCTGCGCGTGATCGAGTACGGCGAAGTCCAGCGCGTTGGTGCCACTGAAGGACGGCGCATCGACGTCCGCATCATCGCCGCGACGAACCGGCAGCTCTTCAACGAGGTTGTGGCGGGCCGCTTCCGCCAGGACCTCTACTACCGGCTCAATGTGGTGGAAGTCCAGCTGCCGCCGCTGCGCGACCGACGCGAGGATATCTCGTATCTCACGGCGGCGTTCATCCGGGAGTTCGCCGCGCGGTTCAGCAAGCCCCTCGTCGGCCTCAGCCCGGGCGCGGAGCGCATGCTGCACAATGCGCCCTGGCCAGGCAATGTGCGCGAGCTGCGCAACGTCATTGAGCGCGCCTGCATGTTGAGCGACGGCCGCATCCTGAGCGAACGCGACGTCTTGGTGGTGCTTGGCGCGGCCGCGCCCCGGGCGACGGAGCCACCCAGGCCGACGGTCCCGCCCCCTTCTGGCGACACGGACGCCGAACCGGCGCTCGACCGGCGCGTCGTCGAACAGGTGCTGCAGCAGGTGGGCGGCAACCGCTCGGCGGCGGCGCGCCTGCTTGGCATCAGCCGGCGGGCGCTCTATCGCCGGTTGGATTCGTTCGGGCTCCGGTAACCCGCTGTGCGTTCCACGGGGCGCACACTCCCTCTTCGCACAGCGCACACCCCTGCGCGCACACGCGGCTGCCAGTAAGATCATGTTTTTCAAGCACTTAGATGGTGCCTTCAGTCTGGCACTGCTCTCGCTCATAGCGGGGGCATGATGACCAGACTCGCAGCACTCATCGTTCTCATCGTGATGCTTCCGCTCGCGCCGGCGTTCGCCGCCGATGAACAGGCGGGAACCCCGTCGGCAAACCTCGTGTGGGGCGGCTCAGTCGCGCCGCGGCCCGCGGTCTCGGGATCCAAGGTTCTCCCGACGCTGTATGCCGGCTATGCGGTGCTTCAGGCGTACGACATCTATTCCACGCGCCAGGCGCTCAAGCGCGGCGCGGTCGAGGCCAATCCGCTGATGCAGGGCGTGGTGGGCAACACGGGCGCTTTCGTCGCAGTGAAGGCAGGCGTGGCCACGGGGACCATCCTGGCGGCCGAGCGGCTCTGGAAGAACGACAAGAAAGCGGCAGCCATTGGCGTCATGGTCGCCTCGACGGCCGTCAGCGCGATCGTCGCCGGCAGGAACGCCCGCACGCTCAGCCAGCTGCGCTAACGAGCGGCGTAGTATCCACGCCGCGCGCGCGTGAAGTACTCGCCGTTCTTCACACGCACGCGGATGCCCCGCCACTGCCCGTCCAGCGGCTTCATCGGTACGTAGCCCAGCGTGTACTGCTTGTTCAGCTCGTCCGCGATACGTGCCGTCGCCGGACCGAGATCTGCCGACCCCTTCACCACTTCCGTGTAGCCGCCGCTCGTCGCGGTGATCTCCCGCAGCGCTTCGACACTCACGCGCCGGGCGATCGGCGTGTCGGCTGAATCAATCGCAATGGCGTAGACCAACGGATCGGCGCGCTGCAGCACCTCCCGCGTCTGACGGAGCGTCCAATCGCTGGCGGTGTCGACGCCGTCGGAGACGACGACGAGCGCTGCGCGTTGATGCAGGCGCTGCGCGTAGTAGGCGGCCGACGTGACAAGCGAGTCGTACAGGGCGGTGCCGCCCGACGGCAGAACGCCGCCGAGCTCCCCCTCCAGCAGCGACGGCGGACGCGTCCATGGCGCGACGAGCCGCGGCTGATGGTTGAAGGCAGCGAGGAACGCTTCGTCGCCCCGCTCGAGGAGCGCGGTGACGAAGCGATCGACCGCACCCCGGGCGTCGGCCATCCGCTGGCCGCGCATGCTGTCGCTCGCATCGAGCAGCATGCCGAGGCTGATCGGCACGCGCTCGTTGGTGAAGACCGTGAGCGGCTGGAGGACGCCGTCCTCGAAGATCTCGAAGTCCTCTTTGGCCAGACCGGCGATGAGGCGACCGTTGGCGTCGGTGACCACGACGGCGACCTGGACGGTATCGACGCGCGCGCGGAAGGTCTGCGCGCGCGCGCGCGTGTAACTCAAAACGCAACACGCAAGACTCACAAACACACAAACGGCGACACCCACGAGCGGTCTACACATGACGCGCCGTATTGCCGGGCGAATCGTCATTGTCCTTACGTGTGGAGTAGTGGTTCTCTTTTGAGTTTTGCGTTTTGCGTTTCTGTTACGCTCCCGCCTCAACCCCGGCGTAGTAGTCCTGCAAGCATCGCACAGTCAACGCCTGCGATCTGAGCGCCTTGATCGCCGCCACCGCCGCCGATGCGCCGGTCAGCGTGGTGATGCACGGGACCTGCGCCATCGTCGCGGCGCGGCGGACGGACAGATCGTCGAAGAACGAATCACGACCGAGCGGTGTGTTGATCACCATATCGATCTTGCGGTTGACGATGTGATCGGCGACGTTCGGGCGGCCCTCGTTCACCTTGTAGACGACCTCGACGTCGATCCCATGCGCGCGCAGGAAGGCGGCGGTGCCGCGCGTCGCCGTCAGCGCAAAGCCGAGCTGCGCCAGGTCTCGCGCAATCGGCAACACGGTCTGCTTGTCGCTGTTGTTGACGCTGATGAACACGCACCCGTCGGCCGGCAGGCGCTGCCCCGCGCCCATCATCGCCTTGCCGAAAGCCGCGCCGAAGTTCTCGGCGCCCCCCATCACCTCGCCGGTCGACTTCATCTCGGGTCCGAGGATCGTGTCGACGCCGGGGAAGCGCACGAACGGGAACACCGGCGACTTCACGAAGACGCCGTGGACCTCGAGATCCTCCAGCAGGCCCAGATCGGCCAGCGTCCGCCCCGCGGCGATCCGCGCCGCCACCTTGGCGAGCGGCACGCCGGTGGCCTTGGCGATGTACGGCACCGTGCGCGACGAACGTGGATTGACCTCGAGCACGTAGACCGTGTCGTCCTTGATCGCATATTGGACGTTCATCAACCCGACGACCTTCAGCGCGCGCGCGATGCGGCGCGTGTAGTCGCGAATCGTCACCAGGTGCCCCTCGGCCACCATGAACGGCGGCACCACGCACGAGCTATCGCCCGAGTGGATGCCCGCTTCCTCGATGTGCTCCATGACACCGGCAATCACGACGGCGCCCGTCGCGTCGGCCACCGCGTCCACGTCGAATTCGAAGGCGTCCTCGAGAAACCGGTCGATGAGCACCGGCCGGTCGTGCGAGACGTCGACCGCCCCCGCCATGTACCGATCGAGCGCGCTGGCGTCGAAGACGATGGCCATGCCGCGGCCCCCCAACACATATGAGGGTCGGACGACGACGGGATAGCCGATCCGCTCCGCCACTTCACGCGCTTCTTCGCGCGACGTCGCCGTGCCGCTCGACGGCTGCGGCACGCCGAGCTCCCACAACAGTTGCGAGAAGCGCCGCCGATCCTCCGCCAGATCGATCGAGTCGGGCGAGGTGCCGAGAATGTCAACGCCTGCTGCCTGCAGCGCCAGCGCAAGCTTGAGCGGCGTCTGCCCGCCGAACTGGACGACGCACGAGACCTCGGCGCCGGCGTCGCCCACACCCCGGCGCTCGCGCTCGATGACCGCCATCACGTCCTCGAACGTCAGCGGTTCGAAGTACAGACGATCGGACGTATCGTAATCGGTCGAGACCGTTTCGGGGTTGCAGTTCACCATCACGGTCTCGAACCCTTCCTCGCGGAAGCCGAAGACCGCGTGGCAGCAGCAGTAGTCGAACTCGATCCCCTGCCCGATTCGATTCGGGCCGCTTCCGAGAATCACGACCTTCCGCTTCGCCGTCGGATCGGCTTCGCACACCTGCTCGTACGTCCCGTACAGATACGGCGTGAACGACTCGAACTCCGCGGCGCACGTATCGATGCGCTTATACGCGGGTACGAGGCCCTGCTCGAGCCGCCGCTGCCGCACGAGCTCCTCGTTCACGCCGTGCAGCGCAGCAATGTCGCCGTCGCTGAAGCCGGTCCGCTTCAGCGTGCGCAGCAGGTCTGGCGACATCTCGCGGAATTCGCCCAGCTGCGCGACGCGGCGCAGGTCCTCGATCTCCGCGAACTGCTTGAGGAACCAGGGATCGATCTTCGTCAGCTCGTGAAGCGCCTCCAGGCTCCACCCCCGCCGCAGTGCCCGGAAGAGCGCCCACATGCGCCGGTCGTTCGGCACCACGAGCCGCTTGCGCAGCGCCGATTCGTCCTCGGCCTCGTCCGACTGGTCGTCCGGGCCCGCCGGAAACAGGCTCCCTGTCTTGCCGAGCTCCAGCGACCGCACCGCCTTCAGGAACGCCTCCTTGAACGTGCGGCCAATGGCCATCGCCTCGCCGACCGACTTCATCTGCGTCGTCAGCGTGCGGTCCGCCTGCGGGAACTTCTCGAAGTTCCACCGCGGAAACTTGACGACGATGTAGTCGATCGTCGGCTCGAAGGACGCGGGCGTGAGGCGCGTGATGTCGTTGGGGATCTCGTCGAGGTGATACCCGAGCGCCAGCTTGGCCGCGATCTTCGCGATCGGGAAGCCGGTCGCCTTCGACGCAAGCGCGGATGACCGCGACACGCGCGGGTTCATCTCGATGACGACGATCCGGCCGTTCTCGGGGTTGACCGCGAACTGGATGTTCGACCCGCCCGTCTCGACGCCGACGCGGCGGATGATCAGCCGCGCCATGTCGCGCATCCGCTGGTATTCCTTGTCGGTGAGCGTCAACGCCGGCGCCACGGTGATGCTATCGCCCGTGTGGACGCCCATCGGGTCGACGTTCTCGATCGAGCAGATGACGACGAAGTTGTCGGCGACGTCGCGCATCACCTCGAGCTCGAACTCCTTCCAGCCGATGACCGACTCCTCGACGAGGATTTCGTGCACGGGGCTGAGGTCGAGCCCACGGCCGACGACCTCGCGGAATTCCTCGATGTTGTAGGCAATGCCGCCGCCGACGCCGCCGAGCGTGAACGACGGCCGCACGATCGCGGGGAACCCAACCTCCTCGACGAGCGCGAGCGCCTCCTCCGGCGACCTGGCGATGCCACTCGTCGGCACCTCGAGACCGATGTCGCGCATCGCGTTGCGGAAGAGCAACCGGTCTTCGGCCACCTTGATCGCGTCGATCGACGCCCCAATCAGCTTGACGTCATGTCTGGCGAGAACGCCGCGCTCGGCGAGCGCCACCGACAGGTTGAGCGCCGTCTGGCCGCCCACCGTCGGCAGCAGGCAGTCGGGGCGCTCCTTTTCAATCACCGCCTCGAGCATTTCAGGCGTGAGCGGCTCGACATAGGTGCGGTCCGCCATCTCCGGGTCGGTCATGATGGTGGCGGGATTGCTGTTGACCAGCACCACCTCCAGCCCTTCGGACCGGAGCGCCTTGCACGCCTGCGTGCCCGAATAGTCGAACTCGCACGCCTGGCCGATCACGATCGGCCCCGACCCGATGACGAGCACCCGCTTGAGATCGGTCCGCTTCGGCATTCCTACGGTCGATCCATGGACTCGAGAAACCGTTGAAACAGGTAGTCCGCGTCGTGGGGTCCCGGCGACGCCTCGGGATGATACTGCACGGAGAAGATCGGCTTCGTCACGTGCCGGAAACCTTCGACGGTGGCGTCGTTCAGATTGAGGTGCGTCACGCGGACGTCGGCCGGCAGCGTATCCGGATCGACCGCGAATCCGTGATTCTGTGAGGTGATCTCGACCGTGCCCGAGTCGAGTTCCTTGACCGGATGGTTCGCGCCGCGATGCCCGAACTTCAGCTTGAACGTGTTGCCACCGACGGCGAGCCCGAGAATCTGGTGGCCGAGGCAGATGCCGAACATCGGCCGCTCGGCCTGCACGAGCTGCCGCACGTTGTCGATGGCGTAGTGGAGCACCGCCGGATCGCCCGGCCCATTGCTCAAGAAGATACCGTCGGGATCGACCGCCAGGAGATCGTGCGCCGGCGTCGCCGCCGGAAAGACGTGCACGTCGCAGCCATAGGCGTCGAGCCGCCGCAGGATATTCCACTTGACGCCGAAGTCGTACGCGGCCACCCGCAGCCGCCGCGACGCGCGCCGGCGCGGCGGGACGCCAAACTCGGCGTGCGCAGCGTCGCCGTCGGCGGGTGCACGCTCGCGCCACGCGTACGGATGGCCGCACGTCACGCCTTGTACGAGGTCGGAGCCCTCCATCCTCGGAATGGCGCGCGCCTTCGTCACCAGCTCGTCGGGATCGACCTGTCCGGTCGCGATCACCCCGCGCATGACGCCCGCCGACCGCAGCACGCGCGTCAGCGCGCGCGTGTCGATATCCGCAATCGCGACGATGGTATGGCGAATGAGGTAGTCGCGGAGCGTGCCGTCCGCACGCCAGTTGCTGGCGAGCGGCGACTCCTCGCGCATGACGAAGCCGGCCACGTGCGGGCTCTGCGATTCGGCGTCGCCCTCGGTCACCCCGTAGTTGCCAATAAGCGGCGCCGTCATCGTGACGATCTGGCCGGCGTACGACGGATCGGTCAGCACCTCCTGGTACCCGGTCATGCTCGTGTTGAATACGACCTCGCCCGCCGTCTCGCCCGGCGCGCCGGCGGCCACGCCGCGATACCAGGTGCCGTCTTCGAGCGCGAGGATGGCGTTCATTCGAGCGACGCTCCCACGAAGTGCTGCTCGCCTTCCGTGACCGTCACCGTGCTCCGCCATGTGTCGTGGCCGAGCATTTCCATGCGCACCTGGTGCGTGCCGGGCGCCACCGTATCGAGCGTGAACGGCGTGACTCCCAGGCGGACCTCGTTCAGGTAGACGGTCGCGCCCGGCGGACGCGAGTCGAAGCGAACGATGCCGGTCTTGACGACCGGCGGGGCGGGCCGCGGCTTGGGCGTGGGCCGAGGCGCCTCGACCACAGGCTCCTGCACGCGCACCGGCGCTTCGACGACCGGCGGTTCGGGCACATGTTGCACCGGCGCGACAGGCGGAGGCAGCAGCACCTGTGGGGCCGCAGTCGTTTCGATCGGGGCCGGCCGACTGGCGCTGGCGGCCCCATCCGCCGCAGTCGGAGCCCTCGGACGGGGCACATCAACGGCGCGCGGCGGCGACGGCACCGCGAGGCGCTGTCCCACGAGAAAGCCGCCGCCGAAGCCGGCGAGCAGGCCGAGAGCGAGCATCCCAACCGCAAATCCGCTTCCGCCGCCACGCATGGGCGCCATCCCGCCGGCGGCGACCGTGTCTGCTGCGAGCGCGGGCTCTGGCTCGGGGACCGCCTCTTGCTCGCGGAGTGGAAGATCGATCGGTGCGTCTGACTCGTGGGAGTCGGTGCGCAGATGGAACTGGTTGCGGTCCCGGTTCAGTGCTGGAACTCCTTTGTGCGGAGGGATCTGCCGAATCGTAGCACGTTGCTTGACACTCCGCCGAGCGCTCTGCGACAGTAGCCGTCGGTGCTCCCGCAACCAGGTCTCACCGCGACAACCGCGCGCGTTCCCATCGAGATTCGTCGTCTTCCCTGGATCAAGCCCTTGGCGATCGATTACGCGTTCGAGTACGCGCGCCTGGCGGAGTTCTTTGCCGGCAGTCCCACCGATCCGTCCGCGTGGCGCGATGCGATCGCGCGGGCGCAGCGGTATCCGCGCCAGCGCGATGCGCTCGCTGACGTGATCGAAGCTCAGCAGCGGCGGCGCGGCGCGCCGGCTGACGCGCTGGCGGCCACCGCCCGCCTTCGCGATCCGCGTTCGATTGCCATTGTCACCGGGCAGCAGGCGGGACTCTTCGGCGGGCCGCTCTTCACGCTTCTCAAGGCGCTCACCGCCATCCGTCTCGCCCAACGCGTCGAGGCCGAGCACCGCGTCCCCAGCGTGGCGGTGTTCTGGATCGACGCCGAGGATCATGACTGGGACGAGGTGAAGACGTGCGGCGTCCTCGGGCCCGACCTGAACCTGGTCGAAATCACGCTGGGACAGCTCCCCGGCGCCGGCGCCGGACCCGTGGCCAAAGTCCGCCTGGACGAGTCGATCGGCGCCGCCATCGAGGCGCTCGGCGCGCATCTGCCGCCCACGGCGTTCAGCGCGCCGCTGCTCGACACGATCCGCGCAGCGTACCAGCCCGGCGCCACCATGGTGGAGGCCTTCGGGCGGCTGCTCGACGCCACGCTCGGCTCCCGCGGGCTCATCGTCTTCGATGCCGCCGATCCGGCGGCGAAGCCGCTGGCCGCGCCCGTATTTGCCCGCGAGGTCGAGCAGGCGGGCGCGACGCCGCGCCTTGCGGCGGACGCCGGCGCCGCGCTGGTGGCGCGCGGCTACCACGCGCAGGTCATGCCGACGCTCGACCAGCTGGCGCTCTTTCATCTCGACGGCGCGCGCACGGGCATTCCCGTGGGCGACGCGTCGGCGCTGGTCGAACGGGTGCGCTCGCGCCCCGCCGAGTTCAGCCCGAACGTGCTCCTCCGCCCCCTGGTGCAGGACACGCTCTTTCCCACGGCCAGCTACGTGGCCGGTCCCAACGAGCTCGCGTATCTCGCGCAGCTACGCGGCATCTACGAGGCGTTCGGCGTGCCGATGCCGCTCATGTACCATCGCGCGACGGCCACCATTCTCGACTCGAATGCGATGCGGTTTCTCGCGCGCCACGAGCTTCCGCTCGAGGCGCTGCGGGCGCAGGACGAGGGCGCGCTCAACCATCTGCTGGAGGCGCAGATTCCGCCCTCCGTCGCGCTGTCCCATGAGGAGGCGACGCGCGTCGTCGAGGAACGCATGGACGCGCTCGCGCGGGCGGTCGCCGAGCTCGACGCCACGCTCGAAGGCGCGGTGCGCTCGACCATCGGACGGATGCAGGACGATCTCAAGAAGCTGCATGGGAAGATCATTCAGGCGATCAAGCGGAAGGATGAGACGGTGAGGCGCCAGTTCCGGCACGCACAGGCGCAGGCGTTTCCAGAAGGCCAGCCGCAGGAGCGTGCCGTCGGGTTCGTGTACTTTCTCAACAAGTACGCCGGCGGGCTCGTCGACCGGCTCAGCGAGGATCTGCCGCTCGACCAGGGCACGCACTGGGTGATCACGATTTGACGACGCGCGGGCCTCGGCGGCGTCAGACCCCGGCCGGACGTCGTCGGGGCTCGAGCCCGTGGGTCCGCTGCGCCGCGTATGCCACCGCTGGCGTCGTGCTTCTATCGGCCGCCACCTTCGCGTACGCGTACCTCACGTTCGCGCGGTTGATCGATCAACGGCTCCACGGCGAGCGGGAGCGGACGTTGCCCCGCGTGTACGCGCGCCCGGTGGTGCTGCGGCGCGGCCAAGCGGCAAGTCAGCAGGAACTGCTCGCGCTGCTCAACGATCTCGGATACACGCAGCGGCCACAGGCCGACGCGCCCGGCGAATTCGCCCTCGACCGCGGCGCGCTGACGGTCCGCCCGCGCGGCAGCGATCTCGGCGGCGCGCCCGTCCGCGTCCGGTTCACCCGCGCGATCCAGAGCATCGAGGTCGCGGGGCGCGGCCGGAGTGAGTCCCTGCAGCTCGAACCGCCGCTGTTGACGGCGCTCATGACGAGCGGCGGCCGCGCGAAGCGCCGCTCGGTGCCACTCGCGACCATTCCCACTTATATGCAGCAGGCGGTGCTGGCGATCGAGGACCAGGGCTTTTACTCGCACCCCGGCATCAACCCAATCCGCATGCTCGCTGCGGCGGTCACCAACGTCTTCGGCGACAACCAGAACCTGGTCGGCTACAGCACGATCACCCAGCAGTTGGCGCGGATGTTCTTCCTGTCGGATCAATTCAATGCCGAGCTGCGGACTGGCGAGCGCTCCTACTGGCGCAAGCTGCGCGAGGCGCTCATGTCGCTCGTGCTCGAGCGCCGCGCCACGAAGGACGAGATTCTGGAGCTGTACCTGAACGACGTCTACCTCGGCCAGCGTGGATCGTTCGCGATTCATGGCGTGGCCGAGGCGGCGCGTCTCTACTTTGGCAAGGACGTCAGCAATCTGTCGCTCGGCGAGGCCGCGCTCATCGCGGGCGTCATCCAGAGCCCGGGGCTTCACTCCCCCTTCACGAATCCGGAGCGCGCGCTCGACCGCCGCAACGTGGTGCTGCACGCGATGGCCGACGAAGAATACGTGACGGCCGAGGCGGCTGACCGCGCCGGCCGCGAGCCGCTGCGCGTCGTGGCGCTCGCCGTCGACAACGAGGCGCCGTACTTCGTCGACGTCGTCGGCGCGCACGTCGCCGAGACGTTTCCGGGCGTGACCGCCCAGGCAGGCCAAGTTGACGTCTACACGACGCTCGATGTGTCGATGCAGCGCGCCGCGATCCATGCGGTGCGCGTCGGGCTGGCCAACGTCGACCGGCTGCTCGCCCGGCGGAAGCGCCCGCAGCCGGCGCAGGCGGCGCTCATTGCCGTCGACCCGCGGAGCGGCGAGATTGTGGCGATGGTCGGCGGCCGCTCGTACCACCAGTCGCAATACAACCGCGCGATCTCCGCGCGCCGCCAGCCTGGGTCGGTCTTCAAGCCGTTCGTCTATCTCGCCGCCTTCGAGCTGGCCGCCGAAGAAGGGCGCACGGACCTCACACCGGCCGCGCTCACCATCGACGAGCCGACGACCTTCGCGTTCGACGACCAGGTGTGGGAGCCACGGAACTTCGACGATTACGACGGCGAGATCACGTGGCGCCGGGCGCTGGCGATGTCGCGCAACCTCGGCACGATCCATGTGGGCGAGACGATCGGCTTCGACCAGGTCGCCGCGGTCTGGCGGAGGGTGGGCGTCGGCGCGCCGCCGAAGGCGGTGCCCGCCATCACGCTTGGTGTCTTCGAGCTCACGCCGCTCGAGGTGGCGCAAGCCTATACGCTTTTCGTGAACGGCGGACGCGTTCGTCCGCTGCGCACGATTCAGCGCATCACCACGGCGGAGGGTGAACTGCGGCCCAAGGCATCGGCGCCGAGGGCCGCGGCGCGGGAGGACACCGCGTACCTGGTGACCGACATGATGCGCAGCGTGCTCAACGAGGGGACGGCCGCCGGCGCGCGCGGCGCGGGGTTCCAGCTCGACGCCGCGGGCAAGACTGGCACCACCAACGACCTCCGCGACGCATGGTTCGTCGGCTTCACGCCGGAGCTCCTCGCGGTGGTCTGGGTGGGGTTCGACGACAACCAGCCGCTCTCGCTCACGGGCACGCAGGCGGCGCTCCCGATTTGGACAGAGTTCATGAAGGTTGCGCTCGCCGGCCGCCCGAGCATCCCGTTCGAGGCGCCAGAGGGCGTGACGTTCGCCGAGATCGATCGCGATACCGGCAAGCTCGCCCTCCCGACCTGCCCGCGGACCTATAGCGAATCGTTCCTCGCAGGTACCGAGCCCCGGGACTACTGCGAGCTGCATCGCTGGTAACAGAGGCGTCACGCCTCGGAGTGGGCGTGCCGCGCGGCGAGCGGAGTCCAGAGTCCTGCGCCTGTGGCCGGCGGTCACCTAGCCAGCCAGCAACCAAGCTACCTATAATCCTAAGTATATGAACCAGGAGGTCTTCGCCGCGCTCAACGAGGCGCTCCAGCGCGGCGAGGAGGTGGCGCTCGTCACGATCGTGTCGTCGGTCGGCTCCACGCCGCAGCGCATCGGCGCGAAGATGCTCGTCTATGCCGACGGGCGGACGGTCGGCACGATCGGCGGCGGCTGCTACGAGAACGAAGCGTTCTGGAAGGCGCGCGAGGCGATCAAGACGCGCAAGCCCGTGACGCTCACATTCGAGCTGAACGACGACTTCGCCCAGGAAACCGGCCTCGTGTGCGGAGGGCAGATGGAGGTCTTCGTCGAGCCGATCGAGCCGTCGCCCGAACTGTAC
>Ga0187893_10011513_pt1 | contig 12824 bp, 13 predicted proteins | sample MA1701074metaG_FD_139574 | JGI IMG/M metagenome (GOLD analysis project Ga0187893, IMG submission 139574) | White microbial mat communities from a basaltic lava cave in the Kipuka Kanohina Cave System on the Island of Hawaii, USA - MA170107-4 metaG ...
AGGCGATCGCACAAGCGCAAGCGCAGGCCCAGGGCGAGGCGCCGCCGCCGGACGCAGAGCAAGGCGGCAACGCCAGCGCCTTTCATTGGGCGATCCTGGCGCTGGTCGGCGCGTATTTCGCCTGGATCATCGTGGGGGCGATCGCCTATCTGTGGTACTGGGCGTTCAGCATCCGCTACCTGACGGGACGTACGGGACTGGCCGGCCTCCAATTCGAGTCGACCGTCACCGCGGGACGCCTGTTCGGCCTCATCATCGGCAATTTCCTGCTGATGGCGGTCACCTTCGGCATCGCTTATCCGATCGTGCTGCAGCGGATCTGGCGCTTCGGCTCCGACAACTTCCTGGTCCACGGCCGGGTCGACGGCGCGGTGATCGAGCAGAGCCGGCTGGCGCCGCCGCGCATGGGCGAGGGCTGGCTCGAGGTCCTCGACCCCGGCATCGTCTAGCCGCATGCCCGACTATCAGGCGCGTTATTTCGATGGACGACAGGCCGTCGCCCGCGTCGTCGATGTGCGCGCCCATGGCGAGGGCCTGTCGATCTTCCGCGACGACGGTGCGATCGAGCGGTGGCAGAGCGACGATCTCGTCGTGCGCGGCGAGATCGGCGAGCGCCTTCTGCGGCTGGGCAACCGCCGCGTGCCCGAAGCGCAGCTCGTCGTGGACGACCCCGCAGTCGTGCGCGCGCTCATGGCCGCGCTCCCCTCGCTGCGCCAGCACATGCCGCGGCGACGGCATGCCGGCCACTGGCTCGGGCTGACGGCCGGCGCGGCGGCCGTGATCGCGGCGATCGTCATCGCCATCGATCGCCTGCCGAGCCTGGCGGCGCCGCTGGTGCCGAGCGCGTGGGAGGCATGGCTCGGCGACCGCATCATCGCCGGCTTCGGCCAGCATGGCGGGTTCTGCGAGGGGGCCGCCGGACGCTCCGCCCTCGACGATCTGGCGCAACGGTTGAGCCGGGCCGCCGCGCTCGATCCGCCGGCAACGGTCGAAGTGATCGACTGGCGGATGGTGAACGCCTTCGCCGTGCCGGGCGGACGGATCGGGATCTTCCGCGGCCTGATCGAAGAGGCGGACTCCGCCGACGAGGTCGCCGGCGTTCTCGCCCACGAGATGGGCCACGTCGTCCATCGGCATCCGACCGAAGGCGTCCTGCGCCAGCTGGGAGTCTCGGCAACGCTGCAGCTCCTGGTCGGCGGCTCCGGCGTCGGCGTCGAGGATGCCGCCGGCCTCGGCAATACGCTGATCACCCTCTCCTACAGCCGAGGCGCCGAGGCGGAGGCGGATGCAACCGCGCTGGAAATCCTCGGCAAGGCCGGGCTCGACGGCAGCGGCCTCAGTCGGTTCTTTGTCCGCCTCGAACGAGAAGACAAGATCGGCGGCAGCGTTCCCAGCCTGCTCCTGACTCACCCGCCGACGGCGGAGCGGCTGGCGGCCACGGCCGACGCTCCCAAGGGCGAGCCGGCCCTGACGGACTCGCAGTGGCAGGCGCTGCGGAAGGTTTGCGACTAGTCGTTTGCACGTATGGCGGCCGATTCGACGAAGCAAGCGTCGGCACCTGGGGATCACGACGCAACGCTTTGTAAACGGTTCGACGGCACATTCGCGGTGAACAGGTGACCTAAATCGCGTGCGAGGCGGCGCATACCGATGGCGAATGGCAACGTCCTGGCGGGGCAAAAGATAAAAGCCAGCGGCCAGCTCTCTTCGCTGGAGACGTTGGCTATGGCGTATGGCATCGTTGCCCGACACGTCCCGCCATTCGGCACCATCGCCACCCTCCTTGCCCTCGTGAATGAGGGCACGATCTATTTGGCGCGTCGGCTGATCGAGGAGGAGACACCCGAATTGCTCGCTGCCATGATCGAGAGCGGCGGAGGGCTGGTCGGCCTCGCTTTGACCACGGTCCTGGGCGCCGTCGTCGGCGTCGCCTAGTTCCGGATCATTCTGCTGGGCGACCTTCACCGCGCCCGCACCTATCTGCGCTTTGGTGGACGCGAGTTCCGGTAGCTCGGCATCGATATCCTTTTCGGGGTCATCGTTGCCGCGCCGTTCATCGTCGCCGGCGCGGTCGGCGGCTTCGCCTTCTTCGAGAGGGGCTCCGGCGACATGACGTGGCTCGGTCCCTATGTCATTCCGCTCGTGGCTGGCGTCATCGCGTGGAGTGCGGCCTGCGCCGCCTGGTTCGGGCTCGCGTATCCCGCCGTGGCGACCGATGTTTCGGCGAGCAGCTTGAGCGTGTCCCTTCGCCTGTCACGCGGTCAGCGGCTGCCCCTCTTTCTCTCCTTCCTCTTCGGCGCAGGCCTGTGGGACGCCCTGCGGCTGGCGATGCTCTATCTCGCACCGGAAGAGGCGGCCGACTCCAGCCTCATCGCGTTCCTTGTAAGCATTCTATCGTTCTGGGGCAGCATGTGCTTCCTAGCGGTCAGTGCAGCAGCCTATCGGCAACTGCAGGATCTTTCGCGGACGGCGATGGCCGACGCCTTCGACTGAGCCGATGCGGCGATGCCGCCGCCGGCTGCACAGCCTTAATTGCTGATTAAGCCTGTCGGCCCTAACCTGGCGCCGATTTTCCGGCCATTCATAGCTCCAAAGATCGAATTCTGATCCGGCTCCATGGATATCACCCACCCGCATCTGCGCGATCTCCATGGTTATTGGCAGCGGAAGAAAGCGGGCCGGCGGCTGCCGGCGCGCGCCGACGTCGAGCCGAGCGAGATTCCGCGGCTGCTGCCCTGGATCGCGCTGGTCGAGATCACGGAGGATCTGCAGCGCTTCTTCTTCCGCCTGGCCGGCACGAAAATCGAAACCTTCTACGGGGCGAAGGTGAGCGGGCGCTGGCTCGACGAGCTGGATTTCAGCGAGCACAACGCGGCGATCGCGGCCCAGTACGCGGAGGCCGCGCAATCGGGCGAGCCGTCGGTGGCGCGCTTCGCCTTCACCAAGCAGGACGGCCGCCACCTCGAATATGAGCGCGTGCTGCTGCCGCTCTCGTCCGGTGGCGACAAGGTCGACATGCTGCTGATCGGCTACGGCCTGGTGACCTCGTACCAGACGTGACGAGCGCCGGCTTCGCTTTGATCTGCCACACTTCGAGTTGTCACCCCCGCGAAAGCGGGGGTCCAGGGCAAGCGACGGAGCGGCCGCTCTGGAGTCCCGCTTCCGCGGGAATGACAGTTCAGATGTTCCTCGACTTACGAACTCCTGCCTAACGCCGGCTGAAGGAATCGGCCTGAAACCCCCAGACGCCGAGCCCGCGGTTCTGGGCGATGCGCTCAAGGGCGACATATTCGAACGGGGCGTAGGGTCCGGCCAGCGCCAGGCCGCGGGAGATGAGGTAGGCGCCGAGATCCTCGCCGTCGTCGTAGAACTTGCGCTGGACCGAGCAGAAGGCGTTCAGGCTGCCGTCGCGGTTGCGGCTGACCGGGCGGCAGAACACGAACCCCTGGATCTTGGTGTCGAGCGCGACGGCGGCACGATTGCCGCAATATTTCGGCTGCAGGAAGGTGCGGCACTGTCGGCCGGTCGACGGGATGTAGACGCCGTAGAGCCGGATCCAGTTCCGGCCGACCCGCAGCAAGCCGTCGGCGCGTACCGCGGCGGCGCCGACGATGTCGTTCCGCGCCGCGCGCACGGGCGCGGAGGAGACCGGCGCAAGCAGCGCCAGGATCACGGCGAACAGCAGCCAGCGCGAGGAGGAGGTCATCGGCCCATCATACCAGAGCAGAACACAGGTGGACATGCGCCCGCAGCGGCGCAAGGACTTGCTTTTGCGTCACTGCCGGGGAACAAACAGTGCATTGCAGCATTGATGTCGGGCATCCAGGGCAATGCATTCATGCGAGAAATTGTGGCCCTACGCTGCGAGACGTAATTTTATTTCGTAGCGGCTCCGACCTGAGCAACTTTGGCGCGGCATTCGGGAAGTTGTGCATTGCAGAATTTTGCTGCGGTAGCTAAGAGTCGATGACGATCCGCGTGGCATCAATCGAGCGGGCGAGCAACGAGGCCGAGCGAAACCGGCCCGGCGCCGACAGGAGAGGACGACGATGAGCGAGCCAGCACAGGTGATCCCGCTGCAGCCCAAGCAGCAGAAAAAGGACCTCTACGACGTCGGTGAAATCCCGCCGCTCGGCCATGTCCCGGCGAAGATGCAGGCCTGGTGCATCCGCCGCGAGCGGCACGGCGAGCCCGAGAAGTCGATGCAGGTGGAGGTGGTGCCGACGCCGCAGCTCGACAGCCACGACGTGCTGGTGATGGTGATGGCGGCCGGCGTCAACTACAACGGCGTCTGGGCTGGCTTAGGCAAGCCGATCTCGCCCTTCGACGTGCACAAGGCCGAGTACCACATCGCCGGCTCCGACGCGGCCGGCGTCGTCTGGGCGGTGGGCTCCAAGGTGAAGCGCTGGAAGGTCGGCGACGAGGTCGTCGTCCACTGCAACCAGGACGACGGCGACGACGAGGAGTGCAACGGCGGCGACCCGATGTTCTCGCCCTCGCAGCGCATCTGGGGCTACGAGACGCCGGACGGCTCCTTCGCCCAGTTCGCGCGCGTGCAGGACCGCCAGCTGATGCCGCGGCCGCGCCACCTGACCTGGGAGGAGAGCGGCTGCTACGTGCTGACGCTCGCCACCTCCTATCGCATGCTGTTCGGGCATCGGCCGCACATCCTGCGGCCCGGCCACAACGTGCTGGTGTGGGGCGCTTCCGGCGGGCTCGGCTCGATGGCGATCCAGCTGATCTCCACCGCCGGCGCCAACGCGATCGGCGTCATCTCCGACGAGAGCAAGCGCGACTTCGTCATGCAGCTCGGCGCCAAGGGCGTCGTCAACCGCAGCAAGTTCAACTGCTGGGGCCGGCTGCCGGAGGTGAACGACAGCGGCGGCTACGGCGAGTACATGAAGCGCTGCCGCGAGTTCGGGAAGGCAATTTGGGAAGTCACCGGCAAGGGCAACGACGTCGATTTCGTCTTCGAGCATCCGGGCGAGCAGACCTTCCCGGTCAGCTGCTTCGTGGTGAAGCGCGGCGGCATGGTCGTGTTCTGCGCCGGGACCACCGGCTACAACATCAGCTTCGACGCCCGCTTCGTGTGGATGCGGCAGAAGCGCATCCAGGGCAGCCACTTCGCCAACCTGCTGCAGGCGAGCCAAGCCAACCAGCTGGTCGTTGAGCGGCGCATCGATCCCTGCATGAGCGAGGTGTTTTCCTGGAACGACATCCCGCGCGCCCACACCAAGATGTGGAAGAACCAGCACAAGCCGGGCAACATGGCCGTGCTGGTGCAGGCGAAGCATCCGGGACTGCGCACGCTCGAGGACGCGATCGAGGCGTAGCCGGGACTTCGGTGAACAGGAATGTTCACTTACAACGTCCGCGCAAGGTTTGATAAGACAATAGTCTTAGGCAGACTTGATTCACCTGCGGACGGCTCCAAGTACAGATGATACCGATGCCGCCCCGTTGTGCGCGATTCCCAGAAAGCACGACCGTTCACATTGGACGCGGCTCGTCTGAACATGGGAGGAGCCGTCAATGCGTAGAAAGATGAGCCGGACGCGGCGCGCCCTGCGTTGGCTTGGCCGGGGAGCCCTGGGCGGAAGCCTGTTCATCGCCGTGTTCGTCGGCGTGCTCGTACTGATCGACCGCGGCGAGACCTATGGCTGCGGCGACGTCGCTGGCGCGCGAACGGAGATGTTCACGATCCCGCCGACGGCGCGCGACCTGACCGGCGAACTGGATGCCCTGCGCACTGACGGCCGCATCGATCCGGCGAAGCTCAACGCACTGCTCGCGCCGCAGGCCGAGCGGATGGCCGCGCTGAACGTCCTGGTCGTGCCGGGATATCTCACCGATTTCCTCGCCCTGCCCGGCGCACTCGGCCTCTCGGACTATCTCGACTCGCAGGAGTCCGCCCTGCGGCCGCTGGCCCGCAGCGTGGCGCGGATCGACCTGGAAACCGAGGCCAGCGTCGCCGAGAACGCCAAGGCCATCGCCCGCGCCGTCGCCGCGACCGACGGCCCGATCTGCCTGGTGTCGCATTCGAAGGGCGGCGACGACACCCTGCATTTCCTGCTGCAGGCGTCCGCAGCGGAACGGGAAAAGATCGCCTGCTGGATCACCTTCCAGACGCCCTTCGCCGGCTCGCCGATCGCCGACCTCGCCGCCGACTACGGCGTGGTCCGCGAGCCGGCCGAATTCCTGCTCGACGCCTTCGGGGGCGAGGGCCGCTCGCTCCATGACCACCGCACCGACCTGGCCGGCTGCTACCTGGCCAGCCACGAGTCCGGCATCGCCGAGATCGCCGCCGCGATCCCGATCGTGACCGTCGCCGGCGCGATCGACGCCGAGGCGGCGGCCGGCGATCGGGTGACGCCGTACTTGCCGGGGCTGATTCTGATGCAGCGGCAGAACATCCGCAGCGACGGCCTGGTGCCGACGGCCTCGGCTGTGCTGCCGCACGCGCGCTATGTGATCCTGAGCCCGCTCGACCACACCGGCGCCGTCGCCAAGGGCGGCACCGCCCTGCCCTACGCCGAGCGCGAGCGCCTGACCCAGGCCCTGGTTGCGCTGGCGCTGCGGCAGTGAGTAGCCGCAGATGAACGCAGATACACGCAGATGACGGGTAATCGCATGCTATGGCTGTCGATCGGGCTCGTATCTGTCGCGGCTGTAACGTGGTTTGCACTTGAAGCAGCGGAATGGCTGACCATTGACGCGTGCCTCGACAGCGGTGGAGCATGGAATGCGGACACACAACAGTGCGAGCGCTGAAATATCTCGCCTGTTGAAGCATTGGAAGTTTAACCACAGAGACACAGAGGACACAGAGGAACGCTCCCTTCATTGTCATCGCCGGGCTTGACCCGGCGATCCATGCCCCCGATCGCGCTGTGGCGGCATGGATGCCCGGGTCAAGCCCGGGCATGACACTCAATGAGAGCGATGAGATTTCCTCTGTGATTCCTCTGCGTCTCTGTGCCTCTGCAGTGACTCTTAGCGATGGTCCGGACGGCACAGCGATTGGCAAGAGAAACGACGTCATCGGTACAGTTGCCTGACCTGCTCGGCCTTTGCGCGCAGGCGCTGGCCGCGGCGGAGAGTTACGCCGCCCAGGCGAAGGCCGCGGTAGAGCGGCTCGTGTCACGTAGCGGCAAGGTCGACGGCGCGCTCATCGATCAAGAGCAGCGGGCGGCGCATGGCTTTGCCTGGCTCGCGACCTACGTCACGGCGTTGCGCGAAACGCTTGGCTGGATGCGGCGGCTGGAGGCCGGCGGCAAGCTCGGCGAAACCGAGGCGCTGATCTGCCAAGCGGCATTCGGCGAGTACCTGGCGCAGATCAAGGGCGGCATCGCCATGAGCCAGGGCGAGATCGTGCGGCCGGCCGACTTCGGCCTCGACGACGAGGCGCTGGCACTCGCCGGCGACACGGCCGTGCGCACGCTGACGCGCGGCGGGGCGAGCAATGCCGTGCTGATGCGCATCGCGGCGCTGATTGCCGACGGGGCGTTCGGCGAGGCCGGCCTCGAGGACGAGGCGCTGCTGATGGTCCGCGACCAGTTCCGCCGCTTCGCCGAGGAGCATCGCGAGGCCGCGCACGAGTGGCACAAGCGGGACGCATTCATTCCGCTGCCGGTCATCGAGGCGCTGGCCGGGCTTGGCGTGTTCGGCCTCACTGTGCCGGAGGAGTTCGGCGGCGCCGGCCTCGGCAAGCTCGCCATGTGCATCGTGACGGAGGAGCTGTCGCGCGGCTATATCGGCCTCGGTTCCCTCGGCACCCGTTCGGAAATCGCGGCGGAGCTGATCCGCCTCGGCGGCACAGAGGCACAGAAGGAACAATGGCTGCCGAAACTGGCCTCGGGCGAGATCCTGCCGACCGCGGTGTTTACCGAGCCCAACACTGGCTCCGACCTCGGGTCCTTGCGCACGCGCGCGGTGCGGGACGGCGCGGTCTACCGCATCACCGGCAACAAGACCTGGATCACCCACGCCGCGCGCGCCGACGTGATGACGCTGCTGGCGCGCACCGATCCGAACGAACCGGGCTACAAGGGCCTTTCCATGTTCCTGGCCGAGAAGCCGCGCGGCACCGACTCCGACCCCTTTCCCGTCGCCGGCGTCAAGGGCGGCGAGATCCGCGTCCTCGGCTATCGCGGCATGAAGGAATACGAGCTGGCGTTCGACGGCTTCGAGGTGAAGGCCGAGAACCTGCTCGGCGGCGTCGAAGGCCAGGGCTTCAAGCAGCTGATGGCGACGTTCGAATCGGCGCGGGTCCAGACGGCGGCACGCGCCGTCGGCGTGGCGCAGAACGCGCTCGAGCTCGGCCTCGCCTACGCCAAGGGCCGCATCCAGTTCGGCAAGCCGATCGTCGAGTTCCCGCGCGTCGCCGGCAAGCTCGCCTGGATGGCGGTCGAGACCATGGTGGCGCGCCAGCTCACCTGGTTCGCGGCGCGGCAGAAGGACAGCGACAAGCGCTGCGACATCGAGGCCGGCATGGCCAAGCTGCTCGCCGCCCGCGTCGCCTGGTCATGCGCCGACAACGCGCTGCAAGTCCACGGCGGCAACGGCTACGCCGAGGAATACGCCATCAGCCGCGTCCTCTGCGACGCCCGCATCCTCAACATCTTCGAAGGCGCCGCGGAGATCCAGGCGCAGGTGATTGCGCGGGGGTTGCTGAGCGGGCGGAACTGAGCACTCGATGGCCGGGAGCCCATCACCTAGCTATGGGTATGTGTACGGCGCGTCAGTCCATCCCAGAGCTGCAAGCTCCGCCGCAACGTCATCTGCCACGACACCCTCGTCACCGCTGCAGTAGAAGTCGTTATAGCTCTCGTTGAGGTCGCGCAGATGCGCAACGATCTCACCAGCGACGCGCCAAGTCGTAGCCCAGCGCCTGTCGTTGCGAGACCAGTCCGTATTGCACATGGCTCGGTAGAGGTCTGTGGCGAAGCGGAGATCTTTGACGAGATCGGCAATACGCGCTGAAGCCAGGAGATCAGTCTCAAGGTCTGGCTTGTCATCTGGTGAAGGCGTGCCCACGCGCCGTCGCGGCCTTGGTGGATCTTCGATGAAGCGGATCTCGTTTTCGACGATCTCAAGATCGCCGTCATTCCACGATCCATCCGGTAGCTGACGACACCAGCGGTGTTCGATCTCAAGCCATTCACCATCGCGCAGTTCCTGAACCGGCTCTTTGCTGATGACGCTGCCGCGGCGTCCGTCCGGCAAGAGACAACCGCGAACTGCGCACTTATGGCCGAACTTGATCTCGATCACAGCCTGACCATGCATCTCGACCCACTTGCACGGCCCCTGCCACCTCTGTCCGCCGCCATCGCCGGCGATGTATCGGCCTGGCTTTCCGCTCAATAGGTATAGCGATGCGACGTAACCGCGCGGTTGTGCATCGAAGAAGCGAACACCGTTGGTCGTCGTCTCGACGCGCCCGCTTTGGACCGACCCGTCGGCGCGAGGTCGCAGCCACTGTGGCTCGATTCCGTCCTCCTGCTGGATGGCGTAGATGACCGTGCCGCGCGATCCATCAGGGAGAAGACAACCAAGTGCGGCCACCGGTCTGTCGGTCACGTACTCAATGATCGATGAGCCAATGCTTGCCGTCCAGAAGCGCGGCCCGTGCCAGTATCTTCGGCCTCTTTGATCTTCGTACCAATAGCCCGGCTCGTCGCTCATCCATCAACCCGCACCGCACACGGCACGGTCCCACTCTACCCGCCGATGGCTGCGCCGACGAGTCGCATCGGCAAGATCAGCCGCATCGAGTCCGGCAGTCTGGTGAACCCATGCGCGGCATAGAACCTTGCTGCGCGCTCATCGATGGCATCGACGACGATCATCGAGGAGCCGACGATCGAGGCGTTGTCATAGGCCTTGCGTAGCCCGCGGGCCAAGAGCAGCGATCCGATGCCTTGGCGGAACTAACGCACCAATGTCTCCCGCTGCCGCGCGCGATAGGCGGCGGCCTTGGCGCGGGCGCCGCAGGCGTCCATGCTGCACCAGCGGCGGCGGTGCGCCTTGGTGCGGTCGTAGAACCATAGCGAGCAGACGTCGGAGCCGCATTCGCGCACGAGGCGGCGGTCGCCCTCGGCGAACAAGCGGGCGATGGCTTCGGCCAGGGGCGCGAGGATCGCCGCAGCCGTGTCGAAGCGCCGGGATGGGGTCAAGACGATCCGCCCGGCCGTCGTTCGCACGGTGACGGCCGTCGGGCCGGCGGCAAGCGCGCGATTGAGATCTCCCAGCAGTGATGCCGGCGGTGCCGTGCCCTTTGCAGCCCAGGCTGCGACGGCAGATCGGAGCCGCTCGCGCAGGTGCCGGGCGTCGGCCGCCACGCGGTCGAGCTGCGCGCGCGACAGGCGTTGGCGGACCTCCCGCTCCTCTGCGCGCGACAGGAGACCGGCAGCGGCCAGCCACGAAACCAGGGCATCGCCGTCGGGTATGCGCTCTTCCGGATCGGTGTAGAGGCTCGGGCGGGTGTTGAGGAAATCGAGGGCAGGGTCATCCGCGACAAGCAGCGGGGGCTGCGCCGACTCCGAGCCTGAGCGGGCGATGGTCATCACAAATCTCCGTTACCGTTAAAATATATCTTTACAGGTGACGATGCGCAACCTAGGTCTCGATGCAGGCTTTGACCCTCGCACAGGAGATTCCCATGACGACGACATCCCGCCGCCAGGCCATGACGGCATCGCTCGGCCTCGCGCTGGCCGGCACGACCCTCGCCGCCCGTGCCAACGCACAGACCACGCCATCGACCGATGCCGTCGCCGATCGCCCGCCGACACGTTACAGGACCGCCGACATCGACGGACTCAAGCTGTTCTATCGCGAAGCCGGGCCGGCCGATGCGCCTGCCTTGCTGCTGCTGCACGGCTTCCCGACCTCATCGCACATGTTCCGCGATCTGATCCCGGCCCTCGCCGATCGCTATCGCGTGGTCGCCCCGGACTATCCGGGGTTCGGCTACAGCGACTTCCCCGATCGCCAGCAGTTTCCCTACGGCTTCTCCACATTTGCCGAGATCATCGACAAGTTCACGCAGTCTATCGCTCTCGACCGCTACGCCATCTACATTCAGGACTATGGCGCGCCCGTCGGCCTGCGGCTGGCGCTGCGGGCGCCAGAGCGTATCACCGGCCTCATCGTCCAGAACGGCAACGCCTATGAGGAAGGGCTGAGCGACGCGTGGGCGCCGATAAAGGACTATTGGCGCGACCCGACGCCGGCCAACCGCGACAAGATGCGCGGCTTTCTGACGCTCGACGGCATGCGCCAGCAATACACGGCCGGCCTGTCCGATGCGCAGGCGGAGCTGGTCAGCCCGGACAGCTGGATGCTCGACTGGTCGCTGCTGAGCCGGCCGGACAACATCGAGCTGCAGCTCGATCTGTTCGGCGACTACCGGACGAACGTCGCGCTCTATCCGCAGTTCCAGGCCTTCTTCCGCGAGCATCGGCCGCCGACGCTGATCGCGTGGGGGCGGCACGACCCGCTCTTCACCGTCGCCGGCGCCGAAGCCTACCGGCGCGACCTGCCGGACGCCGAGCTGCACCTGCTGGATGCCGGACACTTCGCGCTGGAGACGAACGGAGCGGAGATTGCGACGCACATCCGGCGATTCCTGGCAGCATAGACAGCAGGCCGGCCGGGTGCGGATCGCAATTCCTGGGGTTCGCATGGCACATCCACCCAAGACTGTCATTGCCGGGCTCGACCCGGCAATCCAGCCGACACACGAAGTCCGCTGCATTGATCAGGTCGCCCTGGATCGCCGGGTCGAGCCCGGCGATGACAGCCAGGGTAGCCAAACAGCAGTGCGTCGAGCACGCAACGAACGGGCGATCGGAGTGCGGAGCAAGAGGCCGGGCTGGCCCGCGGGCGGGTCCGTCCCTATAGTCGCCGTGCATGAGCGGCACGGTTTTCGCGCTTCTGATCATCGTCCTGGTCCTGGTGGTGGGCATCCTGTTCCTCGGCCTGTTCAGCATGGCGAGGGGCGGCGAGTTCAACCGCAAGTACGGCAACATCTTCATGCGCCTTCGCGTCGGCGCCCAGCTGGTGGCCGTCGCGCTCGTGCTCGTCCTCGCCTTCCTGATGAGCCGCGGGAACTGAGCGCGCGCGCAACGACGCATGGTCAAACTCACCCGCATCTACACGCGCGGCGGCGACAAGGGCGAAACTTCGCTCGGCGACGGCAGGCGCGTGGCCAAGCACAGCCGCCGCGTCGCCGCCGTCGGCACCATCGACGAGGCGAATGCGGCCATCGGCGTCGCCCGCCTGCACACGACAGGCGACGGCGATGCGATGCTGGCGCGGATCCAGAACGACCTGTTCGATCTCGGCGCCGATCTGTGCCGGCCGAAGGACCCGCCGAAGGGCAAGGGCCCGGCGCTGCGCATCATCCCGGCGCAGGTCGAGCGATTGGAACGCGAGATCGACGCCATGAACGCCAGCCTGGCGCCGCTCAACTCCTTCGTGCTCCCCGGCGGCAGTGCGGCGGCGGCGCAGCTGCATCTCGCCCGCACCATCGCGCGCCGCGCCGAGCGGGAGATGACCGCGCTGGCCACGCGCGAGACCGTGAATCCGGTCGCGATCAAATACATCAACCGCCTGTCGGATCACCTGTTCGTGCTGGCCCGCGTGCTGAACGACAACGGTGCCGAGGACGTGCTGTGGCGACCCGGCGCCAACCGCTAAGTGTCCGTTCGAGAATAACTGAATCAATCAGAAGTAAGCCTGTCATCGCCGGGCTTGACCCGGCGATCCATCGGCATCACGCCCGCCGCGGCGAGCCGTTCGAAAACCGCATTGGCGCG
>Ga0187893_10011514_pt1 | contig 12824 bp, 9 predicted proteins | sample MA1701074metaG_FD_139574 | JGI IMG/M metagenome (GOLD analysis project Ga0187893, IMG submission 139574) | White microbial mat communities from a basaltic lava cave in the Kipuka Kanohina Cave System on the Island of Hawaii, USA - MA170107-4 metaG ...
GGCGACCTGCTCGATCACCGGCCAGTCGACGTGGGCGGCGCTCAACGGATTGGCGCGGCCGGCCCAGCGGCCGCGGCGCGCGCAGGCGACGAGCTCGTCGGCGGCGCTCTCGATCGCGCGGGCGCGCGCGCGATCCGCCGTCGGCGCGATCCAGAGCGCCGTCTCCGGCTGCTCCCGATCGAGGCGATCGAGCCCGGGCGAGTCGTCGGGCCGATCGAGGCCGAGCAGCGCGGCGATCCGCTCGTCGCCCAGCCCGTCGAGCGGCGCCGCCGACCAGCCGAGGGCGGCCGCGGCGATCGAGAACGATCCGAGCGCATGGCCGAGATCGTGCTGGCAGTAGCGGAAAGCCCGCTCGCCGTACTTCCAGGCCTCGCGCCAGTGGATCGTGCTGAGCAGCACCGCGAAGCCGCCGGGGCCGAGGCGGCGGGCGACCGCCGCAGCGTCTGCGGCCGCGAGGGTGCACCGCCGCTCGAGCAGGTGGTCGCGCGCGACGTAGTGGTGGACGCCGGCCGGCAGCCCTTCGAGCGCCGGCAGGAGCGCCCACCCCTCGGTCGGATGGAGGTTCCCGCTCGAGGGATTGGCGCGGAGCGCCCAGCGCGCCGACTGGTAGCGCTTCCACGCCGTGATGCCGAGCGCCAGCTCGAAGAGGGTGCCGAGTGCCGCGATCGTGAGCGGCGCCGGGGCGACCGCGCCGCGCTCGAAGAGATCGGCCCAGCCCGTCGACAGCCGCTCGGCGCCGAGCGGCAGCTCCACGCGCGGAGCCCCTTGATAGGTGCGGAACGGGTCGGGCTGGCTGCTCCAGTCGAGGTAGCCGAGCGAAGCGGCGTACCGGCCCGGGTGGTGCTTGCTGCGCTCGTGGTAGTCGAGCGTGACGCGCACGGGGTCGGGCGAGGGAGGCTCCATCCCGGCACGATAGGGCGTCGTTCAACCCGGCGCGTCGCGCAGCAGCTCGAGGAGGCGCGCCGGGTAGAGGGGCGTTCCGCCTGCGCCGAGCGCTTCGATCGCGACCCATGCGACCGCGTGGCGTTGCCCGCCGCCGTCGATCACGTCGAGCGGCCGCTCGGAGAAGCGCTCGGGCTCCTCGATCCGGCCGTCGAAGACGAAGACGATCTCGTGGCCGGGGCGCCCCTCCCAGGTAAAGAGGTTCTCGAGGACGCCGAGCAGCCGCAGGTCGAGCAGATCGACGCCGAGCTCCTCCCGCCACTCCCGCCGCACCGCGTCGGCCGCGCGCTCGCCGAACTCGATGGCGCCCCCGATCGCCCGCAGGAACCGCTCCCCGGTGACGCGGTCGCGCCCCTGCTCGACGAGCAGCCGGCCGTCCTTCCGGCAGACGCAGACGGCGACCGGCCGGATCGGCGGATCGGTCACGGGGGCCTCACTCCGCCAGGGCGCGCACGGGACGCAGGCCGAGGTAGCTCGTGCGGTTCGACGGGTCGATCCGGTTGCGCTCGGCGGAGCGGGCGAGCGTGGCGCCGAAGTTCCAGCCGCCGCCGCGGACGACGCCGACGCGCGGCCCCCCCGGCGCCGCCGCCGCGCGCAGGCCGTCGCCGCGGCGCGCCGGCTTCCGCCGGTAGGACTCGACGAACTCGTCGGCGCACAGCTCCCAGACGTTGCCGAGCACGTCGTGCAGGCCGAATCCGTTGGGGGCGAAGCGGCCGACCGGCGCGATCGCCTCGAAGGCGTCGTCCCACGGCTCGGCGCGCTGGGCGGTGCGCACCGATGCCCGGAAGGCGGCGTCGGCCACGTTGCCGGCGCGCGCGATCGACGGTCGATCGTCGCCGCACCACCAGATCGTGGTCGTTCCGGCGCGCGCGGCGTACTCCCACTGCGCCTCGCTCGGAAGGCTCGCCCCGATCCGCGCCGTGAGGCGCGCCGCCTCGGTCCACGACACCGTCTCGACCGGACGCGTCCACGGGTCGGCGGCGCCGAGGCCGGGAGTCGTGAACCAGCTCGGGTTGGCTCCCTCCGCGCGCAGCCACTGCGCCTGGGTCATCTCGAACTTCGAGATCAGGAACGGAGCCAGCTCGACCTCCTGGGGCGGCTGCTCGTCGAACTTCGAGTCCGGGTCGACGTGGGGCGACCCGACCGGATGCTCGCCGTCGGGCGGCCGCGTGCCCATCGTGAACCTCCCGCCCGGGAGCAGGACGTAGATCAGCCCGGTCGACCCCTCGACGGCCCACCGCCCGCTCGCCTCGTCGCGACGCGGCGGCGCCCCCGTCGCGACGTCCCAGAACTCCTCGAGGCCCGACTGCGGATCGGAGCCGATGGGCACGAGACCGAGCTGCTCCTTGAGCTGCAGGCCGCCGTAGCGCGGATGGACCGCCACGCGTCCGACCGCCGCGTTCCAGGCGTCGACCGCCGCGTCGAGCGAGAGCTCCTCGATCCATGCCGCGTGCTCGATGCGGCGTCGCATGGCCGCCAGCGTCGAGTCGGCCGGCACGAACGCGGCGGCCGGCGGCTCCTCGTCCTTGGACGGCCGCCAGGCTCGCAGCACGTCGTCGGGCACCGCGACCGGGCGCGCCAGCGTCTCCACCGCGGCGACGAGCTCCACCAGCTGATCGTGCCACCATTGCATCTCGACGTCGCCGAACCGCGCCGCGGCCCGCTCCTCCGACGGAAGCGCGCCGCGCAGCTGCTCGAGCGATCGCCGGTGCAGGTCGAGCCGTCCGACCACCTCGCCGGCGTCGGCGACCCACGCTTCCATCGCCGCCACCCGCGCCGGCCGCGCCGGCCACAGCTCCTCCGCGCGCAACTGCAGGTCGCGCACGCGCTTCACGTCGGCGAGCCGCTTCACCTCGGCGAGGCGGCCCTCGGCGTCGGCGCGCGCGGCCTCGGTGGCGACGTTGCGCTTCGCGAGCTCGCGGCCGTGAAGGTGGCTCTGCCACGCGAAGAGGGCGCTGCCGCCCACCGCGAGCAGCACGGCGGCGGCGAGCGACGCCGCGAGCGCCCGGTTGCGCTCGACCCACTTGCGCAGCTCCGCGAGGGCGCCGGTCGCGTGCGCCCGGACGACTCGATGTTCGAGGTAGGCGCGCAGGTCCTCGGCCATCTCGCGCGTATCGGCGTAGCGCCGCCCGGGATCGCGCGCCATCGCCTTCTCGCAGATCGCGGCGAGCTCCGCCGGCACGTCGTCGCACACGGCGTGGATCGGCCGGGGAGGACCCATCTGCACCATCGCGAGCAGCGTGCGCTGCGAGACGCGCGCGCCGGGCTCGACGTAGGGCATCCGGCGGGTGAGCAGGTGGTAGAGCATCGCGCCCACCGAGTAGACGTCGGAGCGGCGGTCGATGCGCTCGACGCGGCCGAACGCCTGCTCGGGCGGCATGTAGGCCGGCGTGCCGACGACGGCGCCGTCCATCGTGACGATCGGGGAGTCGTCGCGCGACTCGTCGACGTCGGAGCGCTCGGTGCGCAGCGACGCCGAGTCAGGGGGCCGCAGCCGCAGGTCGTGGCGGTCCTGGTGGCCCAGCACGCGCGCGAGCCCCCAGTCCATGACGTAGGTCTCGCCGAAGCGCCCCACCATCACGTTGCCCGGCTTGAGGTCGCGATGCACCACCCCCTTGGCGTGGGCGTAGGCGAGGGCGTCGCACACGTCGACCAGCACCGACACGGCGCGCGTGCGGTTGAAGCCGTTCTCTCCGCTCCACGCCCACTCGATCACCTGCGCGAAGGTGGCGCCCCGCACCAGCCGCATGGTGAAGTAGACGCGCCCGTCGGCGTCGAGCCCCACCTCGTGCACCGGCACGATGCCCGGGTGGTGGAGCTGCCCGGTGATCTGCGCCTCCTCGAGGAAGCGGCCGAGGCTCCCGGGATCGACCGCGTCGCCCCCGGTCCCGTCGGCGGGCGGCGGGGTCGAGCCGACGCGCGGCGGGAGCGCCTCGCGCTCGCGGGCGCCCCGGATCACCTTCATCGCGAGGTGGCGGCGCAGGTCCTCGTCCCACACCGCGAAGACCGCTCCCATGCCGCCGCGGCCGAGAAGGCTGCGCACGGCGTAGCGGCTCCCCGGGTTGCCGCGAAGGCGCAGCCGCCGGAAGTAGCGCGACCAGGCGGCCGGGTCGTCGCCGTCGGGGGTCCCGCCGGTGCGCGCCGACGCGCGCTCGAGCGGCTGCGTGGCGGCCTCGCCGGCCGACGCCGGCGCGTCGAGCGTCACCGCGGGGTCGAGGTCGCCGTCGGCAAGCGGCGGCTCCGATCGGTCGCGCGCGCCGCGCGCGCGCTCGGCGTCGTCGCCTCCGCGGTCCGAGCTCATGGCCGCAACCTCGATGGACGGGCTCCGGAGGATAGCGCCTCGCGCGAGCGCCGGCCCTCCGTCGATCGGTTCCAGGCGACCGGGAGTTTCGTATCGTGCGCCGGTTGTGCCTTCGGCGGATGAGGGGCGCGTGATGGTTGCTGACCCACGAGCACGGCCGGCCGCCGAGCCGCGTCCATCGCCCTCCTCGTTCGTGCGCCAGGCCTCCTCCGCTCCGCCCCGGCTCGATCCGGTCCTCGAGTCGCGCGAGCTCAAGCCGGGCGCGGTGATCGGCGACTTCGAGCTGGTGAAGCGGATCGGGGTGGGCGGGATGGGGGCGGTGTGGGAGGCGCGCCAGCGCTCGCTGCAGCGGCGCGTCGCGCTCAAACTCATCCGTCCCGAGCAGATCGACGCCCACACGATCGAGCTGTTCGAGCGCGAGGCGCGCGCCGGCGGCAAGCTGAACCACCCCGGCATCGTGGGGGTGCACGCCGCCGGCGAGAGCGACGGCACCCACTACATCGCGCAGGAGCTGATCGAGGGCGGCCACGACCTCGGCTCCGCCATCGCCGCGCTGCGCGAGGGCGAGGCGATCCCGTCCGACTACTACCGCGAGGTCGCGGGCTTCGCGGCGCAGCTCGCCGACGCGCTGCAGGCCGCCCACGACGCCGGCGTCATCCATCGCGACATCAAGCCGCAGAACGTCCTGATCGACGCCGAGGGGCGCCCGAAGATCTCCGACTTCGGCCTCGCGCGCCTGGTGGAGGAGCAGTCGCTCACCGGCCGGTACGGGATGCTGGGCAGCGTGTTCTACATGAGCCCGGAGCAGGCGGCCGCGAAGAGCATCGGCGTCGATCATCGCGCCGACGTCTTCAGCCTCGGCGTCGTCCTCTACGAGATGCTCACGCTGCGCCGCCCGTTCGAAGGCGACACCGAGCAGCAGGTGCTCGAGCGCATCCTGCACGAGGACCCGCCGTCGCCGGCGAGGGTGCGCTCGCGCGTCCCGCAGGACCTCGCGGTGATCTGCCTGAAGGCGATCGAGAAGCGCCGCGACCAGCGTTACGCGACCATGCGGGACCTCGCGGAGGACCTGCGCCGCTTCGTCGCCCACGAGCCGATCCTCGCCCGCCCGGCGGGGTGGGCGCGACGCGCGCAGAAGTGGACGCTGCGCCACCCGACGGCGTCGGCCTGCATCGGCCTGGGCGTCGTGTCGATGGTCGTGATCTCGTGGCTGCTGATGCAGACGCTGAGGGCCAAGGAGGAGGCGGAGCAGCGCGCGAGCGAGGTGCTGCGTCTCTCCGGCGTGAAGCGGCTGCGCGATCTCGAGGCGCGCGCGGAGCGGCTGTGGCCGGCGCTCCCCTCGAACGCGGCCGCGCTCGAGGCGTGGCTCGCCGACGCCGACGCGCTCGCGAGCGACCTGCCGCAGCACCGCGCGTCGCTCGAACGGCTGCGCGCGCAGGCCGCCGGGTCGGGCGCCGACGGCGAGCCGGCCTTCGCCGACGACGAGCAGGCGTGGTGGCACGAGACGCTGCGCGACCTCGTGGCGAGCCTCGCGCGCTTCCTCGATCCCGATCCGTGGGTGGGGACGCGCGCGAACGTGGCGCGCCGGCTCGAGAGCGCGCGCACGATCCGGCGGCGCACCATCGACGACTTCGCGAGGGAGTGGGACGAGGCGCGCTTCTTCCTGGCCGAGAGCGCCACCTACGGGCGGATCGACCTCGCGCCGCAGACCGGCCTGGTCCCGATCGGCCCCGACCCCGACTCGGGGCTGTGGGAGTTCTGGCACGTCGAGTCGGGCGTGCGCCCGGAGCGCGACGAGGAGAACGGGCGGCTCCGTCCGGCGGCGGACGGCGGGCTCGTGCTGGTGCTGCTGCCGGGCGGCGCGTTCCGGATGGGCGCGCAGCGGATCGACCCGGCGCGGCCCAACCACGATCCCGGCGCCCAGCTCGACGAGACGGTGCACGAGGTGACGCTCGCCCCCTTCTTCCTCTCGAAGTTCGAGATGACGCAGGCGCAGTGGCGCGCGCTCACCCATGAGAACCCGAGCTTCTTCGGGCCGGGCCGGGTCGCCGCGGAGGAGGCGCCGCTCTGCCCGGTGGAGCAGGTGACCTGGGAGGAGTGCCAGGCGGTCCTGGCGCGCGGCGGGCTCGCGCTGCCGACCGAGGCGCAGTGGGAGTACGCCGCGCGCGGCGGGACCACCACGCCGTGGTGGACGGGCGCCGATCCGCAGGAGCTGCGGACGGCGGCCAACCTCGCCGACGCCTCCTACCTGCGCGGGAACCGCGACGCGTTCGCCGCCGAACCGTGGGACGACGGCTGCTCCGCGCCGGCGCCGGTGGGCAGCTTCGCCGCCAATCCCTTCGGCCTCCACGACGTCGTCGGCAACGTGTGGGAGTGGTGCGCCGACGGCTACGCCCCGTACGAGCGGACGGTACGCGAGGGCGACGGGCTGCGGTCGCCGCTGAACGCCGCGGCGCTCCAGGAGCGCGTCTACCGGGGCGGCGGCTTCGCGACGCGCGCCGCCGCGGCGCGCTCCGCCTTCCGCGTCCGCTTCCTGGCCGACTCGCGCGACAACGACCTCGGCGTCCGTCCGGCGCGCCCGATCGATCGGGAGTGACGGCGCGCGGCACGCGAAGACACGGCGATCGTCATCGGGACGTAATGGAATCGCGCCGGACCCGCGCGCTCTTCATTTCGTTGTAATCCTGGTTACGCCGCCGCGGCGCGAGGCTAGTCGGCGGTGATCGGGGGATCGGAAGGGCATCGCCGCAGCGGAGCCGCGATGGGGGGTCGACGGTCAGTCCTTCGCATCGCGGGTCGATCCGATGATCCTCAACGCCTTCTCGATCGCAGCGGCGTTCGCCGCGCTGCTGCGCGTCGTGCTCGGCGTCGCCGTCGTCGCGGCGTCCGCGGGTGCGCTGCGGTCGAGACCGCCGGAGGGCGAGGAGCGCTACTACGTCGCGTTCGTGCTCGGCGCGGCCCTCGTCGGACTCGTGGTGGTGTCGTGGCCGCTGCTCTATCTCGTGCTGCAGAGCTTCGTCCCCGAGTGGCCGGGGGTCATGTGCATCCAGGGGGTGACCCGGATCGGGACCGGCAGCGTCGGAGCCTCCGCGCACCTTCCGGGCCTGGTCGACCTGCTCGAGATCGGCCGGCCCGCGCTCGTCTTCATGGCCGGGACCTGGGTCGTGCTCCATCTGGCGAGCCGCCGCGGCGGCCCGGAGCGGCTGCGCATCGCGATGCTGGCGACGCTCCTCGCCTGCGGGCTCGGCGCGGCCGTCGACGGCGCCGCCGAGCTCGCCTACCTCGTCATTCCGAAGAAGGAGGAGTTCCTCGCCAGCGGCTGCTGCACGTCGATCGCGAGCACGTTCGATCGGGCCCGCGGACCGCCGTTCGCGCGGCCCGGAGTCGAGGGATTCGCCGCCGCCGGCCTCGAGGAGGGCGGGAGCGCCCATTTCCTGGTCGGAGGCGCGACGCTGCTCGGGCTCACGATGGCGTTGCGGCGGATCCGGGAGCGACGAAGCGCGGGCGCGTGGCTCGCGATCGCGCTGCTCGGAGCGGCCGCATCGCTGCCGGTCGGCCTGGCCTTCCTTCAGCACGTCGCGGCTCCGGCGTTCCTCCGCCTTCCGTTCCACGCCTGCGCCTACTGCCTCCTCGCCTCCGCGCCCGAGAGCTTCGCCGGCATCGCGGCCCACCTGCTGGGCGCCTTCGCGGTCGGCTGGGCGTGCGTGGCGTTCGTGATGCGCGCGGCCGGGGGGGGGATCGGCGTGTCGCTGCTCCAGGGGGCGCGTTTCGGCTACTGCGCCGCGCTGCTCATGGCGGCGGTCCGGATGGCGATCCGGTGAGGCGGGGCACGCCACTCCTCGCGCTCGCGCTCTTCGCCGCGCTGCCGATCGCGGCGGATCGGCTGCGCTCGCGCCCGGAGGGGTGCGCGATGGACGGCGGCCGCATCCTGCGCGACTGGCGGGTCCGCGTGGTCGCAGCGGATTCCACCGCCCGCTCGTTCTGCTCCGTCACCTGCGCGCGGCGTTTCGTGGAGCGGAGCGGCGACGTCCCGCGCGAGGTGATCGTCACCGAGGCGACGCACGGGCGGGAGATCGACGCGCGCGACGCGTGGCTGGTCCGCACGGTCGCATCGCGCGACCGGTACGCCCCCGATCGCTTCCGGGTCTTCGCCTCACGCGACGCCGCCGAGCGGCACGCGGCAGCCCACGGCGGCGCGGTCGAGCCGGGCTCCGAGGCCTTCGACCGCGACCGACTCCCCCCCGGGTCGCCCGCCCGGTGACCCTCCCAGGTCGACGTGCCAGGAGAACGTGATGAACCGACGCCACCCGATCGGAATCGACCCGCGGCCGCGCGATGCGGGCGCCGCCGGACGGCTCGCGGCCGCGCTGCTGATCGCGGCGGCGTCCGGTTGCGGCGAGGACCCCCCGAACGACGCCCCGTCCGCCCCCGCGACCAGTTCGGCGGGGGACGCCGCGGACGGCGGCTTCGTCGACACCGCGCAGCAGGCCGGGATCGCGTTCAAGATGGCGTTCCTGCCGGCCGAGCAGGGGGCGCGCTTCAAGGTCAATCTCTACGACCACGGGTCGGGCGTCGCGGTCGGCGACTGCGACGGCGACGGGGACGACGACCTCTACTTCCTGAACCAGCTCGGGCCCAACGCGCTCTACCGCAACGACGGCCGCGGCGCCTTCACCGACGTGACGGCCGCGGCGGGGGCGGTGGCGCTCGCCGACCGCATCTGCGTCGCGGCGGCCTTCAACGACGTCGACGGCGACGGCGACCAGGACCTGTTCGTGACGTCCACGCGCGGCGGCAACGCGCTGCTTCGGAACGACGGGACCGGCCGCTTCGAGGACGTCACCCGCGAGGCGGGCCTCGAGTGGGTCGGCCACTCGGAGATCCCGACCCTCTTCGACGCCGACGGCGACGGGGACCTCGACCTGTTCATGACGCAGACGGCGCGCTGGACCACCGACCTCTACTCGCCGGAAGAGCGCTACTACGCGGGCGTCGCCTCGCTCACGGAGGTGATCCAGAGCCCCGTCGAGCACAATCGCTACTACCGCAACGAGGGAGGCGGCCGCTTCACCGAGCAGACGGCCGCCGCCGGCCTGCAGGGCGACGGCTGGGGCAGCGACGTCGCCGTCTTCGACTCCGACGACGACGGCGACCTCGACCTCTTCGTCGGGAACATGTTCGGAGCGAGCACGCTCTACGCCAACGACGGCCGCGGGCGCTTCGAGCCGGTCACGCGCGCCGCGCTGGGCCGCACCCCGTGGGGCGCGACCGGGGCGAAGGTGCTCGACCACGACGGCGACGGACGCCTCGATCTCTACGTCGTCGACATGCACTCGGACATGTGGACGCCGGCGAGCTACGACCTCTCCACCGTCGAGGAGGGACGCAAGTACGCCGGCGCCCACGGCGCCCTCATGGACGACCCCTCCTTCGACCCGGCGAGCGAGCGGAACCTGGCCGAGGCCACGAAGCTCGACTACGACGAGGTCTTCTTCGGGAACGGGCTCTACCGCAACCTCGGCGGCGGCCGCTTCGAGGAGGTCTCGGAGCGCGCGAACGCCGAGACCTTCTGGCCGTGGGGCATCGCGGCCGGCGACTTCGACGGAGACGGCTTCGAGGACGCCTTCATCCCGTCGGGCATGGGCTACCCCTGGGACTACTGGCGCTCGCCGCTCCTCATGAACGACGGCGACGGGACCTTCACCGACCGCTCGGGCAGCGCGGGGATCGACCCGCCGCCGGGCGGAGAGCTGCTCCCTCACAGCTTCATGCGCAAGGACTGTCCCCGCAGCGCGCGCGCCGCCGCGACCGGCGACTTCGACGGCGACGGCCGCCTCGACCTCGTGGTCAACAACTTCAACGACCGCCCCAACCTCTTCATGAACCGCTGGCCGCGGCGCAGCTTCATCGCGTTCCGGCTGACGGGCACGCGCGGGAACCGCGATGCGATCGGCGCGATCGTGCGGCTCGAGGTCGCGGGCCGGGTCCTCGTGCGCCAGGTCCAGGCGGCGGGGGGCTACCTCGCCCAGTCGTCGAAGACCGTCCACTTCGGGCTCGGCGACGCGCGCTCGATCGATCGCTGCGAGATCCTCTGGCCGGGTGGATTCCGGCAGGCGATCGGCTCGCCGGCGCCGGGTCGCGTCCACGCGGTCACGGAGCCGGCCCCGTGACCGCCCGCGGCCGCGCCCTGCTGCTCGCCGCCGCCGTCGCGCTCCCGGCGACGGCGGCAGCGATGCTGACGGCGTCGGCGTCGCCCGCCATCCACGGAGGGCGCGCGTCGTTCCAGCGCGAGGTGGGCGGCCTCGGGCTGGGCCCCGCCGTGGACCTCTCGCGCTGCGCCTGCGGCTTCGACCCGCGCGTCGAGAGCGGCTGCGCGCTCGGCCTGGAGCCGGTGCCGGTCCGCTCGGCCCTCGGTCTCCCCGGTGAGTAGCGGCCGTGGGGAAGCTCGCCGCCGTCGCGTCCACCGGCGTCGAGGCGTTGCTGCTCCACCCGCTGCGGAGCGCCACTTCGCTCGCCTGCCTCGTCGCGGTCGTGCTGCCCTTCGTCGCCGGCGCCGGGGTCGCCCGCGGCCTCCTTGACCAGGTGGAGGAGTCGATCGACTTCGGCGCCGATCTCCACGTCACGGCATCGCGATTCGGCCGGCCGGCCCCGGTCCCGCTCGAGCTGGTCGGGACGATCCGCGCGGTCCCCGGAGTGCGCGACGCGTTCCCGCGCATCGTGGGCGAGGTCGTGCTGGGCGTCGACCGGCTGCCGTGCGTCGTCGTCGGCCTGCCCGCCGAGCGCCTCGCCTCGGCCGGCGAGCTGGTGGAGGGGCGTCCCTGGCTGCCGGGAGCATCGGACGAGCTGGTGGTCGGCGCGGAGCTGGCGTCCCGCCTCGAGCTGCAGGTCGGCGCGAGGCTGCCGCCCTTCTACCGCAACGAGTCGGGCGAGCGCGTCTCGACCGTCGTCGGGATCCTGCGCGCCGACCTGCCGATCTGGGCCGGAAACGTGATGTTCTGCTCGTTCGAGACCGCCGGCAGGATCTTCGATCAGGCGGGGCTCGCGACCAGCCTCCTCGTCACCTGCGAGCCCGGGAACCGCGAGGCGGTGCGGCGGCGCCTGCGGTCGATCGACGAACTGGCGCCCCGCGACGACCACGGCCCGCTCGCGGTGATCCTCCGCTCGAAGGACGACCTGGCGGCCCTGCTCCCCTCGAGCCTCCGCCACCTCGAGGGAATCTTCACCCTCCACTTCGTGCTCGCCTTCGCGGTCGGGATCCCGCTGCTCATGGTGACGTCGGGGATCGGCCTGGCCGAGCGCCGCCGCGAGGCCGCGCTGCTGAAGGCGCTCGGCTGGATGACCGACGAGGTGCTCCTGCGCGGGATGGTCGAGAGCGCGCTGATCGCGCTGCTCGGCGCCTCGCTCGCGACCGTCCTCGCCGGGGCGTGGCTCGGCCTCCTCAACGGCGCCGGCATCGTCGGCGTCTTCCTGCCGGGCGCGCCGCCCGCCGTCGCGTTCGAGCTGCCCTTCCGCCTCCTGCCCGTCCCCGCCCTCCTCGCCTTCGTGATCTCCTTCGCGGTCGTCGCGACCGGCACGCTCCACGCCCTGTGGCGGGCGGCGACGGCGCCTCCCGCGCTCGCGCTCCGATGAGCGGACCGGCGCCGCACTTCGAGACCCGCGAGGCGTGCCGCGTCTTCCGCTCGGCGAGCGGCGCCGGGATCCGCGCCCTGGACGGCGTCTCGCTCACGATCCCGCGTGGCGCCTTCGTCACGATCACCGGGCCTTCGGGCGGCGGGAAGACCACGCTGCTCGCGCTCCTTGCCGCGCTCGATCGTCCGACGGGGGGGAGCGTTCACTTCGACTCGATCGACCTGGCGCGCGCGTCCGAGGCGGCGCGGGCGCGCGTCCGCCGGCGGCTGGGAGTCGTCTTCCAGCAGTTCCACGCCCTCCGCGGCCTGCCGCTGCGCGAGAACGTGGCCTGCCCGCTCGTGCCCCGCGGCGTGCCCCTGCGCGCGCGACGCCGGATCGGCGACGAACTCCTCGCGCGCGTCGGACTGGCCGGCCGCGGGAGGGCGCGGCCCGAGGAGCTGAGCGGCGGCGAGCAGGAGCGCGCCGGCATCGCGCGCGCCCTCGCCGGCGATCCGGAGGCGCTCCTCGCCGACGAGCCGACCTCGGATCTCGACCGCGACTCGGCGCGCGGGATCGTGGCCCTCTTCCGGCAGATCCACGACGCGGGCAGGACGGTCATCGTCGTCACCCACGACGTCGCGTTCCAGCCGCTCGCGACGATCGCCATCGCGCTGCGCGCCGGCCGGCTCGCGCCGTGACCGCCCGCCGCGAGGGCTGCAGACGGGCCGCTCAGAATCGCGCCAGGCAGAGCTCCACGCCCTCCCACGATCGGCGCTCGAGGATCTGGCCGGCGGAGGCGATCGAGTCGACGTAGGCGCGGATGACGGCATGCTCCGCCGCGGCGGTGCGGGCGGGCCGCGATCCGAGCCCCGTGTCGCGGGGCGGCGTCGCGCGGAACAGGAACCAGATCCGGCGGCCGCGCAGCGACCGTTGCGGCGAGCGGTCGTCGGCGATCGCGGCGATCTCGTCGCAC
>Ga0187893_10011517_pt1 | contig 12822 bp, 11 predicted proteins | sample MA1701074metaG_FD_139574 | JGI IMG/M metagenome (GOLD analysis project Ga0187893, IMG submission 139574) | White microbial mat communities from a basaltic lava cave in the Kipuka Kanohina Cave System on the Island of Hawaii, USA - MA170107-4 metaG ...
CGGTGAGAATTGAGGAAAAGCCGTTGATAAAAATGCCCAGCCCAGTCGCGACCACGTAGGAGTTAGAAAAGGTGGTACTGAAAGGCGCGTAGAAGGTCCAACCAGTGTCCACTCCGCCCGCCAGCAAAGCGTAGATCGTAACCAAACCACCAACCAGGTAAATGTACCAGCTCAACAGGTTGATGCGTGGAAACGCCAGGTCCTTAGCGCCAATCATCATCGGCACCAGAAAATTCCCAAGTGTCGCCGGGATCGATGGGATCAGGAAAAAGAAGACCATGATGATCCCATGCTGCGTAAATGTTTTGTTGTAGGTGGTCGACTGCATCAAATCGCCCTGAGGGGTGAGCAGCTCAAGGCGAATCAACATTGCGTAGACACTGCCGATCAGGAAGAAGAAGGTTATCGAATAAAGATAGAGCAGGGCGATGCGTTTATGGTCTCGCGTTAACAGCCAGGACTTCAGACCATACTCCGCCTTCAGATAGTCCACCCGGGTGGGTTTTGGGATGAAAAATTCTTCCATAAGCTATTTTATCGGTGCCGCCTGCATACTGGGAGACGGTACTGCGGCTCCGGTGCCAGCCCCTGCCGGTTGCGAGCTTTGCCCCTGAAGCGACTTGATAAAAGCCACCAGCTGAACCAGTTGGTCTTCTGTGACCTGACCTTGAAATGTCGGCATGATTGGGCCAAAGCCCGTAACCAGTTTACCCTGCGGATTAACTATTGATTCGCGGAGGTAACCCTCATCAGCGGTGACCGTTTGACCGCTGGCCAGCGAAACCCGACTGCCAAACAATCCAGCCAGTGCGGGCCCGCGACCACCTTCTCCGGCGGCCCCATGACAGGAAACACAACCGAGCGTCTGAAAAAGCTGTTGCCCCGCCACTGCCGGCGACTGCTGGTTGGTATTTCCGCTCAACCAGTTATCAAAATCTCTCGGCTCCATGACGATCACCGAGCCAATCATCCCGGAATGATTCATGCCACAGTATTCGGCACAAAACAGGTGATAGGTTCCTGGTTTGGTTGCTTCAAACCATTGCGAGGTGTACCGGCCAGGCAACACATCGGTCTTAATCCGAAAAGCCGGAATGAAAAAGTCATGAATCACATCCTCTGAAGTCATGATCAATTTCACTTTGCGTCCGACCGGCACATGTAGTTGATTGATCTCTCTTTGACCAGTAGTGTGCTGAATCTTCCACATCCACTGCTTGCCAACTACATAAACCTCTACAGCATTTTGGGGTGACCGGAATTGCTCAAAATACAACTGCGCTCCCCAGGCAAACATCGTCATTGCAATTAGGAAGGGGATAACGCTCCAGAGTGTCTCCAGTTTATGTGAGCCTGCCACAGGTCTGGGTACCTCATGAAGCGAACGCCGGCGGTACTTAAGGACAAAGAAAATCAATACGCCAGAGATCAGCAGGGTAAAGAAGATCGTCACCCCGGAAAGGAAAAAGTACAGAGCATCGACCTTCCAGGAGAGGGTCGAAGCGCTTTCCGGAACAAAGGGCACCCAGGTTTGCATGAACTAAGCTGTACCTCCCGCTCGTAGCCGCGTGGGGCGGCTTCCACGACGCCGCAAAAGCACTAACATCGCAGCGATGCCGGCCAGCGTGAACAAACCGCCAATCCGGATCATGTTCATGACCACGGCCCCGTATTTTCCGGTGGCTGGATCGTAGTGGTAGCAATAAAGCAGCAACTGATCGACCGGAGATCCGATCTTGTTCTCGGCCGATTCAACCAGCGCTAGTCGCAGGTCTCGGGCTGAGTATTCAATACCGTAGAAGTAATGGGACAGTTTGCCCTGGGGATTACTAACCATTATGGCGCTGGCGTGTGCAAACTGATTGGTGGCCTCATCAAACCGGTAACGAAAACCAACCGCCTCGGTCAGCTCCCTGATGGTGGACTGGTCACCCGTTAAGAAATGCCACCCTTCCGTTGCTCCTGACTGTGCCGCCACCGGCAGGTAGCTCACATAGGTCTTCTTCTTTGCAGCGGCCAGCTCCGGAGTCTCGCGAGGATCAAAACTTATGGTAACAACATCGAATTCCTTACCGATCTGAAAGGGTAGGACTCGGAAAGTCGTTACCATTCCATTAAGAATTTGCGTACAAAGCATTGGGCAGTTGTAGTAGACCAGGGACAAAACAACCGGCTTTTTGCCGAAGTATTGTTTGAGCTTAACGGGGGTACCGCGTTCATCACGAAATATGAGCTCGAGCGGAAGCTGCTGATTGAGTTTCTGATCGATGCCGACGTCACGCAGGGCCGGCGGTAGACCATTTGCCACCTGAGAAGTTTCGTGGCGAGCACCATACAGGGGTGCGTTGGGAGGCGGTCCTCCCTGCGCCCTGATGCTCAGAGGCTGACTGTAGCTGGCGCAAAGAACCGCCAGCGTAAGCACACCAAAAAAGTGAGCTAACAGACTGCCAGTCAGATCAGGGCGCAAGGTTCCCGATCTTCTTTGCGTCTGATCAATCAATGCTTCTCGCCTCCATTTCCCGAAAATCCTTAAAAAACAGGCCGCCAACTCTGTCAAAACTAAATAAGACCCTCTGCTTTTCGTAATCTCCGTGTGATTTTGTGGATCGCCGGCTGTGGGCAAGGATTCGATCCACGCGCATCACACGAAGAATCACGAAATGACTTTCTATACTAACTAGCGCAACTTTTCGGTCGCACGTCCCGAACTGGCGTCGGTCGGCAAGTTGATTCCGTAATCGTCGAGTTTGTCTGCGCCGGCACGGCTTCGGGTCGGCACTAATTTTTCATTCACAATCGCTTTCATCGCGTCGTCGATCGACCTTCCCACAGCCCGCCCGGATTGATCTTTCAAACCCTCTCTGAGCGTTTGTTCCCACTGCTTGCGCAACTCTTCGTATTGGGCAGCCGGCTCTCTATGCTCCAGGTTTATCCACTCACCGTTTTCTAACTGCAGCCCAAAACCCGGGGCATTCTGTAACCGAGGCTCGGGTGGATACCGCTCTTCCCTGGTCATGGCCATTGGCCCGGGCTTTGGCTGACCGGCCTCTATTTGAGCGTTGTAGTACCAGAAAAGAAAATAGAGACCGAAACACACTACTAGAGTCATCACCGTCAGCACGGCCACAAAAGTCAAAATTGCCCTAACGTTTACATCGCTATGCTCGTGCGTAACATCCACGTTTCTGACGTGCGAGACGTCAGGGGTTTCTGTTGGATGATCCGGACTCTTGTGTGCAGACTCAGCCATACAACTCACTCCCTTTAGTCGACCCTCAATGACTCACCTCGGTCTGCGCTAAAAGCGCTTCAAACTGGGGATCGTTTACTGGCAGCAGCGGTCGCTTCCCTAGTTGCCATAAGAAAGTTGCCAGCCACAGGCCACCGATACCTACTTGCGCTACTACTGCCGCGGCCACGCTCATCAAACTCGTATGACCATGATCGAACTCCGGCAAAATCATCCAAAACTGGTCCAGCAATCGCATCAACAACACCAGCGAGGCCACTAGGGCCAGAATCTTTGGATCACGCTTGACCCGCCGCGTCAACAGCAGCAGGAAAGGAAATCCAAAATGGAAGATGACAACCACGAGGGCAATTGCTCCCCACGCGCCCTTTACGCGCGGCAGATACCAATGAATCTCTTCGGGCAGGTTGCCAGACCAGATAATTAGAAACTGCGAAAAAGCGAAGTAAGCCCAGAGCATCACCAGGGCCAGCAAGAGCTTTCCCAGGTCATGAAAGTGCGAGGCCTTTACGACTCGCGACAGCGTCTCTTGTTTCCATAGCTGTGAAAGCGCCAAGGTGGTGAACGCCAGGGCACTTAGAGCCCAAGCGGCAACATAGATCAAGCCGTAGATCGTGGAATACCACTCAGGCCTCAAGGACATTGACCAATCGATGGCGGCGAAACTAACGGCCAGAATAAAAAAGACCAATCCGGGTCCGCTGAGCATTCGCATTTTTTTCGTCGACCCGCGGTCGGCAGCTCGGTCTTGTCGCAGGGACCAGGAGTTCAAAAGGTAAGCCGCACCCAGCCAGATCGCGAAATAAATTGCCGCTCGCACAATGAAGAACGACAGGTTTAGATAGCGTGCCTTATCTGCCAGCACGGGTTTTTCGGCCATTAGTTCGTGGTTCATCCACGGATAAAGGTAACCAGCACCGACTATGATCGGAACAAACAACAGCACGAATAAGGGCAAGGTCCGGGTTGATGCCTCCAAAGTCCGCCGAATCACTAGACCCCACTGGCCACCTGTCAAGTGTTGCAACATTAATAGAGCCAGACTACCCAACGGAATGCCGGCCCAAAACAAATAGGCCACCAGGTAGCCCTGAAAGAAGGCAGCCCGGTCAATCAGGGCGGTAAGCACGAAAACCACCAAACCAAGCACGCCGATGATTAGTGCCGGCAGCTGCAGGCGGGCCACCGCGGGAGGCATCGTGATCTGGCCATTCGTCACTGTTGTCCTCCTGCTGGGGGCGATGGTTGCATTGCCGGAGAGGGTGCGGTGGAGGCAGCACTAGTGTTCTGCTGGCTTAACTGTAGCGCTCGAATGTACGCCACAATGGCCCAGCGGTCCTGCACGGGAATCTGTGGAGCATAGGAAGGCATTGCGCCCCATCCGTTGGTAATCGCGTCAAAGAAGTGGCCCACTGGCGCCTGACGTAAGCGGTCATCGTTGAACGAAGCTGCTCTTTGAAACCCACGCCGGACAATCATTCCGTCGCCGTTGCCGGTAAGCCCGTGACAGACGGCACAAAAAATTTCGTAGCGTTGACGGCCCCGCTCTAAGACTTCCTGAGTAACCGGGATAGGCAACACTTCGACGTCGTCGGCAAACGCGTTTGTAGTAGCGACGGCGCCGGCGGGGGACGCAGTTGCTGCCGATGCTTGGGTGGTTGAGCGGCTTTTCTTGCCGGTAAAGAATTCTGTGTCAGCCCGTAAGAAACCGCGCGCAACGGTGCCTTCGACTGGCTGCCGGGTTGATAGTCCATCACGGAAGAAAGTCGAGCTGCGATACGGCTTCATTTTGGGCTGGTCCTGCATATCCTGGCGGCAAGCGGCGGTTGAAAGCACGCAGGTTGCCGAGAGAACCAGGCCGGCCACGATTCTAAATTTCCACCTAAACTTCCACATCGATTACATCTTTTGCATTCAAACTCTTAAGCAGCGCCAGCACTTCGTCATGACGATATTTCTTGTCACTGGCCTCGATTACCAAAAAGAAGCTGTCCCGTGTAGCGAGGTCGAAATTCGGGGCATTGAAAACAGGGTGGTAGGGCTGTGGCAGCTTATTTAGGGCCAGCATCCCAAACACGGCTGAGAGTGCAGCTACCAAAATCGTGCATTCAAAAGTTATCGGGATGAAAGAAGGCCAACTGTTTAGAGGCTTCCCACCAACGTTTAGTGGGTAATAGATAACTGACAGATAATACTGAAGTAGAAATCCGCCCAGCCCTCCCAGAATTCCTCCAATCAGAACTATCAGCGGCAGGCCAGTGCCATGAAATCCGATTGCCTCCCACAATTCCTCAATCGGAAAAGGTGAATAGCCATTAACCCTGCGGTAACCGGCAGCGTAACTGGCCCGGGCAGCCGCCACTAACTCGGACGGGGTAGCGAACTCAGCCATCACGCCATAAAGCGGAGGGCTATCGTCCCTTAAAGAGTGCGGGGCTGGAAGGGTAGCCGAGTGACCGGGCGGAAGATTTGGCGATGGGGCTGCACGCGAGTCGTCAGAACCGGTCCCGTTTCCAGCCACCTTGTGTTTGTCGTCAACCATTTAACCCGCTCCAAACTTCTTCCACGAACCGTTTTAGCTATTCCTCAACCTCCGCGGCCGGCAGAATGGTGCGCATCTCAAAAATTGAAATCATTGGCAGGAAGCGAATAAACAAGAACAGCAGCGCGAAGAACAGACCTATCGTGCCGATGTACATCGACCAATCCCAGATTGACGGCTGGTACATCCCCCAGGACGAAGGCAGAAAATCTCGGTGCAGGCTGGTAACCACAATCACGAATCGTTCAAGCCACATTCCTACGCTGACAACGATTGATATCAACCAGAGGACGAGGAGATTTGATCGGATTTTCTTGATCCAGAGCAGCTGTGGCGTCAGACCATTACAAAGTATCAACGCCCAGTAGTACCACATGTAGGGACCGGTCAGGCGGTTCCAGATCATGTAGCGTTCATACTTGTTGCCGCTGTACCAGCCGTAGAAAGCCTCCATAATATAGCCGTAAAAAACGATCAGGCCGGTCGCCAGCATCACCTTCGCCATGTTCTGCATGTGACGCATGGTGATAAAGCCTTCCAGCCCATAAAATTTTCTGAGCGGTATGGTCAGAAGCAGGACCATTGCAAAGCCCGCATAGATTGCGCCGGCAACGAAATAAGGAGGAAAGATCGTTGCGTGCCAGCCCGGGATAATGCCGATAGCGAAGTCGAAACTGACGACCGTGTGCACGGAGAGGACCAGCGGAGTCGCCAAACCAGCCAGCAGCAGATAGGCCGTCTCGTAGCGCTGCCAGTGTCGCGCGGAACCGCGCCAACCCATCGCCAGGATTCCGTAGAGCATCTGGAACACCTTGCTCTTAGCGCGATCACGGAGCGTGGCAAAGTCTGGAATCAGACCCACAAACCAGAACAACGCTGAAACAGTTCCGTAAGTCGAGACGGCGAAAACGTCCCACATCAAAGGGCTGCGAAACTGTGGCCAAATGCCCATGGTGTTAGGCAGTGGAAACAGCCAGTAAGCTAGCCAGGGACGACCGAGGTGAAAAACTGGATAGATGCTGGCGCAGGCTACGGCAAAGAGGGTCATTGCTTCTGCGAAACGGTTAATCGAGGTGCGCCATTCCTGCCTGAGAAGCAAAAGAATCGCTGAGATTAACGTGCCGGCGTGGCCAATACCGATCCACCAGACAAAATTGATGATGGGCATAGCCCAGCCCACCGGGACATTCGTCCCGAACACTCCGATGCCAGTGAACACAAGATAGGTGATACTGAGTAATAGGACCTGGGCCAGCGCAAAGGCGATTGCAAAGCCGATAAACCAGCCAATCGGCGTGCGGCGCTGCAGCACGATCGAGCTGATCTTGTCAGTGACCGACCCGAAGGTCAGGCCCGGGCCGACTACCGGAATCGTAGTCTGATGAACGGGCGCGTCAGAGTGTGGATCGTGGACCATCGATTCGTTTTACTCTCAGTGGCTTTCACTGCCGGTGTCGGGCGCCGTGGTGGCTATCTCCGGATTCGGATTGCGCAAAACAGCCAGGTATGTCGTGCGTGGCCGGGTGTTCAGATCCGCCAGCAGTGCATAATTCCTTGATTCAGCTTTTAGTTTTGACACCCGGCTATTGGGGTCATTGATATTTCCAAAGACTATTGCTTCAGTCGGACAGACTGCCTGACAAGCCGTCACCACCTCGCCATCCCTTACGGGTCGGCTCTCTAGTTCCGCGCCAATCTTGGCCGCCTGAATGCGCTGCACGCAGTAGGTGCATTTCTCCATCACCCCGCGACTGCGCACAGACACTTCCGGGTTGCGCATCAACTGGTACGTCGGCGCATCCCAATCCTGATACAGGAGAAAATTGAAACGCCGAACCTTGTAAGGGCAGTTATTTGAGCAGTACCTGGTACCCACACAGCGGTTATAGACCATGTCATTAAGACCTTCGGCGCTGTGAACCGTAGCGTGCACCGGGCAAACAGGCTCGCAGGGAGCATTCTCGCAGTGCATGCAAGGCACTGGCATGAAGTTTGTGCTTTCGGGATGTTTCGGATCGCCCTGGAAGTAGGTATCCACTCGCAGCCAGTGCATTTCACGACTGCGCTCTATCTGCTCTTTACCTACCATGGGAATGTTGTTTTCCGACTGGCACGCAACGATGCAAGCGTTGCAACCGACACAGCTGTTGGCATCAATGGCCATGCCCCAGGCGTAGCCGTCGTACTTGAATGGGTTGCCGTAGAGGGTTTCCTCGGCCGTTGGATCGTGGGCATCGCCGTGTGGGGCTTCGCCTTTCAGGTACTTCTCGTAAGTTGTCGAGCGCAGAATGTCGCGCCCTTCCATGTTGAAGTGGATTTGCGTGGCCGCAATGACCGACGCGCCGGCGGCCTTCTCGACTTTGACCGCTTTGGCTAGCCAGGGAGTGTCAGAGGTTCTAAGGTCATAGGCGCTGAATCCATATCCTGAGCCAACTTCACCGGCTCGCCTGCGACCATATCCTAAATGTACGGTTATGACATTGTCTGGTTGGCCGGGCATGATCCAGCAAGGGCAAATCACCCAGCGACCTCGACTCTCGATCCGAATGTTGCTGACAGAGATGTCGCCACCCTTACGACCGATCTTATTTTCGAGGCCCAGCCGGGTGGCGGTTTCAGGACTGACCAGCGCAGCATTCTCCCAGGTAAGTTTTGTCAGGGGTTTTGGCAGCTCTTGTAGCCAGCCATTATTGGCAAACCGCCCGTCGTAGATGGTCGGATCGGTACGGATTAAAAGTTCGAAACCAGTATCGTCAGAAGTCGTAAGGGTGCTTTGCGAAGGTTGCGTTGCCCAATCTGCCTTGAGTGCAACTGTCTTCCGCGGCAGCGCAGTATTTGGCACATAGCCATCGTGCAAAACCTTTCGCCACCACGCCTCAAAATCAAGGCTCGGCCCAGTCGCCCCTGCTTCCTGCCCCCGGCCTCCTGCCACCTGCTCCTGCCCCCTGCCTCCTGCCACCTGCTCCGGTCCCCTGCCTCCTGCCCCCGCCCCTTGCCAGTAAGAGCGCACAATGTCGTACGGACGTCGATCATACTGATCTGAAAATATGGCCAGCAGCTCGTGCCCAGTCTTTCCGTCATAAAGTGGCTCGATTAACGGCTGTACCACTGACACAGTGCCATCATAGCTGCGCGTATCACTCCAGGATTCGAGGTAATGGGCTTCGGGAATGTGCCATTGACAAATTTCAGAGGTCTCGTCTTTGTACTGGCTGAGGTGGACTCGAAGCTTCACCTTCGACAGCCGATTGAGGTCAAGTTTCAGGTCCGCCGGAGTGTTGTAAGCCGGATTACCGCCCAGAATGATCAAGAGTTCGACACGTCCAGCGTCGATCTCTCTCACCAAATCCGTAAGCGATTCGCGCTGATCGACCCAGTTCGTCTCGATTGGATCTGTATAGAAAACTGTCTGACCAACATTGCCCAAAGCATCGTTCATCGCATGGGCCAGGGCATGGACCACCGGTGGTTGCTCGTCACCCGCAATTACAATCGACGAGCCTCTATGCTGCTGCAGGTCTTTGACAAGAGTTTCAAAAGTCTTCCGGTCTCCACTTTTCCATACACTGTAATCCAAACTACTTCGATCTTGCGCTGCGGAAGATTGGGGCGAACGCAGTAACTCAAACAGGATCCTGGCGATGCCTTCAACCTCGCCTGGGCGCACGGCCCAATGGTGATCGGCTGAAGCGCCCGTGGTGGTGGGCGTACTCTCAAAAACATAGAGCCGGCTTACTTCTTTTTGTTCTCGAGCCCGGCGGCGAAGGGCGGCAAAATCGCGCGCGTAACGCAGCAACCCGGGCTTACAAGAAAGGAAATCCGAGTCAAGCGATACGATTCGCTGGGCTTTGCTGAAGTCGTAAATTGTGTTGACAGGTTGACCGAAAGCAAGCAGCGCACCTGCGCGGGCATTATCCCGATTGACCGGTTCGTACTGATGCCATTTAGCCTGCGGAAAAGCCGCCAAAGTGGCTTGCAACTGCGCTCCCAGAGTGGGAGAGGTAATCGTCTCAGTTAAGAAACGAATTCCAGCGCCTTGCTTAGCTCGCTGGCCATCAAGCGCCGAGCGCAAATCGCCAACAAACGTCGACCAGGTGCGGATCTCCTCCCGAAAAGTCAACGTCTCAGAGCGACTCGGATCGTAAAGTGTGAGTATTGAGGCTTGCGCAAAAATATCTGTGGCGCTGGAGCCGGAATCGTCTGTACCCAAGCGACTATTGGGATGATCCGCGTTTCCTTCGATCTTCGTCGGCCGGCCTTCATTGCTCCGCGCCAGCACCGGCGTCGCTATTCCTGAGACTGTTGCAGCGGTGGCATAGAACAGCGGCTTGCCGGGAATAGCCCCCTCCGGCTGCCGGACATAAGGCACGATTTTTTCTGGTGGCTGATAAACGCAGCCACTCAAGCCCGCCAGTGCCAGAGACGCTCCCATTAACTTGAGGAGAGTGCGGCGTTCGATGGGGTCATCCCAGGTTTCGGCATGCAGGGGATACTCGCGGCGAACAAATTCCTGAAACGCTGGAGTGTCTACGAACTCCTCGACACTACGCCAGTAGCGCTTCGCCGCCGTCTTACTAATTGACGGCTGGGAACCGGCGGGGGCGTCACGTTCCTGCTGATCAAGGATGTACTGCCTCATCAGACGGAAGTTAATATGTCTCTCTTCGCTGGACATCGGCGTTCCCGGAGTGGCTAACGATGGCAGGTGGAACATGCCGTCAGCACTTCAGTCTTTTCAATGTGAAACGTGTTTTGCATCAAGTCCTTCGCCCGCGCAATTTCTTCGCTGGTGCGATTCTGAGCAGGCCAAGCCATATCAAAAATCTTGTCAGCCGGCCGAATGTATTTTTCCGGGTTCCGATGACATTCGAGACACCACTCCATCTGCAGTGAAGATGCCTGAAACAGAATCGGCATCTCATCAACCCGGCCATGACACGTCGAGCAGCCAACCCCTTTGTTTACGTGAATGCTGTGATTGAAATAGGCGTAGTCTGGCAGGTCATGGACCCGGACCCACTCAATTGGCCTCCCGGTGCGGAAGCTTGCGCGTACTGGTTCGAGATAAGGGCTATCAGCCCAAATCTGATTATGGCAACTCATGCAGGTGCTGGTTGAAGGCATTCCCGCTGAGGCAGCGGTCTCGACTGAGGTGTGGCAATAGCGGCAATCGATGCCGTCATCACCTGAGTGATGTTTGTGACTGAACTGGACTGGTTGCTGCCGCTCCACCCACTGGCCAGTGTTCCAGGACGAGCGATTGATCTCCGCAATAACCCAGAGCGCTGCCAGCAGAATAAAGATGGCACCAAAGATAGTGGTTCGCGCCAGGGGGTTGGTGCTGTGATGAAAGATCTGGGGCATTGCCGCAGTTCTGCCAATAAGATCGCAGTTTGGGTTAACGCGCCGTGCCGGAACCGAGGGTTCGGGCTACACGTGAAAACATTCGCAATCAGATTCAGTCGTGCGGATTTTACAGAACATACGGCTCTCCGCACCGAGAAAAGAAGCTACGCTAAATTGTGGTCTTGCAAGGCGAGTACTTTAACAGATGGGCAGGATTTTTCAACCTATTTAGAGGGTTCGGGACCGGTCGTGGTGTTGCGCCTCTTATTTCATTTTGTGAACGATCTTTCGCGGAGCGTCCGGTGATTTTGTGGATCGAATCTTTGACCACACGCGATCCACTAAATCAAACAAGAATGACGAAACGCAAAGCGGTTTTCTTTAATTTGACAGAACGGGCGAGGCTGGTTACTAGTTATACAGTTAATACAGTTATTCTTAAATACTTGACTAAAGTAAGGGCGGACCAGACCTGGATGAACGACCCAGAAATCACATTGCCGGGGGAAGAACTGATCCAGGCGGGACTCAGAGATTTACGGGCAGGGCAAGAGACAATCGCTGCTTTGCTTGTGGCAATTGGGGCGCCAAAGCTCCGCTCCCTGGGAATTGACGTACCCCAAAAGCTCCCCCAAACGCCTGAGCATCGACTATATGCCTTACTGGCCAGGAATAACTCAGATTCCGCGCATTCCCGCTACAATGCTTTGATCCGGAGGCTGGTGAGTTTTGAACGGGCAGCCGTATGCGTAAAGAGGTAACCTCAGCGCGAATCGAGGATTTCATGCGAGCTCTGGGTGCTGCGGTTTCAGTGCCGAGTCGCATCTATTTGGTTGGTGGAGCCACGGCTGTTTTATTGGGTTGGCGCGACACGACCATAGATCTTGATTTAAAGATAATTCCCGAGAGCGATGAGATTTTCCGGGGCTTACCAGCGCTGAAAGAGCGTCTTCAAATCAACATAGAACTGGCATCTCCGGCGGATTTTATTCCCGAGCTTCCTGGCTGGCAGTATCGCAGTCGCTTCATTCGGCAGGAGAGAAAGCTGACATTTTTTCATTATGACTTCTACGCGCAAGCGCTCGCGAAAATCGAACGCGGCCATGAAATGGATCTTCATGATGTGGAGGAAATGTTCGAGCGCGGTTTAATAGAACCGCAGCGGTTGTTGCAGTTGTTTGTTGATATCGAGGATCAGATTTACCGCTATCCAGCTTTAGATGGTCCATCTTTTCGTCAAGCAGTTGAGCGGGCCATCAGTGAACAACAACAGTGATGAGCGCCACGGACTTCGATTACTCAAACGGGCGCCGAGCGGAAAGGTACTAAAGCGGCGACAAGGCGCCGCACTCCAAAGTTATGAAAGGGAGTCGCGGGCGAGCATGGCGGCGCCGAGGCGAACGGCGTCTCCGCCGAGCTCGGCAGCTACAATCTCGGCGGCTTCAAAGCAGGGTTGGAATGCACGCCGTTTTACTTCGGCAATGATGGGGTTGAGAATCAACTCGCCGGCATCCATTACACCGCCGCCAAGAACGATCCGCTCGACGTTCAGCAGATTGATAACACTGGCCACCGCGGTGCCGATATATTTTCCCGTACGCTCGATCATCATCAAGGAAAAATCATCACCGTTTCTGGCCTCGTGGGCCATGTCGGCGGCTGTAAATTCTCTGTTCATCGCGAG
>Ga0187893_10011518_pt1 | contig 12820 bp, 19 predicted proteins | sample MA1701074metaG_FD_139574 | JGI IMG/M metagenome (GOLD analysis project Ga0187893, IMG submission 139574) | White microbial mat communities from a basaltic lava cave in the Kipuka Kanohina Cave System on the Island of Hawaii, USA - MA170107-4 metaG ...
GAGGTGTGTATGGTAAAGGTGTGTGCCTGGTGTGGGAAGGTGGGCGGTGAGATTGAGCCGGTGGAGGATCGGCGGGCGACGCATGGGATTTGTGAGCCGTGCCTGCACGCGGTGTGGGCGCAGGAACGCGAGCCGGAGGGGAAGGCGAACGAGAGCCTACGTATTTTAGAGTAAGTTATAGGAGTGTAAGGTTAACTGGTCCTATGGACGGTTTGCGCTTGGCATTTCTTGCAATAGACGAGATATGACATCCGTTGAACCGATGAGGGGTACAGCTTGAGTAGGGTCTGGGTACGGCACATTAAGCAGGTGGTGCGCGGTTGGGGTGTGGACTTCATAATGCCTCAGCTTTTGTCAGTCGATTATACCGTCTTCGTTCGATGTTGGGAAGGCAATTAGAACAGAGTCTGTTTTCCGTGAGTAGCGTCTTGGCGACCGGCCAGTGACAACGGACACAGCGTTCATGAAAGTCTGAGCATGGAATGGTCCGTCCGATATCGGCGTCGCGGGATTCTGGAATGCGGTACCCACAGGCGGAACAGGTGTCGAGATGGAGCGCTTTGATGCCAGCCCGGCGTTTCTGGTTGTAATCAGGTTCTCGGTCAGTTCTGGCGCTCATGTTCATTACATAGGTCCATGTTTGATATGGATGCAGAATAGGTCATAGAGAATATCCACTTGATGGATTTCTTCATTAACGCATTGGCGAAACGGTTTATTGAAGAGATGCCAAGCGATATCATTGGGCGCTGATTCGAAAATGTCTCTCGCATATTCGGCGATCCAGGGGGTATGTTTCACGATGGGGTTTTGACCGTCGGTCTGGCTCATGGCGTGCCTCCTGTGATGCGGGCGTGAATTATAACACGGTGTGGGCGGTGAGTTCTTCATCATCTATCTCAATCTGTTTTCGAGAATTTCGAACATGGCGGTCTCCTTATGTGAGAGGTTTGCATTCAGTATAGCGGGTGGACGTGCCTGGACCACCCCTCTTGCGTAGGGCGCGATCTTCTTGACCTCAAGCAATCCCTGGTTTATAGTCGCTCTTCGTCTCTCGTGGCTTAAGAGTCGCAGTCCATTATGGCATCAAAGCGGCGAACACCGTATCAATATGTGCGCTATACGCGGTTCATCGTCTACGTTGCCAAGAAAACTACAGGTAAATACCGGAAAGGGAAGCGGGTCTCTGCGAAGTACGCGAAGCGTTATCCACATCTTGTGAAGCGACAACAATGGATGCGGCTTGAAAACCGGCCTCTGAAATACGACCAGAAAACTAAAAGACAGACGATGGGTGATTGGACAACCGTGGCAAAAGAACGGTTGACCATGCAAGAAATCATTTTAACCTTGAAAAAAATCTCAGATGGGCGCTTAGATGCGGTGCTCGCACGGCATCAGGTCTACTACAAATTGTGGCAAAACGAACGTGGAAATATACGTATTACGGTGAATGGCCATGCTGATGGTCGTCGTATCCGTGAGATTATCCACCTGGGTTTTTTACGCAACGAGTGGGCGGCACTTCACAATGGGTATGAACAGTTCAAAAACTGGATCGTTGCTTCCATTCTCGCTAATATCAGGCGTCGGGGTTTGCGGCTCTCCAATCCTCAGAAAAGTCAGCAACGGATTCAGGGTTTAAAAAAGAAACTGACTACTGAAACTCAAATGCTGGCCTATCTGTCCACAACTGAACATTACAACCAGATGCAAAAAATCGCGGCCATTGGCCGGTCAATCCGGGCACAACGCGCATCTCGTCAAATGCAGGGTATTACGATACGGATTGAAAAACTGGTCTAACGTCTCTACGAGGGAGGCTCCTGTGAGCAGTACCGAACCATCCACACAAACACCACAGTCGTTCCATCCGAGGTTGCATATCCGCATTGTCTTTCTGGACGGCCAGGAATTTAGTGGTGAATTTTCAGTGGTGTCGTTTGGGAATGTTGGATGGGTCGATCTCTATGATGTCAACGCGCCCGAACAAACCCGATACATCTTTCCGATTCATACGATCCGCCTCATAGAAGAACGCGCGTGTGGGTAATGCGATGAACGAGTGGGTGAAGCGTGCCTGGTGTGTTCTGGTGGCACAATTCGGGGGCGCCTGCTACGAGTGCGGGGTAACGGTCGATTTAGAATTTGCGCACCTGCGGCCAACAGCCTGCGTCGGGAAGGGGCGTGGGAAATATCGACGGTTACGGGATATTAAGCGGAATCCGGATGCCTACCGGCTCCTATGCATGGAGTGCCATGATGTGTTTGACGGACGAGTGCGACGGAAACGACAGCAAGAGTATGAAGAGAGGAGCGACTGATGACGCAACATCCGCGAGAGAAACTGAGAGAACTGGCGATACGGATGCAGGATGATTTAGGCTGGCCCCGCACGGATCGCTAATCATGTTGTGGGTCTTTGACACGGAAGACGATTCACAGGGCCGGGTGTACTGGGTGGACTTCTTTAACGGGGTGGAACACCAGTCCTTCGATAATCCAGATCGTGCTGTGGAATGGTTGTGGAATCAGGAGGGCGAATTTTGGGCGGTCAACCTCGAATACGATCTGATCAATCTCTTCGGTGCGCTATTGGACAAGTTGACCGTGTTGACCTATGGCGGATTCGGACTGTTGAAGGCGTCGATTTATGGTCGGTCGGTGCAATTTCGGAATACGCTTCGGCATTGGCCACTGTCCGTCGAAGAGATGGGGGACTACCTGAAATTTCCTAAGCTGCCCTTCGATCCGACCAATTTAGACTACTGCATGCGTGATACGGAGGTCACGTGGTTCTTTATTTCTGAAATGTTCACACGATATCGTGAGCTGGGGATTGAGGAATATAAGGCGACGTTGCCCAGCACCTCGTTGGCGTTTTTTACCGGCCAGTGGTGCAAGCAGAATTGGGAACGTCACCCGGACATGACGGTCTGGGAATTTCTTGCGCAAAGCCGGTATGGAGGCCGCTGTGAAGTGTTTCACACCCATCCCGTGAGGGGGCGAGTGTACGAGTATGACATCAATAGCTCGTATCCCTACGTGATGAAATCGGTTGAGTTTCCGATTCTGGATACCTGCCAGCAGAACGTGACGGTGCTTCGGTTGGAGCGCGGCGGGGTCGCACGGTGCACGGTGAGAACGCCGACCATGGAACTGCCGCTGTTGCCCTACAAGAAGCCCGGTGAATCGAAGCTGTTGTTTCCGGTTGGGGAATTTACCGGGACGTGGACCTATCCGGAACTCCGGCGAGCCGTGGAGCTGGGCTATCAGATTCAGAAGGTGCATCAGTGCATCGAATATCAGATGGGGCCCAGCCCCTTCTCAGCGTACATGGATTTTCTCTACACCAAGCGGCAGGCGGTCAAGGGGGTCGACGAACTCATGAGTTACACGTTGAAGATCCTCATGAATGCCCTGTTTGGGAAATGGGGGGAGGAAGGCGAATTGACGGTGGTGTCACGCGGACAACGCTATACCATGCGGCAAATTCCGCGTCATTCCAACATGATCTGGGCGGCCTACGTCTTAGCCCATGGCCGGTTGAATCTGTATCGATTTATGAATCAGGCGGCGGCGGTCGGTCGGTTACTCTACGTCGATACCGATTCGATTTTTGTCAAGTGCGCGTCAGACGTGAAGCCGTTTCCTGACTCAAAACAATTGGGCGACTTATCCTTCAAAGGCAAGCATGGGTACGCGCATTTCAAATTGCCTAAACTCTATCAGATCGATGATACGTATAAAGCGAAAGGGATTCCTAAAGACAAGCGGCATCGGTTCCCTGAACACTTGAAGAAAGAATTTTTTCATGATGGGATTGCAGAATTCCTGCGTCCCTACCGTTGGCTGGAATCAAAAAAGCTCAGAGAGCAGCCGAATGTGTGGCATACGGTTACGAAGCAAATTCAGGCCGAGTACACGAAACGTACGGTTCGAGCGGATGGGAAGACCTGGCCGCTCAAAATCAACACGGAATTTAACCTGAAAAACGCCTATAAACCTGGTTCTAAACCCACATTGAAAAGGCGGTTACAACCCCTACGGTAGAGGGGTAGCACCTCGACCGAGAAAACAGGTATCACAGTCGGCCATGGCAAAAGCGAAATGTACCGTGGTGCTCAATGTGCGGGCGGCGCTCTGGTTGTATGAACTCGCCAAGCGGGATAAGCAATCCACAACCACCTATATCGAAACTGTGTTGCTGAGACACTTAGCACAACATCCTGGGGTTGACCTCAGCTCATCCCCACTTACCGATGGAGGTTCGCATGTCGAAGAAGGGCGAGAAAGTCGATGAAATGGGATCACTCACCGTGCAGGATCATACCACGCTGATTCCCGCACTCTCGGTGACTCCCGCAAAATTGGTGGACGACGGTGTGGAGGTTGCGAACATTTCCGGACTCCCACAGGAGTTTGAAGACGCGGATACGATGAGTGGGTTTCCGCCGTCGGTGAAATTTGAGAAGAAAGGAGATTGTGCCTTTGGGGAGTACATCGGCATGCGTGAAAATGTGGGTCCAAACTCAAGCCGGGTCTATGAATTGTCCGCTCCGGCTGGGAAGAAAGGTGAACAGAAGCCGATCGTCGTGTGGGGTGGGACGGCGTTAGATCGGTTGTTTGACTCGGCCTATCCACCGATCCAGCAAGGCGACCGTCTGGCCGTCATTTTTCTGGGTGAAAAGGGAACGAAGCGGAATCAAAATCCGGTCAAGCTATTCTCACTCAAGATCAAGCGTATGAGCATGCCCGGACAGGATGTGGAAACGCGAGAAGCGATTCAATTGAACTAATGGCCTTGGGACCGGCTCTCTGAGTAGTGATGACTCAAGGGTGACACTCTGAACTCATGGCGTGGTTCAGAAGCCTGAGCGGAAAGGGGAGCCGGTCTTTTGAGAGAAAGGGACTTATGATCGCACGTGATGCAATTGCCTTACTCACACAATTCCCGCCAGAGGAGCCGGTATTCATTTTGCGTGGGCGAGATCCGCTCGCGGCCCAAACGGTGTACGATTGGGCGGCTAGAGCTGAACGGCATAATGTCAACAGCGCCAAGGTGCATGGGGCCTTAGAGGCCGGTTCTGCGATGCTCCATTGGCCGACGAAGAAAATGCCGGATTGAATGATGGATCAACAACACCCCGATAGACCGGTCTCACCTCGGACGCTAACGAATTGGTGGCATGCGGAGTCCAGGCACCTGGCCAACACTACGCAGTCAGTCTGGTATGTCAATCTGTGGACCGATACGACCCGATGGATACCGACCATGAGTCGAACCGTTGAATGTTGGTGGAATCTAGAACTGTCCAATATCCAGTGTGACGTGGTGCGGGTCTATTGGTTACGATTCGGTCTTGCACGCATTCGGCCTGTTACAGAAAGGAGCATTCATGGCAGTGACCAAACGTGAAGGGGAACTCGCGCAATATGCGTTTCAGTTTGTAGAAGTGGTGTCCGTGCCCTCGGTGTATACGGACTCCGATGACCCGGCTGTACAGAAAAAAATGTCCGATAAAATTGAGGAGGCGTACGAACGGTTGATTACTCGGACGGTGGCGGAAGGGCTACAAATTACCGGCATCACCCAGATGTCCGCAGGCACGTCGGACGGGCGTGTGGTGTATACGTTTATTGCGACGGCCTACTTTAAGGACATGCTGGAAAAAATGCGGCGTGAAGCGGCCTTGTTGCAGGGCGGTGGCGGACCGCGCCGACTGTCATGAGGGCTCCGGGACGTATCGTCACATTTTTAGAACCATCGCTGCTCTGGGCCCTCATCGGCCTGATGCAACGGGCAACGGGTATCCGGACAGAGAGGAAGGGGCGAATTTATGGTCAAAGCAAAGTCAAAAATACGACGAGTGGAAGTGCAAGGGCCCGATTGGGAATCGGAAAAAATTCCCGATGAACAGGTGGATCAGGAGGACGTGGAGATGGAGCAAATTTCACGCGGCATGCCGGGCGGGGTGCGCTGTGTGAAACTGTTCCGGATGCAGTCCGGGCCTGCGGGCGGGCGGCCTAAATTCGTGGCGGAATTGCCCAAAGAGGCGTTCACCGAATCGTCGATTCAACAAGTGTATGGCGGCGGATCGTACTTTGCCCGTTGGGAAAAGAAAAACGGTCAAATGCTCCGTTATACGTTTGATATCGAAGGGCCTGAAAAAATCATCGATGTACCCTCACAAGAGGAACCGGAACCTGAACCACAGCCGGCCACAGTTATCGACCCGTCCAGCATGATGAATCCCTTTATGCTGATCAAAATGATGCAGGAAGCGGAAGACCGTGGGGCCCGGCGCACTGAGAAAATGATGGAAATGTTTTTTAAGTCGCAATCTCCACAACACCCGGACGTGACCAAGCAGGTGTTTGATATCGTCGAAAAGATTGCGCCCATGATTGGCGGCGGCAGCGGGGAAGGATCGAGTGTGTGGTTTCAGTTAGCGACCACCTTCAAAGAACCATTGTCGAAACTGATGGATACCATCCAGACCGCGCTCAATCGGCCCGCGCCGGTGCAGGCCGCACCACCGGTGAAGACGGCGCTTCCCACCACACCAGTCAAGCCGGCGGAGCCGCCGGCACCGAACGAGGGGGATATGCTCAAGTTTGTGCTCAAACAATACATTCCGATTTTCGTGAACGCAGCAGCGAAGAATGCAGAGCATGAGACCTATGTCAATATGATTCTTGACCAGGTGCCTGAAAGTCTGTATCCTGCATTGAATGATTTTCTCAAGAAATCCACCTGCCTAGACGAACTGGCAGACCTGGAACCGGGCATCCGGTTTCAACAAGAATGGTGGATGACACTCCGGCAGATAGTCGTGGAACAATTGGATTCTGGCAATGGCGCCGTTAGCGTACAGCCTGATTCAGCACCAAGCGAATCTCTCGAAGATCGCTGAACTCCAAGCATCCGTTCGCCCCCTCGCGGAAAATCTCCTGCGGCTTTCAGCGGATCGTGGCATTCCGCTGAAAGTCGTCCAGGCGTTTCGTTCCCCCGGTGAACAGCAAGCCCTCTACGAGTCAGGAAGAGGTGTCACGAATGCGCCGGCGCTCTCGTCGTATCACAATTATCGTCTTGCGTTCGACGTTGTGCCTCTGGCTTATTTGTCGTTACCCGACTGGAACCCTAGCGGCTCTCTGTGGGCTGATGTTGGCGCATTGGGGAAGTCGGTGGGCTTGGAGTGGGGCGGTGACTGGACGAAGAAAGACTTGCCGCATTTTCAGTTGACGGGCGCCCCGATTAGTGAGCTGAAAGCCTATTTTCAAAAATTCGGCGAAGTGATGCCGATTACCATTTCCGCCACGGCTGGGGGCACGATGATCGCCCTCGTCGTGATGGCCCTGGCCTTGTGGCTCTATCGAGATCAATTGTGAGATCAATGATGAGATATCTCTTTTCTCGACTCCGTATGCGGGACAGTGATGGACGGACACGCGAAATTATGCCGTCAGAATTGATCGAAACTGAACCGAAGTCGATGCTGCGCGGCAATATTCCGACGATGACAGTGCAAAAAATTACGGAGCCAGATATTCCGCCAGGGTTCAGTACACTCTATGTGTTCATACATCCATTTCCGCTACTGAGGGAGGCAATGGACACCGATGAATCTTGAAGGCAGTCGAGATCCAGAGCGACGGGTACAGGTCTGGCCGTGGATGCCATGTGGGTTGACACGTGACCAGGCACTTGCCGTCTTTGAATCGAGAAAACCCCGTATTTTTGTAATTGAACGATTCTATTATGACCCGAAGACGGGACGGACAGAAACCGTGGGTTACGATCGGGTACCCTAATGCTCACGATTCACCCACAGCGCAATGGAGTGGCGGGGATCGAGGATACGCTGGCGCTCATGGTGGCTCTGGTTAATAAACGATATTTAGATCCCCTGATTCGAACCTTTGCGGTGAAACTCACCGAGCATTGCCCCGCAATGGATAAAACCTGTCAACAGGCCTCAATTCTCGCTGGCGTCAAGCGGCACATGCGGTACGTGAGAGATCCGGTTGGCGTGGAGGCCCTCTATGATCCGCTGCAAGTGGTGCAGGCGATTAGGAACGGCGTTCAACCGTATGGCGACTGTGATGATTTTTCGATCGTCATTGCGGCCTTGTTGAAATCGATTGGGATTCCGGTTCGTTTTCGGGCGGTTGGTTTCAGGGGCGGCCCGTTATCACACGTCTACGTGATCGGACCGAAGGGTGAGAAATTGGACGGCATTCGAAATGATTGGAACCCCGCACCGGGCGAATTATTAGCCGAAACATCGTGGCTGGAAAAGCCGATTTAGGAGTCGTATGTACTGCCCACTGGATAAGTCGAAGCCGTGTCCTTTTCCGCTCTCACCCACGGAAACCTATCTCGGGGAAAATGAGCTGGGCTATTATACGATGGACGGATTTTTCGACAACCTTGGGAATATGTTCAAGCGGATGGTGAAGTTCACGCCGAAAAGTTTCACGCCGTCAAATATCTATAAAGGCTTCGTGAACACCACGCTCACCGTCGCGTCCGGCGGGATCTATCAAGTCCTTCCGAAGAACATCAAAAAGACCGTCTACGATGTCGGGAAAATTGCCGTGCCGGTTGTGGCAGGCGCGGCCGCAGCAGCGGCCTTTGGCCCGGCGATTATGGGCACGCTCACCCCTAAACTGCAGGCGGCGGCCTCGGTATTAGGGAAGAATCTGTCTACCGTAGGTAAGGGGCTCTTCGATGCGATGGGCAAACTCACGTCTCCGCAACAAGCTAAAGTCGCCCAGGCCGTCACGCCTGGTGATATTCAACAGATTGAAGAAACCGGCGTTCTGCCCCCGCATATCCAGGCACTTGTGAATGAGGCGGAACAACAGGCCTACGGTGCTGCCGCCGCGGAAAATCTCGCGTTACAACGAGAAAATGAACGCTTGCGCGTCTTGCAAAATGCGGCCAATATGACCGCGTTCAAACCGGACGCTCCGCCGCCCACTGGTCCTGTGGTGAGTGATGAGGGCATGCTCATTCCCTTGGTGGCCATGGCTGGACTCGGCCTCCTGCTCCTGATGAGGAAATAGATGTATTGCAACCGATTGGGTGAATTCGTGGTAGATCAGAACAGCCCCGATTGGGTCCGCAAACTCGCCTATATTGAGCGCAGGCCGGCCGCGGTACGCGGAGCGATGAATCCATGGGAAACCGAACGGCAGCGGATACTCTGGCAGGCGGAAGAGGACACGTGGAGGAAAATCGTGCCGCTTCAAGGCGACTATGCCAGAGTCGAAGAGGCTGTGCGGAAGAAAGTGGCCGAATTCAATACGTTGATTCCAGAGTTTGAACAGCTCACAAAAAGCAAACTGGGCTTTGGACAAATTTCCCAATACGGGAGTATGGCGCTGGCAATCATCCCTGGATTCGGGTGGGCGGCAGCGGCGTTCGGGATTTTAGGAAACCTACTCGGATTAGGAAGTGGAAAAAAGAAACGGATTGAAGCACTCGTGCGGAGAATGGAAGCCGTACAGATCGATATTCAGAAGGGGCAGGACCGCTTGCTTGCCATTCAACGGGAAATAGCGCAATATATGACCGTCACAGAATCGGTGGCACAACAGCAACAAGCCTTAATGCAGTACGATAGGCAGCAAACCGAAGAGGCACGAGTCAAACGCCAACAAGTGGAACAGTTTGCGCTGCAGCAACACCGGGCGGACGTGGCGATGGTTCGCCAGATTTCACCTAAGCGTCTATTGAGCGATCAAGGGGGTCAATTATGAGTATGCGACTGGTCGGCCAAGCTCGGCCCAAGACAATGTACCCCCTCTCGAACGAACGACGGCGCGTCACCGGAGTGGTTCGACTACCGCGTTCAAGGCGGCGAGCGGTTCCGGCGGTCTTGTATGATACGGCGCTGACTTCGTTGGCCTATGGACAAACACCGGTGCAAATGGGTGACTTGTTCAACGATATCATGGGCGCGGTTATTCCTGGGTGGGACCAAAGGCCGGATGATTTAAAGAAAATACAATTAAAGGTTGATCCGGCGAAAATCATTCAGGCTACAGCGAAAGTCGTACCGCCCTCGACCGTCGCCAAGGGGGTCGCCCTCGCGAATCAGAATGGAGTGAATCTCTTTTATCGAACACCGGCTGGAAATGTGGAAGTGACACCAGGCCTATTACAGTCTGCCTATTCGAACTATCCCATGTTTTCGTCGGCCATGTCGGGACTCCAATCGATTCCTTGGTGGGTGTACGCGTTGGGTGGCGGGGTTCTTCTGATGCTGCTCATGCCAAAAGGGAAGTAATCCATGTTTGATTCGATTCTCAAGGCACTGGACTATCTTCGCTCGTCGGCCAACACGCTGTTGAATGCGAAGGGGATTTTGACTAATCGTCTGGCCGAGATTCAGCGTGCGCTGGAAGTCGCACAACGAGCGAATGACCAGGCCTCAATGGGCAAACTGATTGTCCTTCGAACACAAACGCAAGCCCTGTTGAATGAACAAAATTCACTCTGGACGAAACTCAATCCCTTCTCCTCCTGGTTCTCCACCAATACCCTCGGCGTGTTTCCGGTCTTCATCGTGGCCGGAGCTGTGGCGCTGGCGTCCGCGATTTATATCTTTCTTGAAAAAGTGAAAAATGATGGAAAAACCCTCGAGTTATTGAAGGCCGGCATTGTAAGCCCCTCTCAAGCCCAGGCCCTGATCGGCGGGAGTGCACTGGGGAATGTGTTGGACAATGCTTCAAGTGTGCTGATGTGGGGCGCCATTGCGTATGCGCTCTTTATGCTGGTCCCGATGTTTACCAAACGATAGGAGTAGGCAGATGTTACGAACGATGATGTTGGGGTGCGCGTTCCTGGTGGGTCTCTGTCAGCTCATGCTGTCTGCATCGCCGGTGCTCGCGCTCACGGCAGAATGGGAGCGGAATACGGAAACAGACATGCAAGACTATCGGGTGTACGGATGCCTCACGGCAGGGTGCACCGTGACGCAAACACCGGAATTGATCCAAGCGACGGTGGTTCAACCGATACCAGGGGTAAAGCCCACGTGGGCCATTCCGCCAGGAACCGCCGGATCGATTGCGGTGTCGGCCCGCGACACGTCAGGAAATGAATCACCGCTCAGTGTCAGCGTTTCTTTCGACTCCGCCCCTCCCCGGACCCCTGCGGGGCTTGTAATCAAATAGCAGGGTGGGACCGTTTTTGGTGCCGGATTTTTTGTCGTTTTCGTTGAAAGGGTGGACCTATGGCACGATTCATTCCTCCACACCCGAAAAAAGGCAGTGTGGAAGCGCAAGAATGGGCGGCTCGCATGGCCGCGGCGCGGGCGAAAAAGAAACGTCTTCGCCATGCGATTCGGTCTGCCGGTCGAAAGACCGAACAGGCATTTTTCGGGAAGGGCGGCCCCTTAGAAGTTAAGACACGGCGGAATCCTGCCGCCTTCTACTTTGTCAAAATCGTGAACAGCAAAAATGAAACCGTGCAGATGTTGGGACCGTTTCCCACGAAGGAATACGCCGATAAAATCGCCCTGCGGGAACGCGCCGACGGATTTTTTACGTATGCCATGAAGTCGAATCCCGGTGAACGCTGGCATGACGGCATGGCCCAGGTGGCCGGTCGACGATCCCGTCAGGCCAAGACCGAGACTGAAAAATTGATCTATAAAGGCATGGAGGTGGCGCACCAGGATAGTGCCTCGGCAGCACGGAAGCTGGGCCTGAATCCGAAGCGGGCACGGAAACCTCGTAAGAACCCCATCGCGGTCTACAATCCGGCTTCGCCCGGATGCTCGCCGGTTCGAGGCGTCATCTATAAACATGCGATTGAAATTAAGGCGGAGAAATCAGAAAATAAACGACTGGCCGGATTTTACAAGCACGCCTTCGGGAAAAATGTTCGAATCCTAGGACTTGACAATGGGTCGGTCCTCCTGCAACATGCAGGCGGAAAGCCCTTATGGATACCAAAGAATGAGTATGAACGGTCACGAAGGCGTCATTGAGAATACCTACATTCGTGACGGCATCGCATTCATGCCTGAGGAAAACAAGATTCGCATTGACCTCTCACATCCTCGCTCCATCATTGTCCACGCGGTGGATGAGTTGACGGGCGAAATCAAATTGTATATGCTCCGAGTCACCAGTAAGCGGAGCCTGTGTCTCTCATAACATAGATCGCTGAACCTTCGGAAAGGATAGGCGGTAGGAATCTCCTGACGGGGATTCTTACCGCCTTTTTTATTGTCATGAAAAGTTTTGCGATGGAAGACGCCTGGCTCATTAACCCAGACCGCCCAGGCCGGTCACACACAAGGAGATCTAAGATGGCACGTCGCAAGCGTTCTCATAAGAAATCGAGTCATCGGCGTCGGCGGAAAGCGGCTACGGTGCATATTCTTGCAAACCCCAGGCGCTCGCGGCGGCGTGCACATCGGAATCCTTCTCGTCGGCGGCGACACTATCGGCGGAACCCGGCGATGAGCCTGGGTGGAATTCTTCCCAGCACCGGCTTGGTGGTGGACGCCTTGTACATCACCGGCGGGTTCGTTGGAACCAAAATGCTGGCCAATACGGTATTGCCGATGGTGGGTGTCTCACAGCCGATGATTCGCATTGCCGCGAAGGGCATTTTGGCTGGCGCCGTCGGCTTCCTTGGAAAAATGGTCTTCGGCAAGCAGGCCGGTCAATACCTCATGATTGGCGGCTTAGTCGAAGCGGTCAATGATGCGGTCCAGACTTATGTCGCTCCGATCGTTCCACAATTGGCACTTTCGAACTATGCGGAATTGTCGGCCTACACCGATCTGAGCAGCTA
>Ga0187893_10011519_pt1 | contig 12820 bp, 9 predicted proteins | sample MA1701074metaG_FD_139574 | JGI IMG/M metagenome (GOLD analysis project Ga0187893, IMG submission 139574) | White microbial mat communities from a basaltic lava cave in the Kipuka Kanohina Cave System on the Island of Hawaii, USA - MA170107-4 metaG ...
ACGGCAAAGGGTTACTGGGCCGGTGAAGTGTTTGAAGGGCCTCTGACCCACGGCCGGAAATACAGCAAGGAAGAGCTCTGGGAGAACTATACTCACTTCATTAAACAAGTGGTTCCCGTGGCTGAGGAGTTGGGTATTCGCGTTGGTATTCATCCGGACGACCCGCCCGTGCCCGAACTGGGCGGAGTGCCGAGATGTATTTTTGGAAATTTTGAGGGCTACGTGCGGGCACTGGAAATTGCCAACAGTCCCAACATCGGCGTTTGCCTCTGCTGCGGTACGTGGATGGAAGGCGGCAAGGGGATGGGAAAGGATGTGTTTGAGGCCGTTCGGGCCTTTGCGAAAATGGGCAAGCTGTGGAAGATTCATTTTCGCAACGTCACAGCGCCCATCCCGCACTTCGTTGAGACATTCGTTGACAACGGCTACACGGACATGTGGAAGTTGATGCGGACGCTGAAGGAAGTGGATTTTCGGGGGAACCTTATTGCAGATCATGTCCCGGGAATGGTGGGCGGGAACCGTGTTGGTTGGGCTTACAGCATTGGCTACATCAAAGCCATGATTGCTGCCAGCAAGGCATAGGGTAGATCATTGAGTCCCAGTTGTGGTTGCTGGTGGGTGAATTGTTGCCAGACGTTCGGAAAGTAAGGCGCAACAGGATTGTTGTTTGGAGCTCGATATGAGAACGCTGAATTTACCAGGGAATCTAAGATTGAGGGCGAGGGACGGAGTCGTTTCTTTCTTGGGTCCCTGGATGATCGCGTCGCTCTGGGGAGATCAAAAGGAGGTTGAAGCCGAGCAGAACGGAAAAATGTCGTTTCTGGATCACCTCGACGAGCTTCGGCGCAGATTGATTGTTTCCATTGTCGCTACCGGCATCGCTTTTTTCATTTGCTGGGCATTTCGCGAAAAGATCTACGACTTTGTGACCATTCCCATCACACAGTTCACTGGAGCGAAGCTCAAGTATCTAACTCCTGCCGAGCCCTTCAGCGTTTACATGCAGATCACGCTGTTGGCGGGAATCTTCCTCGCATCGCCCATCATCCTGTGGCAGGTGTGGTTGTTTATCTCGCCGGCATTGTACAGACGCGAGAAGAGATTTGCCCTGCCGTTCCTGGCAGCGACAACGGTTCTCTTCCTCGTCGGAGGGGCCTTCGCCTACCGTGTCGCTCTCCCGCTGACGCTCCATTTTCTACAGACATTTGGTGATCGCTTGGAATCGAATGTTACAGCCGCTAACTATCTGGACTTTGCGGTGACGATGATTTTGAGTTCTGCCGTGTTGTTTGAGATTCCAGTTTTGATTTTCTTCCTGACGATCCTTGGCCTTGTCACCGCTCGCTTGCTGATACGACATCTGCGGTATGCGATTCTCATCATCTTTATCGTTGCGGCCGTGATCACGCCTACTCCGGACATTCCGACGATGATGGTCTTTGCGCTTCCCATGCTGGCTCTTTATCTCTTAGGTATAGTTGTGGCCTGGATATTCAGACGAAAGCCTCAAACTCGATAAACAACCACCCTTGCCGACGCGAACTCTCTGGACAAAAATTCTGCTGGCATAATTCCGCCGTGAATCGATCCCCATTGCGTTATTGATCAAGACGGAAAAGCCCACAGTCAGCAAGTGCGTGTCTCCTACCACTTTCATCCTGTAAATCTTGTCAATCCTGCGAGAAACCCTTCTTTAATCGTATCTCAGCTCCACCACCGGTCGTTACTGCGATCTTTGTCCCACTGTGGCGTCGGCTCGAAATAGCCGGGTTCGAGCAGGTGTTGTTTGCAGACGTCGTCGTTCAGCACAACGCCAAGCCCGGGAGATTCAGGCACCGGAATGTAACCTTGCTGAACAATTGGCTTTGCGATGCCTGTGACCAGATCATCCCAGAACTTTACGTCGGCCGAGTGAATCTCGAGTGCCAGGAAATTCCGAGTTGCAGCGGCACAATGAACATTGGCCATGCAGCAGACAGGACTGCCGGCAAAGTGCATCGCCATGGCGACGCCGCGTTCTTCTGCATAATCGCCAATCTTCTTGGTCTCGAGTAGGCCACCGGAACTGGCAAGGTCGGGATGGATCATATCGACGGAGTGCGTGTCACAGAGCTTGGCAAACTCTTCCTTGAGGTAGATGTCCTCACCGGTGAGGATCGGAACTTCCACGGCGTCGGTAATCTTCTTCTGAAGATCCGTATAGAACCACGGCACCATGTCTTCGAGCCAAGCCATGTTGTGCTTTTCCAGCGCTCTGGCTAGACGGATGCAACTATTAACGCCGATGTGTCCGAAGTGATCGGCGGCGAGTGGAATCTCCATGCCAATGACTTCGCGCACTTGAGCCACGTAGTCCGCCATCAAGGCAATGCCTTTGTCGGTGATCTCGATGCCTGTAAAGGGATGCTCCAGCGTTCGCAGTTCCACCTCTTTAGGGCTAGTCACTGTTCCAGGCGTTTTCTGGACTAGTTGCACACCCAAGTCCATCTTGAGATAGGTATAGCCGCGATCCATTCTCTCTTTCAAGCGGCTGGCGAAAATCTTGGGATCGGGAGACATGTCGGTATCGGCATAACAGCGAACCTTGTCACGAAATTTGCCGCCAAGCATTTGGTAGGCGGGAACGTTGTAGGCTTTGCCAGCCAGGTCCCACAGTGCCATCTCCACGCCGCATACTCCGCCCGCCTGGCGCGCGTGATTTCCAAACTGCTTGATTTTGCGAAACACCTTGTCAACGTTGCAGGGGTTCTCCCCAAGGATGCGGCTCTTGAGCATCAGAGCGTAGTTTTTGCTGGCACCATCGCGTACTTCTCCCAGACCATAGATGCCCTGATTGGTGTCGATGCGGATGAGTGGGCTTGTGAAGGGAACCCCTCGAAGCGTTGCGACCCGAAGATCGGTGATCTTCAGTTCAGAGGGCTTGGAAGACTTGTTGACATTCTGGGTTGCGGCTTCGACATCTTCGCTACTGTTGAAGAAGCCAGCCAGGCTGATGCCGGCAGCCGCCGCGCTGGTGGACTTGAAAAACGATCGCCGGTCGAATCGTTTGGTGAGAGACGGTTTCATCGACATGGTGAAATCCCTCCGTAAGAATCTTCATGATCGCGCGACATCAATCGGGAGCGGCGCAATCAACGATGGATAAGAGATCGAATCGGAAGAGCGGCGTGCATATTAACATTCTTCATGATCGAGTTTCATCCGGATCATGCGCGAGGGGCGAAGGAGTGCGACTTCTCCGAGGCACCCGCCTCGCGACCGGGTTGGATCCATTAATCTTTGTGGGCCCAAAGCGCCTGATAGGGAGAAGCACGCCGAGGAAAGGATTATCAGTCAGCCACGAAGCGGAGACAGCCACACATTCCTCCGCGGTGGGTCATCCATGATGGGTGGCGCCGGTTCGACGGTCATCCAAAGGCAACGGCATGTTTAGCAGGGTCATTTCGTGGAACAGCGTTTGGCGCAAACCTTGCTCCAGGGGGCGCGTTTGAAAGCCTAGCTCGTGGCGTGCTTTACTGTTATCTCCGAGATAGGTCGATCCGGCGGAGACGCGGAGGCCTTCTCCACTGTAGGCTGCAGGCAGGGGAACCACGGCGCCTGCGATTTGCATCAGAGTTGCCAAAGTTTTCATCAAGGCTGGGGAGGCCCTGAATCGAGGGGCTGGGATACCAGTGATCTCTTCGGCCAGAGTCAACGCTTCTTCCAGGCTGTGGGGGGAGCCTGCAAGAATGTAGGTTTCGCCGGGCTTGCCCTTCTCCATGGCCAATAGATGCCCGCGAGCAGTGTCTTCCACATGAGCCCAATTGAAAGCCGTCTTCGTGGGTATCAAGAACAGCTTGCGCTGCAGATATTGCACTATGGTTTCACGTACGGGGCTCTGGTCTCCCGGACCGTACACCAGGCCGGGCTGCACAATAACCAGAGGCAAGCCTTCTTGCGCCATGGGCAAAGCCACCTTGTAATGGGCTTCCCACTTCGTTCGGTCGTAAGTGCTTAACCATGGGCCGTTGTGACGATAGCTTTCGTCTACCAGTTGACCCTTGGTATGGGAAAAAACAGCCACGGTACTGGTGTAAACTCCCTTGGGAATGTTGAGTTCCCGCATCAACTCCAGCACGTTCCGGGTGCCGTCGACGTTGACACTCCGAGCCTCTTTCAACGTTCCTTCGCCGATCTTGTACCAGGCCGCGATGTGGAACACTCCGTCCACTCCGGTCATAGGTCGGCGCAGAGTTTCCCTCTCCCTGATGTCACCTTTATGAAGAGCCGCTCCCAGTTCTGCGAGTTTTGCGGCCCTCGAAGGATCGCGAACAAGGGCAACGACTTGATGTCCGGCTGCACCCAGCTGCCTGGCCACTTCAGACCCGATGAAGCCAGTAGCCCCCGTCAAGAAATATCGCATCCTCTAGACCTCCTTCAGTGAACGAAACGCAGGGTACCAAGAGACTCTGCCTGCAAGCAAGGGCGGGGCAAAGTCAGGGTAAGGTTGGTGGAGAACGATGGAGTTGGCCCTTTGACGCTTGGTCTCATCCAATTTCGACCGGGGTTCTTCTGATCAGAATGTACACACGGTGCCGGGTTTAGTAGTTGGAGACTGAGGATTCGGATGTTTCGATTTCTTCAGTGAGTTGGCGGAAGGATGTAAGGCCGAAGTGTTCGCGCAGCAATACATCGATGAGTCCAACGTGGGAGCGAGCTTCCTTCAATTGGTCGCGGATGCCTTGTGGCGTACCACCGGCTTCGGTTAAGGTGCGAAGCAGATCGGCAACCTTGTCAAGGGCAGGCAGGACTTCTTCGCCAGCCTGTCGCAAAGTGCCTTGAGTCTGTCCGGTCAGAATTCCCGATAAACCAACTGCCTTGCGGTCCACGCGGAATCCGAATGGGCCGATATGAAACTCGCGCAGCTCCTTGGCGTGCTCGCTGCCACGATGCTTTTGCACGCCCACGAAGCGGCGGAGTTCGCCCTCGCTTTCAGCCATCGACAGCTGAACGACGCACTCAGCAAGGTCTGCATAGTCATGAAGGCTGTCTGCATCGCCACCCATCTGGTGCGCCAGGTCTGTCACCAGTGCAGTGATGCCGAATCTTTCGAAGATACTGCGCAGTAGGAGTAACGTGTGGCGCACGCTCTCCTTATCCCTCGCGGCATTCCACAGGTCGCTCGCACTTTGAAACAGTATGCGCACGGGCTGTTGTGCGCTAGCAAAGCGCAGGAGCTCGTCTATCATTTGCTCGATGCACAAACCCGTTGTGGGATAGTGCTGAATGTTCAGCAACCCTGAGCGCACGGCATCATCCCAGAACATTCCCAACGATTCGGCTTGCGAAAGGATTTGGGCTGGAGAACTCTTTAAGCTGACCAGGAGCACAGGCTCGCCAGCTTTCAAACCCGTATCGAGAAAGTGGTAGCCGATGACTGATTTGCCCGTTCCGGAATACCCGGCGGCCAGGTTTAGAGTCCCCTTCAAGAAACCACCGCTCAGCATGGCATCGAGTCCTGCGATTCCACTGGCCACACGCGCCGTACCAGCTTTTTGGGGCAGCGTGCAAACCTGGGGCAGGTTTGTCGGGGCAAGCCGAGGATAGACAGCCAACCCGGATGCACCCAGGCGAAACGGATGCTTTCCTGAAATATGAGGCTGCCCTCGGGTTTTGCGTATTTCCAGAAATCGGACGTTCTCGCTGCTGGATACCGGGGCGTTGTAAAGTCGCATCGACGCGTCCACGAGATACTCTTCAAAGGCGATGGTTTCATCGTCCTGTCTTTCCAGCTCTTTCACCAGGATGGCGTTGATACTTCTCAGCTTCAGGTTGTTTAAAACCTTCAACAACAATTCCCTAAGATCAACATCCGACGTGGATACTCGTTTAAAGTGTGTGATGCTGTCGATGACAAGACGGCGGACCCCAAGTTCGCGAATGATTTTGTCAATCAGGTCGTTCTTACCTGTGAAGCCTTCCAGAATGCGCTGTGGCGTTGTCCATATAACGCGCAGCTTGCCGGCATCCTCCATGAGGCGCAGATCAACACCGTAGCCCATGGCTTCCGCATAGACTTGTTTGGGAAACTCCTCAAACGTGATGAGCAGCCCGGGTTCCTTGTATCGAATGATTCCTTCGTGCAGCAAGCGCACGCCGAACGTGCTTTTGCCGCTTCCAGGCGGTCCTTCAACGAGCAGGCTATTTCCGCGCAACAGCCCGCCTGCCAGCAGATGATCGAGCCCGGGGATGCCTGTTGGCATGCGTTCGAGGGTCTCGTTCATTGAACGTCTCCTCCGCAGTAGGGACAATGGTCACAGGCAGACTCGACAGGGGCCAGGCAATGCCGGCAGTGCCGCCTTTTCCATTCACGATCCACTTCCTTGCCGCAGATGGGGCAGGCTTCCCAGCTGGCTTCCACTGGGTTGCCGCAACCCCCGCATTTCTCCTTCAAAACGTGCTGGCAGAAGGGGCAGATCGTGAAGTCGAGGTTCACTACACGCTGACAGTTGCTGCAGAGCTGTTCCTTGTTCTCCTCGGTGAGAACCGCGCGCTGAATCTCAGAAACCGTGGTCTTGCCTTCGAGGACAGCGCGCTTGGCGAAGTCGGCCATGAGCAGCATCCCTTTCCGCTGCGCGAAATGGCGAAGGGTGTATGGCGAAGCCCGGTCGAGGATCAGGCGATGCATGTCGGATTCAATCCGCAGGTATTCGAAGATTGCTATCCGGCCGTGGTAGCCTGAGTAACTGCAATGTTCGCAGCCGACTCCGCGCTGAAGTTCCTTGATCTTTGGATACCCCAACACGGCCCATTCCGTCTCGCTGATGGGAAACGTCTGGGCACATTCTGTGCAGTTACGGCGGACCAACCGCTGTGCCAGAACACCGCGCAACGTTGCTGTGATCAGATAGGGCGGCGTGCCCATGTCGAGCAGTCGAGTGATGGCCTGGGCGGTGTCGTTTGTGTGCAAAGTGCTCAAAACCTTATGCCCCGTGAGAGCGGCACGACACGCAATCGCGACTGTTTCGAGGTCGCGCATTTCGCCGACCAGGATCACGTCTGGATCCTGGCGCAGAATCGAGCGCAGGCCCGCTGCGAAGGTAAGGCCAATCTCCTCGTGAATCTCGACCTGGGTAAGCTTCTCAAGACTGTACTCAATGGGATCTTCCAGGGTGATCACGTTGACACTTTCCCTGTCGACTTCATTCAACGTTGCGTAGAGCGTGGTCGTCTTGCCACTTCCAGTGGGTCCTGTCACCAGGTAGAAGCCTTGAGGGTGATCAATGATTTCCTGGTAGAACCTGCGCACAGCGGCAGGCATCATCAGGTTCTCCAAACTGAGTAGCTTGACGTTTTTGGATAACAGGCGAATGACAATTTTTTCACCGAACTGAGCTGGCAGACAGGAGATGCGAAGGTCGAAGATGTCTGGTCCGCGCTGCAGCGTGTGGCGCCCGTCCTGGGGAAGACGCCGGTCCGCGACATCCATCTCTCCCAAAACCTTGATGCGTGAAGTCACGCCGGAAATAGACTCCTTGGGCAGACGTGCCACGGTATGGAGGATGCCGTCCATTCGAAACCGGATGACGAGATCGTTCTCTCCGGGTTGGATGTGGATGTCGGAAGCCTCCCAGCGGGCCGCTGCGTCAACAACTGCTTCAACTACTGCCACAGGTTGCTTCCCTTTGAGGTCCAGCATCCGGATGACAGAGGATGTTCGCGCTGCACTGTTTGTGACCATGTCGGTCTCAGCAGCCTTGGTGACTTTGGATGAACCGGGTGCCAGTTCGCGTTGATAGCGGGTGTAGTGTTCATCGATGAGGCGTTTGAGTTCGTGCCTCAGGCCAACCAGACGCAAGACCTGGTGGCGCGACGAACTCTGCACGGCTTCGTAGGCCTTTTGGTCATCGGGATCTGCAAGAACCACTTTCAGGTTGACGCCGTCAGACTCCACGGGAAGCAGCAGGTGCCGCTTTGCCAACTGCTGCGGAACCAGACCCAGAACGTTTGCGTTGAACGCCAGGTTTTCCAAGTCAAGGGATGGGCAAAAGTAATGGTTCTCCAAGAGTTCAAGCAGTTGTGCGCGGGAAAAGACCTTTTCTCGTATGAGGATCTGTTCCAGGAAGCTTCCTTCGGAAGCGGCTTGCCGCAGCCATTGCTCAGTTTGAACGGAAGGTAGCAACTGGCGATCCGAGATGATTTGTGCCAAGCCGTCAATGCTCATCACTCTTTTTCCTTCAGAAGTCTGATAGCGGCATCGAGCGATTCTTCAATGGGAGCCAACTGGTGGATGGCCGTGATCTTAAGGATTTTGGCGACGATTGGGGTTGGGGAAGCCAGAGCACAACGTCTGCCGGCTGATCTCCGCCCTCGAATCACGAGAACCAGCGCAGCCAAGCCGGCACTGTCCATGAAATCGACTTGAGCCAGGTCCAGTATCAAATCAACTTTACCTGCTTCGACGTCGACGGACTCTCGTAACTGTTTGCCTGCGGACAAGTCCAGGCTTCCAGACAGATGTGCGACGGCAATTCCGTCACGGATTTCCGAGGTAATCTTCATGGCCGCTAATCCTACAACAAGTGTTTCCAGTTTCATCTCCTCAGCAGGCGACACGGTTTACTCGCTTTCTAGAATCTGCAAGGCCAGTAGGGAGACATCGTCCCTGAAAGCAGCAGCCCCGCACCAGTCTGCAAGCCGCTTTTCGACGAATGCCACGCTCTGCTTAAGGGGAGCGCTGGCAGATTCTTCAATGGCTTCAAGGAATCGCTCTTCACCAAACTGCTCACCGGCCGGATTGCAGGCTTCCAGTACACCGTCCGAATAGAGGTAAAGGCGGTCATTCACAGCCAGCTTCCGCTTTCCTTCCCAATAGGTAGTGTCTTCGACAAACCCAATTGGTAGACCGCTGCCTTCAAGTACTGCGGATCGGCCGGTTGCGGCGTCATGCAACGCTGGACCAGGATGGCCGGCTTGGACATAACTGAACTCCCGCGTCGTGAGGTCCAACAGACCGTACAGCAACGTGAAATACTGACCATTCGCGGGGTCCATCGGGAACTGCCGGTTGAGCTGGCTTCCGACCTCGCGCGGAGGCACGATGCGGTACCCTCTCTTGCTTTTGGAACACCGTTGCTTGAGAAGATGAGATTGATGCATGAGTGGTGACAGTATTCGGCTCAATGTGACTGCTAATAACGCCGCGGGTACTCCGTGACTGCTTACGTCCAGGACATAAAGCGCAACGTGGTTCTCATCCAACCTGAAAACATTCAAAACATCGCCTGCGAGCTCGTCGCAAGGACGAAATGCCCAAGCGAAATCGAGCCCAGCGATTTCTGGGAGCCGTTGCGGGAGCAATGATTTCTGAATCTGGGCTGCTGCCCGCAAGTCATGTCGCATCCTGTCGTTGGCTGCCTCAAGCTGCTGGTTGCGACTGGCGAGGCTATGTTCGAGGCTGAGGATGCGCTCTCCCGCGCGCAATCGGGCATGCAATTCGGCAGCGTCAAAAGGCTTGGTCACAAAGTCATCCGCGCCGGCGTCCATGCCCGCCACGAGGTCTTCCTTTTGTGCTCGCGCCGTCAGCAGAATCGTATAGACATAGCCGTTCTGATGATAGTTTCGAATGCGGCGCACGAGCTCCAAGCCGTCTAACCCTGGCATCATCCAGTCACTGATAACGACCGGAAACGTCTCGCGCTGAAAAGCAGCCCAAGCCTGAACTCCATCAGGAGCGGCCAGCACTTCATGTCCCCATCTCTCGAGTGTTTTCCGGAGCACTGTACGTGAGACAAGATCGTCTTCGGCAATCAGAACCCTCACGCTCCGTCTCCGTTGGCAGGCAGTCTCTTCACCAGTGTCAACTCGTTACCCGTCGCGCTGTAGTACAGATGGTCCACAAACGTCCGCATCAATAGGATGCCCCTGCCGCTCGCTCTGGAGAGATTGTCTGGGTCCGTAGGGTTGGGAATTGCCTTAGGGTCAAACCCAGGGCCTTCGTCACGAATCACAAAAACAATCTTTGAGGATGACATCGTTGCCTTGACGTGAACCCGGCGATCCCGATGTGGCGAACTGCAACGGCGTTGATTAGCCAAGGCCAGGAAGGCAGTTTCGCCAACCTCGCGAAGTTCCGAACTAACCTCGAGATTGCCGTGGTATATCGCGTTCAGTAGACCTTCATGGAGCGCAACCCCCAGCTGAGTGCGTATGTTTTCATCCATGCCTTCACACCTTGCAGCAGTCTGTTGCAGAAGGGCCACAAGTGGGTCAATCAGCGCGGGATCGTTTTCCAAGGAGAAACTCGACTCCGTCCGGCACACGTAGCCTACGAGGGGCTGGCTTTGTTCCTTCAGTGAAAGTGTAAGGAGCTGATCCAAAGTCCACGCCAGATTGTGGCCCCATTCTGCGAGGACGACTGACTGCTGCTGCAGAGCGTCTATCAACTTCGGGGTGATCGCCTGCGGTGCCATCAAGATGATGGGGAGGCTCGGATAGCGAAAATGGACATCCCGCAGCACCGCTGGCAAGTTCGTGCCCACGTCAGGCAATGCGATGAGGACCAAGGCTGGAGGCCTGCCTTCTATAGCCGAGAGTGCTTCGTGGCCGTCCACCCGGATCACGCCGGCTCCTCCGTTTCGCGACAGGAAGCCTGCTGGGCACTGGCCTCCCGAGACCGATTCATCCACCAGCAAGATCTTCGACATACCTCTACACTCCTGTTCGAGGCCGTGCGACCTGTACCTGCTTCGCTTTTTGGGGAGAACGAGGCTCAATCTGCGCTGCACACCGGGTTTAGCGGGTCGCTCAGCAGCCGCTGGTAGCTTTCGAGTTCGGGTTTGACCACGCGCTCGTAGCAAGGCGGGCATATGCTGTGACTGAACTGGGCGTCAGAATGAGCCGAGACATAAGTCTCAATTTGCTGCCAGTAGTTGTTGTCGTTTCGAATGTTCTTGCAGTATGAGCAGATTGGCAGGAGACCCCGCAGCAGCTTGACTTGGGTCAGCGCCTCTTCCAATTCTGAGACTCTTGCTGCCAGCGCCTGCTGCATTAAGAGCATGCGGATACCGACTTGCAGACGAGCCTTGAGTTCGCGTGGATCAAACGGCTTGACAATGTAATCGTCGGCGCCTGAGTCGAGACCCTCCGCCAAATCTTGTTTCTGATCTTTCGCAGTGAGAAGGATGACATACCGGCCCTGCTTATGCGGCAGCCTTCTCAGGCGCCGACAGATCTCTGCGCCATCAACTCCGGGCATCATCCAATCCAGCAATGCCAATTGGGGAGCGTCGTCACATTGCAGTTGCTGCCAAGCTTCGTGGCCGTCGCAACACACCTGTACCTCGAAGTCCCATTTTTCTAGAGTCACACGCAGAAGATGCCGGGATGTAGGATCATCTTCCGCAATCAGGACCGTACGGAGGTTTGTCTCTGCGATCTTCTGCATTTATCTACCTGCCAGCTTTTCGATCAAAGGTTGCAGTTCATCGATTGATTTTTCGAGATACTCCAGAGCGGGTTGAGCCGTTGCGGCTTGACCGGTGCGACCAATTTCCTCAAGCTGAACGGCTGCTTCATGAGTCCGCGGAGCACAGAAGTTCGAAACAGATCCCTTGAGTGCATGGGCGGCCTTCTCAAGCGACGGACTATCGCACGACTGCACTGCCAGACGAATCTGTCCCACCAGGACTGGTGAATCATCCAGAAAGAGCCCGGCCAGTTCCTGAACAAGGGCTTCATCGTTATCAAAACGGTCGAGCAACGAGGCCACATCGCAGACTTCGGGATCAGCTGCCAAGGTCTCGCGGGTTGCACTGACACCCCCCGGAGGAAGGAAGTTGTCCATCATTTCAATCACCCTCTGAGATTGGATTGGTTTGCTGAGATAGTCGTCCATTCCGGCTTCGAGACAATGCTCACGGTCGCCCTTCATAGCGTTTGCTGTCAGTGCCACGATCGGAATCCGCTGCGTTCTGCGATGTTTTTTGCCATACGAGGAATCGGGTGCCGCGCCCATCACGCCCTTTCGTATCTGTTCTTCGATTCGGCGAATCGCGCGTGACGCCTCGAAGCCATCCATCTTGGGCATCTGGCAATCCATCAGTACCAGATCAAAACGTTTGCGCTCCAGTGCCTCCAAAGTCTCCAAGCCATTGGACGCCACGTCGACCTGAAAGCCCAGTTTTTCCAAAGTACGAACTGCGACCTTCTGATTCACGACGTTGTCTTCTGCCACAAGGATGTTTCCGCGCATCTTCCCAGCTGCTGGAAGGGCCGCAAGTGGCGGTGCAGACTGAGGGCCCGAAACGGCTGTGGACCCGCTAGGGAGTACCTGAACCAACGCATCATAGAGCTGCCCTCTGCGTATGGGTTTTGTAACCAGGTTGGATAAGTCCTTGTTTCCTTTATGCAGCGCGCCGAGCCGCCAGGCGGGCCCTGACAGAAGAATTCGGGGCAACGCGGAAAGCTCGGAATTTTGTCTAATGCTCTCGATAATCGACGTGGCACCTGCGTCGGTTGAAGGCAGGCTGACGATCATCGCGTCGAAGCCACGGCCAGCCTCTCGCACGCCTTTGCATAGCTGCGCTGCTTGCGATACGTTGGAGGCGAATTCGGCACCCGCATTCCAAAGACTTAGGTAAGAGGAGAGGACCCTGCGGCTGGACTCCAATTCCTCGATTACGAGCAGGCGTGATCCTCCCATCGATTGAAACGATTTCTTTTCTTCGGCAACCGCCACCCTTTGGAAGGGTACAGCGAACCAGAACGTGCTGCCCTCTCCTAGGTCGCTGTAAACACCAATTTCGCCGCCCATGAGTTCCACCAAGCGTCTGGAGAT
>Ga0187893_10011520_pt1 | contig 12818 bp, 9 predicted proteins | sample MA1701074metaG_FD_139574 | JGI IMG/M metagenome (GOLD analysis project Ga0187893, IMG submission 139574) | White microbial mat communities from a basaltic lava cave in the Kipuka Kanohina Cave System on the Island of Hawaii, USA - MA170107-4 metaG ...
CACGTGGAGGTGCACCGGAAGGTCGAGCTCCGCGGCGAGCGTCGCCACCTGGCGCAACGCGGGGTCGGACACGGTGTAGGGCGCATGCGGCGCGAGGCAGAAGGACACGAGCGGCTGGTCGCCCGCGCGGTCGCGCAGCGCGAGGCCCTTGCGCAGGTAGTCCGCCGGGTCCGACGCGTAGGCGCTCGGAAAGTCGATCACGATCAGGCCGAGCGCCGCGCGCATGCCCGCGGCCGCCGCGGCCTCCAGCGCCGCCTCGGGATAGAAGTACATGTCGTTGAAGCAGGTGATGCCGCCGCGCAGCATCTCCGCGCAGGCGAGCTCGGTGCCGTCGCGCACGAAGCGCGCCGAGACGTGCTTCGCCTCCGCCGGCCAGATGTGCTCCTGCAGCCAGCGCTCGAGCGGCAGGTCGTCGGCCATCCCGCGCATGAGTGACATGGCCGCGTGCGTGTGCGCGTTTACGAGACCGGGAATGAGCACATGGTCTGGCAGATCCACGCGCTCGTAGCCGGCAAACTGCGCTGGCGTATCCCCGGTGGGGAAAACCCGCTCGATGGCGCCGTCGCGCACGGCGACGGCGTGATGCTCGAGGACCGCGCCCGCCGGCTCGACCGGCACCAGCCAGCGGGCGCTGAGGAGGATTGCTTGCTTTATCTCGGCGTGCCCTGGACCTCGACCACGACCCGCCGGTTCGGCGCAAGGCACTCGATCAGCGTCTTGCGGTCCTTCTGGTCCGGGCAGGACTTGGCGGGCAGCGTCTTGCCGAAGCCGAGCGTCTCGATCTTCGATGCGTCGGCGCCCTTCGACACCAGGTAGGCGCGCACCGCGTCGGCGCGCCGCTCCGACAGGCGCTGGTTGTACTGCGTCGTGCCGAGCCGGTCGGCGTGCCCGTTGACGATGATGTAGCGGATCTCGTTGAGGTCGCGCAGCTTGGCGAGCACCTCGGCGTCGAGCTTGGCGCGCGCATCCTGGGTTAGCACCGCCTTGTTGAACTCGAACAGCTCCGTGGACGCGAGGTTCACCACCGCGGGCTTTTTCGGCGGCTCGGGCTTGGGCTGCGGCGCGGCCACCGGCGCCGCCGGCGGCGGCGCGGGCGGCGGCGGCGCGGGCACCGCGCGCGGCGGCTCGGCTTTGGGCGCGGGCGGCGGTGGCGCGGCGGGCTTGGGCGCGGGCTTCTCGGGTTCGGTGGCGCAGGCGCCGACGAGCGCGGCCGCCGCGACGATCAAAGCGAGCTTGTGGGCTTTCATTTGCCTCCCCGTTTTTATGTTCCGAATCTTGGCGATTTAAGCACAGGGAAACGCCCCCGGACAAGCGGTTTTTAGAGGGAAAACCGATGCTTGCATGATAAAATTTGGCTCCTTCCCGATGGAGCAATTCGCCAAGGAAACGCTGCCGATCTCGCTCGAAGAGGAGATGCGGCGCTCCTACCTCGATTACGCGATGAGCGTGATCGTCGGGCGGGCGCTGCCCGACGTGCGCGACGGCCTGAAACCGGTCCACCGCCGGGTGCTGTACGCGATGAACGAGGCGAACAACGTCTGGAACCGCCCGTACGTCAAGTGCGCCCGCATCGTCGGCGACGTCCTGGGCAAGTACCACCCGCACGGCGATGCCGCCACCTACGAGGCGCTGGTGCGCATGGCGCAGGACTTCTCGATGCGCTACACGCTGATCGACGGCCAGGGCAACTTCGGCTCGGTCGACGGCGACTCGGCGGCGGCCTACCGCTATACCGAGTGCCGCCTGGAGAAGATCGCCTCCGAGATGCTGCTCGACATCGGGGCCGAGACCGTCGATTTCGCGCCGAACTACGACGGCAAGGAGCGCGAGCCCGCGGTGCTGCCGAGCCGGGTGCCCAACCTGCTGGTCAACGGCTCCTCGGGCATCGCGGTCGGCATGGCGACCAACATTCCGCCGCACAACCTCGGCGAGGTGGTCGACGCCTGCCTGCACGTGCTGGCGCGGCCGCACTGCGCGGTCGAGGAGGTGATCAAGCTCATGCCGGCGCCCGACTTCCCGACCGCCGGGGTGATCTACGGCCTGTCCGGGGCGCACGAGGCCTACCGCACCGGCCGCGGCCGCGTGGTGATGCGCGCGCGCACCCACTTCGAGGACATCGGCAAGGGCGAGCGCCAGGCGATCATCATCGACGAGCTGCCCTACCAGGTGAACAAGAAGGTGCTGCTCGAGAAGATCGCCGAGCTCGCCAACGACAAGAAGCTCGAGGGCATCTCCGACATCCGCGACGAGTCCGACAAGTCGGGCATGCGCGCGGTGCTCGAGCTCAAGCGCGGCGAGCGCCCCGAGGTGGTGCTCAACAACCTCTACAAGATGACGCAGCTGCAGGATGCGTTCCACATGAACATGGTGGCGCTGGTCGACGGCCAGCCGCGGCTGCTGTCCCTGAAGGAGCTGATCGAGTCGTTCATCTCGCACCGCCGCGAGGTGGTGACGCGGCGCACGGTCTACGAGCTGCGCCAGGCGCGCGCGCGCGGCCATGTCCTGGAAGGGCTGGCGGTCGCGCTGTCCAACGTCGACGCCGTGATCGAGCTGATCAAGAAGGCGCCGAGCCCCGCGGACGCGAAGCGCGGCCTGATGCAGCGGGCGTGGGGCTCGGATCTCGTGAAGACCCTGGTGGGCGGCATGCCGGCGGCGCAGTTCAGGCCGGAAGGCCTGAACGAGGCCTATGGCCTGAAGGGCGACGGCTACCACCTGTCGGAGGAGCAGGCGCAGGCGATCCTCGAGCTGCGGCTGCAGCGCCTGACCGGCCTGGAGCAGGACAAGATCCGCGAGGAATACCGCGAGGTGATCGCGGCGATCGGCGAGCTGCTCGACATCCTCGCCAAGCCCGCGCGCATCACCGGGATCATCGGGAGCGAGCTCGCCAGGCTGAAGGCGGATTTCGCCGACAAGCGCCGCAGCGAGATCGTCACCGTCGCCGAGGACATCTCGATCGAGGATCTGATCGCGCCGCAGGACATGGTGGTCACGTTCTCGCACGGCGGCTACGTCAAGTCGCAGCCGCTCACCGACTACCGCGCGCAAAGGAGAGGCGGGCGCGGCCGCTCCGCGACCTCGATGAAGGAGGACGACTTCATCGAGCGGCTGTTCGTCGCGCATTCGCACGACTGCCTGCTGTGCTTCTCCAACCGCGGGCGCCTGTACTGGCTCAAGGTCTACGAGGTGCCGGTCGGCAGCCGCGCGAGCCGCGGCAAGCCGATCGTCAACATGTTCCCGCTGGGCGAGGGCGAGAAGATCACCGCAGTGGTGCCGGTCAAGGAGTTCGACGAGAACCACTACGTGTTCATGGCGACGGCGCACGGCACGGTGAAGAAGACCTCGCTCGCCGAGTTTTCGCGCCCGCGCCCGAGCGGCATCATCGCGGTCGGCCTCGACGCGGACGACTACCTGGTCGGCGCCGCGCTCACCGACGGCAAGTACGACGTGATGCTGTTCTCCTCGGACGGCAAGGCGGTGCGCTTCGAGGAAGGCGACGTGCGTCCCATGGGCCGTCAGGCCACCGGCGTGCGCGGCATGCGCTTGGCGAAGGGGCAGCGCGTGGTCTGCATGCTCGCCGCCAAGGACGAATCCAGGGCGGTGCTCACCGCCACCGTCAACGGCTACGGCAAGCGCACCCCGGTCGCCGAGCACCCGCGCCACGGCCGCGGCGGACAGGGCGTGATCGCGATCCAGGTCTCCGAGCGCAACGGCGCGGTGATCGGCGCGGTGCTGGTCGACGACCACGACCAGGTGATGCTGATCTCCACCGGCGGGGTGCTGATCCGCACCGCGGTGGCGCAGATCCGCGAGATGGGGCGCTCGACGCAGGGCGTCACGCTGATCGCGTTGGGCGAGGGCGAGAAGCTCGCCGGGATGGAGCGCATCGAGGAGCGCGACCTCGGCAACGGCAACGGCGGCAACGGCGACCCGCACGAGGAAGTCGCGCCGCCCGATTCTCCGCCCTCGGAGCCGCCACCCACCGTCCACTGATGTCCCGCATCTTCAATTTCGGCGCGGGGCCCGCGATGCTCCCCGCGGAAGTGCTCGCGCGCGCCGGCGACGAAATGCTCGACTGGCGCGGCAGCGGCATGTCGGTGATGGAGATGAGCCATCGCGGAAGCGCGTTCATGGGCATCGCCGCCGAGGCCGAGGCCGACCTGCGCGCGCTGCTCGCGGTCCCCCCGGGCTACAAGGTCCTGTTCCTGCAGGGCGGCGCCACGCTGCAGTTCGCCCAGGTGCCGATGAACCTGCTGCGCGGCAAGGGCAGGGCCGACCACGTCGTGACCGGCGAGTGGTCGAAGAAGGCGGTCAAGGAAGCGAAGAACTACTGCGACGTCGGAATCGCGGCGAGCTCCGAGGACAAGAATTTTTCATACGCTCCAAAACGCTGGAACGTAAGAGCCGACGCGGCCTACGTCCACTACTGCTCCAACGAGACGATCGGGGGCGTGGAGTACCACGAGGTCCCGAAGGCGGAAATCCCCCTGGTGGCCGACGCGTCTTCGCACTTCCTCTCGCGCCCGCTCGACGTCGCGAAATTCGGCCTGATCTACGCCGGCGCGCAGAAGAACGCCGGGCCCGCCGGGCTCACCATCGTCGTGGTGCGCGAGGACCTGATCGGGCACGCGGCCAAGGGCACGCCGAGCGTGATGGACTACAAGCTGCAGGCCGACGCGGACTCGATGCTGAACACGCCCGCCACGTACTCGGTGTATATCGCCGGCCTGGTGTTCAAGTGGCTCAAGCAGCAGGGGGGGTTGGGTTCCATTGAACAAAGGAATATCCAGAAGGCGAACCTGCTGTACGACTTCCTCGACCGGAGCCGGTTCTTCCGCAACCCGGTGGCGAAGGAAGACCGCTCGCGCATGAACGTGCCCTTCACCCTGAAGGATTCCGCCCTCGACGAAGCCTTCCTGAAGGGCGCCGAGGCGCGCGGCCTGTCGCAGCTCAAGGGCCACCGCTCGGTGGGCGGCATGCGGGCCTCCATCTACAACGCAATGCCGGTCGAGGGCGTGCAGGCCCTGGTCGCCTATATGAAGGAATTCGAAGCGCAGCATGGCTAAGAAGAAGTGCGAGGTCCTGGTCATCAACAACATCGCCCAGGTCGGCCTGAAGCGCTTTCCCGCCGAGATCTATTCGGTGGTGAAGGAATCGAAGGACCCCTGGGCGATCCTGGTGCGCTCGCAGGACCTGCACCGGCACGAGTTCGGCCCCTCGCTGCGCGCCGTGGGCCGCGCCGGCGCGGGCGTCAACAACATACCGGTCGCGGCGCTCTCCAAGCGCGGCATCCCGGTGTTCAACGCGCCGGGCGCCAACGCCAACGCGGTGAAGGAGCTGGTGCTCGCCGGCATGCTGATCGCGGCGCGCAATCTCGGGCCGGCATTGGAATTCGTTTCCCGACAAAAAGCATCTCCAGATTTCGAGAGAAAGATCGAGGACGGCAAGAAGCAGTTCGCCGGCTTCGAGCTGCCCGGCCACACGCTCGGCATCATCGGCCTGGGCAAGATCGGCAGCCTAGTGGCCGACGCCGCGATCCGCCTGGGCATGAACGTGCTCGGCTACGACCCGCACATCACGGTCGAGGCGGCGTGGAGCCTGCCCTCGCAGGTGAAGCGCGCCGCCTCGGTCGACGAGGTGCTGAAGGCGAGCCATTTCGTCAGCCTGCACGTGCCGCTGGCGGAGAAGACCAGGCACCTGGTGAACTCCCGGAACGTCGACCATTTTCGCAGCGGGGCCGTGCTTCTGAATTTCTCGCGCGACGGCGTGGTGGCCGACGACGCGGTGCGCAAGGGCATCGCGAGCGGCCGGCTGAAATGTTATGTCACCGACTTCCCCAGCGCGGCGCTGCTCGGCGCCGGCGGCGTGATCGCGCTGCCGCACCTCGGTGCCTCCACCGGCGAGGCCGAGGACAACTCGGCGGTCATGGTGGTGGACCAGCTGCGCGACTACCTCGAGCACGGCAACCTGCAGAACGCGGTCAACTTCCCCGACGCCGCGATGCCGCGCGAGGCGCCCTACCGTCTGGCGATCGCCAACGCCAACGTCCCCGACATGCTCAGCAGCATCTCGCATGCCCTCGGCAGGCGCAGAATCAACATCCACAACATGCTCAACAAGTCCAAGGGAGAGATGGCCTACACGCTGGTCGATGCCGACACCCCGGTGCCGGCCGAAGCCTTGAAGGAGCTCGCCGGGCTCAACGGCGTGCTCGCGGTGCGCTATCTTCCGGTTGATGGCTGACGATATCGGCAGGCTGCGCCGGCAGATCGACGCCCTGGACGACGAGCTGTCGGCGCTCGTCCAGCGCCGCGCCGCGCTCGCGCAGAAGATCGGCGCCCTGAAAGCCGGCGCGCCGGCATACCGCCCCGAGCGCGAGAGCGAGATCCTGCGGCGCGTCGCGAAGACCAACTCGGGCCCGCTCGCCGCCGAGCGCATGACCGCGGTGTTCAGGGAGATCATCTCGGCGTGCCGCGCGCTGGAGCAGCCGATCCGGGTGTCGTACCTCGGGCCCGAGGGCACGTTCAGCGAGATGGCGGTGCTCGAGCAGTTCGGCCGCTCGGTGGAGGCGCTCGCCTGCGCCAGCATCGACGAGGCGTTCCGCGCCGCGGAGACCGGCGGCGCGCAGTTCGCGGTGGTGCCGGTGGAGAACTCGACCGAGGGCGCGGTCGGGCGCAGCCTGGATCTGCTGCTGACGACGCGCCTGCGGATCTGCGCCGAGGTCGTGCTGCGGGTGCGCCAGAACCTGCTGCGCAAGGGCAGGGGGCCGAAGTCCGGCCTTCGTGGCGCGAAGCGCGTCTACTCCCACCAGCAATCGCTCGGACAGTGCCAGAAATGGCTGGCGCAGAACCTGCCGGGCGCCGAGCGCATCGCGGTGGCGAGCAACGCCGAGGCGGCGCGGCTCGCCTCCCGCGAAAAGGCCGCGTGCGCGATCGGCCCGAAGATCGCCGCGGCGCGCTACGGCCTCGGCGTGGTCGCCGCGGACATCGAGGACGAGGCGAACAACCGCACGCGCTTCGCGGTGCTGGGCGCGCTCGAGCCGGCGGCGACCGGGCGCGACGGCACCTCGCTCGTCATGTCGGCGCCCAACCGGCCTGGCGCGGTGCACGCGCTGCTCGAGCCGTTCGCGCGGCACGGCGTCAGCATGTCGCGCCTCGAGTCGCGCCCCACGCGAGTCGGGCAGTGGGAATACTATTTCTACGTCGACCTGGAGGGGCACAGGAGCGACGCGGCGGTGGCGGCGGCGCTCGGCGAGCTCGAGAAGCTCGCCCCGTTCCTGAAAATCCTCGGTTCCTATCCCAGATCCGGATGAAGCCGTGCTGATGGACCTCTGCGAACTGTCGCCCTCGTACGTGCGCTCGATCGCGCCGTACCAGCCGGGCAAGCCGATCTCGGAGCTCGCGCGCGAGATGGGGCTGGAGGAGCGCAGCATCGTCAAGCTCGCCTCGAACGAGAACCCGCGCGGCATCGGGCCGCGCACGCGCGCCGCGATCGAGGCGGCGATCGGCGACATCGCGCGCTACCCGGACGGCAACGGCTTCGAGCTGAAGCAGGCGCTTGCCCGGCGCTACCACGTCGAGATGGGGTCGATCGTGCTCGGCAACGGCTCGAACGACGTGCTCGAGTTGATGGCGCTCGCCTTCCTCGGCCCGGGGCGCGCCGCGGTCTATTCGCAGCACGCGTTCGCCGTCTACCCGCTCGCCACCCAGGCGCGCGGCGCGCGCGCGATCGTGGTCCCGGCGCGAAATTACGCCCACGACCTCGAGGCGATGGCGCGGGCGATCGACGACGAGACCTACCTCGCGTGGATCGCCAACCCGAACAACCCGACCGGCACCTTCGCGCGCCACGAGGAGGTCGAGGCGTTCCTGAAGCGCGTGCCCGAGCGCGTGCTGGTGGTGATGGACGAGGCGTACAACGAGTACCTGACGCCCGAGCTGCGCACCGACACGGTGAAGCTGCTCAAGCGCCATCCGAACCTGGTGATCACCCGCACCTTCTCGAAGGCCTACGGGCTCGCCGGGCTGCGCGTCGGCTACGCGCTCGCGCATCCCTCGGTGGCCGACGTGATGAACCGGGTGCGCCAGCCGTTCAACGTCAACAGCGTCGCGCTCGCCGCGGCAGCCGCGGCGCTGAACGACATGGAGTTCGTCGCGCGCAGCTACGCCGAGAACCTGCAGGGCCTGCGGCGCCTCGAGGAGGGCGCGCGCTCGCTCGGCCTGGACTACATCCCTTCGCACGCCAACTTCCTGACCATCAAGGTCGGCAAGGCCGCGGAGGTCTACAAGCGCCTCCTGCGCCGCGGCGTGATCGTGCGCCCGGTCGGCGGCGGCTACGGCCTGCCCGAGCACCTGCGCGTCACGGTCGGCACGGCCGAGGAGAACGAGAAATTTCTCGCCGCGCTCGCGGCCAGCCTGAAGGAATGAAATTAGCGGTCATCGGCGTTGGCCTGATCGGCGGCTCGTTCGCATTAGCTCTTAGGCAGGCCAAGGCGGCCTCGCACGTCGTTGGCGTCGGCCGCAACGCCGCCAATCTCAAGCTCGCGCTCGAGCGCGGCATCCTCGACTCGACCGCGCCCGATCCCGCAGCCGCGGCGCGCGGCGCCGATCTGGTCCTGATCGCGACGCCGGTCGCGCAGTTCCCGAAAGTGTTCTCTTCCTTGAGTGGTTCAAATGCACTCATCACGGATGGCGGCAGCACCAAGCGCGACGTGATCGCGGCCGCGCGCAAGGCGCTCGGCAAGCGGATCTCGCAGTTCGTTCCGGCGCACCCGATCGCCGGCGCCGAGAAGAGCGGCGCCGCCGCGGCCAGCGCCGACCTGTTTCGCGGCAAGCGGGTGATCCTGACGCCTCTGGAAGAGAACCCGAAGGAAGTCATTTCCACGGTGAATGATGCGTGGTCCGCATGCGGCGCCCGCATCTCCCGCATGGACGCCGATGAGCACGACGCGGTGCTCGCCGCGGTGAGCCACCTGCCGCACCTGCTTGCCTTCGCGCTGGTGCACGAGGTCGCGAGCCGCAAGAACTCCGAACAGCTCTTCTCGTTCGCCGCGGGCGGCTTCCGCGACTTCACCCGCATCGCCTCCAGCCACCCGGAGATGTGGCGCGACATCTGCGTCGCCAACCGCGACCGGCTGCTCGAGGAACTTTCAAGATATGAAAGAAAACTTGGCCAGGTAAAAGCGCTGCTCGACAGCCCCGCCGAGCTGGAGAAGCTGTTCGCCGCCGCGCGCGACGCGCGCAACAAGTGGATTCAATCGAGCTGAAGCCCGCGCGCCGCGCCGCGGGCACGGTGCGGCTTCCCGGCTCGAAGAGCATCTCCAATCGCGTCCTTTTGCTCGCGGCGCTCGCCGCCGGCGACACCGAGGTCACCGGCCTGCTCGACGCCGACGACACGCGCGTGATGCAGGACGCTCTGTCCAGGCTGGGGGTTGAATTCAGCGGGAGTTCCGTGAAAGGCATCGGCGGCCCGTTCCGGGTGAAGAAGGCCGAGCTGTTTCTCGGCAACGCAGGCACCGCGTTTCGCCCGCTCACCGCGGCGCTCGCGCTTTCGGGCGGCGAATACCGCCTGTCGGGCGTGGCGCGCATGCACGAACGCCCGATCGGCGACCTGGTCGACGCGCTGCGCGGCATCGGCGCGCGCGTCGATTACGCGGGCAAAGAGGGTTTTCCGCCACTCGTCGTTCACGCCGGGAAGCTGAAGACGGAGAACGTCAAGGTCAGGGGAGATGTGTCGTCGCAGTTCCTGACCGCGCTGCTGATGGCGCTGCCGCTCTCGGGAAAGGCGGCGCGGATCGAAGTCCAGGGCGAGCTCATCTCCAAGCCCTACGTCGAGATCACGCTCAACGTGATGCGGCGCTTCGGCGTGGACGTGCGGCGCACCGGGTGGCGGTATTTCGACGTCCCCGCCAGCGCCTATCACTCGCCGGGTTCCATCTACGTCGAGGGCGACGCCTCGTCGGCGTCGTACTTCCTTGCTGCCGGCGCGCTCGGCGGCGGGCCGGTGCGCGTCGAGGGCGTCGGTCGCGACTCGATCCAGGGCGACGTGCGCTTCACCGAGGTGCTGGAGCGGATGGGAGCGAAGGTCGCTCTCGGCGCCGACTGGATCGAAGTTTCGGGCCAGGCGGGACTGAAGGCATTCGATCTGGACCTGAACCACATTCCCGACGCCGCGATGACCGCGGCGGTGCTGGCGCTGTTCGCCGACGGGCCGAGCGCGATCCGCAACGTCGCGAGCTGGCGCGTCAAGGAGACCGACCGCCTTGCGGCGATGGCGAAGGAGCTGCGCAAGCTCGGCGCGCAGGTGGAGGAGGGTGCGGACAGCTTGCGCATTTCGCCGCCAAAGGCTCTTTCTCCCTACCAAAAAATCGACACATATGACGACCACCGCATGGCGATGAGCTTCGCGCTCGCCGCGCTCGGCGGCGTGCCGGTGCGCATCGGCGATCCGCAGTGCGTCGCGAAGACGTTCCCCGGTTTTTTCGATTCCTGGAAAAAAATACTGTCGTGAGCGCGCCGGTGATCGCCATCGACGGCCCCTCGGCGTCGGGCAAGGGCACGATTGCGAAGCAGGTGGCGCAGGCGCTGCGCTTCCGTTACCTCGAAAGCGGCGCGCTGTACCGGCTGGTGGCGCTGCTCGCGTTTCGGCAGGGGCTGACCGACGAGCGCGCGATTGCCGCAGCCGCCGAAGGCATGGACGTGGTGTTCCAGGAAGACGAAATTCTCCTTGAAGACCAGGACGTTAGCGCTCAGATCCGGCACGAGGAGATCGGCAACCGGGCCTCGGAGGTGGCGCGGATGCCGGCGGTCCGGCAAGCGCTGCTCAAGCGGCAGCGCGCGTTCAGGCAGCCGCCGGGCCTGGTCGCCGACGGGCGCGACATGGGCACCGTGGTGTTCCCCGACGCGACGCTCAAAATCTTCTTGACAGCCAGCCCACAAATACGGGCCGAACGCAGATATAAGCAGTTGATAGAAAAAGGAATCGCTGCTAATCTGGGCGCCCTTTCGCGGGACCTCGCCGAGCGCGATGCGCGCGACGCGAGCCGCCCGGTGGCGCCGCTGGTCCCGGCGCCGGATTCGCAAGTGCTCGATTCTTCGGCGCTTTCGATCGAAGCGGTAGTCGACCGGATTCTGAAGCTATGGGCGGGCGGGCCTGGCGGCCGCGCCCGGTTCGCAACTTAGCCCGCAGCCGCAAGGCTGCGGTTTGAAAAGGTTTTTCGTATACATGGCCAGTGTTTCCCCCGCGGCGCCCAAGCCGCAGCCGTCCCAGAGTCCCGCCGGCGAGTCCTTCGCCGCACTGTTCGAAGAGAGCCTGAACCGCAAGGAGATGCGCGTCGGCGAGGTGATCACCGCCGAGGTGGTCAGCGTCGACGAGAACTTCGTGGTGGTGAACGCGGGGCTCAAGTCGGAAAGCATCATCGCGGTGGACGAATTCCGCAACGACGCCGGGCAGGTCGACGTCAAGCCCGGCGATTTCGTCAGCGTCTCGATCGAGGCGCTCGAGGACGGCTATGGCGCGACGCGCCTGTCGCGCGACAAGGCGAAGCGCATGGCGGCCTGGCTTGAGCTCGAGAAGGCGCTCGAGACCGGCGAGAAGATCAAGGGCGTGATCACCGGCAAGGTGAAGGGCGGCCTGACGGTCATGGCGAAGGGCATTCGCGCATTCCTTCCCGGGTCCCTGGTCGACCTTCGGCCGGTCAAGGACACCACGCCGTACGAAGGCAAGGAGATGGAGTTCAAGGTCATCAAGCTCGACCGCAAGCGGAACAACGTGGTCGTGTCGCGCCGCGCGGTGCTCGAGGAGACCGCGGGCGCCGAGCGCGAGCAGCTGCTCGCCTCGCTGCAGGAGGGCGCCACCGTCAAGGGCGTGGTGAAGAACATCACCGATTACGGCGCGTTCGTGGATCTCGGCGGCATCGACGGCCTGCTGCATATTACCGACCTGGCCTGGCGGCGCGTGAAGCATCCCTCGGAAGTGCTCAACGTCGGCGACGAGGTGACCGCGAAGGTCCTCAAGTTCGACTCGGAGAAGAACCGCGTGTCGCTCGGCCTCAAGCAGCTCGGCGAGGATCCGTGGGTCGGGATCGCGCGGCGCTATCCCCAGGGCACCCGGTTGTTCGGCAAGGTCACGAATCTCACCGACTACGGCGCGTTCGTGGAAGTCGAGTCGGGCATCGAGGGCCTGGTGCACGTCTCCGAGATGGACTGGACCAACAAGAACGTGCATCCCTCGAAGGTGGTGCAGGTCGGCGACGAGGTCGAGGTGATGATCCTCGAGATCGACGAGGAGCGCCGCCGCATCTCGCTCGGCATGAAGCAGTGCATGCCGAACCCGTGGGAAGACTTCGCGCGCGAGTACAAGAAGAGCGACAAGGTGAAGGGCCAGATCAAGTCGATCACCGATTTCGGCGTGTTCGTCGGCCTGCCCGGCGGCATCGACGGGCTGGTGCACCTCTCCGACCTGTCGTGGTCGGCGCCCGGCGAGGAGGCGGTGAAGAACTTCAAGAAGGGCGAGGAGGTCGAGGCGGTGGTGCTGTCGATCGACATCGAGCGCGAGCGCATCTCGCTCGGCATCAAGCAGCTCGAGGGCGACCCGTTCACCAACTTCATCGCCAGCCACGAGAAGAACAGCGTGGTCAGCGGCACGGTGAAGTCGGTCGACGCCAAGGGCGCGGTCGTCTCGCTCTCGCCCGAAATCGATGGCTATCTGAGGGCCTCGGAGTTCTCGCGCGATCGGGTCGATGACCTGCGTACCGCGCTGAAGGAGGGCGACAAGGTGACCACGATGATCATCAACGTCGACCGCAAGAACCGCTCGATCAA
>Ga0187893_10011521_pt1 | contig 12818 bp, 5 predicted proteins | sample MA1701074metaG_FD_139574 | JGI IMG/M metagenome (GOLD analysis project Ga0187893, IMG submission 139574) | White microbial mat communities from a basaltic lava cave in the Kipuka Kanohina Cave System on the Island of Hawaii, USA - MA170107-4 metaG ...
ACGTCATCAAGATCCTGTCCGGTGACGGGTTCATTTACGTGGGCCAACGCCGCAGCTGGGGCCGCATCGAGCCGGACGGGAGCTTCAAGTCGTTCGAGAACAAGCCGTATCGCATCAGCGGCAAGCAGAAATACTCCGGCAAGGACTACACTTACACGCTCACCATTGCGAACGGCCGCGACTCGCTCGGCGCCAGAGACACGGTGTTCAGCGTGTCGTGCTCCGGCCGGGTGCTCAGCGCGACGCTCCAGGACCTGCACCGGGCGCGCGCGGAGGGGATCCTCGCGCGCGCCGAGAAGCGCGGCTACTACAAGGGCGTCCAGGACTCCGAAGGCTACACGTACCTGCTCAGCCTGTCGTCCTGCGACGTCTATCGCGCCACCTTCTGGGACCCGTTCCTGTTCGAGCCCTCGAGCGTCAAGCAGTGGCGGTCCGGCGGCATCGACGCCCGCACGCTCCGTCCCGTCGCGACGCTGGAGTTCCTCTGGGACAAGCCCGGAACGCACGGAAACTCCGCCGACTTCGCCAAGGTTCGCAACCAGGTGTACGGGATCGGCGGCGCACCGGACATCCTGCGCGTCGGGTTCCGCACGGAGAAGGACGGCTATCAGGAGTACAAGGCCCTCTACCTCGACGGCGGCAACCCCGAGACCGACTTCCGCAAGGCCCAGCATCACCTGGCCCGCGCGCGGAAGCTCTCGGAGTCGTACAACGACGAGGACAAGGCGCAGGCGGTCGTCGAATACACGCAGGCGCTGAAATTCGATTCCGCCTGTGCCGAGGCGTACTACGGGCGCGCGTTCGCGGCCAGCCGCGGATTCTACGACTACGGGCTCACGGGCCTCTCCGCGCGCGACCTCAAGCGCTTCCTCGAGGATCTCCAGACGGCGATGGAACTGGACGTCAAACATCGCACCGAGGCCGCGTACCGGGGCCTCGCCGCAGGCCGCATCGCCGCGAACGACCTCGCGGGCGCCGAGGTCGCCTACACGGAGGCGATCCGGGTCAATCGCAAAAGCGCCGAGAACTTCCGCTCCCGCCAGAAGATCCGCGAGAAGCTCGAGAAGATGGAGGCGGCGCGCGAGGACGAAATGGAGGCGACGCGCCTGGAGACGGAGGACAAGCGCGAGCAGGAGCGCAAGAAACAGGAGGCGATCGCCCAGGCCGAGCAGCAGCGGCGCGAGGCGCCCGATCGATTCCTCGTCGAGGCTGGCGTCGCCCGCTGGTCGTACGACACGTCCGCGTACGCCACGTTCGAGCCTCCCTTCGACAGGAAGGTCGAACTGCTCCAGCGGCGGCTTAAGGACGTGAACGAGAGGCCCATCATCGTGCAGATGATCGGCGAGAAGGCCGAGTACGGCGCCTACCCGTTCGAAAACTTCGGATTCAAGATCCTGAAGGGGAAGAAGGCGGACACAGAGGAGAAGATCTCGCTCATCGTCGAGTCGAATTCCGACGGCTACGCCACCCTCAAGACGGGCCAGGACCGCAAGCTCGAGGACATCTCGTCCAAGGACCAGATGACCGCCGCCTTCCGCGCCGTCCAGGTCATGTACCTCAAGGACAAGCTCGACTGGCAGTCGGAGAAGTACGCCGATCTCGCCTCGTACTGGGAGAAGCTCGCGCAGAAGACGAAGGACAACGACGAAGCGGCCGTCCTCGAGGCGCTGGAGGAGATCCTCAGGCTCGACCCGGAGGACAAGGGCGCGATGAAGCTGAAGCTCGACAAGCTCGAAGCCGCGAAGGACTGGAAGAGCTTCGAGGCGGAGTGCACGCGCCAGCTCGGCTCCAACGCGGGCGATCTCGCGCTTCGCGAGCGCCGCCTCCAGGCGAACGCGCGGCTCGGCCATCTCGAGAAGCAGCTCGAGGATCTCGGTATCCTCACGGACAAGACCACCTCCGATTACAGCCGCCAGAACTGGCTCATGCGGCGCGCGGAGATCCTGACGGAGCTGGCGCGCCACCGCGAAGCCGCCGACGTGTGGACCAAGCTCGTCGACAAGTCGCCCGACGACCCCAATCTCTACGTCAAGCGGGCGGAAGCCTACGACCGGGCGGGCGACTCGTACTCCGCTCAGCAGTCGCGGGCCCGCGCGCTGGAGATCAACCGCCTCTACTCGAAGCATCTGCCCTACGTGCTCGCGGGCGTCGCCAGCTGGCAGGACCAGCAGAGCGAGGTGGTGATCCGGCCCGAGCTCGTGGCACGGCTCAACATGGCTCCCCGCCGCTACGCCGATCCGGAGGAGAAGCCGCTCCAGATCTTCGTGAGCGGCGGTTCACTTTCGGGCGCGCTCGAGAAGGCGGGGTTCGCGGTGCGCCTGGATGACGCCTCCGGATGCGATGTCTCGGTGAAGGTGACCAAGACCGACGCGACGCTCTCGCTGACCGGCGGCGCGTCCATGACGCTGTCGCGAGTGGATGCCGAGAGGGTGCTGAACGCGCTTGCCGCGTGGGCCGCCGTCGGGAAGCTCGGCGTGTTCACGGCCGCCTACGAGAAGCTCATCCAGTACGAAGAGAAGCGCCTGGCTGCGGCGAGGATGAACGATTACGAAGCGATCCGCGCGATCCGCCATCGGATCGCCGTGGAATTCCCGTCGAAGTGGGCCGTCGTAGCCGACTACCTCGACGCGGTCCGCTACTACGAGCGCGGGAACGAGGAGCGGGTCCTGAAGGTGACGGCCGATGTCCTGGCGAGGGACGAGGCGTGGAGGCAGGCGTCCCAGAAAGCGGCGGGCTCCGACCCGTATGCAACCTCGCTGTGGGCGCAGATCCGCGCTTACACGTCGCTCGGCCGGCACGCCGACATTCTGCGGGCCTACGACCGGCTGCTCGAGGCCGCTCCGAAGGAGCGCATCAGCATCCTGAACTCGAAGTGCGGCTACCTCAAGGAGGCCGGTGAGTATCGCGCGGCCGCGCAGGCCAAGGCCGCCGTGGCGGAGCTTCAGGCGAAAGAACTCGACGGCACCTATCGCAGCAGCTACCTGGTCACCACCCTGCATGAGCTGAGCGACCTCATGAAGGCCGCCGGCGACGAGGCCGGGGCCCGCGACGCGGCGCGGCGCGCCGCTTCCGTCGCCTTCACGGACGTCTCCCTTCTCATGCAGCGTGCCGAGCAGCGCGCGGCGCGCTCGGACTTCGGCGGCGCGATGGCGGATGCCAACGAGGCGTTCCAGAAGGCCGGCGGGAAGGCCGACGCCAACCTCCACTACCGGCGCGCCGCGATCCGCTTCAAGCGCGGCGATGCTGAGGGGGCCCTGGACGACTACACCCGGGGGCTGGCGATTGCGCCCACCGAGGAAGCCTACGTGTCGCGCGCAGCGATCCTCGAAAAGCTGGAGAGGAAACCGGAAGCGGCGAGCGACCGGCGGGAGGCGTGGAAGCTCCCTCTCGGCGACTACGCCTACAGCTACTCGTACCGCGCGGATCGACGGCTGCGCGCAGGTGATCGCGACGGGGCGTTCGACGACTGGCAGAAGGCCGCCGACCTGTCCCGCGGCGACGAGCGGGCCGAGTACATCGTGATGCGCGCCCTGGGCCGCGCTTCCGTGGGCGACAACGAAGGCGCCATGAAGGACGCGGATCTGGCCCTCAAGGAGTGCCGCACCGACGCGAAGCGGCTCCGCTGCCTCGACGCTCGGATCGACCTGAGGATCAGGAGCGGCGACCAGGCCGCTGCCGTGAGCGACCTCGGCGAGACGATCCGCATCGAAGAGTCGTGGCGCCGGCTGCTCCGACGCGCGCGCGCGCAGATCGCCCTCGGGAAGAAGGACCTCGCCCAGGACGACATCCGGTGGGTGCAGAGCCTGACGCTTCCCCCCGGCGACCTGGACTCCGTGGCGCGCGAACTGAAAGAACTAGGGGACGTCAAGGGGGCCGTCGAGCTCTTCACCAGGGCGCTCGACGTCGCCACCGAACCGTCGCAGAGGGTCGACACGCTCCTGCGGCGCGCCCGGTTCAAGAAGTGGTACCTGGGGGACTACGCGGGCGCGCTCGCCGACCTCGACCTGGCGATGCAGGCGGGACCCTCCGGCTCGCAGCGCGCGACTGTCCTCGACGAGCGGATCAGCACGCGCGACTATCTCAAGGACAAGGCCGGCGTCGTCGCGGAACTCGACGCGCTGATCGCGATCGACGAGACGTGGAGCCGCGTCCTGCGCCGCGCGAGGACACTCCGGGAGCTCGGCCAGGGCGAAAAGTGCGACCAGGACGTCCAGAGGGCGCGCCAGCTCGCCTGGTCGCCGGCCGACGCCGACAGCCTGTGTCAGGCGTTCCTGGACGCCGGTGCTCCGAAGGTCGCGCTGGAGACGCACGACATGGCCGTCGAGCGGGTGACGGTCCCCAGCCAGCGGGCTCAGCGCCTGTGGAGGCGCGCCGTGTTCAAGTGGACGGTGCTCGACGATCTGACGGCCGCGATAGCCGACGCCGACGCGGCGATCCAGTCGCTGCGCGCGTCGACGCTCCGCGCCGGGTATCTGGACCAGCGGGCGCTCATGAAGGTCGCGAAGGCCGATTACTCGGGAGCGATCGAGGACGTGAGCCAGGCGATGGCGGCTGAGGAAACGGCGCCGCGTCTCCTGCACCGCGCGAAGCTGCAGATCCTCGTGGGGAACAGGACCGCCGCCGACGAGGACATCGCGAAGGTCCGGTCGCTGCCGGTCATTTCCTCCGACTGGGACCGGCGGGCCAACGACCTGGCGGGGCTCGGCGATGTCGCCGCCGCGCTGGAGACGTACGACAAGGCGCTGGCCAGCGGACCGGCGGACTACACGAAGGGGTCGATCCTGGTGAACCGCGCGTTCATCAGCCTGTCCGCAGGCGACGCGCCGGCCGCCCTCGAGAGCATCAAGTCCGCCCTCTCCGCCTATCCGTCGAACAGGCAAGGATACCTGCAGACGCAGCTGTCGCTGCACATGGCGCTGGGCGATATCGAGTCGTCCCTGCGGGTGACGGACGAGATGCTGAAGCTGACCGAGACCCTCGACTGGCGCCTGCAGCGTGCCCGGCTGCTGCGGGCCCTGGGCCGGAACGACGAGGCGGCCGCCGACATCAAGAAGGCCCTCACGCAGCCCTGGGACGTGGGCGCCGCACACACCGTCGCGTGGAACGTCTGCCAGGCGGGCGATCCGAAGGCGGCGCTCGATCTTCTCGAGCAGGCGTTCAAGCGCGCTCCCGCCGGGAAGAAGACGGACGTCCTGCGGAGCCGGGCGAGCCTGCGCCGCGCGATGGGGGAGCCCGACGCCGCGGAGAAGGACTGCGAGGAGGCACTGAAGGTGCGCGACGAGTCCGCCACGCGGGAGCTGCGCGCCTCCCTGCGCGCGGATCGCGGAGACAAGGACGGCGCGATGGCGGACCTCCAGGCTGCCGCGGCGCTCGACCCTCAGCCGAACTGGACGCGCGTCTACGTTCTGCGCGAGCTGGGCGACGCGGAGGCCGCCCGCCGCGCGATCGAGCAGATGATCGCCTGGGCGCCGGGCTACTACTGGAACCATGCGCAGAAGGCGGACGTCCTCTTCGAGGCCGGGGACCTGGACGGCGCCGTCAAGGCCGCCGACCGCGCGCTGGCGGCGCACGACGATCTCACGGCAAAGAGGGTTCGCGCCCTGGCCGCGTGCGCCAAGGGAGACAAGACCTACCCGCGACTCGTCGCAAACTCCTGCATGCAGCCGGCCACGATGTGGGTGCGCGCGGAAATCTGCCTCGCGCTCGGGGAGAACGACGAGGCGGTCCGGTGCGCGAGGCTCCATGCCAATGCGTACGCCCAGAACATCCTCGGTTGGATGATCCTGGCGCGCGCGTGCCTGGCGAAAGGAGACAAGGCGCAGGCGATGGAGTCGGTCAGGAAGGCCATGCAGATCGGAGCAGGCGGGTCCCTGCGCAAGAAGCTGGAGGATTTGAAGAAGCAGTGCGAGTGAAGCGCCGCGTCCTGCTGTCGTGTGTCGTCGGAGCCCTCGGTCTGATCGGGGCCGTCGCGGCGACGTTCGCGACGCAGGACAGACGTTCGCCGGGCCACGTCCCCGTGGCCGGCGAGAGTCCCCCCACGATTCTCCTGGGACGGCGCGAGATCCCCTCGGGCAACGACCCGTTCTTCATCCGGGACGCCGACGTCGACGGCCTCGGCGAGCGGCTCGAACGGCCGGACCTCGACCCGCAGGAGCGGCGCCGGGTCTGCTACACGATGCTCGTCTGGTTCGTCTATTCTCAGCTCGCGTGCGGCGAGGGCGAGCGACGCGGGCACTATTCGGAAGCGCAGTCGCTCTACCTCACGCTGCTGGCCTTCGAGGGGTCGTCGAAGAGCCGCGACGCGCGACTCGAGAGCAACGCGCACTTCCTGATCTCGCTCGCCTGGCTCGCATGGAAGGGCTCGCTCGACGGGCTGGCACGCGAGCGTCTGCAGCTGTGCGCCGCGCAGAACGAGGGAGACTACCGACTGGCGGCCGAGCTCCTGGTAGAGAAGGCGCCGGTCCAGCCGCCCGGGCTTGAAGTCGCCGTCGCCCGACTCATGCAGGGTGACGCGCCGGCCGCGCTGGAGCGGATCGACGACCTGCTGCGAAAGGACCCGAAGGTCGCCGGCGCGCACTACTGGCGCGGCGTGGCGTTGTACCGTCTGGGCCGCTATCCCGAGGGCGCGGTGAGCCTCGGCACGGCACTCAAGGCGGATTCGAAGAACCCGGACGCCCTGGAGGCGCGCGCCGCATGCTGGTACGCGATGAGGGACTGGAAGCGCGCGCTGGAGGACTGGGAGTCGGTGCTGAAGCTCGATCCGCTCGCGCGGGGACGGTTGCGGCCGTACATCGACGCCGTCCGGGAGGCCTCCAAGTGAAGAAGGTCTGCGTCGCCGCTTTCATCCTTCTCCTGGCCATGCCGGCCGGGGCGTACGAAGAGGACGCGCACTACTACCTCGCGTACTGCGTGGCGCGCATGGCCGGCCTGAGCGACGGCGAGTCGCGCATCGTCGCGAGTGCGAACCAGGCCGTCGACGAGGCGCCTGACACGAGCCCGTACGAGGTGCGGAATGTCTGGCGGTTCCGCGACGTCAAGATGGGCGTCGCGGCGGAGGTCCTGCGCATCAACAAGCAGCTGCCGCGGTGGCACGCGATGCGCACGCCGGGCGGCGACGACGCGGCGGTGCGCGCCCGCATGGCGGAGCTGTACGACAAGGCACGGGCGGGGAAGGGCGATCTCGTGGAGCTCGGGAAGTTCGCGCACTTCATGCAGGACTACTACTCGCACCAGACGAACGGGGAGCGCTTCGCGGCCCCGTTCGGACATCTCTTCCGCGGCGGGCCGCTCGACCCGACGAGCTCGCGCCAGGGCGACACGCTCGGCCACTCGATGGACTGGATGGGAACCGATGTGCGCAAGGCGGGCGACATGGCCAGGGCGTGGCGGTCGTGGGTGCGGACGTTCATCAAGGACACCGGACGTACGCCTGGCGGAGTCGGCAACGACCAGGCGGACCGGCTGATCAAGCTGATGCTCGGCAAGCTTCTTGAGGCGAGACAGCTCGGTTTGTCGCATGCCGACACCGAGAAACTCCTCAACGACATGTTCAAGGCCGAGGGAGTGGACATCGCGGTCGCGCCGTACGACGAGCGGATCGGATACGCGTTCGACGAGGACGGGAACATCCTGAAGATCGACGTGTCGAAGGACCTGCCGTCGCTGCCGCTGGCCCGCGACGACGCGTCGCTGCGCGCGCTGGAGGCGACGCTGCAGGAGGCGGCGGTTTCGGGGAGGATGCCCCCGCCCAATCCGTACGGGCTCTTCCGCACGTATCGCGCGCTGGAGGGGGCGCGGCTCGGCGATGCGCTGCTCGCGCAGGTCGAGGCGAAGCTGTCGCAGCTGAGGAAGCGGCTGGCGGATCTGAGGTCGCAGACGGAGGGCGTGAGGACGGACCTGGCGGCGCGGGAGAAGGACGTGGCGTCCGCGCAGGACAAGTTCGACAAGTTCAAGGTGGGACCGTGCGCCTGCGGCACCGCGACGCACGGGGACTGCAAGTCGAAGAAGACGTGCGATCCGGTGTGCGCGCAGACGGGGAAAGATTTGCACGAGGCGCTGGAGGCGGCGAAGAAGCGCCGCGACGAGCTGTCGAAGGGGGCGTCGGCTGCGGAGAAGGCGATCGCGGAGGTGGCGTCGGAGATCAAGGGATGGGAGAAGCGTCGCGACGGGTTGCCGCGCCTGGAGGAGCAGTCGTGGCTGCCGGAGGGCTTGCGCGGGCGGCTCGAGGCCGGGGTGTCGACCACGCGGACGCTGCGGGCGGCGCTTCGGGAGATTCTGCCGGAGCTTCCCTCGGAGGCGGTGGTCACGTCCGGGTACCGATCGCCGGAGTATCAGCTGAATCTCATCGGGGATCTGGCGCAGAAGCATGGGGTGCCGTGGCGCGAGGACGCCGTTCTGGAGAAGCCGGAGACGTGGGTGGAGGCCTGGCGGGCGCTGCTGGAACGGAAGGGGATCATCGTGAATCCGCCGGTGCGGGCGCAGAAATCGGACGGCACGTGGGTGAATCCGAGTCCGCATTCGCGCGGAAACAGCATGGACATCAGCGGCGCGCGTCCGGAGGCGGTGGTAAAGGCGCTGAGGCGGGCGGAGGCGGAAGGCAGGGTGCGGTTCGCGCAGATCCGGATCGAGCCGGCGAACAACTGCGTGCACGTGCAGGTGGAGTGACGGAGCGCGCAGCGCCGGGCCGCCGCGCCGGGTGGGATGGTGTTGCCGTGACCGACACGTCCCTCCCGCCCGAGTCGCAGCCGACGGCGGACCAAGCAGAGCGAAGAAGCGGCGAGGCTCCACCGATGTTGGCGCCGCCGGGGAAGTACAGCAGTTTCGCCGCCGGGAAGTGCAGCAGATCGCGAGAGAGGACGGACAATGGAATTCGAGTCGGCCGCCAAGAGGCTACGCTGCGCGTCAGCTTGTAACTTCCAGGCGTGCCTAACTAACCCGCGTGCATCGGCCCGTGCCGCAGCCCGCGGCAGCGTGGTCGGCCTCGCCTGCCTTAGACTACGCTGATCGATTTCCACCGACTCTCCTCGTCCCCGAACGACCGGAAGAACATCCAACTGGGCTTCGCCCTGTGAAGAAGAGAATCCAAGACCGCTGGACTGCCGCCGCTGAGCGGCGCAGGTGCTGCACTGTCCGGGCGGCGGCGACACTCCATCGACGTGATCCGCTGGAGGAGCGGTCACGGTGGGGTTTTTGCGGGACCGGGTGCGGGTTGCCGCACCCGCGTCCCCGGCTTGTCGGCCTCCGCCGGCTTGTCCGACTCGCCGGAACCGAGAGGTCGAGCGCGATCAAGCGGTGCGCCGCCGCGAGCGGCTCGAGGTTCCAGCGCCAGTCGTAGAGCGAGCCGGCCAGCCCGTGCACGAGGAGCAGCGCCGGCCCCGCGCCCATCTCCGCCCATGCGACGCGGTGTCCGTCGATGAGGTGTTCGCGCAGCGCGCCCCGCCGGTGGAGTTTGTCCCGCGGTACGGCGTGAGTCGTCACGGCGTGCGTCCGTCGCAAGCGGCTTGCCCACGGCCGCGCGCGCGGCGCGGCGGGGGGGAAAGACGCTTCCCGCCTCAGCGCCGGAGGAGCCGCGCGGCGAGCGCCAGCAGCATCAGCTCCGGGCCGAGCAGCCCGCACTTGTGCGGGATGCCCTGCTTGTCGTCGTCGTCGTCCTCGTCGCCCGCGCCTCCGCCCGGAGGCGACGCGCTGTTCGTCAGCACGTTCGACAGCGCGCTCCAGTTGTTCTCCTCGTCGCGCGTCTTGATCGCGATCCAGTACGTGGTGATCCCGCCGAGCGGCACGACCGCGAACTGCACCGTGCCTGCCGGCCCGGGCGCCGGCACGCCCCCGACCGCGGAGGCGGCCGCGAAGTCCGCGTCCGTGACGATCGGCGTCGCGGAGAGCCGGAGGTCGTACGCCACCGCCGTGCCCGTCGACCCGTCGTCGCCGGGCGCCGTCCACTGCACGGTCACCTCGTCCGTCGCGGTGCCCGCCACCGCGAGGTTCGTCACCGCCGCGGGCGGCGTCGTGTCGCTCGACGCGGCGGTCGTCGCGCTCGGGCTGTTCGAGATCGTGCTCCAGTTGGGGACCTCGTCGCGCGTCTTCATCGCGAAGTGGTAGGTCGTGCCGCCGCTCAGGCCGGTGACGGTCATCGTCTGCGTCGTGCCGCCGGCGGTCGGCGGAGGCTCTCCGAAGACGGGCGTCGCGGCGCCCCACGCGGCCTCGTCGATCGGACCCGCCGTCGAGAAGCGGATGTCGTACGCGGCCGCGGTGCCGCTCGCGCCGTCGTCGCCGGGCGCCGTCCACGTGATGTCGACCGTCGTGGAAGTCGTGCCGGCGATCGATAGGTTCGTCACGGCGGCGGGCGGCGTGGTGTCCTGGAGCAGGCAGGCCGTGACCAGCGCGATCATGCTCATCCCTCTGATTCTAACGCCGCCGCGGCGCGCGCGATGGCGCGGTTCGCACACCCGCGCGTCACCTCCCGCGTATCACCTGCAGGGGAGGACGCACCATGCTCGCGCTCATCGTCGCGCTCGCGCTCCAGGATCCGCCCGAGGCGAAGCCGGGGGACCCGTCGCGCATCCAGTGGGTCCGTCCGTTCAAGGACGCCCTCGCGAAGGCGAAGGAGACGGGCCGGCCGCTCTTCGTGAAGCCGATCCTCGGCGGCTCCAACACGCCCAAGGAGGGCGGCACCGTCGCCGGCGGGAAGAACGACTGCGACGGCAGCTGGTGAGTGGTCGCCGAGGTGCTCCGGGGCGGAGCCTACACGGACGAGGTGGTCGTCAACCTCATCAACCGCCGCTTCATCGCGCACTACTACGACCTCGCGCCGCCCGGCAAGAACGCCGGCGATGCGTGGGCGTACGACGAGGACGCCGTGAAGGCGATCGGGCCGATCCGCCCGGGCCGCGGCGGCATGCAGGACAACGAGGGCCGCGTCAAGGCGGACGGATATCCGGCCGGCGTCTTCGTGACGCCCGAGGGAAAAGTCTTCGGCGAGCGCGTCATGGGCATCGTCGCGCCCGCCGAGTTCGTGAAGCGCCTGCGCGAGACGATCGACAGGCACCCGGACCTCTTCAAGCCGTCGAAGGAGGAGGCGGCGATCGCCGCCCGCGCGGACGCGGACCCGCTGGCCGACGCGCGACTGGCGTGGGAGCTGGCCGAGTGGGACCGCTGCCTCAGGCGCTGCGCCGCGGCGCGCGGCCCGGAGTCGTGGTACCTCGAGGCCCGCGTGCGCACGTGCCTGGGCGAGCCCGACAAGGCGATCGCGGCGCTCGACGAAGCCGCGAAGAACGCGCCGGCCGGGATGTCCGACGACCTCGCGGCGGCGCGCGCGCGCGCGCTGCTCAACCAGGAGAAGTACGGCGAGGCGGCCAGGATCTACGCGACGATCACGAAGGGACCCCGCGCGGGCGAGGCGCTCTACTACGCGGGGCTCTGCCACTGGTGGAAGGGCGACCGGGAGAAGGCGAAGGAGCTGTGGCGCAGGCACCGGGCCGACCTGCCGGGCGACCGGCTGGCGCGCCGTTCCGCGATCTCGCTCGGTCTGCCCGAGGCGCAGGCGTTCCTCAACCAGGAGCTGGTCGACCGCAAGGGCTGGTGGTAGGCGCCCGTTGTATCCTGTCCTTCCCATGACGCTTCCGGTCTGGGAACTCGAGCGCCCGATCGTCGACGCGCTCCGCGCCGGCCGGCGCGCGATCGTCTCCGCGCCCACCGGCTCCGGCAAGTCGACGCAGGTCCCGCAGATGCTCCTCAAGCACGGGTTCCTCGAGCGCGGGGAGTGCGTCGTCCTCCAGCCGCGCCGCATCGCCGCGCGGCTCCTGGCGAGGCGCGTGGCCGAGGAGCTCGGCGTGCCGCTCGGCCGCGAGGTCGGTTACACCGTGCGCTTCGAGAACGTCGCCTCGCGCGAGACGAGGATCCGCTACGTCACCGAGGGCATCCTCCTGCGGCGGATGATCGACGACCCGTCGCTCGCGGGCGTCGCGGCCGTCGTCTTCGACGAATTCCACGAGCGGCACCTCTACGGCGACGTCACGCTCGCGCGCGCGCTCGAGCTGCGGCGCGACCTCGCCATCGTCGTCATGTCGGCCACGCTCGACGTCGAGCGGCTCGAGGCGTACCTCGCGCCGTGCGCGCGGCTCGAGTCGCGGGGCCGCGTCTTTCCCGTCGACGTCCGCTACGCGCCGCCGAAGCCGGACGTGCCGGTGTGGGAGGCGGCGGCCGCCGCGCTCGAGGGTCACGACGGCGACGCGCTCGTCTTCATGCCGGGGGCGTACGAGATCAACCGGACGATGGAACGGATCCGCGGGCGGCTCGTGCTCCCGCTCCACGGCGAGCTCGACGTGCGCGACCAGGACGCGGCCGTCGCCCGCTACGACCGGCCGAAGGTGGTGGTCGCGACGAACGTCGCGGAGACGTCGATCACGATCGACGGCGTGACGCTCGTCGTCGACAGCGGGCTCGCGCGCGTCGCGCGGAGCGACCCGCAGCGCGGGATCAACACGCTCTACGTGGAGAAGATCAGCCGCGCCTCCGCCGACCAGCGGGCGGGGCGCGCGGGGCGGACGGCGCCGGGCGTGTGCGTGAGGTTGTGGCCGGAGCGCGAGAACCGCGCGGCACGCGAGCTGCCGGAGATCCATCGGCTCGATCTCTCGGAGGTCGTGCTGACGCTGAAGTCGGCGGGCATCGCCGACCTGCGCGCCTTCCGATGGCTGGAGGCGCCGACGGAGACGGCGCTGTCGCACGCGGAAGAGCTGCTCCAGGACCTGGGCGCGCTCAACCGGGGCGGGATCACGGCGCTGGGCCGCCGGATGCTCGCGTTTCCGCTCCATCCGCGGTAT
>Ga0187893_10011522_pt1 | contig 12818 bp, 10 predicted proteins | sample MA1701074metaG_FD_139574 | JGI IMG/M metagenome (GOLD analysis project Ga0187893, IMG submission 139574) | White microbial mat communities from a basaltic lava cave in the Kipuka Kanohina Cave System on the Island of Hawaii, USA - MA170107-4 metaG ...
TACCGCGATCAGCTCGATGGGCGCTCGATGCTCGTACGCCGCGCGAAGATGATCGACATCGAGTGCGTCGCGCGGGGCTACCTTTCCGGCTCCGGATGGAAGGAGTACAGGGCTTCATCCAGCGTCTGCGGAATCCCGCTGCCCGCTGGCCTGCGCGAAAGCGACCGTCTGCCATCGCCGATATTCACGCCCGCGACCAAGGCGCAGTCGGGCCACGACATCAACATCAGCTTTGACGAGGCGACTCGTACGGTGGGCGAATCGCTCGCGGCGCGGCTGCGCGATCTCACTCTGGAGATCTACTCCAGAGCGGCGCAATACGCCGAAACGCGCGGCATTATTCTCGCCGACACCAAGTTCGAGTTCGGTTTCGTGGGAGATACGCTTGTGCTGGCCGACGAAGTACTCACGCCGGACTCCTCGCGCTTCTGGCCCCGCGACCAGTATAAGCCCGGCGGCGCCCAGCCTTCGTACGACAAGCAGTTCGTGCGCGACTACCTGGAGTCGATTCACTGGAACAAGCAGCCGCCGGCGCCGCCGCTCCCGCCCGATATCGCGCGACGAACCGCCGAAAAGTACCGCGAAGCGTACCGCGTGCTTACGGGGAAGCCGCTTTGAACTGGCTCGACATCGTCCTGCTGGCGATTATCGCCCTGTCGGCCGTCGCGGGCTTCACCCGGGGGCTCGCGCGCATCATTGTCGGGATCGCGGCCGCCGCCGTTGCCCTGCTTTTGGCGCTCTGGTGTTACGGGAGTGTGGGCTCGCTCCTGATTTCCTACGTCAGCCACAAGTCTGTCGCCGGGTTTCTGGGCTTCGTGATCGTGTTCGGCGTCGTACTCCTGCTGGGGGCGGTCGCCGGAAGGTTGCTGGCGGCCGTTTTCAAATGGGTTGGCCTTGGATGGCTCGACAGGCTGTTGGGAGGCGCCTTCGGCGTGGTGCGCGGGCTGTTGGTCGCAATGGCAATCGTACTCGTGATGATGGCCTTTTCGATTCACCCTCCGCCTCGATCCGTCGCCGAGTCGAGAGTCGCTCCTTACCTGGTGGATGCCGCCGCGATCGTGTCATGGCTCGCGCCCAAGGAATTGTACGACGGCTTCCGGCGCAGCTACGACAAAACGCGCGAGGTTTGGGAGCAGGCGCTTCGCCGGCGGGACGACCGGCCTTGAAGGCGCTCGCTCCCGCGGTCGATCTGGTGATTTTCGATCTCGACGGTACGCTGATCGACTCGCAGCTCGACCTCGCCAACTCGGTGAACGCCGCCCGCGGTTATCTCAGCCTCCCGCCCATCGAAAACGAGCGCGTGTACTCCTATGTGGGCGACGGCGCGCCCACGCTGATCCGCCGCGCACTTGGTCCGGAGGCGCCGGAGTCGCAGGTACTGGAAGCGCTGGAATATTTTCTCTCTTATTACCGCGATCACATGCTCGACCACACACACCTCTACCCTGGCGTGCGCGAAACGCTCACCCGGCTGTGTCAGGATAACGTGCGCATGGCGGTGTTGACCAACAAGCCGGTTCGGTTCAGCCAGGCGCTGGTGGAAGGGCTCGGACTCGGCGGCCACTTCGCGCGCGTCTACGGGGGCAACAGCTTCGACCAGAAGAAGCCGCATCCGGTGGGCGTCGAAAAACTCCGCGAAGAGCTGGGCGTCACCCGTGAGGGCATCCTGATGGTAGGCGACAGCGGCGTGGACGTGCGAACAGCTCGCAACGCGGGCATACGCGCTTGCGGCGTCACCTGGGGTTTCCAGCCGGAGACGTTCGCCACCGATCCCCCCGATGTCACCATCGACCGGATGGAACAGCTCGCCGATCTGATACTGTCGTAGTTTGAGAGGTTTCATGCGTCTTGTTGCGGCTATTCTTCTACTCGCGACTATACTTCCGCTCCCTTCAATGGCGGCAGCCGCCGACCCCGCGCTGCTTCAACTGGCTCCGACGGATGCGATATTCGTGGCCGGCTTTCATACCGACAAACTGAAATCGTCGTCGATCGTGCAGCGGCTGCTCACGCGGGCGCGGGCAGGGACGGAGGACTTCGGCAAACTGGTCGCCGCGGCCGGGTTCGACCCGGAGCGCGACGTGCGCGAAGTGCTCATCGCGTCCGGCCCGATTGACGCGAACGCGCTGATTGCGTTGCGCGGAACCTTCGATCCGTCGAAGTTCTCGCCGCTGCCCAAAGGCAAAGCCGTGCTGCTGGACCCGACGACATTGCTCGTCGGCGATGAGAAAACGGTGCAGGCGGCGATGGGCCGCCGGCAGAGCGACGCGCGCCTGGCGCCGGAGCTGGTGGCGCGCGTGGAGTCGTATTCGTCCAGGTACGACGCCTGGCTGCTCACGACGGATTCGCCGACCCGGATCCTGGCGGGACAGGTGCCCAACCAGACGCTCGACGCCGCCGTCAAGGGCGATCTGTTCCAGGCGGTGCGGCAGGTCAGCGCCGGCCTGCGGGCCGGCGAGACGCTGGAGCTCGAAGGCGAAATGCTCACGCGGTCGCCGAAGGACGCGAGCGCGCTCGCCGATGTCGGGCGGTTCCTCGCGCAATTGTTGCTGGACAGCGCCGCCGGCCGCGGCATCCTCGAGGCGCCGTCATTTCAGCCCGACGGGGCATCGCTGCGCTTTTCCATCAAGCTGCCGGAACAGTTGATCCTCAAGATATTCGAGACCGCCGCGCCGCGAAAGAAAGCGCAGTGAAGCGGGTCCCTCTTCGCGGAGCGGGACTCGATGTGTCCCGGCTGTGCTTCGGCACGATGACATTCGGCGGGCAGACCGACGAATCCGCCGCGGCGCGCATCGTCGATCGCTGCCTGGACTCCGGGATCAACTTCTTCGATACGGCCAACGTGTACAACAGAGGCGTCTCCGAGGAGATCGTGGGGCGCCTTCTGCGCGGGCGGCGGTCGAGCGTCATCCTGGCCAGTAAAGTACGCGGGCGAATGGGCGACGGGCCCGGTGAGAGCGGACTGTCTCGTGCGGCCATGACTCGCGCCATCGACGATTCGCTGCGGCGCCTGAACACGGACTACCTGGACCTCTACTACTTGCACCAGCCGGATTACGACGTTCCTCTGCACGAGACCCTCGAAACGATGGACCGCCTCGTCCGCCAGGGCAAGGTGAGGTTTCCGGCGACGTCGAACTACGCGAGCTGGCAGGTCGCGCAAATGCTCTGGATATGCCAGCGCAACGGCTGGGCGCCGCCCGTGCTGTCGCAGCCGATGTACAACCTGCTCGCGCGGGGAATCGAGCAGGAGTACCTGCCGATGTCGGCGGAGCTTGGAATTTCCACGTTCGTCTACAATCCGCTGGCGGGCGGGCTGCTGACCGGCAAGCAGACGCGCGAGGCGCCGATCGAGGGGACGCGGTTCGATAAAAACCAGATGTACCTGGACCGTTATTGGCACGCGGCGTATTTCGACGCAGTGGAGGAACTTCGCGGTGTGTCCGCGCGGGCGGGCAGGTCGATGGTGAGCCTGTCGCTCAACTGGCTGTTGCACCACACGCGCGCCGACGGCGTGATCCTCGGGGCCAGCCGGATCGAGCATCTGGAAGCGAACCTGACGGCGTGCGAGGAGGGGCCGCTGGACGAGGCGACGCTGGCGGCGTGCGAGGCGGTCTGGGCAAAGCTGCGCGGGGTCACGCCGAAGTACAATCGGTGAATCATGTCAAAACGACGTGCGTGCCTGAGTGTGATCTTTCTTGTTCTGTGCGCTACGGCGCTTTATCTGCCGAGGAGCGAGGCGCAGCCTTCCACGGTGAAGCAGATTGTGCCGGGCGTGTGGTTCCGTGAAGGCGAGCTGCTTGACCAGGGGCATTGCAACAACGTCATCATCGAGATGCAGGACTCGCTCATCGTCGTCGACGCGAATTTTCCCAGCGGGGCGCGACTGGCGCTGGCGGATGCGAAGAAGGTATCGGCCAAACCGGTGAGGCTGGTCTTTGACACGCATCACCACGGCGACCACGCTTACGGGAACGCGGTGTGGACAAAGCTCGGAGCCGTGACGCTCGCGCACGCGGGTGTGGCGCAGGAGATGAAGCGCGTGGAGCCGCAGCGCTGGCAGGAGACCGCCAAGCAGCGCAAGGACATGGCCGAGCTTAATCTGGCCACGGCCGAGCCTCCGCAGAAGACGTTCGACCGCAGCCCGCACGTCGTCTCCGATTCGACCCGGCGCGTGGAGTTCCATTTCTTTGGCTGGGCGCACACCAGGGGTGACGGATTCGTCTATCTCCCCAAGGAGCGCCTGATCTGCACAGGCGACGCGGCCGTGAACGGGCCGTTCAACTTTCTTGGCGACGCCAATATCGGCAACTGGGCGAACGTGCTGGCCGGGGCCCAGAAGCTCGACGTACAACACGTGCTTCCGGGCCACGGGCCCGCCGGCGGCCGGGAAATCCTGGCGGCGCAGCGGCAGTTCTTCGTCGAGCTGACGAAGGTGGCCGGCGCCGCTGTGGCGCAAGGGAAGAAGCTGGAAGACCTTGTCACGCTGAAGGACGGGCGCGTCGTCGCCACGTCGGTGACGCTGCCGGACGCAGTCAAGACCTACGTCGGACGGTCATTTCCCGGCCAGGTTCGCGACGCCTTCGAGGAGGCCCGCCAGAAGAAGCCGCGCGGCGATCTGGACCTGACGCGTTGAGGGGCATAGTTCCTTTAGTAAGAGTCTTTTCCACATCACGAAGCCCGTCGTGCCCATAACCGAACGAGGTAGAATAACGTCTGTTAGGAGAACGATGGGCGTCCTTATGCCGGCACGTCCGTCGGGCCTTGTCAGGAGATCCGGGAATGCATCCGCAACCTATTGAAAGACCAGAACATAGACCAACTCCAAAGCGGCCGCAGCTCGTACCGGCCAAACCTCGGCGATCCTGGCGAAAATTCGGCATACTTATGTTGGCATTGGCCGGCCTGGGGGCGGGAGCCTGGTATTTGCGCTCCAATGCTCCTCAACTGTCGACGGGGGGCCCCGGCGGGCCCGGACCCGCGATACGGATGACGCAGGTCTCCACCGGGCACGTCGAGCGGACGCTTCGACTGACCGGCAGCACCGGCGCCACGAACTTCGCCAGCATCCTTACTCCAATGATGCGCGGCTCGCGCTCCGGCTTCGGGCGGACCGGGCCGCAAGGCAGCTTCAGTGTGCAACAGCGCGGGAGTGGCGGTGGCAGCAGCCGTGGCGGCGGCGGATCGTCGTCCATGATGATGGCGATGGGCGGCGGCGATCGTGGCGGCGGCGATCGTGGCGGCGGCGACCGAGGCAGCGGTGAGCGGGGTGATCGCGGCGGAGGAGACCGCGGCGGCGGCGGCGGTGACCGTGATGCGGGCGCTTCGACCGCGGCTACCAGCGGAACCGCGGTTACGATTCGCAGCACCTCGACGGCATCGAGCACGAGCCGATCCACTGTGCGTACGCCCGTCGCAACCGCCAGCACGAGTTCATCGGGTTCTAGCTTTGGAGGCGGGGGCGGAAGTCCTGGAGGCGGGGGCAGTGGTGGCGGCCCGGGTGGCGGCGGTGATCGTGGAGGCGGCATGCCCGGCGGCGGTGGCGGCGGCGAGTTTCAGATGACCGTGCAGAACCTGGTGAAGCCCGGTTCCCGCGTGGCTAAAGGCGACGTTGTGGCGCGGTTCGACGACCAGTACATGCAAAACCGGCTGGACGATTATCGCGCGAGCGTCATTCAAACCGAGATGAGCTACAAGAAAATGTTGGCCGATCTCGAGGTCTCGCGCAAAGCCCATGAATTATCCATTGAGACGGCCAAGGCCGATCTCGATAAAGCCCAGCTCGATCTGAAAATGACGCCAGTGGTATCCAACATCAACGCCGAACGTCTCCGGCTTGCGGCCGAGGAGGCGGCAGCGCGCTACAAGCAGCTTTTGCAGGCAGTGCAGCATGTGCGTGTAAGCGAGACGGCCGATCTCCGCGTGGCCGATCTGGAGCTCCAGCAGTCGAGGCTGGAGCTGAAAAGAGCCGAAGTCAACGCCGAGCGGATGGTTCTACGCGCTCCCATCGACGGTATGGCCGTCATGGAGAACAACGTCCGAGGCGGCGGCGAGTTCGAGCAAATCAAGGAAGGTGATCAGCTCTTTCCGGGACAGCCGCTTATGAAAGTTGTCGACCTTTCCTCGATCATGGTCACCGCCGTTGTCAACCAGGTTGACGCCGAAAAGATCCGCATCGGTCAGACGGCCCGCGTGCGATTTGACGCTTTCCCGGGACTGGACCTGCCCGCCCGCGTCCTCGCCATCGCGGCGGTCCCGCGATCGAGCCGCATGAGAGGCGACTGGCTGAAAGAGATCCCCGTGAGTCTGAAGCTGGAGAAACTGGATCCGCGGGTCATCCCCGACCTTTCGGTGAGTGTGGACGTCGTGGTCGAGTCCGAGCAGAGCGTGTCCTCGGTTCCGCGTGAGTCCCTCTTCTACGATGCAGAAGGCGCGTACGTCTACGTAAAGAACGGTTTGAAATGGGAAAAGCGCCGTGTCGAGACCGGAGTTGGCAGCTATACGACGGTGACCATTCGGCGAGGTCTCAACTCGGGTGACTTGGTCGCCTTGGAGCCGCCGCCGGCCAACGGCAGTCGTAAGACGGAGGTTGCGGAAAACAGAGGGAATCATGTCCAAGGACGTTAAGCCGAAGGTGCGAATCGGTCAGAAGTCGTCGACTGGCAAGCGTATTGCCATCTGGACGCTGCTTATCGTCGGAGGGGTCGGTGGAGGCTACGCGGCTTACCAGAAGCTGGCGCCGAAGCAGACGGTGGACATCCCTGTGGCCCGTGCGCGAAAGGGCGAATTCGTGATCAGCGTGCGTGCCCGCGGCGACCTGAAGAGTGTGAATTCCGTAACCATCGCCGCGCCGCAGGTACCCGACCCCCGAATCGTTAGGCTGGCCGAGTCCGGCAAGCCTGTGCGCAAGGGAGACGTGATCGTGGAGTTCGACGCGGCGCAGCAGGATCAGATGGTGCTGAACTACGATACGAACGCGCGCACAGTGGAAAGCGAAATCGTAAACCTGAAGGCGTCGCAGAAGATGACCGACGAGGCCGACGCCATGAACCTGATGACGGCCAAGTACAACGTACAGCGGGCTGCGCTCGAGGTTAGCAAGGCGGAAGTCGTCAGCCAGATCGAAGGCGAGAAGAGCAAGATCGATCTCGGGATCACGCAGGGCGAGCTGGCACAGGTGCAGACGACCATCAAGGCCCACGACGTATCGCAGGAAGCCGACCTGGTGAGACTTCAGCAGCGCAAGGACAAGACCCTTCGTGACCGGGAGCGCGCCAAGGGCTATATGGCGAAGATGGTGCTGAGTGCTCCGCTCGACGGAATCGTGACGATTCTTCCGAATTTCCGCAGCCAGGGTGATTGGGGCTCCATGCCGCCGCCTTTCAAGGAAGGCGACCGCGCCTGGACTGGTGCGCCGATCGCGGAGATTCCGGATCTAACCAGAATGCGCATCGAGTTGCGGCTGGAGGAAGTGGATCGTGGAAAAATGGAGATCGGCCAGAAAGTTCGGGTTCGAGTGGACGCGCTGCCGGAGAAAGAGTTCGAAGCCGAGCTGGACTGGCTTAGTCCGATCGCGGCCGTCGTTTCGCGCGGCCCGTTCCAGAGCGAGAAATCGTTCCCGGCCCGGGCGACGCTGAAGAACGTGGACCCGCGATTCCGGACCGGCATGAGCGCCAGCGCTGCAATCCTCATTGAAAGCCGGGCAAACGCGCTCATGATTCCCATCCGCGCCAGCATCGTGCACAACGGCAAGCCCGCAGTGTACTTGCGCCGCGGCGAGCAGGGCTTTGAAATCCGGCCCATCGAAGTGGGGAAGAAGAACGATACCGACATCGTAGTGACCAGGGGACTGAATGAGGGAGACCAGGTTTACCTGGAGAATCCGGTCGAGGCAATCAAGCGCGCCAAGAAGCTTTAGAGCCGCCGCGGCCGTTCATCGCGTGAGCCGAAAGTCATATTTGTCATGAAGAAGATCGCAATTCGCCTGCTGATTCTGGCCGTTCTCGCGGCGGCCGGGTATGCCGCCTGGGGCTTCTACAAGCGCATGCCCGAAAAGGCCCAGTCCACGATCGCCACGGCTCAGGTCCGCAAAGGCGATATCATCGTGCGCTCATTTACGCGCGCCGAGCTGCGCGCGGTCCGCTCTTACACGCTCGTAGCCCCGAATCTGTTCGGAACCGTGCAGGTTACCAAGCTGGCGCCCGTCGGCAGCTACGCCAAAGACAAGGACCTCATCGTCGAGTTCGACGACTCCGAGCTTCTGTCGCGTGTCGAGGAGCAGCAGCTCGAGCTCGAGCAGACCGAGGAGCAGATCAAGAAATCCCAGGCCGAGCTGGCGATCCGCAACAACCAGGACCAGGTCGAGCTGCTTCAGGCACGATACTCGGTCCGGCGGGCCGAGTTGGAGGTCAAGCGCAACGATCTGATCTCGGAGATCGACGCCAAGAAGAACATTCTCAACCAGGATGAAGCACGCCAGCGGCTCAAGCAGCTCGAAAGCGATATCAAGTCGCGCGCCGAGCAGGCCCAGGCTGAGCTCAACACGCTGCGCGAGAGACGCAACCGCGCCATGATCCAGCTCGCGCGCGACCGCCAGCGGCTGAACCAGACGAAGTTGCTGGCGCCGATGAGCGGCCTCGTCGCGGTGCGGCAGCAGCGCTCCGGGTTCGGCGGCCGGGGCGTACAGTTGCCCGATATTCGGGAAGGCGACCAGGTGCCGACCGGCTCCCAGGTGGCCGACATCATGGACATCTCCGAGATGGAGGCCGTGGCTCGCGTCGTCGAGCTCGACCGCGCCAATCTGCACGAAGGACAGGACGTCACCATGCGGCTGGACGCGCTCCCGGACAAGAGTCTGAACGGCAAGATCAAGACTCTCAGCGGAACGCCGACTACCAACTCCTGGTCGGGCGATCCGACCAAGCGGTTCGAGGTCGTCCTCACCGTCGATATGCGCCAGCTCCTCTCCTACCTCGGTGCGAAGCCCGAGCATATCGCTCGGATCCTCGCCCAGGCCGAGCAGAATCGAAGACGGCCCGTACCCTCGGGCGCCGGCGGCGGATTCCCCGGTGCGGGCGCCATGGACGTGGCCGGCGGAGGCGGACCGCCGATGGTCGGATTCCAGGCGCCGGGTGGCGGCCGCCGCGGTGGCGGGGATGGCCGCGCCGGCGGTGGCATGTCCGACGAGCAGCGCCAGCAGATGAGGGAGGCGTTTCAGAAGGCTCTCGGTGGACGCAATCCGCAGGACATGAGCGAGGAGGAGCGGCGCAAGCTCTCCGAGTCGATGCGAGGCGCCGGTGGTGGCGCTCGTGGGCAAGGCGGCGACCGCGCCGGCGCCCGGCCGGAAGGCGAGCGTAAAGGCGGACGGCGAGGCGGCGGAGAAGGTGGCGAGCAGGCTGCCACGCCCGGTGAAGGCGGTGGCCGTCGCGGGGGTGGACGGCGCGGCGGCGGTGGTGGTGACAGCGGGCCGAATCTTTCGATGTTCGCCGGCACCGGCACAGCGTTTACAGAGGCCGAGATCAAGAACGCCACGCTACCGGCGCCCCCGGAGAAGGACAACCAGTTGGACGTGCTTCTGAGGCCGGGGCTGCTGGCCGATGTCGAAATCATCGTGGAAAAGATTCCCGATGCCATTCACGTGCCCGTCCAGGCGGTCTTCGAGAAGGGCGGCCGGCAGGTGGTTTTTGTCCGTGATCAGAAAGGCTTCCAGGAACGCGTGGTAAAGCCGCTCAAACGCAGCGAATCCACCATGATCATCGCCCAGGGCCTCCAGCCCGGCGAGATCGTGGCGCTCGCCGATCCGACCGAGCTGCCGACCAATCGCAAGAAGAAACAGGATAAAGGCGGCGACGCTGGTGGCGGCGGGCCCATGCCCATGGGAGGGAAGAGCTGATGCTTTCCGGCGTTCTCCCTGAGCTGTACATGGGGCTTTCGAGCCTCCTGGTGCACAAGCTGCGCAGCCTGCTGACCATGCTCGGCATGATCTTCGGCGTCGGCGCCGTGGTGGCTATGCTCTCCATCACCGCGGGCGCCCAGCAGGAGATGATGAGCTACATCGACCTGCTCGGCGTGAACAACATCATCATCGAAGCCAAAGAGGCTGTCGACCGCAACGAGCTTCAGGCGCGCCGCGCCATTTCGGCCGGGCTCACCTTCCGCGATTTTCGCGCCATATCCGAAAACGTTCCCGGACTCGATGCGCTGACCCCGCGCAAGCGATTCAAGCCGCTCAAGGTGCTTCCCAAGACCTCGCAGGAGATGCCGGTGCTGATCGGCGTCGAGCCAAACTACATGACGATCAACTCGCTGCGCATGGTGGAAGGGCGCTTTTTCACCGATCAGGAGAATCGCGAGTCGGCGGCCGTGTGCGTGCTCGGCGAGAGCGCGAAGGTGAACCTGCTCGGCTATGAAAGCGCCGTCGGCAAATACGTGAAAGTCAACGAGGTATGGCTGCAAGTCGTGGGAATTCTGGCCCCGCAGGCCACCGCCGACACCGAGGTGGAGGGACTGGAAGTCGTCAATCGTAACAACCTGGTGATCGCGCCGCTAAACACCGTCATGCGCCGGTTCGAGGATAACAACAGCTATCTGAAAGACGAGATTGATGGTGTCTACATCCGCGTCGCCAACGGCACCGACTCGATCGAGGCAGCAGAAGTCATTGACGCGATCCTGTCGGCTACACATAAGGATGCCGGCGACTTCAACATCACCGTGCCGGCGGGCCTGCTGGAGCAGAAGCGCCGTACGAACATGATCTTCAGCATCGTGATGATCTGCATCGCCGGCATCTCGCTGCTCGTGGGCAGCATCGGCATCATGAACATCATGCTGGCAACGGTGCTGGAGCGGACGCGTGAAATCGGCATCCGCCGCGCCATCGGCGCGCGGCAGGCCGACATCATCCGCCAGTTTCTGACAGAGGCAGTGCTGATCAGTATCCTCGGCGGGCTGATCGGCATCGCTTTCGGCTTCAGTCTGTCCCGAATTATTGCCGCCGCCGCCGGCTGGTCCACCATGGTGACCAGCTCCTCCATCGGCGTGGCTTTCGGGGTGTCCGTCGGAATCGGGCTCCTGTTCGGCATCTACCCTGCCGTTCAGGCGGCCAAGCTGGATCCAATCGAAGCAATTCGCTACGAATAGATAAGACGGAGAGTTATGAGAGCCATCGTACTATCCATGATTCTTGTCACCGCGCAGGCGCAGGAGTTCCTGGAGCCGCCGCGATTTCCGGATAAGTCGTACTTCAAGCACCATTTCTCGGTGGAGACCCCCAGGGTGGAGTTGCAGCCGCCGGTGCGGCTCGCCGATTTCGTCGTGGGCGACAAGCTGGAGCTGACCATCAAGTCCTACATCGAGCTGGTGCTGGCCAACAACACCGATATTCACATTCAGAAGCTCACCGTCGAGACGCCCAAGAACGCTATCATGCGCGCCTTCGCCGCCTGGGACCCGTTTGTCCAGGCCACGTTCCGCAGCACGCGCACTGTCTCGCAATCCAACAACGTTCTGGAGGGCGCCCGGGTTTCGCAGAACCTGGCTCAGCCGTTGAACGTCAACTACCAGCAGACCCTCGACAATGGGGCACAGTATGTGATCGGCTTCGGAGGCAGCAAGAACACCAGCAACGCCACGTTCGCCACGTTCAATCCGTCCCTGACGGCCAATCTCAACATGAACTTCACCCAGCCGCTGATGCGCAACCGCGGCCGGTTCGTGAATCGCATCCCTGTGATGCTGGCCCGCAGCCGCCTGCGCTCAGCCGAATTCAACATGTACGACCAGATCCTGCGCATTCTCCAGACAGCGGAGAACGCCTACTGGTCAGTGGTGGAGTCGCGCGAGGCACTCAGAGTCCAGGAACAGGCGCTGAATCTGGCCGACACCAACCTCAAGAGGTACGAGAGGGAGCTGGAGATCGGGGCAATCTCCGAGTTGGACATCTATCTTCCGCAGCAGAACAAGGCGAATGCGGAGATCCTCATGACACAGGCGCGCTACCGCCTTCAACAGTTCGAGGACGCTCTCCGGCGCCAGATCGGCGCCGACCTGGAGTCGCAGTTCCGCAACATGCCGCTCGTTCTCACCGAGACCGTGTTGCCGCCCACCGACGAACGCGCCATCGATAAGGAAGCACTCGTGGAGATGGCCTTCCAGAAGCGGCCGGACCTGAAGGCGGCCCAGCAGAATATCGATATTGACGACCTGAACTTCCGCTCTGCCAAGAACTCTCTCCTGCCCGACTTGTCCCTGGGCGGCCAGTACACCTCTACAGGCCGCGGCGGCCCGTTCCAGGTTCGGCAGGACATTTTCGCCGGCGACGGCACGCAGAGCAGCGTCATCAGTACGATCCCCGGAGGCCTGGGCGACGCCGTCAGCCGCCTGTTCGGGTTCAACTTCCCGACCTATGGTTTTTCGCTCTCCTTGCGGATGCCAATCCGCGACCGCCGCGCCGCGGCCGATCTGGCCGACGCGACGATCAGCAAGCGCAACACGCTGCTGCGCATCCGCAACACCGAGCAGACCATCCGCCAGGATGTCTACAACGCCATCACCCAGGTGGAGAGCAGCCGCGCCAGCGTGAAGCTCGCGCAGACCTCGGTCGAGTTCTCGCAGAAGCGCCGCGACGCCGAGCAGAAGAAGTACGATCTTGGCGTTTCGACGATCTTCCTGGTGCTGGACGCCGACAACGCGCTGACCCGCTCGAAGGCGGACCTGGTGACCAACTCCGTGCAGTATCGCCGCAACCTTACGAATCTCCTGCGTGTGACCGGGCAGTTGCTCGACGAGCGCGGCGTGGCGATTCAGTAGGCTGAGAA
>Ga0187893_10011523_pt1 | contig 12817 bp, 11 predicted proteins | sample MA1701074metaG_FD_139574 | JGI IMG/M metagenome (GOLD analysis project Ga0187893, IMG submission 139574) | White microbial mat communities from a basaltic lava cave in the Kipuka Kanohina Cave System on the Island of Hawaii, USA - MA170107-4 metaG ...
AGTCGTTATCTTTACCGGCAGAATTCCTGAATCGGAAAAAGCGGACCACTACCGGCTGGCCCACGCCTATGTGATGCCGAGTTCGGGTGAAGGGTTCGGGATCGTCTATCTCGAAGCGCTCGCCTGTGGAATCCCCGTGATCGGAAGCAAAGCGGACGGCAGCCGCGAAGCCCTGCGCGAAGGGAAACTCGGCGTGCTGGTTGATCCCCAAAACCGCGAAGAACTCCAGGCCGCCATAATTGATGTGCTCAAGAAAAACGAAGACGAATCTGACGGCGCTCGCCTGCACAGGCATGCCGGCATCGAATACTTCTCATTTCCGGTTTTCGAACGTCGCGTCCACGAGATCATTGACGCAATCATCCCCCCCGATGCCGGTCGCTGATTTCCAATCACCAATAGGTGCTCTTTGAAACTCCTTGCAGAAGCTGAAGCTGCTGCTTCGCGCGTGGTGTCGCGAGAGAGTTATGCCAGCACTTCGAATCGATACCTTCGCTGGACCTTTCGACTGGCTGAATTTGGAGCGATCCAGGGCATCGTTCAACTCCTCACCGCACTCTCCGGGCTTTTGATTGTGCGTTCCCTCGCCAAACAGGACTACGCCCTCTTCGCCATTGTCAATTCGATGCAAACGACCGGGAATCTTCTCGCCGATCTGGGGATCGGGATCGGCCTTCGCTCTATCGGCGGAAAGGTGTGGGATGATCCGGATCGGTTTGGCCAGCTACTTAATACAGCTCTGCGATTGCGCCGCCAGCTCGCGACGATTTCACTGTCAGTCACAGTCCCCCTCGCCGCCTGGATGCTTTGGCGCAACGGTGCCAGTCTGCCGCTGTTGGTCGGCCTGTGCATCTGCATCATCGCCGGCGTCATTCCGCTTTTGGGTGCCGCGGTATTTACCACCAGCCTGCAGCTCCACGCGCAATACCGCCGGATGCAGAATATCGATTTCGGCAGCGGACTGCTTCGTCTCGCACTGATTGCTGGCCTCGCCGTCACCCACATTAACGCGCTGCTTGCGGCGACAGTTGGTGTCGTCGGCAACTGGGTGCAATTCGTGTTCACCCGTCGCTGGGCACATGAGCACACTAACATCGCCGCATCAGCCAACATCGAATATGAGCGGGAACTCCGCCGTTTATCCTGGCGCTGGATGCCAAACGTTCTCTTTTACTGTTTTCAGGGACAGGTAACGCTGCTCATACTGACCTTTGTCGGAAACACCACCGGGATTGCGGATATAACCGCACTCGGCCGCATTGCGACATTATTCGCAATTTTTTCGGCAGCGTTTAACAGCGTGCTGGCGCCGCGTTTTGCGCGGTGTCAAGATCCGGTTCGCCTCCCGCGACTGTATTTGCTGCTGGTCGGCGGATCGATGACGGCCTTTGCGTTACTTTTGCTTGTGGCCTGGCTGTTCCCGGCCCCTTTGCTGTGGCTGGTTGGCAGCAAATATACCGGTCTGCAAAACGAATGTGTGTGGGTGGTTGCGGCCGGTTGTGTTACCCTACTTGGCAGCGTCATCTTCGGTTTGAATGCAGCCAAGGCGTGGATTCGCATTCAGTCCGTTGCGTATATTCCCGCGGTTATCACCGCTCAACTCATCGCTGCAGCCTGCCTTGACCTGCGCGAATTTCAGAATGTTCTCATTTTTGGCCTGGTGACGGCCGTTGTACCGATCCCCTGCTTTGTGATTGATTCCGTCATAGGAATGCGAAAAGTGCGTGCAGGTTTCCAGTCGAAGGCTCAGCCCTCATGCAAGTTCATCGGTGATTGAGTATCTCACAGAGACTTACGGCGCGATTCAGGTTTCCTGGCTTCCAGAACTCGACGGCGGAGGGAGATCTTTCGGACAAGCGTTCGTACCCATTGTCAAAGACCTATTCGGAAACGTGGATCGGGTTTATGAGTTCTGCTCCGGCCCAGCGTTTATCGGTTTCTCGCTGCTTGCTCACGGACTCTGCAAATCGCTCTGCTTGTCGGACGTGAACCCCAAAGCTATCGCTGCAGTCAAGGACACTATTCGACGTAACCATCTGGGCGACCGCGTTAATGTGTATCTTTCCGACGGCCTTCTTGGGATTCCCCACCATGAGAAATGGGATTTGGTCGTGAGCAATCCTCCACACTTTGAAGTGAGTACAGAGGCAGAATACGCAAGCAATATTCGCCTTAATGATCGAAACTGGGCGATCCACCGCGCATTCTATTCTACAGTTGGGAAGCATCTGAAACCCGGCGGGTCAATTCTGATGCAGGAAAATCACATGGGCAGCGATGAAGGAACGTTCATTGGTATGATCGAGGTCGGTGACTTGGCATTTATCGACTCATTCATGTACGACAATAGGCATGCTGGGATTGTGGATCCTTACTTTTATTTTTGGTGTCAGAAGAAAGCGGAAAGGCGGAAGGTATGGAGACAAGGCCACACGCGTTTTGTGTTTGGCAATCCTGAGATCAAGAGAATTGAGGTCACAGGGATCGATCACGCTCTGTCCAACATAACAATGCGCACTGCCACGCAGTACAAGCTAAACATTGTGAATGGCACCATGGATCCGTTGGAGATCGTTATTTTCAAGAAGAGGCATGCGATCCTTTGGCGACAGGCTACTAGTACGATTCTGAACGTTCCGCCCTCTCGCATCATGACTAGCGGCACTTTCTGTTTTGGTGAGGGCCGTTATCACGTCAGAGACCTTCGGACTGGAAGAATCCTGAGCGCACTCTCCGTTTCCTAGCGGGAAGGTAACTACTTCAACGACTCCCGTGCCCTGTTGCTTCTCAAGGGCCTCTGCCGTAGCGTTCGTGTTTTCAATATGAATATTCTCGGCATCAATTACTCCGGATGTCACGAATCCTCTGCCTGTTTGCTTCGAGACGGCCAGGTTATCTTTGCTTGCGCGGAGGAGCGATTGACCCGCAAAAAGCAAGACGCCTCGTTTCCTGTTCAGGCGATAGCTGCCGCTCTCAATTTTGGTGGACTGAAGATGTCACAAATCGATCATGTTGCGATTGGCTGGCCGATGCCATGGATCGGCTACAAGCACGATCTAAAGCTTATGCTTACAGGCAAGCTAAAATCTTCCTGGCCATTGTGGCGTGGTTGGGCCCTGGGCCTACTAAGGGCCTGGAGGCATCGTGGAGGAGCACGTAAGTTCGAGCAGGAGTTTGGTCAACCCAGGAATCGCATCCATTTCGTCAATCACCACCTTGCTCATGCTTTGAGCGCCTATTGCCTCTCGGGATTCACGGATACGTCGGTACTGGTCGTTGATGGTAGGGGTGCTGAGGAAGCCACTACGCTGTGGCATGCTAAGGGCGGACAAATCCACTTGCTGGAACAATACGATTATCCCGACTCGTTGGGGGTTTTCTATGCCGGCATTACTCACCTGTTGGGCTTTCAACCATTCAGTGACGAATGGAAGGTGATGGGACTGGCTTCGTATGGCACAGCCAACTTTGATCTCTCAAAGTTGATTAGAGTTAACGAAGACAGTTACCACGTGGACGGACGAAAACTATCGGTCCGGTCAAACAATGATCTTAGTGAATTAGAGCAAATCACCGGTCCGCGACGCACGTCCGAGGAACTCACCCAGCGTGACAAGGATCTCGCTCGATCTGCTCAGGAGGAGTGTGAGAAAGCGATGATGGCACTCCTGAGGAGAGTAACGAAGTTGACCGGGAGCCGTAAGCTTTGCCTCGCCGGCGGAGTCGCACTCAACTGCAAGGCCAATGGGGAACTTATCCGCTCAGGGTTGATTGACGATATTTACGTCCAGCCTGCCGCGGGAGATGACGGAGCATCTATTGGCGCGGCGTTTGCCGTGTACCACATGCTTGGGAAAGAATTGCCGCACCACATGATTGGCCAGACATACCTGGGTACGGAGTACTCAAACGAGGCCATCAAGCGGGTGCTCAAAGTCTATAAGCTCAACTACCGCTTCGTTGACGACGTGTCGCAACTTGCCGCACACCTCCTGGCTGAGAACAATTTGATTGGCTGGTTTCAGGGCCGGATGGAATTTGGACCGCGAGCTCTGGGGTGCCGCTCGATACTATCCGACCCGCGTTTTGAAGAGAATCGAGACCGCGTCAACGAGGCCGTGAAGTTCCGTGAAAGCTGGCGACCTTTCGCTCCGAGCGTGCTGGAAGAGAGAGGCCACATCTACTTCCGTGACTTTCGCCCGTCGCCCTACATGATTTTGAGCTTCTGGGCGACGGAGGAAGCAAAGAAGCGAATCCCCGCGGTGGTACATGTGGATGGAAGCTGCAGGGTTCAGTCGGTCACGCGCGAAACAAACCCGCGATACTATGACATGCTTACAGAGTTCGAGCGCCTGGCGGGTGTAGGCGTTTGCATGAACACTTCCTTCAATCTAAAAAACGACGCCATCGTCGAGTCGCCGAAGGACGCATTGCAAACCTTCTTCACGTCAGGGCTGGATGTTTTGCTAATTGGTGACTACCTGGTATCAAAACAGCCAATTTAGGGTTCAACGCGGAGGGCACGAGGCCGTTTCAATTGGCTCTAGTATGCAAACGCGACTAACGACAGAAGTTTTGAAACGAATTGTGCCCACGGCTTGGCATGATTCCTTGAGGCGGCTCCTCGGCCCTCGCCAACCCCGTTCCGCGAATCTGCGTTTCGACGCATTCGGTGCAGCTCAACCGAATATGCCTAGCCCCTATGAATTTCAAATCTCGCATAGCAATCCGTTGGAGGAACTCGGTGCTAAATACCGCCCGACTAAGAGGCTTCACAATTATCTCGTTTACTACTGGGCGCACTTCCGCGATATCCGCCATCAGGTGCGCTCGGTGCTGGAAATCGGCTTAGAGACAGATCGCTCAATGCGCATGTGGGAGGAATTCTTTCCGAGGGCTGAGATCATCGGGGTCGACATTGATCCCAAGTGTAGAAACTTCGAAGGGGACCGGCGCCGAGTCTTCATTGGCGATCAAAGCGATCAGACTTTCTTGGAACGTGTATCTCGGGAGGTGACGCACGGTTTTGACGTTGTCATTGATGACGGGAGCCATTTGGTGAGACATCAAATCGCTTCGTTCGAATTTCTATTCCCCAAGATGTCCAGTCACGGAATTTATGTCATTGAGGATACGGGTGCCTGCGTTCAAGATTTCAATCTCGCAACCGTTAACGCCATGAAGAAGCTAGTGAACAGCATCATGTACTGGCCGCGTGGATTCCCTCCCGAAAAATGGACGAATCTTGCGACTTTTGGTGATGAGGCTCGCTGGATCGACAGTCACATTGTTGGAATCGCCTTTTACCGCTGGATGGTTGTAATTCTCAAGGGACAAAATCCTCAGGACAATCCTTTTCTCATCCACTCGGCGGAACCATCGCAATCAACACGCGCATGAAACGAGTTTTGCGGAGTTGGCTTTCGCATCTCACTCCTCCAACGTGGCGCCTTCCAATCAGATTCTACTGGCACCGCTTGAGAGGCGGGGAAGAAACGAAACAGTGGCAGAGCGAACTTGAGCAGTTGAGACGATGGAGTAGCTCCGATGCTACTGCAATCGATGTGGGAGCGAACGAGGGTTTGTATTCCTACAAATTCGCGCAGTGGTTCGGAACGGTCGAGTCGTTCGAACCAAACCCGCTCTTGGCGCAGCGGTTGCGAAGCTATCGTTCACAAAAAATCCATATCCACGAAATTGCTATTTCTGCCTCTGAGGGCCACGCTAGACTCTACGTGCCTGTCACGACTCGCGGAGTTGACTATCATGGATGGGGGACCCTCGATCCAACTAAGCTTGAAGGTTTCCAGGAACAGCGGGCCATATCGGTCAGTGTCAGAACACTTGATAGCTTTGAGTTTGCCTGTGTGGGCGTTATCAAGATTGATGTCGAGGGCCATGAAAGCGAGGTTTTAGCTGGGGCGATTGACACCATTCGCCGCTGCCGGCCGATTTTGCTCATTGAGATCAAATCCGCTTCACGTCCTTTCGTTAACGAGTTTTTCCAAAGCCTTGGTTACGGCTTCTATTTCTGGAATCTGACTCGCTTCATAAAGCTCGATACTCGAATTACTGCCTGGAACAATTCCACTGAAAATCTTTTTGCCATCCCAAAAGAGAAGTCGGATTCGATTGTCGCGTCTGCGGGCGCAAACTCGTTTGCATCTGGAACTGAGTTTCTTGTTTCAGCGAATCAATGATCCGCTATTCCCAAGAAGGGATTAATCTACTCACGTCAGCATGATTAACTCCGTCTCTCGGCAGCTCAGCAACCGGCCTCGTTTGTTCAACCTCGCGCATGCTGTAGGGTTGATGGCTCCGGTCAGCACGACTCGCCGCGGCGAACTTGACTGCCTGAGCCGACATGCAGCGGGTCGAAAGTGCGGGATCGAAATTGGGACTTTTATGGGAGTTTCCGCCGCGCACATAGCCGCCGCGCTAACGCCAGAAGGGAAGTTATATTGCGTGGATCCGTATGTCCATGGGGATGCGCTGCTCGCCGTGTGCCGACGCCATCTCCAACGAGTGGGCGTTTGGTCCAAGATAGTGATGTTGCGCCAGACCAGCCAGGACGCAACGGCGATATTACCGGCCACGGCTGATTTCATGTTCGTGGATGGCGATCACTCTTGGGAAGCAATTGCACTGGATTGGGAAATTGTCCGACGTTGCCTATCACCTGGCGCGACCGTCTGTTTTCACGACACCAGCCCACCGCCGGAGACTCCCTCCGAGCGCTGTGGGTCGGTTCGCTTCTTCGAAGAAGTTATTCTAGCGGACCATGAGTTCGAGCGCGTGGAAACGTTTGCCACTCTCAACGTCGTACGCCGCTGCATTGCTACCTGACGGGATGAGAATTCTTCGGATAGCCAATGTACCCGACAATCGAAGCGGTGGCATGTCGCGGACGATGCATGCCACCGCTGACGAGTTGCGCCGGATGGGACACGAGGTGGACCAAATCTTCAGCGCTGCGTTTCATTCTTTTGGTCCGAAGCAAATTCATCGCTATAGCGATTCCTTGGAGGCAGCAAGACTGATTCGCGAGAGGCTCGCGAGTGGTTACCGATATGATCTTGTCGAACTTCACGAGCCTCTGTCATTAGTGTATGCCAGGTGGCGTAGGCGCGATGCCGCGCTCCCTCCTGCTGTTGTGTTTTCCTACGGACTCGAAGAGCGAGGGTGGCGGGCCATGCTTGAGTACTGTCGAAGCAAACGCGTTCGCTTGCCACTCAAAAGCAAGCTCACGTCGTGGCTACTGGCACAGCAGGCGGCGGCAGGGGTGAGGAGAGTAGATCATGTGATTTGTTCAAACGTTACCGATCTGCAATATCTGGCACACGCTGGCGTTTCACAGGAACGATTAACAGAGCATCATAGCGGTGTGGAGATGGAATTTCTCGCCGCTGAGGCTTCGAACGGGCCACGCAACCTAGATTTAGACCGGGTGCTATTCATGGGCAATTGGATTGAGCGGAAAGGCGTCCTTGATCTGGTACCGGCGTTTGTCGAACTAAGCCACCACGAGGCGCGAGTTACGCTAACCCTGGCGGGTGTGAGCGTGGAACCGGATGTCGTGCTAGCTGCATTTCCCGCCGCTCTTCATGCGCGCGTGCGCGTGATTCGTCGTGTCGAGGGTAATGAGGCACTCATCCACTTGTATCGTGAGCATGCGATCTTTGTCCTTCCCTCTTATTTCGAGGGACAACCATTATCCCTGATTGAGGCGGCTGCTTGCAGACTCGCACCTGTGGTCACCGACATTGGAGGTAACCGAGATTTTGTGACAAACGAGGTTCACGGCCTTCTGATTCCAGTAGGAAATCCAAAGCTTCTTACCACCGCCCTGCTCCGATTGCTTCGGGATCCGGTCCTTGCTCAACGTTTGCGCACGAATGCACGCCAGCGGGCAGCGACTCATACCTGGTTGAGCACCTCTCGGCGGCTTGCGGACGCGTACACCAAGGTCGTGGCGCGGAACTCTCGAACTACGCCGAGATGCTGAACTTCTCCGGTCTATCCCGCGACGGTATTGTCGGGCGTATTGCGCGGCTGCCGCTTGCGCTCATTCCTCGGGCCGCTGTTGTGCGTATTATCCAGGGGCCCATCAAAGGTTCACGTTGGGTGGTGGGTGCAGGAACTCATGGGTGTTGGCTCGGCAGCTATGAATTGTCCAAACAGCACCGTTTTACCGCCGAGTTGAGACCCGGATGGGTAATTTACGATGTCGGCGCCAATGTCGGCTTCTACTCCCTGCTCGCCGCCCGCTGTGTGGGGCCCTCAGGGCGCGTCTTTGCCTTTGAACCGGTTCCAGAAAATCTTGCTTACCTTCGCCGCCATGTCGCGCTGAACGCACTTGCACAAGTGACCGTCTATCCCATTGCAGTTTCCGACACCTGTGCGCATTTGCGCTTTACCCGCGGAGCAAATCGTTCCACTGGTCATTTGGACAACAGTGGCGACTTGGAAGTGAAGACTGTGACATTGGATAATTTCGTTTTTGGACAAGGAAACCCGCCCCCACAGATCATGAAGGTTGACGTGGAGGGTGCGGAGATTCGCGTGCTATGCGGAGCGCAACGCATTCTGGAGATTCACCGGCCACTGCTTTTCCTCGCCACGCACGGAGCGGTGCTGCACCAGAAATGTTGCGCATGGCTAAGGTCCGCCGGCTATCGGTTGGAGGGTGTCTCCGGTGAAGCGATGGAAGACACAGATGAGTTGGTGTGCTTGCCTCTTAGGCGCTGATGTTCCGAGTCGCTTACATCGTCACACACCCAATCCAGTATCAGGCACCATTGCTGAGGCGGCTAGCGGCTCGTAGTGATATCGATCTGCGAGTGTTCTTTCTGAGCGATTTCTCGCTTCATTCGCATTACGAGGCTGCTTTTAACCAGATCTTTCAATGGGACGTGCCGCTAACAGAAGGATACCAGTTCGAAGTACTTCCCCGCTGGCTCATCGGCGCCTCGACGCCTCTGCTTTCGCATTGGCCGGTAACCGGATTGAAGCGCAAGCTGCGCGAAGGTCGGTTCGATGCTATTTGGGTTCACGGGTGGGGGCACTTCGGGCTCAAGCAGGCCATCGACGCGGCGCACGCCGTCGGGATACCGGTGCTGTTGCGCGGGGAAAGCACGCCCGACAATTCGATCCTGCGTAGTTGGAGACGCAGGGTGCGTGACGCACTCTGCCATCGGCTGTTTGCTCGGTGCGCTGGCTTCCTCTGCATCGGTTCGCTGAATCGACAATTCTACAAAAGCTTTGGCGTCACGGATGAACGGCTATTCATGACACCTTATGCGGTGGACAACGATTGGTTCCAAGCGCGTTGTGCGGAGGCAGCACCGCGTCGCGAAAACTTCCGATTTGAACTTGGTCTCACGCGTAGGCAGCCGATACTCTTGTTCGCTGCGAAGTTTACCGCGGTCAAAGCACCTGCCGATTTGATTGCGGCATATGTCCAGGCATTCCCTGGCAAGGGTAGTACGCGACCATATTTACTTTTTGCGGGGGATGGACCGCTTCGCTCGCAATTGCAAGCGCAAGCCGGAGCACGCGTTGGAACTGACATACATTTCCTCGGTTTTCGCAATCAGAGCGAACTTCCGGCGCTTTACGATCTCTGTGACGTATTCGTACTGCCATCGCACTTCGAGCCGTGGGGGCTTGTCGTCAATGAGGCGATGAACGCGGGTCGCCCCGTCATTGTGTCAGATCGGGTCGGTGCGGCACCCGACTTGGTAGAGCCAGGTGCGAATGGTTGGATTTTCCCTGCCGGAGATGTTTCCACGCTCGCGCATACTTTGCGTGAAGCGTGCGCAAGCGCGGAACGACGTGCCGCCATGGGCGCGCGAAGTCTCGCGCGAATCCGTGAATGGGATTTTGCGGCAGATGAGCGTGGTTTGCTGGCCGCATTGGAAGCCGTTGCGACCAAAAAATCCTTTTGCTCGCAACGACCCCATTCGCTGCCAACTGTTTCTTGTTCACGGTGATGAACAGAGGCGTAACTGTTGCCTACAGTGGAGTGCATCAGGCTTTCCAACTCGCGCTCGCAGCGCAGGAAGTTGGTGCGCTGGATGCATTTCTCTGCTCGATCTACGCAGCACCCGGCAAATGGGGCGGGCGATTGGCCCGTCTTCTCGGTGCACAGACACTAATCAATCGTCGCCTGGACGGTCTGGATGTCAAAAAGGTTCATGAATATCCGTGGCCACTAGTCGCGCATTATGTGCGAACGAGACTACAGCCCGTTAAAGCCAATGATTGGCTTACTGCCAATGACCGTTTCGACCGTTGGGCAGCCCGGCATCTCGAGCAATCATCGAGTCGCGTCTTCGTGGGCGTCGAAACATGCTGCGAGCACTCTTTGCAAACCGCTCGGCGGCGCGGAATCAAAACAGTACTCGACTGCCCCCAACTGCATCCGGCGTTTCTCAGTCCCCTATTGGCCGAGGCTGCAGATCGCGCTGGTCTTAGAACTCGCCCTTCGGTGGATGTGGCTGAAATGGCTGAGCGCAAGACAATAGAATATGCCATTGCCGACCGGCTGCTGCTGTATTCAGACGTGCATCGCCGCAGCTTTCGCGAAGCGGGCTTCGGAGAGGAGCGGTTATTCGATTGTCCGCTCTGGGTCGATCCTACCCTTTGGTATCCCACCCCAGATTCGAAACCGCAGGAGACCGGACCTTTGAAGGTGCTCTTCGTCGGCGGCATCAGCTTGCGAAAGGGTGTGCCATTTCTCCTCGATGCGGTGCTCAAGCTAGGTGCGCTGGTACAGCTCACCCTTGTGGGAGCGGTGCATCCCGAACTGCAAGTGTTATTGGCGCAACGAAGTCACGCGTTCGAGCAAGTACCGCCGCAACCGAAGAGGGCCCTGCGTGAGATCTATATCACGCATCACGTGTTGGTGCTGCCGTCGCTTGGAGATTCGTTCGGGTTCGTCGGCCTGGAAGCGATGGCTTGCGGGCTGCCCGTAATTGTAACGGAAAACTGCGGTGTGCCTGTGCCAGATGCGAGTTGGCGTGTCCCTGTAATGAACAGCGATGCCATTGCGGCCCGCCTGGAAGTGTACTCGAGGGATCGAGAGCGGCTTCGCACTGACTGTGCACGAGCAGTTGAGTTCGCTCGGCAGTTTAGCCCACAGCGATACCGCGAACAGATTGGGACAAAGTTAGCAAAATGGAGTGGTCAAGCAGCGAGGGCTTAAAAATTGACCGCGCCCGCAAAGTTGATCCGTAGGTGGGTGCCACGTTCGTTGCGGAACGCTCTTCGCGCGCCCGCAAAAACCATCGCGCGTGGCTCTGCAAAAATCCGCTACTGCTTGGGCGGCGTTGAGACGCTGGAAATACGGCCGGGCTGGCGCGTTCGTTGTCATCCTCTCAGCAGGCTATTGTTCGAGGTATTTGTTACCGACCCGGAGCAGAGGGCGGAACTGGATGATTTCGTCGCCAATTGCGAGCCCGGTATGAGATTGCTCGACGTTGGAGCGCACTGGGGATTTTTCTCACTCGCCGCATTGCATTTTGGCGGACCCAAGGCGCGTGCATTGGCGGTGGAAGCATCTCCGGATGCCGCAAAAATTCTTGCCATAAACTTGCGCATGAATGGTGTAACAGATCGCGTCGCGCTGGTCCAGGCAGCCGCTGGTTCCGGGGCGGGAACGTTACAGATGCTCACGACCGGGGCTGGCGGCGCCGACTACTTTGTCGTTCCATCGGAGGGACGCAGCGACACTATCACCGTTCCTCAGGTCGCACTCTCAGATCTTTGCGCTGAGCGACAGTTTTGGCCGACACATGTCAAGGTGGACGTCGAGGGCTTCGAAGAGGAGGTACTTTGCGGAGTAGACTCACTGGTTCAGAAAAGACGTCCGATAATTTTCCTGGAACTCCACGGCGATCTTATCCGTCGCCGGCACAAGGACCCCAGAGCGGTCCTGGAGCAACTTTCGGCGTGGCAATACCGTTGTTTCCAACGCGGAATGGAGATGACGGAAGCCAATCTGAACGCAATCGGTTTCAATGCGCGCATGGCTTGTCGCCCGTTGTGAAAGCGAAGGACTGATTGCATCCACATGCGGATTCTTCTTCACACCCGTTTTTATCCGAACGTCGGCGGCATTGAAACGGTAGCGTGGCTGCTCGCCCACGAATGGCATCGGGTAGGTGAGACGGTGACCGTTGTTTCCGATGTGGCTTGTGGGCCGGATCAACGGCACGAGTTTCCCTTCCCCGTATTCTACCAGCCCAATCCCGCACAATGGTTACGATTGATGCGCGCCGCCGATGTGTTCGTGCACATGAACGTGAGTCTCAAAGCTCTGTGGCCGCAATTCTTTACACGGCGTTGCCTTGTCGCCGTCCATCAGGGCTGCTACTTCGTTTCGCGCACTAAGCGACGGGATTGGAAAGAGAAACTAAAGCTTCGATGCGCTCGCAATGCCAAAGGTAACATCGCCGCCAGTGCCTACATCGCCCGGGAGATCGGCATTGCTTGCGATGTCGTACCCAATCCGTTTGACGATACGCTTTTTCGCAACGGAAATCCGAATACTCGTGAGCGCGAGTTGGCTTTCGTCGGCCGCCTCGTCTCAGATAAAGGTTGCGATTTACTGATTCAGGCGCTGGGCAAATCGCGCGATCATGGGCTGAAGCCGCAATTGACCGTTATCGGTGATGGTCCCGAGAAACCGGCATTGGAGCTACTCACTGCGTCGTTGCGGTTGCAGAAGCAGATCGTCTTTGTAGGCTCCAAAAGTCAGGCCGAGGTCGCGCGCATACTGCAGCAGCATGAGATACTGGTTGTGCCGTCACTTTGG
>Ga0187893_10011524_pt1 | contig 12816 bp, 11 predicted proteins | sample MA1701074metaG_FD_139574 | JGI IMG/M metagenome (GOLD analysis project Ga0187893, IMG submission 139574) | White microbial mat communities from a basaltic lava cave in the Kipuka Kanohina Cave System on the Island of Hawaii, USA - MA170107-4 metaG ...
GAGCATGAGAATCGGAACGTCGTTGCCCGCCTTACGTGCGCCCGAGGCCAGATCCAGGCCGCTGCCGTCGGGTAGCGTAAGATCCAAGATCACGGCGTCATACTTGTCCACGATCAAACTCTGGCGACCCGCGGCGACGGAAGATACGTGGGCGACGTCGCACCCGCTGGCGTCCAGTTTTTCCTTGACGACGCGCGCGACCCCGGCATCGTCCTCGATCAGCAGGACCCGCGGTCGATCGGTCATTGGCGGTGCTGCCGGCATGGTTATCACCCCCATGGGAAACGCTCTCCAAGAGCTCAAAGGGTTTCGATTTCCTTGCGCGGTGCGGCGATTCCCGATAGCCGCCACCCGGCGTATGGAACGGAAGCGGCGCCGCCGCCGCCCCCAACGTGGGGATGAAAAATCTGCGAACCCCCGAAAAGAACTTGCGGCCCCGCATCCCCCGTAGGACCGCAGCCGCCGTCCCCGGTCTCGGCTGCGGACCCCCTCCGTTGTCCGCTTTTATCTTGTAGTCGCTCACGGGCGATAAAGCGAGCGTGATAAGGCAATTCTTATTCTCATGCCGAATTCCGTGCCCACTTCCAAGCCAGGCGATCATTTCAGCGTCCCCATAATGGTTACACGGAAATAGGAATTCGCCGGTTGAATTCTTGCGCCCTAGTTGACGGCAATTTCTCGCATATTTGATACAAGGGTCGTCACGCATTCCCGATCGCTTGTTTTCGAAATAAACGCTTCATCCGTCGAATTCTTCTTTCACAAGGTGGCGTCCTCCGAAGAACCGGACCTAAGGTTCTTCCAAAGGCAAATAACTTGTTGCGGAACCCCATCAAGTTGTAACCGCCTGACGGCGACTCGCTTCTTCCCTGCGACGTCCCAGTTACACCTGCCGGCGTTCGACGGGGGATTCCGGTGAGCCGGTCCGCGTCACTTCGCAAGGACGCAGATGGATTGAACAAAAAATCGCCCTAGGTATCATCCCCACTCCGTCGGCCGGCGTCGGTTGTGCGGAAAGGAATTGGACGTTTCGCGTTCGAGGGAATTGAGAGAATGAAGTGCCAGCGAGTTAATCATCGGAGTCTTGACGGCCGTGCGGCGCCTTCGGGGCGCGTCCATTGTTCCGAGGCCCTTGCTCCGTCCCCGCGACCGCATTGGCTAGGAATGCGGCGGATTTCGATGGTCGCGCTCTTGTGGCTTTGCGGATGCCCGGGTAGCCCAACGGGTCCAGGCGACGGATCGATTGCCGGTCTAGCCGACCCCGGTCTTGCAAACGTTCGGACGAACAACACCGCGGCGAGAGAGGCAACCATTTCGGAGGACGGAGGCGAACTTTCGGTCACGGACGCCAAAGGGGTCGTCTACACACTGACCCTGCCCGAGTCCGTCCTGCTAGAAGAAACGGAAATCCGAATGTACCCCGTAACGGACGTTACAACTCTTCCCGACGGGGCACAGATCGCGGGCGGCGTGCATTTCGAACCGGACGGACTCGAACTTCAGCTGGCGGCGACATTGACTATGGAGTTTCCCGCGGACACTGACCTCCTTTCGCTCTACGCCGTCGGCTACGACGCCGACGGAGCCGCCCCGTCCCTGAATATTTCGAGACCAGATGGACAGACGCTAACGATGCAAATCCAACATTTCAGCGGCGGGCTTGCTGTAAGCGGACAAGAAGCGCTTGATTCCTTAGGAGTCGAGGCGAGCGGAACCGCCGCCGGATACATCGATCGAATCGCCCGGGCCAGCGTGGGGTTCGCGGGCGACGATCCCTCCTTGACGGCGGCCGTATTGCCGATTTATGTCGAGTGGTACGAGAACCACGTTCGACCGCTGGTGATCGCGGCATGCGATACGGCATTCTGCAGTGTGGGCCGGGAGGAATATGAAGCTTGGCGAAGCGTGGCGGCCATGACGGGGATTCTGCCGCAACTTCAACCACAGGTCGACGATTCCATACCAGTGGTCGCGGCATTCCTGAACCGGCGGTACGCGTTTTTCAATGAAGGCTGCATGAACGATCCGAACGGAAGTGTGAACTCTGACCGGGGTCCGGTTGCCTTCGCGGCGAGCGCCCTCGAGAGTGGCACGATTGCGCGGCAATGGGGCATTCCGCTCGAATCGAACAATCTGGACACTGAGTATTTGCTGGATAACCTCTGCGTAAGAGTCGTCTTGGATACGCTTCTTCCTTCAGGATTAAATGCCTCCGGTGATACGGGGACACTAACGGTCGGGGCGCATTTCACAATCGCCGGCGGAACGGCGCGGACCGGCATTCCAATCCGCATCCAATTTACTCGCGACGGTTCCGCCTTTGGCGAGCCCTCAGCCGGCCGGCAGGATTCCTCGGGTTTTTTCGAGTCGCAAATCACCTGGCCACAGGGCGTTGACCCGTTGACCATCGACGTGTACGCCCATCTCGATCAGAGCGGTTTTCGACGCATTGCCCGCTTCGACCGCGTGACGATCGGTTGCACGCCTCCCGAAGTTAACGCAATCACTCCATTGGATGGCGGGCGATTCCAAAGCGGCATATTCCGTGCAGACATCACGGGAACGCCGATTTCGTATGCATGGGACTTCGGAGGAGGAGCGACTCCGAACGTGAGCACGGAGAGCGACCCCTTTGTGAATTTCGGCGAAGTGGGAAACTTTACCGGTTCACTTACCCTGACCAGCGACTGTTCGGAAAGCACCGTTCACTATTTTGACTACGAAGTGATACCACTATCGCTGGATGCCTATGAATATGTTGGCACGATTACCGAGTTCTATCCAGCGGCCAACATCGATTGCCAGGGGCCGGCCCGGGCCAGCTTCGAATACGTCACCGTGTCAGGCTTCCCGGAGTTTCGAGTTCAGTATGAGTTTGACTGCCCGGGCAGGCCGAACCGGCCGGCGATTTTGTTTCCCTTCAACCAAGAGGACCGATCTGAGACTGAGTTTGTTACGCGGGACGGATTCGGTTCAGGTTTTTCCCTTGCCGACCACCTTTCGTTTTTCTGGGACAACGGAAGCGGAACCGCTTCGTTTGAGGGGGATGTTGTCGTACCCGATTAATCCACACACTTGGCCCGGGTTTGAGGGAAACGGCTCCAGCGAACCCGGGGCTTCCGGTATCAGGAAGAGAAACGCCGTCAAAAGAGAAGTGCATTGATTGGCTCCAAATAGATTTCGCCCCAATGAGCCGATAATGCTGGCGTGTTGTCGTTTCTGAACAACAAACGTATTTGCGTGACCGGCGGGGCGGGGTTCCTTGGCCGGGAGGTTTTCCGACTCCTGCGTGCCGCGCGCGCCGGGGCACCGTTTGTACCCCGCTCCCGCGAGTTCGACCTGACCACCGAGAACGGCGAGGCGCGGCTGTACTTCGAAGCCCGCTCCGACGTGGTGATTCACCTCGCCGCCGAGGTGGGGGGAATCGGGGCGAACGAGAGGCGACCCGGGCGTTTTTTTCACGCCAACCTAGCCATGGGCCTCCATTTGATCGAGGGTGCCCGCCGCTACGGGGTCGAGAAGTTTGTTCAAATCGGAACCGTCTGTTCGTATCCGAAACTGGGCGAAGTCCCGTTCCGCGAAGAGAGTTTGTGGTCGGGGTTTCCTGAAGAGACCAATGCGCCGTATGGCGTTGCCAAGCGGGCGCTGGCGGTCATGCTGGAGGCCTATCGCCGTGAATATGGGTTTCGCGGCATCTACCTTATTCCGGCCAACCTGTACGGACCCAACGACAACTTTGATTCCGACAGTTCGCACGTCATCGCGGCGCTCATTCGACGATTCACGGAGGCCGTCGATCGAGGCGACGACGTGGTGACCTGCTGGGGCACGGGCAAGGCCAGCCGCGAATTCCTTTACGTCGACGACGCGGCCGAGGCGATCGTGAAAGCGACGGGGGCCTACGACGAATCGGCGGCGCTGAACATCGGCACGGGGAGGGAGATCACCATCGCGGAGCTCGCCGGCAGGATCGCGCGATTGAGCGGATTCCATGGGAGGATTGAATGGGACCCGTCCCGTCCCGACGGTCAACCGCGCCGTTGCCTCGATTCCTCGCGAGCGCGGGACGCGCTGAACTGGACGCCCCGAGTCGACCTCGAACTCGGCCTGAAACGTACCATCGAATGGTGGCGAAACGTGAAACCCGCGCAGGAAGTCGCCGCAGCCCGATGTTAGTCTCTCCTATTCGGTTGTGAATATCCAGGAACCCCTCGTACCCCACACGTCCGTCAACCCGTCAGGCAGTCCCAATGCATCAATCGAAAACCTCCGCAAACGCGACAATTATCGACGTTTGGGGCGTTTCTGAACCGTTAGCGGCGGATTGTCGATTCCAAACTTGGCGTGGGATTCAACTTGCCGAATAGACGGCCCGGTCGTAGAATTTTTTGCGGCGTACTGGTTGACGATGGGAAGGTCCTTGCGCCGAGCGTGAGGGTTGGACCATGACACATCGAACGGAAAAATCGAAATTGAATCGACGATGGTTTTTCGCGTCGTGCGCGGGGGTGCTTTGCGCCGTCTGGGCGGTGGACCGGGTCGCTCAGCGTGCGGATGCAGAGCCGTCGACGGGGGGCGTAAAGGGGGCGATCCTTCCGCTGCAGGGCGAGATCACCGACGTGACGGTGGAAAGTCTGCGCCGGCGCATCGACGAAGCCCAGAAGTCGGGGGCGACGGTCATTGTTCTGGACATGGATACGCCGGGCGGACTGGTGACGAGTTCGATTGCCATCGCGGACCTGTTGCGAAATCTTTCAGGCATTAAGACGGTTGCTTGGATTCACAATGAGGCCCTGTCGGGCGGTTCGTTGATCGCCGTGGCCTGCGACGAGATCGTGATGTCGCGTTCGTCGCGAATAGGGGATTCGCAGGTCATCATGGGGGGCCCTTCGGGTCCGATGGCGATACCGCAGGAATTGGTCCCCAAGGCCACCTCGCCCGTGCTGCACGATTTTCTCACTTCGGCGCGGCGTAACGGCTACGACGAAAAGCTGTCCGAGGCGTTTGTTTTCCCAGAGCGTGAAATCTGGTGGCTGGAAAACGTCAAGACCGGCAGGCGGGAATTCGTCTTCGCCGACGAAAAGGCCGAGCGCCTGAGCGAAGAGCCGAAGGATGCCGGGGATTCGAAAAAGGATGCCGCCGCCGCACCGACGAGCGGGTCGGAATGGAAACTGGTGGAAAGCTATTTCGACCCCGTGCAAAAAACCGAGGTCAAGGTCCGTCAGCCGATTGAGCGGGCGGATCAGCTATTGATGATGTCGCCCAGTGAAGCGATGGTGTACGGATTCAGCAAGGGTGTGGTGACCGGCGAAGAGGATCTTCAGAACCGGTACGGACTTTCCGGGATTTTGCGGATCGAGCCGCTGTGGTCAGAAGCGTTGGCGCATTGGTTGACGTCGGTGTATGTCCGCGGGTTTCTGCTGGTGGTGATTTTCCTCGCCGCCTATGTCGAGTTCCACACGCCGGGCGTGGGTTTGCCGGGTTTGGTGGCGCTCATTGGACTGGCTGTTTTCGTCGGCGCGCCATATCTGACCGGGCTCGCCAACGTGTGGGAACTTGTCATCATCCTCGCGGGCGTCGCCTTGATCGCCCTGGAACTTTTCGTGATCCCCGGGTTCGGCGTGGCGGGCATCGGCGGAATCCTGATGATTCTGACAGGTTTGGCTGCAACGTTTGTGCCCGATGAACCGGGGCGAAGTTTCCCCCTGTTCTTTCCCACCATGCCGGCGACAGTCGAAGGGTTGAAGAAAGCGGTGATTACGTTGCTATCGGCCATGACCGTGTCATTGGTGGGAATGGTGATGTTAAGCCGATACCTGCCCCACGTTCCGGTTTTTCGCCGATTGGTGCCGGCCAATCCGACGCCTTCGCAGGTGGCGGTGGACGATCCCTACGGCGGACTGGCCCGCGTGGGCGACATCGGCACCGCCCAGGGCCAGCTTCATCCGGCGGGCAAGGCGCGGTTCGGCGCGGTGCTGGTGGACGTGGTGACGCAGGGCGAAATGCTCGAATCCGGTCAGGCGCTGGAAGTGATCGAACGCCGCGGAAACCGCGTCGTGGTTCGGGCGATGAGAGGTTGATATGTCGGGCGTGCTGGTGATTTCGCTGTTGTTCGCGGCGGGCTTTCTGGTGTTGATCGCGGAACTGTTCGTTCCCTCGCACGGGATTCTCACTGTGGTGGCAATCGGATTGTTGATCGCGGGGATCGTGGAGACGTTTCGCTACGGAGGCCAGCGGGCCGGGGCGATTTCCGTGGTCGCGTGCCTGATCGCCCTCCCGTCGTTTGCCGCGGCCGCCATCAAGATTTGGCCCAAGACGTGGATCGGAAGAAAGATTGCCCCGGCCAACCCGGTGGTGACGGCTCGTGACACCACGGTGCCGGTGGAGGAATTGAGTCGATACATAGGGGCGACGGGCAAGGCCCTTTCCACACTTCGTCCGGTGGGCATTTGCGAATTCAATGGCCGGCGGATCTCCTGCGTGGCCGAATTCGGCATGGTGGAAACTGGGGCGGAGGTGGAGGGATTGCGAATTTCAGGGGCGAACCTGGCGGTTCAAACGAAGAAGGCCTAGGGATGGATCCTCTCTGTATGGAAAGGTAACGGGACATGGACGCAAACACGGTTCAAGTATTGGGCGCGTCGGACACGAGCAATCTCTGGATGATCGGGCTGGTCATTCTGGGCGTGATTCTGCTGACGGCGTTCTTTTTGATCGCCCAGTTTTTTCGGCTTTGGCTTCAGGCGTTCATGAGCAACGCCGACGTGGGGCTCACGGACCTGATCGGCATGCGCCTTCGGAAGGTGGACGCGACAACGATCGTGCTTTGCAAGATTCAGTTGGGGAAGGCCGGGCTCCAGGACATCGTGGTCAACGACCTCGAGAGTCATTACCTGGCCGGAGGTCGCGTTCCCAACGTCTCCCGCGCCATGATCGCCGCGCATCGCGCCCTTATTGAATTGGACTGGAAGAAAGCCTGCGCGATCGATCTCGCCGGGCGCGACATCATCGACGCGGTGAAAACCAGCGTGGACCCCAAGGTCATTGACGTGCCCAGCGCCCGGTCGGACGCGGGAAAAATGACCATCGACGCCGTGGCCAAGGACGGGATCCAACTCAAGGCAAAGGCGCGGGTCACCGTCCGCACGAACATCCGGCAGTTGATCGGCGGTGCCACCGAGGAAACCATCGTCGCCCGCGTCGGCGAGGGTATCGTCAGCGCCATCGGTTCGGCCGAAACGCACAAGCAGGTATTGGAAAACCCGGACCGGATCAGCAAGGCCGTTCTCGCCAAAGGGTTGGATTCCGGAACGGCGTTTGAAATCTTGTCGATTGATATCGCCGACGTGGACGTAGGCGAAAACATCGGGGCGAAGCTCCAGGCCGACCAGGCCGAGGCGGACAAGCGCCGCTTCCAGGCCGAAGCGGAAAAACGCCGGGCGATGGCCATCGCCCTCGCCGCGGAAAACAAGGCCAAGATCGAGGAGAACCGGGCGCTGGTCACTCTCGCCGAGGCGGAAGTCCCCAAGGCCATGGCCGAGGCCTTCCGAAAGGGAAATCTGGGCATCATGGATTATTATCGCATGAGAAACGTACAGGCCGACACCGGCATGCGCGAGTCCATCGGACGCGGCGACGGTCAATCTGAATCGAAGGGATAGACGCCAGACGATCGATCGGATGGAGTTGCATCCCACGGGGCGCTGCGATTCGGTCAAGGCGAGGCGAGGTTATTGGCTCAGGGCGCGGGAAACCGTGGCGACTCTCGCGCAAATCTAGATAACGGAAACGCAGGGATGCTAGGTCAATCTCGAAACCCGTTTTTGAATAACCTCGACGATTGGATCGAGATCCTCATCGTCGCCGTGATCATTGGCGGTTCGGCCCTCAGCGCCGTGGCGAAATGGCTCATCGGGTACTTCTCGCCGAAACCCGATCCGATGATGGATTCACGGAGGGCGGGAGGCGGGACGCCGCGCAGCTCGATGCGCCCCGCCGCGCCTCCGGTGGCGTCGCCATTTCCGTTGTCGGAAATGTTTGGTGAAAACGAGGAAGTGGACCGTCCTGTCGCCAAACCGCTGGGGGAGGTGCGCCGGTCCGTGGTCATCTCCTTAGAAGAATCGACCCCGACCGCCGCCTCACCTCCGCCTCCGCCACGGATTCGAAAGGTTGCGGTTCAGCCCTCTTCCCGGTCGGCCCAGGCGCCTCGTCCCGGGACGGGCGATTCCGCTCGGCTCCGCCAGGACGCGCGAAGACCCGCCCCGGCGGAACCGCGCCGAGCTGCGGAAAGCGTGGCCCAGCACAACAAACGCCGTGAACAGGAGCAGCAACGACGCGAACAATCGCAGGAAAAGCGCTTCGCTGAATTTGGCCTGAGGGAAGACAGGCAATCCCAACAAGTCGAACGGCGAATCGGGCACGTTGAGGCTCACATCTCGTCCGAGGAGCTCGCGCTACCTGAAACGCGCTCCGGATCAAGTCCCCGTGTTTCCACGCGATTCGATTCGTCCGAGGGTCCGGATTGGCGTCGCGCCGTGGTGCTCAGCGAAATCCTTGCCCCCCCGGTCTCGCTGCGGGATGCCGTAAGCGATCAGTTCTGAACGCCTCGCATCGGGGCAATGTTGCCTTTGCCTTGATTGCATCGGGTGAGGAATGCGCTGCTCAAACGGCGGCAAGGGCGCTAAAGGAAACGGCCGTGCCGATGACGATCAAACTGACCACGCACCCCAGGATGACCAAGGCTGCGGCGGCCAGCGATCGGCGGACCGCCCCGCGAAGACCGAGGATGCCGCAAACCAGCGCCGTCAATCCGCAGGCGAGCGCCGCGAGCTCCAGGAATCCCAGGATGATCAGGCGGCTGGGGAGCTTTCCCCCGTGTGATTCAACATATTCCATCAAGACCTGCCATTGCGGCGTGTTGTCGGTCACGGGCCTGCCGCGCTCCTCTTGAAAGCGGGCGAGGTCGCGCGAAAGTGGGGCGACGGCGACGGCCGAAGCGAATAGGAGTGCCACGGTCAGGCACGCACACAGAAACGAGACGACGGCGGCGGAGTTGGAGGACGGCGCGGCGGCCCCGTACGAAATCGCAGCCTCGCCGACGTGCCCGCCGCCCAACGAAAGCGGAGTCGCCGTGGGGATCGGCGCCGCGTCGTACAATGTGGATGCTGCAGGCGCGGTAATCGTCTTTCGGCAGTAGGGGCACCCCACAAGTTTGCTCGCCCATTCGTCATCCACCTCGATGGGTTGCGAGCAGGCCGCGCAATGAAATCGGATCGCCATGGGCCCCATAGTATCCCGCCGCCTGAGGGTTCGGCAAGTGAAGCTCTCCCCGAGCGAAACCCATTCGACCCGCGCCAGCGCTGAAAAACGGGTTCTGATTCTCCTCCGCGCGGACCGACAAGAAAGCGAATGGACCGCCGGCGATCCACGCGCCGATACAATCCGGCGAACCCAACGGGGGAGTCGCCGCGGTGTTAGGCAGTGTGAACAATAGACCGGGAGAATTCGACCATGACGCAGACCGATCTGATTGATGAAATACTTCGCCGCAACCCCAGCGCGAAAACGCAGTTCCTTTCCCGATTTCCGGCCAATGAGCTGGAGAGGTATCTTCATCGCCTTCGCGCGGTGAATTCCGCCGGCGTTGCCGCATCCTCGCTTTCCTTCGCCCAACGCGCGAATTCAAGCGCTGCCGCCGCCGCCGGGAACATGAATTGAGCAACAGCGGCATGTATATCATGTCCGTCCCGTAATAACCGGGTCGAACCCGCCGGGCACGTCGTCCAACCCGCAGGGCCCGCTGAAACCCTGCTTTTCGGAACGCAAATCCAATCATGGTCGGCTTCCATAGCCAGCCGAACGCCTCCTCAGTTCGTCTGCAATTGACACCACCCCCGCCCGCGAGTACCCTTACAAGGCGGGGGATTTTCACACCGCTGCCCTGTGTTGCCGTCGAATCGGAGGGAGCATACCGGCGATATGGAACTGCCAAGCCGCCCCAAGGGCGACATCTATGCCAGACCCGGCGAGTACGCCGCGCTTCGGGCCCGCCTGCGGTCAATCTACGCAGGCGATCCAATTCCCAGCGTTGTGGTCAGTGCGTTCGACGAACGCACGCGCCTGATGCCCTATTACTTCACCAGCCACATCATGGCCCCCGCGGGCGCTCGGGCCATCGCGACCGCCCTCGTGGATTGCGGCCTCGCCCCCACGCGTGTCGTGTTCCAGCAATGGACGCCGCGATTTCGCCCCAGCGAGGCGAGACTCGACGGCCGGCCGATCCAGATGCTCCTGGTTTCGAGCATGAAGATCCACGCCGCTCGGGCCTATGCGCTGGTCGCCGACGCCCTTCGAATGGGTCCCGATCGACCCTTGGTCATTACCGGCGGACCCAAGGCCATCTATGAACCCGAGGATTTTTTCGGCATTGGCGGCGAACCGGCCGTCAGCGCGGACCTCGTGGTCACCGGCGAGGATTTCGTGCTTGTGCAGCTGCTCGACGTGCTTTCTACGTATCGAAACGGATCAACCTCCATGCTCGACGCCTTCCGCCTCGCCCGACGCGACGCGGCCCTCGATGGGGTGCCGGGGCTGGTGTATCGCGCGGGGGAAGATGAGGACGCGCCGTTGGTGAGCTCGGGCATTCAAAAACTCGTCCAGGACTTGGATGAGTTTCCGCATCCCGTCGCCGGATACTCGCTTCTCGAACCGCCGCATCGTCGCACCACGCTTTCTGCGGCGCCGTTGCCGGTTTCCGCGATTCGGCGAAAGAGCCGCATCGCCTCGCTCACGCTTTCCCACGGCTGCAAGTTCAACTGCGATTATTGCCCGATCCCGGCCTACAACCAGCGAACTTATCGCCACAAAAGCGGTGAGCGCATCGCCGACGAAATGCGCCGCATCCGCGAGGAACTGGGCATCCGCATGTTCTTCGGAACCGATGACAATTTCTTTAACAACCGCCCGGCTGTCGAGGAAATGTTCTCGGTCCTGAGCCGCACGAAAGTGAACGGCCGCGCGTTTCATCGAGAGGTTTTCTGGGGCACCGAAGCCACCGAATTTGACACCTGGAAGAATCGGGACCTGCTCCCCGCGGCGAGGCTGTCCGGGCTTCGGGCGATCTGGTTCGGCATCGAGGACATGACCGCGACGCTCATCCGAAAGGGGCAGTCGGTGAGCAAGACCGGCGAGCTCTTCAGTCTCCTGCTGGATACCGGCATCAGCCCCCGTCCCATGCTGATGCACCACGACGGTCAGCCGCTTTATTCGCGAAAGGGTCTGTACGGTCTGTTGAACCAGGCGATGCGCCTGCGAAAACTTGGCGCCAACAGCTTTCAAGCGACCGTGCTCACCCCCGCCGTCGGAACGCGGGCCTTCGAGCCCACCCTCGACAAGGGCGTGGTGTTTCGATCTGTCGGTGGGCGCCCGGTCGATGAATGGGAATACGACGGAAACCACGTCGTCGCCTCGGCGGTTTCGAGACCCTGGCGATTGCAGTTCAACGTGCTGATGGCCTACCTGGCCTTCTACAATCCCTGGAATCTCACCCGGGCGTTTTTCCGCCCGAAACGGCACGGGCGGATCAGCGCCGTATTCTGCCAGGCGGCGGGAATGTACGGGCTGGCGCGATCCGCGCTTCACTTCCTCGGAACCACCTACCGACTGTGGCGCGGACCCATCGAACGGGTCGCGAGCGCACCGGCGAAACCGGCGGCGATGAGCCTGCCCGTCCTGGAATCCGTCCCCGCCTGACTTGGGGGCACATCCCCCACCCTCTTCCGAGAAGGCATTTAGCGTTCTGGGTAGGGGTCAGGGAGGAGGTTGGGGCGGAGAAGTTCGACGAGGTCTTGGCCGCGTCGAGTGCAGGTGGCGGCGAGGCTGACAAGGACTTCCCAAGTACGCTTGCCGCGCTGGGTTATGTTGCCACAGGAGAGTTTTCGGGCGATGACCGCGGGGCGCCGGGCGCGTTCGGCGTGGTTGTTGGTGGCCTCGACGCCGGGATGATCGAGGAAGGTGAAGAGCCAACGTCGGCGTTTGCTCAGACGGTTGACGACCCGCTCTTCGTCGGGATCGATTCGCATGGGAAGGATCAATGTATCAGCCCGCCGATCGAATTGTTGGCGGATGCGGAGGAACTCCGGGGGCGGCAGATCGCCCCGCATTCAATCGAGGGTCATGGCGGCGTGGAGCAACTCGTGCAGTTCGAAGAAGTAGGCTCGTTGATCTTCGGGCTTTCGATCCCGCGCCAGGTGCTTACAGAGCAAAGTGCCCCAAGCCAACGCCCGCGCGCCCTAGTGGACTTTGGCGGCGCTGACGGCCGTCGCTGACCTGCCGCGGATGCGCTCTGCGAACCTCCCCGCAGCGGCGGGCAGTGTCCGGTGTGAGTGACCCGACGGGTCTCACGTGGGACCGCACCGGCGGGAGGTCCTCGAGGATCTGCTCACAGGGTTCGACCGAATCGACGGGCCCTCCGCAGTGGGGACACTCGGTCAATCGAGCCTCGACGGGATCGTCGATGTGCGGCGGTTCTTCGCGCCGCGCGGCGCGGCGGGATGACCCGGTTTGCGTCCCAGGGTTGCGTATGGCTCCTGCGGCTTGCGATCCTTTTCCTTGCGACGAAACGGCGCCGCTTGGCGGGCCGCGGCGCTTTCCAGTTCTTCGACTCGATCCTGCAAGGCTTGAATCAGTTGGCGCCGTCGCGCGTTTTCGGTCTTAAGCTCTTGGATGCGTTGATCACACGGATCGATTCCCATGCCGCAACTCCGGGCAAACGTGTCACCCGAAGTATGCGCCACAAAGCCCAAGGGCGCAAGTGCA
>Ga0187893_10011525_pt1 | contig 12814 bp, 10 predicted proteins | sample MA1701074metaG_FD_139574 | JGI IMG/M metagenome (GOLD analysis project Ga0187893, IMG submission 139574) | White microbial mat communities from a basaltic lava cave in the Kipuka Kanohina Cave System on the Island of Hawaii, USA - MA170107-4 metaG ...
GCTCCGTCGTGACCGTCCCGCGAAGCGGGAGACGCGACAGAGCGCGTCCCTCCAATTTGGGGAAGTTCTGGCACCCCAAGCCCACCCTTGACAAGACATCTCCAAATGATGGATTTAGAGCCTATCCTAAAACCCAATCCTAACAATCGGTGGCACGGGCGTCCCTGCCCGTGTCAGCCACAGGCACGGAGGCCTGTGCCACCAGGTTTTAGGAGAGGTTCTTAAGTCAGGACGCCTCGCGGCGTGAGGAACTCAGCGATGGACATCTATTTCATGTGTCCCAAGTGCGAGCAGCGGCTCGTCGTGGACGCCGTGGGCGCGGGGTTGCACATCAATTGCCCCAATTGCACGCAGCGTCTCATCGTGCCCGATCCTCCCGTGATGCGATCAGTGGACGTGGAATTTCTGCCGCCCGAGGAAGCCGACGACGTGGTGATAGGCGAAACCCTGCCGCCAACCCCGCCTCCGCCCCCCGCCCCGCCGCAACGCGAGCGGCTCGACAAGACCGTTTTCATCCCGCAGCCTGGCGCGGCTGAATCGCCTCTACCCAGCGCCCCGCCTGTCAACCGCCCCAACGTCCCGCCCAACCCCGTCGAGATCACACTCACGCGCGCGCCTAAAATCACGCTGCCGCCGCAACCCTTGCCCGCCGACGAACCGATTGCCGCTAAAGTCACGCCCGCCGACGTGCGCCCCGACCAGACGGTGAAAATTTCCTTCGAGCCGCCGCCGTTCGAGCCGCCGCGATTGCGTCCCGATGTCACGCCGCCGCCGAGCGGTCCGCAAATCAAGTTCCGCAAGAACGACGCGCCCGCGCCGTCACGCAACGGGTTCTGGGGGCGGCTGGCGCGGCTGTTTCGATTCTCGCGCTGAGACGCGACCTTGACCAACCGCGCTGATAATGTTTGATTAACTGGCTGCCTTCGCTGGCGCAGGAATTTTATGGACATCTATTTCCTATGCCCGAAATGCGACACCAAATTCGCCATTGACGAATCTGGCGCGGGGATGATTTTCCGCTGCACAAACTGCAACACGAAAATCATCGTCCCTGAGCCGACGAAACCCGCGCCCACCGTCCCCAAAGTCGTCCCGCCCCCCGCCCCCTCTCCCATCGCGCCGCCTCCGCTTGTCGCGCTTTCTCCCGCAGTGACGCCCGTCAGTCCGCCTCCACCCACGTCGCCGCCTCCGCCGAAGAGCAAGACGGAGAAAATCCCAGAGTCTCAGTTGCCGCAACAGGCTGCGCCGCCGCCCCCCAAACCGCCCGCGCCCTCCCCCGCAACGCAAAAAGTCGTCATCCCGAAAATCTCCGTCGAAACTCCCCCGCCCGCCGTTGCACCGCCGCCGTCTGCACCCGCGAAGCCTGAGCAGCAACTTTCCGAACGTTCCGCCGCCCTTGATTCCGCCAACGCACGGATTGCCGCGCTGCAACGCGACCTCGACACGCGCAGCAATGAATTGCAGGAAACCGAGTCCACCGCCCGCGCCGCGCGCGAGGAAGCGGCAAAGGTGTTCGAGTCGCTGAACAAACAACTCGCCGAGGCGCGCAGCAAATCCGCAGAGACCCAGGCGCAAGTCGCGCAGTTGCAGGCGGCGGTTCAGTCCGCGCCGAACTCCGACGCGTTGCAGTCGCTGCGCCAGCAGCTTGCCGCGCAGCAACAGCGCGTGTCTGAGTTGGAGCGCTATGAGCAGCTCAGCGTCGAGCTTCAGGCGCACATGCGCGACCTCAAGACCGACCTTGCGGAGCGTGAGAAGCAGTTCACCGAGCAGCAACAGGCGTTCTCCAATCTCCAATCTCAACTCGCGCAGACACGCCAAGCGCACCAGAAGAAACAGTCAGAGACGGAATCGCGCGTGGTCGCGCTCGCCACGGAAAAGGCGGAGTTGGAGCGCCGCCTCGAATCGCACGAGTCACACATCCGCCAGCTTGAAACGCTCGCGGCGCAGGCGCCCGCCGTCAGCGAGATGATGCGGTTGCAGGAGGAATTGCGCCAGCGCGCCGCCGAGATTGCGGATTTGCGCCACGCCAACGAGGACCTCGCTGCGTCCAGCCACGCGCAGTTGACGGAAACGCAGGAGCACCTCGCGGCGCTGCAACGCCAGCTTGAGCAATCGCAGTTCGCCTCCGCCGAACAACTTCAGCGCGCGCAGGCGGAGATTCAGTCGCTGCACTCCGACGCGCACCAGCAGCGCGCCAGTTTCGACGAGGAACGGGCGCGGCTCGCGCAGGAAATCGCCACATCGCTGAGCCGCGCGCAGCAGCTTGAGGCGCGGCTTTCCGACCGCGAGAAGATGCTCGCCGCCGCCGCGTTGACGGGCGACCAGCGGTTCAACCAGGCGCAGGACGATTTGCGCGCCGTGCGGGAGGAATCGCAACGGCAAGTCGCGGCGCTCCAACGCGAGTTGGACGCGCGCAATTCGCAGCTTCAAACGCTCCGCGCGCAACTCGCGGAGAAGGAACAGGCGTTGTCCGTCACGACCGACGACGCGCAACAGAAACTTCAGCAGCTCGAGTCCGCACTCGACGCGTTGCAACGCGAGACCGCGCACACGCTCGCGCAGGGTGCCGATGAAAAATCGCGCCTCGCCGCGCAGGGGCGGGAGGCGACCGAGGAACTCGCGTCGTTGCGCGAGCATCTCGCCACAGTGCCGACCACCGACGAGGTGAAGAAACTGCGCGCCAGCCTCGTATCGGCGCAGAAGGAAAAGTCCGCAGCCGAGGAGAAACTCGCCGCAGCCGAGGAGTCCGCGCGCACCGCGTCGTCGGATTTGTCGGCAAAACTCAAGCGCGCGCTCGACGACAAGTCGGACGTGCAGGCGCGGTTGCGCGCCACGGAGGCCGACCTCGCCATCGCGCGCGAGAAACTCCTGTTCTTCGAGCGGCATCCCGCGCCGCCAGCGGAGGAAGGCGCTCCTGAAATTTCGGAAACAGAAAAGCCCGCTGCGGATTCGTTCCCGCCGCCCGCGCCGATTTTCTCGTTCAGCGGCGCAACCGAGGCGCCTTCAGTTTCCCCAGAGGATATCCCCGAGACGGATGACTTAAAATCCGACACGCCGCCGCCGTTGCGGTTCAAGACCGCGAGCGAACCGTCGGCGCATCCCGCGCTCCCCGAATCGCGCCACGCCCCGCGCGGCAACGGCGAGTCGTACGTCGCCGTCGCCGAAGCGCCGACCGCTTCGCAGCAGGCGCCCAAACTCGGCGAGATTCCATCTTACACGCCGCGTTCGCGTTCGCGCCCCAGTCGGTTGCTGGTGATGTTGTTCGTCGGGCTGGCGTTGGCGTTCGCAGGCATCGGGTTTCTCTTCTGGTATCAATATGCGGGGCACACCGCCCTGGTGGACGCGGCGAAGTTCCAGCCCGTGTTCGCCTCGGCGCAACAGATCGAGGACCACACGCGCACCGGTCCGCAGCCGCATCACTTCGCGGAACTCCTGGGGAAACTGGAGGCGGACGTGAACGCCACGACGGAAAAAGCCGACCGAGGAAACGAGCGGCGTCTGGCGGAACAGATGCGCGGCATCGTCAGCACTTACAAGGACAGCCAGACGCTTTGGGATTTGACCCGCCAGAACAACAACATCGCGCCCGTCACCGACGAGCGCATCCGCGCGCTTGCAGCGGCGTATAATCTCAGGCTGTTCCGCATCCCCAACCGCGACGAGGAATTTGTGGACGGGCGCGAAGGCGTGCCCATCATTTGGGCGCAGGCGCGGCAACAGGTCATCGAGGCGAAGGATTTCGTGCGCGCACATCAACCGCCGCAATAGGCTCAGCCGCGAACGCACAGCGCCATTCCTGGCGAGAGGAAAAACGGCGGCAGAGATGCGCACAGATTGGAGAATGGGAGGACTTCTGGCTTGAGGCGGATGCCGAGTTGGTCACGCATGAATTTTCTGCGCGCCTCGATGCGCGACCACGTTTCAGGATATTTCTGGGAAAATTCCGCGCGCAATTTTTCGTCGGCGAGCGCGATGCCGTCTTCGATGTTGGTCGTGAAATAATCTGTCCCCGTCGCGGGAATGATGTCGCATTGGAGCGCCATGCCTGACGCGAGTTTCAGCTTCGAGCCGCGCGAAATCGGCGAACTCACCCATTCGTCGAGATGAATGAGATGGCCTGGATTCAGCGTCACGCCAAAGAACGGGTCGCCGATGATGTTGTGCACCGCTTTGTAAGTCTCGCCGCCCGTCACGCCGATGCCGATGGTTTCATACCACGCGACCGCCGCGCGGAAATATGGCGCGACTAGTTTTTCAACGTAATCGCGAATCTTCGGCGGCAAATCCTTTTCGTCCCTCGCCAAAAATCCCGCGCGCGCTGTCAGTCCGCCCCACAACCCGACCGCCATCGTGATCGGGTCGCCGAGTTGCATCTTGCGCGTGGACGGACTTGCCAATCCGACCCGCGCGCGTTCGCCCGCCGTCAGCATCAGGTGACACGACATCGGCACGCCGCAATACCGCATGTTGCGCACCGCGTCCTGCTCGGTCATCCCGACGCGTAGATTGAAAAGCGCATCACGCACCATCTGCGAGGCGAGCGTGGCGCCGAACTCGAATTGCGCGAGTTGATGCACGCTGTTGGTCGCTCGCAAACCGTCCGTCGGGTGCATGAACAGCGCGGTGGCGTTCGTGTGCGTCCACACGGGCGCGGCGGCGATGATTTCTTTCAAGATGAACGCGGGCAGTTCGCTGGCGAGCTTGGGATTTTTCGTTTCCGTACGGTCAAAATATTTCCAGCCGACCACGCCAACGCGCGAGCTTCGTTTGACTCCCGCGCTACGCAGGATTTTCCGCAAGGGAACCAGTTTGTCGCGCGGCTGACTGAGCAGACTGAACGTCTGGAACAGTTCAATCCGCATTGTAGTCGCAGGCTTTACGCCTGCGTCCGCCGACGCACCCGTAAAGGGTGCGGCTACAAGACTCAATCCCGCGTAACCCGCGCCCTCGTTGCCGACGATCAACGTCAAGTTGCCGTCATCGCGCGTGAGCACAGCGACGGATTCCTCAAAACGCGGGTCGTATCCCGTCAGCCACGCGAGATTGGCGAAATGTTCGCGGTCGCCGTAAATCACGAGCGCGTCGAGATTCGCGCGTTTCATCGCCGCGCGAGTCGCGGCGTTGCGCGAGTCATATTCCTCTCTCGAAATCCGTGGCTCGACAGTTGGCAGTCCGAAATCAGGCAGCGCAACTTCAGAAAGTCGAATGGAAGAATTCATCGTGATTGTCTCACTTCTTCGCGGCAATCAGCGGCGCGAACTGCTGCGCGTCGGGGTCGTATGCAAAAAGCTCCGCCGTGGCGATTTTGAAGAACCACGCGTGAAGGCGCAGTTTTTCCTCGGCGACCTTTTGCGTCACACAGGGATACGCGCGCAAATTTTCCAGCGCGAACAGCACGTTCTCTTCAGCAGCCGCTGTGGCGCGGGCTTCGGCATCTGTGAGGTGATTGTAATTGCGCCCGATCACCTCGCGCACGGGCGCGGCGAGTTCGAGCCATTCCGCGAGGTGCGGCATTTTCTTCGCGTCGGGCGTTCCACCCAGTAACGCCTGCATCGCGCCGCATTGCGAATGACCGCATACGACGATGTCGCTGACGCCCAGCACTTCCACGGCGAACTCGATGGCGGCGGCGGTCGAGTTGGTGCTGCCGACGACGCGCGACGGCGGGACGATGTTGCCGACGTTTTTGACGACGAACAGGTCGCCAGGTTTGCTCTGCGTGATGAGTTCGGCGATGACGCGTGAGTCGGAGCACGTGATGAACAGCGTCTGCGGCGATTGCCCTTCGCGCGAGAGTTTCTCGAACAACTCACGGTAACGCCCGAACTCGCGGTTCTGGAATTTGTGGACTCCTTCGATGAGACGTTGCATACGGAAAAAACTTGGACGCCAACGCGCGCGCGCTACATCGCTGCTTTGAGCTTGGCGTGTTTGGCGCGCGATTCCTCGGCGAGGCGCTCCTTGAATTTCAGGTATTTCGACAGCATCACCTTGTCGCCCGCCGCGATGATTTGCACGGCGAGCAATCCCGCGTTCCGCCCCGCGCCGATGGCGACGGTCGCAACGGGCACGCCTGGCGGCATTTGCACCATCGAAAGCAGCGAATCAAGTCCGCCGAGCGATTTCGTTTCAATCGGCACGGCGACGACGGGCAACGGTGTGAATGCGGCGGCGACTCCCGCCAGATGCGCCGCGCCGCCCGCGCCCGCGATGATGACTTTGATGCCGCGCGTGTGCGCAGCGCGCGCGAAGTCCGCCACGTCGTCGGGCGTGCGGTGCGCCGACATCACGCGCACGTCGCACGCGATGCCAAATTCACCGCAAGCGTCGGCGGCAGCTTTCATCGTCGGCCAGTCGGAATCGCTGCCCATGATGATTCCGACGAGAGTCTGGTTTTCGGTGGTCATTGTTCCTTTCGTGGTTTTTGATTTTACTCTGCTGCGCAAAACTCCTGACGGAACGCTTACGCGTTCCGCTCCAAGGATGGAGCGGAATCGGTAACGATTCCGTCCGTTCGTTGAACGCGCATGCTGCACATAACAGCGCCTTACCCCGTGCTTTTCATCCCGAACGCGATGCCGTTGACGGTGAGCGCGAGGAGTCGGCGCAATTTTTCCACGCGGCGTGGTTGCGTGGCGGCGCGCCACTGCGGGAGGAATCGGATTTGGATGAAGTTGAGCGGGTCAACGTATGGGTTGCGCAATCGGATGGATTCGGCGAGCACGGGCTGGTTCGCCAGAAGCGCGCCGCGCTGGCTCACGCTCAACGCCAGTTTCACCGAACGCCGATGCTCCTCCTCAATCATCCCGAAAATCTTCCGCCGCACCGCCGCGTCGCGCACGAGAGTGGCATAGCGACCCGCGATATACAAATCCGTTTTCGCCAGCGACATCTCCGCGTTGTCCAGCACCGACGCGAAAAATGGCCAGTGCGAATACATTTCGCGCAAGTGTTGCAAGCCGTTCTCATTCGCCGCCGCGAATTTTTCCAATGCGTGCCCGACGCCATACCACGCGGAAATCATGTGCCGCGACTGCGTCCACGCAAACACCCACGGAATCGCGCGCAACTGCCGCAAATCCTCCGTCTGCCGCCGACGGCTCGGGCGCGACCCGATGCGCAGATGCTCAATCAAATCAATCGGCGTCGCCTGCCAGAAATAGTCCTGAAATTCTGGCGTGCGATAAATCAACTGCTGATAAAACTCGAACGAATCCCGCGCCAACTGGTCTATCCACCGCTCCCATTGCGGCAACTGCGCCTTGTCTGTCTGTGACGGCAGACAATTCACGGCGATGACCGCAGTGGTGAGTTGTTCCAGATTGCGTTGCGCGATGACGGGGTTGGTATATTTCAGCGAGATGACCTCGCCCTGTTCCGTGATACGGATGCGACCTCCACGCGCCGCGTCGGGTTGCGCGCGCAAACTGCGGTGACTCTGCCCGCCGCCGCGGTCAATGCTGCCTCCCTTGCCGTGGAACAGCCGCAACTTCACGCCATGCTCGCGCGCGCCCGCAGCTAATTCTTTTTGGGCGCGATACAAGAACCAATTCGCCGCGAGATAACCGCCGTCCTTGTTGGAATCGGAATATCCCAGCATCACCTCCTGCACGTTCCCGCGCGACTCGATGTAACGGCGATACTCGGCGTCCTTCCACGCCGAGCGCATCACTGCGCCGCAATGCTCAAGGTCTTCGATGGTCTCGAACAACGGCACGATGTCCACGTGCTCCAGCCGCGCTCGTTTCGTCAGCGCCAGCAACCCGTGCAAATCGTCAGCGCTGTGCGTCATGCTCAGGACGAAATGATTCGCCGCCGCCAGCCCGTGCTCGCGCTGGATGGCGCGCACCGTGCGCATTTCGTCGAGCAATTCGTCGGGCGCGTCCTTCAACTTTCCGCTGTGGTCACGAAAATCCAGTTCCGCGAGATGAAACCCGAACGTCTGCGCCTGCACGATGAGACGCGAGAGCCGACCGCGCGCTGCGCGGTGCGCGTTCTGTTTGAGCAACCCGACGCGAAGACTTTCGAGGTCGCGCACAAATTCCGCCGACGTGCGATAACCGCCGCGCAGTTTGCGCTGAACCTCGACAAGTTTGCGTCGAAAAACCTCGACAGGCTGGAACGGGTCAACTTCCTCCTGCACGCCTGTCGCCCGACGTTTTTTGCGAACGCTTGGCGCGGCATGCGATAATTCCGAGAGCAGTGTTTCGCATTCACGAGCATAAAACCGCATCACCTTCTCGCGGTGCATTTTTGCGGTGAGCAAACTCATTTCGGGCGTCATCAGCGGGTTACCGTCGCGGTCGCCGCCCACCCAACTGGCAAACGTGAGGAACTGCCGCTCGCACTTCACATCGGGATAATGCGCGCGTAATTCGCGCAGGAAAGTTTCGTGGAACTTGGCAACCGTCTCGAAGATGGCGCTGTCGAAAAAGTAGAGCAGGTTGTCGGCTTCATTGAGCGGACCGACACGACGCTCGCGGATTTCCTCGGTCTGCCAGAGCGTTTCGAGAATTTCGTCGGGCGCGTCGAAATCCTGAGACAAGCGAAGGAGATGATGCAAAATCGTGCGGCGTTTGGCTTCCGTAGGGTGCGCTGTGAGCACGGGCTGGATTTCCAGCGCGTCGAGGCACTGCTGAAGTTGTGCCGATGTCACTCCCGCCTGTTTCAAAGTGGGAAAAAGTTTCCGCAATGATTGCGACGGCGCGGGCGACGCTTTTAAATGACGGACGCGCGTTCGCTCCTCGCAAAGATTAACCAGATGAAAAAACAGACTGAACGCGTGCGCCACTTGATACGCTTCTTCGCCGCGCAACAAACCCACCGCGCGGCGCAGCGAACGCACCGTTGCCGCATCGTGCTTCAGCCGAATCGCCTTGGTCGTCTTGCGGATTTGCTCGACGCTTTGAAAGACGCCCTCCCCCGCCTGCTCGCGGATAATGTCCCCGAGCCGCGTCGTCAAAAAACGGACTTCCTGTTTTTGTTGCGCGTCCATCAGGTTTTCAGCGCGGCGCGAATCGCGACTTCTGCGCAACGCGCCAGTTGCGTGGCGGTCAGCCCGTGTTTCGCGGACTTTGATTTCACGGGCGGGACATGAATAAACCCGCACGGGATTATCAGGCGCTTGCGAGCCACAAAATTGAGCGTGCCGTAAAAGATGTGGTTGCAGATGTAAGCGCCCGCATGCGCGGAGAATTCCACTGGTAATTTAGCGCGGCGCAAGGCGCGCTCGATTTTCTCGACGGGAATCGTGGGGTAATAGCCGACAGGTCCATCGCGGCGCGCGCGATGCCAACGGACGATTTTCTTTTTCCCCTTCTTCGTTATTTCCTTGTTCAGATTCACTGCCGCGCGTTCGACGCCGATTTGCGGGCGGTCGCGCAAACCGAAGGAAATGACAATTTCGGGTTTCAGTTCGCGGATTGCCTTCTCCACCAGCCGCAGCGGTTTGCGAAATTCGACGGGAAGGAGCAGCGCCTTGACACGGCGTCCTCGAATGATTTCGCCGTCGAGCGACGACACAGCGACCCACGAGGAATTGACCTTGTGCTTGGCAAAGGGCTGGAAGCCAGTGAGGAGGATGATTTTTTCGGAAGATTTTTTAGCCACGGTGTAGCTGCGCTTCTGCGAAGCGCAGAAAAAACGGTTTAAGGAAATCTGCGCTTCGCAGAAGCGCAGCTACAACATTTTGTTCATGTTGCCGCGACGGTAGCCCTGCGGGTCAATCGTCACCTCGGCGTAGCCGATTTGCTTGAGTGCTGTGGTAACCGCTTTCTGCATTTTGTCATCGAGCAGCCGAGGCAATTCGTCCCCGCCGACCTCGATTCTTGCCAAATATCTCCCATTTCCCCATTCCCCCATTCCCTCATTCTTCTGCCTATGGTGACGGACGCGCACCTCGTAAAAATCTGCGTCACGCAAAATATTTTCTGCTGCTTCAATCATTCGCAGCGATTCCTCCGTCACTGGCTCGCCGTAGGGAATGCGACTGGAGAGACACGCGAGTTGCGGCTTGTCGGCGGTGGGCAGACCGAGCGCGGCGGAAAGTTCGCGGATTTCTTTTTTCGTCAGACCGACTTCTTTGAGCGGAGCGCGGATTTGAAATTCCTTCGCGGCTTGCGCGCCAGGACGGTAATCGCCAATGTCGCTGGCATTCTCGCCATAAACGATGACGGCGAAACCGCGCGATTTGGCGAGCGGAACAAGGTTTTCAAACAACTCTGTCTTGCAGAAATAGCAGCGGTTCGGCGGGTTCGACGTGTAATTCGCGTCGTTCATCTCGTCGGTGTGGATGACTTCGACGGGAAAACCGAATTGTTTTCCAAGCGCGATGGCTTCCTCCAACTCGCGCCTCGGCAAACTTGGCGAATCCGCAATCACAGCCAGCATTTTGTCGCCGAGCGCATTGTGCGCGACTTTTGCGAGAAACGCGGAATCCACGCCGCCCGAATACGCGACAACGACGGAACCGCACTCGCGCAGCACAGATTGAAGTTGTCGAAGTTTTTCATGCATCTGCAATTTACATACACGGACGCGGCGCAAATTGAAAACCCAAACAACGCAAAGCGCGAGCGAGACATTCCCGCTACCGAGGTTTTGGGATGACTTCTAGCAGGCTGGTCAAAAACTATTTTTTGATGGGGTGCGGAATTTCGTAAGCGATTCATTATCAACAACCGCGTTTTCGGCAAATTGCACAAAAACCGACTTTTTTAGCAGCCTGCTAGATTGCGTTCTTCAATGCCGCGCGCATCACGTCCACTGGCGCGTGCAAATTTTTCCCAGGAGTGTGCGCGTCGAGCCACAATTGCAGCGACTGGACTCCCTGATGCAACAGCATCGAAAGCCCGTTCGCTGTCTTCGCGCCCGAATCGCGCGCACACCGCAAAAATTTCGTCTCTGCAGGGCGGTAAATCATGTCATACGCGAACGGCACGCCATTGATCTGTCCGCATACAATCGGCTTCGGGTCGTGGGGATGCAGTCCCAACGAAGTCGCGTTGATGATCAAGTCCGCCTTCCAATTCGGCGGCAGGCTCACCTCCACCTGCGCGGCGGGAAAATGCGCGCGAATTTCTCCCGCCAGCGATTCCGCCTTTGCGCCAGTTCGGTTCACGAGAAAAATGCGGCGGGCTTTCTCCATCGCGCATTGCATCGCCGCAGCCCGCCCTGCTCCGCCCGCGCCGAGAATGATCACGGATTTGCCTTTGAGTTCGAGCCCGAACTTCTCCCGCAACGCGTGGACCAGCCCGTAACCGTCGGTATTGCACCCGATAAACCGCGTGCCGCGCGCCACGATCGTGTTCACCGCGCCGAACCATCGCGCCGACGAATCAACCTGATCCGCGAGCGCCAACGCGGCGAGTTTGTGCGGGACGGTGACGTTCATCCCCAGGACGCCTTCTTCGCGCGCCTGCCCGAACACGGCGGACAGCTTCTCGGGCGGAACATCCCGTGCCTCGTATCGCCAATCGAGCTTCAGGTGCGCAAGCGCCGCATTGTGCATCGCGGGCGACAACGAGTGCGCAATCGGATGACCGAGGAGCCAGATTTTTTTCGCGGTGTCAGGCATGACAGCAGATTGTTGACACGAATGCGCGAACGTTCCAACACCAGAAACGAGCCGAACCCGCGCGGGTTGTGATCTCAAAACAACCGCACGACGAATTCATCACGCGCGTAATTTCTGATAACGCGCGATGGATTCGTCCACCGACACGCTGGGGACGGTTTTGCCGATGAGATCGAGCGGCAGGTCGTCGAGCTTCTGGACGCGGACGCAGCATTTGCCCATGTCGAGTTTCTTGCCTGTCGCGAGATATGCCTTGCGGAACTGCGCCTCGGTCGCGTCGTCGCAATACGCGCACCTCAGATACACGGCCCTGTGATTTTTCTGCGACGCGAGCGCGGCGAGCATCAGCGGCTGGGCGTTGGAGGTCCTGGGAAAACGCGCCAGCGGAATTTCGCAGGAAATCATCCCCTCTTCATCGTCTTCTCGTATCCCTTCGGCAGATTTTTCAGGATGACCTTGCGCACGGCGGCGATGGCGGCGCGGCGCTCTTCGGGCAGCGATTTCAAATATTCAGCAACGGTTGTTGCAGAACTGCGCGCCATAAGAACTGCGGTGTAGCGGCGTTTCTGCGAAGCGCCGATGAGTTTTGGATGCGCGCTTCACAGAGGCGCGCCCACACTAACTGGCGGAGGGAGTGGGATTCGAACCCACGATCCCCTTGCGGGGATACACGCTTTCCAGGCGTGCCAATTCAACCGCTCTTGCATCCCTCCAAACTCAAAGTGTCGTCGCAGACCTCAGTCTGTGCGTGTAGGCGCAAACAATCAAAACGCAGGCATAAAGCCTGCGACTACATTTCTTGGCGCGCTCGAAGGGATTTGAACCCCTAACCCTCGGTTCCGAAGACCGATGCTCTATCCAGTTGAGCTACGAGCGCGGCGTTTGGCTGCGGAAACTAGCCGAAGCTCGGGTCGAAGGCGAGACGAATTTCCGCTCACTCCACTTCAAGGGCGCATCTCAGTTTTTAGGGGGGAGATGAACGCACCCAATTTTCATAGGGAAATTTGGGGACGGTGTCGCGCTCGACCGCCTTGGAACACATGCAGACAGACATGGCCCCATAGGAGGATTCGCCCCACCCCCTAAAAACTGAGATGCGCCCTGACATCAATCCAGGCAGCCAGAAATTCCCCAAATTGGAGGGACGCGCTCTGTCGCGTCTCCCGCTTCGCGGGACGGTCACGACGGAGCGTGACCCTCCAACTCGCTCTGCGTCAATCTTCTGAATCAAAATGGGGA
>Ga0187893_10011526_pt1 | contig 12813 bp, 19 predicted proteins | sample MA1701074metaG_FD_139574 | JGI IMG/M metagenome (GOLD analysis project Ga0187893, IMG submission 139574) | White microbial mat communities from a basaltic lava cave in the Kipuka Kanohina Cave System on the Island of Hawaii, USA - MA170107-4 metaG ...
CGCCCGATCTTGGACGGACTACGGCTTCTTCGACGCCGACGAGCCCTTCGCCCCGATCGCCGAATCGAGCCCGCCCAGCGCCGTGTCGCCCGCCGCGGCGAGAACCGCGCCGGCCGTCCGAACCGCGACCGTGAGGAGCTGCTCGAAGAACTCCCAGCTCGCCGCGTTGATCCGGAGCCGGTGGACTTCGGCCAAGGCCTTGAGCTGGCCGCGCAGCTCCTGCGTGAGCCCGTCCTTCCCCTCCGCGATCGAGCGCGCGAGGCTTCCGGCGATGTCGACTCCGTACGCTTGCAGGTCCGCCTCCGCGCCCTCGAGGATGCCCCGGAGCTCGCCGCTGAGGACGCCGCCCAGCCCCTTCGCGAGGCCCTCCCAGTCCACCTGAATCTTCATTCCCGCCATCGTCGTCACCTCCCGGGCCCCGTCAGAAGCCCATCACGTCGAAGAAGTCCTGTTCGTCTGCGAACACGATGAGAGGCCGCCAGCGGGGCGGAGCCTCGGGCTCGTTCTGGCTCTTGCTCTCTGGCGCCGCCGCGGGCGGTTCCGCCGAGTGCTCGGTTTCCGCTGCCGGTTCGACCGCGCTGTCGACGGCTTCCTCTCGAGTCCCTTCGGTCGCGCCTTCGACCGGAGAGGGAGCGCCGGCCGACTCGGAGGCTTCCGGACTTGCCTGGTGTCGGAGCCGCCGCGGGATGCGCTTTCTGGGGGCCATGTGAACTCACCTCACCTCTTGACGGCCGCGGTCAGCGCGTCGAGCGCGGACTCCAGGGCGACGAGTCGCTGCGTGATCTCGCGACTGACCTGTTCGTTCGATCTCATGATGTCCCGGAGACTCTCGAAGTACGCACTCCGGGCCCGATCGTGCCCTTCCGTGATGTATTTCAACGTCGCTTCCCCCCGGTCCAGCATCTTCTGCTGGAACTTGAAGAAGAGGATGCAAGACACGAGCACTGCGATGACGGCCGTGCCTTCGGGCAAGAGCTTGAGAAGCTGCTCCATCTTGGTCACAGTCCTCGATCGACGAAGATGATCGTCGGCCTCAGGGGCTCGTGCTTTGTCATCTGAAGCGCAATCCCCCACTTGAAGATCGTGTCGTCGTAGGCGCCGCTGTCGTGGTCCCAGCGCCCGTTCGACTGCCGACAGAAGGTCATCATCTCGGAGATGAAGTCCCGGTCGCGCACGACCATCGATCCGTCGACGAGCGCCGCGCGGAGATCGCCGATGATCTGCTCGCGCGTCCGCTCGTTCGTCGACCAGCCCTTCTTCCCGAGCCGGCGCTTGCCATCGTCCTTTCCGTCCGCGTGGTAGTAGAGAGTGCCGCCCTGCGTATGCGGCAAACCGTAGCCAAGCGCCTCGATTCTGTCTATGACGAGGTGCCCGTGGTTCTCGCGCTCGACGCCGAGGAGAGCCTCGTTGTATTCGCGACACAGACGCACGGCGTGCTCCGCCAATTCGCGTGGCGAGAAGAGCCCGTGGACGGTTGCGACCTGGGCCCACGTATCGCGCCGCAGGATGCCCACCCCGTTGCGATCGCCGCCCGCGATCCCCTCGCTCGTGTCGCAGCCGGCGACGTACTGGACGTCCTTCTGGGGCTCCTCCCAGCGGATCTCGTAGCCGCCGGGGATCTCCTTCCGAGGAACGCTGTCCGGCACCGTCTGCGCCAGCTCCGAAACGATCTCGGGCGGAAAGTACATCGAGCCCGCCGAGATGAAGCACGTCTGATCGTCCTCCGGGAACTCCTGGAGGAAGAGCGCGCCGTACTGGCGCCGCTTCGCGCGCCGGAAAGCGACCTGGTCGAGCCCGAGCTCGTAGCGCTCGATGAGGCCCCGCTCCTCGGTCGTGAGCGTGTCGCGGACCTCCACCTCGTTGAACTCGCCCGGCAGGAGCCGGCACGTGGGGTCGTGAAACCACGGCAGGAAGATCGGCCAGTAATCGTTCTGCTTCGCCTTCGCCTCCTGATACTTCACGCAGAACCACTCGCGCCCCTTGGGCGTTCCCTCGAGCACGATCTCGCCGTGGCGCGCGGACTCCTCGATTCCCGCCATGAGGAGGTTCATGGAAGCCAGCGCGCGCGCGCCGCGGAGCCAGTACGGGACTTCCGACCCGTGGAAGTACTGGATCGTGTCGCCGCGGAGCAGGCCTTCGCTCTTGCCGGTCCCGATGAAGCAGTAGGACCCGTTCTGGAACCGGATCGTGTTCGCCGTGGGTTTCCCCTTCAGCCCAGGCGAGAAGGGATCCATCTCGGCGAACGTCGTCACCGTCGAGAAAAGGCGCTGGATCGTCTCGTCGAGGTGCGCGACGAAGGCGACGTAGGACCTGGGCCGTGCGAGACAGTGGTAGTAGGCCTCGGCCTGGGAGAGGACGGTGACGCCGGCACGCCGGTATTTCACGACGATGAACTTCCGGAAACCGCGCGCACGCCCGAGACGCTTGAGCGCGAGGATCCGCCGCTGCACGGCGCCGAACTCGAGGGAGAGCGTGACCGAGGTCCCCTTCGTCCAGCGTGCACCCGCGAGCGCGCGCTCGAGCTCGGCGCGCTGCGCGTCCGACATGTCCTCCGGCCGCAGGTCGCTCCGGATTTTGAGCCGCCTCCGGGCGAAGCTCAGGATCGGCGCCGTGTGCTCGTTGGGAAGCGGATCCCGGAGCCGCATCGACCACGCGTAGCGCGGGTCGTCCTTCGGGAGGATCCGCTCCGCTTGGTCCGGGAAGGCGCGCGCGACCGCGTCGCAGTCGAGCCGTCTCAGCCGCGGTGCCGTCGCCCACTTCCGGTAGGCGTGCCGGTCGTGGCAGAAGCGGTAGAACCAGCGGTCGCGGCCGACGAACTGACCCGCGATGTAGAGGCCCCGGAGCCGGGACCTCCCGGTCGGCCCGCGGCGATCGACGACCTTGAGGAGGTCGGACTCGAACGCGTGCGCGTCGGTCATGAAGACCGCAGTCAGGTCCCGGAAGATGAAGTCTCTCACCGTCGCCGCCGGTGTCACGACCCAGAGGACCGTCGCTCCGACGCGGTAGCGGAAGAGGCGCCCCGCGGCGAACCGGCGCTTCCGCACCCGCTCGCCCTCGAGCCACCGATCGAGCGAGGCCTGGATCCGCTCGAGCGAATCGGTGAAGAAGGCGACGTCGCCCGAGATCGAGAGAGCGAGCGCGAGGAACGTCTCGTGGATCCGGCAGTCGAGGGCCGCGTGCTCGATCGCGATGCGGCCGGCGACGGGCGCCAAGTCCCGGTAGACGGCCGGGAGCTTGATCGTCGTGCGCGGAGCCACCGAAGCGGAGATCGGCGCTTCCTACGGTGACGAGACCGCCGACACGAAGCGCGGATCGCCGCTGAGCACGATCGAGCGCGCCACGGCTCCAGAAGCCGGATCCAGGACGTAGAGTCGGGGAACGTCTCCTCCCTGCGCCGGACCCGCGACGACCACGAAGGACGTCGTCTGCGCGAGCGCCTGGCCTCCCCAATCGGCCGCGGGCAAAGCAGGGGAAACCCAGGAGACCGCGAAGCTCGCTGCGTCGATTGCGCCGGCGCGCGCAAAGCCTCCAGCAGTCCGTTCGGCCATCACCAGATCCGGCCCGCGCCGGAGGCTCTCGCGCAGATCGTAGCCGATCATCGCCGGCCCAAGGTCTTGCCACTGAGGTATTTGCGTCGTCGTGTCGCCGATGACCGCCTTCCATCCCCATCGGCCGCCGATCAGCCACGCGAAGCCCGTCGGCGAAAGCGCCGTCTCGATCTCGTCGACGAAGAGGGCCGGCGAAAAGGTTCCCCCAATGCCGTCGCTCGCGAGCGGCGAGAGCCACTGCGAAGCCTCGTGCCCGGGCGGAGAGACGAGGTTTATCCACCAAGGCCCGAGAAGCTCGTTGTCGGCCTGGGCCCAGGTCGTCGAATGGAAGGAGCCGAGCCGCGGAGAAAACCGCCAGTGGTAGATCAGGCACTTGAAGAACGCTGGAACGCGCCGGATGCGCGAGCCATCGTTGCACCACGCCGCGAGACCCCAGGAGTTGAAGCACCCGCCCTGCTCGGGCTTGCAGATCGTTGTCTTCCAGGCCCCGAAGACCCACCGACCGAACGGTTCGGGTGCTGGGAACCTCGGCAGAGGACCGTCCGTCCGCTCACCGGCGGACACGAGCGCGCCCGAGTCGCGGTCGCGGACCTCCTCCCACCACCTTCCCAGCGCTGCGGTCGGATCGTCAAGCTCGTGCCCGAAGACGACCCGCCCGTCGAGCCTCTCTCGGACGAACCAGCAGTCCCAGCCCGGCGGCGCCGTCGAGGCCTCGCGCCAGAGCGTCGCGCCCGTCGCTGCGTCCACGGCCTGCGCGTGCCGGTCGTTCGTCGCCACGGCGAGGACGTCGCCCGCCTCGCAGTCGACCGCGGCCACGAGGTACAGAGCCGAGACAACCGCCCAGAGGGCGAAGCTCGGAACGAACGAGCGCCAATTGAGATCCCGGATGCGGCTCCACATGATCCGGCTCCCTTCTTCCGCGCGCGGCGCGGCTAAGTCTCTTCCATGGAATGCCTCCTCGGTTCGAGGTCGTAAATCACAGCCCCAGAGCGCTTCGTGCGTGGAAGAGGACCGGTGCTCGTCCTCAGCCGGTAGACGTACGTCGGCCACTCCGCGGGAAACGTCGCCGGGAGCGGCGGGTGGACGATGGCTATGGTCCCGGCGCACACCGCGACGGTCAGCCGGTAGTCGAGCTTCTCGAGCGTCGTTTCCCAGCCGTCGCAGCGACCGCAGACGAGCTGCACGGTGAAGGCCATCGGTCAGCTCATCCGCCGAGATCGATCGTGACGGACTCGCGAACCGTCACCTCGCGCTCGTGCAGCGCCGAACCGGGCGGCAATCCGGCGCGGCCGGAGGCGATTCCGGTGAAGGCCTTCAGCGCCTCGAGCTCGGTCTCGAGGACCTTCGCGGCGAAGCGAGGAAGGTTGAGCGCCGCGCGCCGCTTCTTCACGACCGTCTCCGCGATCGGGCTCTCGAGGCTCGGGTCGGTGACGCTCGTCTCGAGCTGCTCCTCGATCTCGGGCTCGGAGAGCTTCTCGAGGTAGCGCTCGGCGATCTTGCGGCGGAGCCGGGCTAGGTCCTCGAGGAACGAGAGCGTCTGCGCGCCGGCCTTGGCTGCGATCTTCTCGCGGGCCGCTTGCAGTAGGACTTCCCCGAGGCGCCGCTGCTCCTCCTGCCGCGCGAGACGCCATCGCTCGGCCGCGGCGCGATCGTGCACGAGGCGCTCGGCAACGCCGTACCGCCGCGCGAGCGCGCGAAGCGTGAGCCGATTCTCGGCAAGATACGTCGCCCGCATCTCCTCCCAGGGGATGGACTTGGGTGGGCGGGTTGGCTTCGGCTTCTTCTCCACGACTCCCTTGTGTCGTCACGCCGCGAGTCCGAGGCGGAGCGCCGCGATGACGAGACCTTCGTCGACTTCGCCCGGCGCGTGCTTCATGGAATCCGGCTCGATGCGGCACGGAGATATCTCGCCGCAGCCTCTAGCCTCTCGGCGGAATCCTTGAAGCGCCCCAGTCCGTTGTTGCAGTTCAGGCACAGGAGACCGCGAACCGAGCCGTTCGCGTGATCGTGATCGACGGCGAGGATCTTTCCGCCGATTGCCGGACAGCCGCAGATTGCGCAGAGGCCATTCTGCTCGGCAGCGAGGCGCTCGTACTCGTCGAGCCCGATCCCGTATTGCTTCCGAAGGAGTCGCTCACGGAATTCTCGCTTCTTCCGAGAGTAGTACTCCCGGCGCTCCGTTCGACGTTTCTCGATGGTCATGGAGTAGTAGTCCATAGCCCTGCTCCGGACCCGATCCGGATTCTCGAGTCGCATCGCCTTTACCCTCTCCCGCATTTGCGGGAGTAGATCCTCGCGCCTTTTGTGGTACGAACGTCGCTGTGCTTCGCGTATCGCTTCCCTGAGGACCGGATCGGCCCGCCTCGCTCTTTCGCGCTCCCGCTGGTAGGCACGCCTCTTCTCGGCGTCGCGGAATGGCATCTCACCCTACCCTCAGCGCCAGCCGCGCGAGCCCAATCGGGATCTCGCCGACCACGATCCCCCGCGCACCACGCACGAACTTCACGAGGCCCCGACGGCACTCGTTCTTGTTGATCTCGCCCGAATCCAGAACCGCCTCGAGGGCCGGCGAGACGTCATGGTAGCCGGCCTCCATGTGCTCGTCCTTCCAGGCCAGCGACTGCTTCCGGGCGGGCTTCTTCGCGAAACCGGGAGCGTAGTAGGCCTCCCGTTTCCCCGCGGAGTGGTCGGCCTTGTAGCCGATCGACTTAGTCGAGCGGCCACTCACGGGGTCGTAGCCAAGCCTGAGAGCGTGTGAGGCGATCTCGCGCCAGCGCGTCGCGTACAGAGACCCGTCATCGATCAAGGGCAGTCCCGCCAGATCGCCCACCATGAACGAGTACGGCATGACGTGCAGCGCGTGGAAGAGCGTAGTGTGCGTCGCCATAGTCTTCGGGTCGGTAGAGTCGACGTAGGGAAAGTCGCGCCACGATCCGGCCCAGGCTCCCGGCGGCTTCCTCCATCCCCAGTTCACGCCACTTCCCAGAACTCGCCAGAGAAACGCGAAGACCGCGGTGTTCGCCTTCTCCACGAGCTGCGCGCCGCCGAAGGAGTCAGCAGGAAGGCCGGCCCGTGAGAGCTTCTCGGCGAACGACCCCGTGAGTCCGGCCTCGAAGAGGCAGCGGAGCGGCCTCAGCGTGGCGCCCACGAACGACCCGTTGAGGTACTTCTGCCCGTGGAACCAGCGGATGATGTCGTTGAACCTGTCGAGAACGATCTTCCACCGCTCGTCGCCCATCTCGTGGAGAGCCAGCGCGAGCGGCCCGAGCCAGGCGTAGCGGTGACTGTGGGCGCGGTCGAGCGTGTCCCAGGTCTCGAAGAGCCGCTCTGCGACAAGCGCGACCTGGAGAATCGCCTGCATGTCGCCGCGGAGCGCGTAGGCCGCGAATCCGTAGCCGACCGTATTGCGGTTCGACTCCGCTCCGGGATCTCCGTGCTTCTTAAACGAGGGCTTCTTCAGGGCTCCCCGCGGAGCGATCTTCCGTCCCGCGTCCGCGAAGAGTGCATCGAGCGCCTCGTTCGTAGCCTCCCGCTTCGCGGCCGTGTCGGCGAAGGGGAGAAACGAGTGGATCGTCACGCCAGCCGGGGTTCGTTCAACCGCGGTTGATCCCATCTCGTCGCCCTCCCTCTCACTTTGCAGACGTCTGCAAAAGCCGCCCGAGCGCCCCCGCCCGGGAGCCTCGAGCCGCGACTCCGGTGCTCAGCCTCCCGTCGCCGCCGGCGGCTCCTCGGGGTTCGAGTCCGCCGCCGGCTCCGACGCGCCGGGTCCCGACTCCGGCTCGGACACCGCCCCCGTCCCTTCGTCGAGGTCCTCGTCGTCGTCCGCGAACGGATCCACGACCGCGGTGAGCGGCGTCCGCGGCGCACCGGCGCCCTTCGTCACCATCCCCTCGACCGGCGGCGCCGCTGCGGGCGACGTCCCGATCCGCTGGAGAATCCGGCCCTGGCAGCCGAGCCGCTTCCTCCGCCCCTCCTCGAGCTCGTCGAGCTCGATCAGGTAGTCGCCCCCGCCCTCGTCGCGCGCGACGGTCCCGGCCTTCCCCCCGCCCCACGGCACCATCACGCGATCGCCGACGTTGAACTCGCGAGACATCGATCGTCGTCCTTTCCGGCCGCGGCCTCGCTTTCGCGTTCCGCGGCGTCGTTTCCCGGGCTTCGGTCTGTGTGGCATGAATCAGAAGTTCCTTCGCGATCGTACCAACCCGCCGGGAAAAGAGAACCGAGGCGATGGTGGGCTAGCCGCCAGAAAGGAAAATTGCATGACTTGCAGATGTTGATGAGGGCTAGCCAATTAATCGCCGTAGCGCACCACTCGCCCTGGTTCCTTCGATGCTGGGGCCTTCCTTCGCCGCCGTCACCCGCGCGGAGGGCCGAGCGACATGCTCGCGGTGCTGAGAGAGAGGCACCGCTCGCAGAAGAAGACGTACAGCACTCCCTCGACACCCGGCCCTGCGGCCGCGGCCTGGAGCACCGATCCGGTCTTTAAGAACCGGTCGACGCTGACCCACTTGTGCAGGCACCCGGCGGCCTGGACGTCCCGCGGAACGGGTCCCGGCTTCGGCGGAGGCGGCGCGCCCGGGACTTCGATCGCCGGCTTTTCGTTGGACTTCGTCTCGACTTCGCTCACGAACCGATCTCCTGCGTCTTCAGTTCCAAAACGACTTCTCGACCGCGCGGGAGCAGCGCCCAGCGGCCGCGGTCGAAGAAGATGAGACCCCGCCGCTCGAGCGCGTACAGTGTGTGCCACAGGCCGGCCTGCCGACGACTGAGCCGGCTGGCGAGATCTCCTACGTCCGCACTCTGCCGGCGCGCCCGATCTCGAGGAGCACCGCCCTCTGGAGAGCCGACGACGCGCTCACGATCGCGAGCCCCGACGCCGCCGCTCCGCCGCCGCGATCTCGGCGCTGAAGACGGCGATCGAGTCCTCCGCCGGGAGCGAGGCCAGTTCGTCCCAGTAGCGGGCGATGACGTCCTTCACCTGCGCCAGGTCGACCTGCCGCTTCCCGCGCTCCCGATGCGTCACCCGCACCGCGATCGCGTTCCGGCTCGGCCGCGTACCAGCGTTCGTCGTCGACTTTAGTTTTCGTACCACGGAAACCCTCCCGGCTTCAGCCTCCCGCGCTCCCATGCGCGAGCGTCGCGATCCCGTTCTCGATCGAGCAGATCGACGCCGGCGCGCCCGTGACGAAGTCCGGGCTGGTCGCGACGAAGGCCTCCTCCTGGGCGTAGGCGCCGGCCGCAAGCACGGCGAGTCCGAAGAGGACGGCGGAGACGAGGAGTAGCGTTGCGGCTGCGAACTTCTTGACGCGAGGATCGATGACGCCCATGCGGAGCGCTTTCTCGGGGCCCGATGCCCCGGTGGCCTCCGACTGCACCGGCCAGAGCGGACGGTTTTCTTCATACAGAGCCGCGCGGGGAAGTCGAGCGCTGGTAACGGTAGATCCACTCGCCGTCGGGCTTCTGACGAACGGGGCGGTATTCCTGATCGAAGACCCTGCCGCCCAAAGCCGTCGGAACGAAGAACCGATCGAAGTGACTCTCCGGGATTTCCAATCGCTGCCCATGGACACTGCCGCCTACGAGCACCGCGCGGCGAGTGGTCACAACGCCTCCGTCACCGTCACCCTATGCCGCCCCTTTGACACTTTAAAGCGACTCGAGTCTGCGCGCTCTGGCCTCAGACCTCTTCCTGTCGAGCCTGGCGTTGCTCGCGAGTTGGACGAACCAGACAGACATTTCCTCCCATGACCAAAAGACGTCCTTCCGTCGCTCCTCGAACGAGCGTGAGCACGGCTTATGGAGGAAGATTGCGGGCGCTCCGCCATCGGCTCTGTTCGGATCGTAGTAGACGTTCCCCCAGTTCGCGTCGTCGATCGTCAGTCCGCACTCGTCGCATCGGACCCTGGGGCAGTGGACCGCGCCTCGATCCGAATCGCTCTTGACGACGAACTCAATCACCGGAGTCCTCCTCGGGTTCTCGATTTCCGAGTCGATTGGCGATTCCCTCCCCGGCCCTGGTGAACTCGAGCGAGATCACCCCACCCGGGTAATGCCACGCCGGCCAAGTGGAGATATTGGCGTCGAGACGCTTCCTATCGCACACGGCTACGATGTTCCGCATGTGCTCCAAGGAAATGTCGTACGGCTGCGACAGGAACGCCTTCGCCGTCCGACCGATGACGAGAAGTGATTGGTGGTCGAACGGCAACCCGTACTGGTTCCACTCCGAGCCGTCGCACTTCTCCCCCGTCAGTCGATGGAAGCAGGCTCGGGAAGCGACCCTGACACCTCTCGTCTTGAGGTACGCCTTGCGTTCGGCCTCCCATACCGCCTCAGCATAAGCTCGCCCGACGTTGTCTGCGCCCTCGGCTTCTAGTAGGTCTGTCAGCGCACCAACGGCTCGCATATACTTCGGAGACGGCCGATCAACGAACGTCCGCGTCCACTTCTTCATTACTGACCTCCGACTTCCGTGAGCATCTCCGTCACCGTCACCACCACCCCGCGCTCGCCCTTCGGCACTTTCTCCTGCCGCACGAGCCGCGTCATGTGCTCCGGAGAGTCGTCGACCACGATCCGCCCGTGAACGAGCGCGTCCTCGAGGTATTTGCAGCCGCCCTCGAGGTTCCCCTGGTCGTAGAAGCGACCACAGCGCCGGACGATCTCCACCTCGACGCGATCCGCCGGCGGGCCCCATCGGTTGCCGACCTGAGCCGCGAGGATGTAGACCGCGTAGCGGTGCTTCAGGTCTTTGAATCGGTGGAAGAGGCGCGATCGGTTCCACGCGACGAAGACGTTCGCGCTCGGGAGTGACGGGATGACGCGGTTGCGGAGGTAGAAGGACTCGGGGAGCGAAAAGACGAGGCAGCGACGCCCGCCTGGCCCGTCTACATCTATCACGAATCGGATCTCTTGTTCGCAGCAAGTCGACGCGTGACCTCGGACCGCAAAGCCTCCAGGAGCTCTTCGGCGACCTTCCGCACAGCAGTCGCGCTGTCCCGAATGTCGGCGTAGCCTTTGAGCCTTTCTGTCATCTCCACGAACCTCTTACACTCACTTACCATCGGTGGCACTAATTCCCCAAGGTCGGAGACTAGCACGGTGTCTACTAAGAGTCGCAGAGCCGAGTTCTTCACGTCCGCAACGCTGTCCAGAAGGCGCGGCATGTCCGCGTCGGTCGCATCGATGAGAGCCTTCCGACTCTCCGCGAGTAGGCCGCTTAACGACCCGATCCGGAGGCTCAGCTTTCGAGCGCTAACACCATGCTTTAGAGCCAACTGATGTCGCTTCGCCGGGCCACGAACGGGCGCCTGCCTTTCCTTGACCAACTGAGCGACCTCGTGAGCCCGTAGCTTTTCCTTGATCGCGATAGCCAGAACGGAGCGTTGTTCGCCTGGGTCCGTGACTGAGTCAACGGCGAGAGCGAGGCTGGCGTCGATCTTCCCGTTCTTGAGCGCCGAGTACGTCGGCTCCGCAAGACCGAGTAGCCGTATCTTGCGCTCAACGTGAAACCTGGAAAGGCCGACGGTACGACATACGTCGCCAATCGCCATGCCGTGGTCTTTGATCAACCTCGAGTAGCACTCCGCCTCTTCCAGCGGCAACAGATTCCGGCGCTTCTGGTTCTCCTCAAGCCCCGCCAGAAGGGCCTCCTGCGCCGAGGGCTGCTCGACAATGACTATCGGGACTTTCTTCATGCCGCTTCGCTCCGCCGCGAGCAACCGTCTGTTGCCGGCGACGACCTCGAAGATGCCAGCCTTCTCGAAGCAGACGATCGGCTGAATCATCCCGCTCGCCCGGAGGCTCTTGCCCAGTTCCTTAAGGGCCGAAGGATCGAAGATCTTTCGAACCCCGCGCTCCGCTACACGCACCTGTCTTGTGGGAACTATGGCAAGTCGCTTGAGCTTCAGCATGTCTTTCCTTTGCTGTTGGATCGTTCGGGGCTGAAGCGCAATCGCTCCTTGACGGACATGTTGATCTGCACCCTTAGAGGATCGATGCCGCATCGATGAAGCACGTCAGCCCATGACCGCGTCCCAAAGAATCGAAGTGCGTTGTAGTACGCAAGCGGGTGGCGCCGGTGAAAGCTCGCGGTGTTCATCGGTAGCCCGGCCCGATTCTCAGACAGGATAATCCGGACAATGCTGGACTTGTCGTTCTTGAAAGCTCCGTGTAGCGGCTTTTCAACACCGGCTAAAGAGTAGATCTTGTCTACCGCACCGAGTCCCATTAGTTTACGTGCGGCTCTGTAGAAGCCACTCCGCGTCGAGTAGGCAAGATCCTTAAGTCTCAGCCCTCGCCTATCCAACTCACGAACGAATGCCACAAGTCTCCCTACAGTCCATTGGTTGGGCGAATACACCTTGTCCGTCGGCCACCACGTTAGGGAGTATCTATTGGCATCAACACGCTTCCGCGGCTTCCCATTTACGACGAAGCCGAGACTACGCAACGCGAAAAGCGACGATAACAGTTTGCGCCGATCAAGCCCTGTCTCCCGAGCAATCTCACCGCTCGTCGATCCCGGCATCTTGCGAATAGCCGAGAGGAAGATTCCGCGCTGCGTGGACGCGACAGCCGAGGCCCTAGCCGCGCGGGCCACGGCATGAGATTCCTCTCGGTTGTTGGTGTTCATCCGAACAGCACCCCCTGCCCCCCGACCCTCGCCCACCACGTCAAACTCAGACTCCCCACGACCCCGCACTTCCTCGCCGCCCCGTTGACGACGAGCCCCGCCTCCCGCAGCTCCGGCAACCGCCTCGACGGCGCGTGCCGCTCGAGTCCGACCTGGAGCGCGATCTCGGCTGCCGTCTGCCCCGGGCGCCGCCGGACCTCGGCGAGGCACTTCTCTCGCTGCGCGTGGGCGACGCCGCGGCGCTCGATCGAGTGCGCGGCGTCGCGCGACGTCGACGGGTCAGTGGAGCGGGAGCGGGCTTCGGTCATCGGGTCACCTGCTCATCACGTGATACGGCGGCCCCACGCCCTCACAGTGCTCCCCGGAGATCCTGAGCGCGTTCAGGACGCGCGCCCGCGGTCGCCAGTGGGCCGTAGCCGCGAGCGCGCCGAGCGCAACCATGTAGCCGGTCCCGACGGCGCAGTAGCCGTGCGCCGAGCGGAGCGCGAGGAAGTTGTCCTCAACGAGGAATAGCTCGCCGCGGTAGCCGACGAGCATCGTGCCGCCCGACTCCACGCCGGTCTCCGTTTTCAGCGCCCCGCCCTTCTTGAGGCACTCGCGCAGTGCGTCGGCGAAGGCCATCGTCATGTA
>Ga0187893_10011527_pt1 | contig 12812 bp, 6 predicted proteins | sample MA1701074metaG_FD_139574 | JGI IMG/M metagenome (GOLD analysis project Ga0187893, IMG submission 139574) | White microbial mat communities from a basaltic lava cave in the Kipuka Kanohina Cave System on the Island of Hawaii, USA - MA170107-4 metaG ...
ACCTGATGCCCGGCGAGGACACGGCCGATGCCGTTACGGTCGAGTATTTTTCGTCGCGGACGTGGAAATCGGACGAAGAAACCGTCGCTCTGCCCGACAGCGCGGTTGAGCAGCCCGCCAAGGTGAGTCTGTTCGGCTGCACCGACACGGCGCTCGCTCGCCGCGAGGGCCTCTACATGGCGGCGGCCAATCGCTACCGCCGCCGCATGGTCACGTTCCGCACCGAGCTCGAGGGGCTGATTCCGACCTACGGCGACCTCGTCGCCGTCGCCCACGATCTGCCGCGCTGGGGACAGGGCGGTGAGGTGATCGGATGGGAACCCGCTTCGCTAACGCTCACTCTGTCCGAGCCGTTGGAGTGGAGCGAGGGAACGCACTGGATCGCGCTCCGCAAGCGCGACGGCAGCGTCGCCGGGCCATTCGAGGCGTCTCCTGGCGCAACAGCGCAGGAGGTCGTGTTGGCCGATGATCCGGGATTCACGCCCTACACCGGCACGGCCGAGGAGCGGACGCATTTTGCGTTCGGGCCCAGCGAAGCGTGGAGCTTGAAGGCACGCGTGCTCGCTGTTCGTCCGCGCGGCGAGCAGATCGAGATCGCCTGCGTCGGCGAGCACGACGCGGTTCACGAGGCCGACCTCGCGGCCTGAGATCATCGACGAGAGTGATCATCAACCGGAGCCAGCTCCTTGTGAGCGGGCTCTCTTAATTTGGAGGGACGCCGCCATGGATTGGATGTGGTGGATCACTGCTATCGAGCTACCGGCACTGGGCGGCCTCTTCTGGCTGCTGCAGTCGCATCGCACCGCCGTCGAGCGCGAATTGAAGGCGCTCCGCGATGACCTCGCCACGTTCAAGCTACACGTCGCGACTACCTATGCCTCGATCGTGTACCTGAAGGAGGTCGAGGCCCGACTCACCGCTCATCTTACGAAGATTGAAGTCAAGATCGATCGCATGGTCGATCGGGCGCTTGGCGCTCCGCACAATCCCGGCGGAGATGTCGCCGACTGATCGTTCGCTCAACTCAAAACTGTTCGCATGCGGCCGCGCTTGGGCGGCCCTTTTGTTGTCCAGGAGGATCTGATGACTGCCTCTCGTCGCTCGCTGCCGCGCGGAATCAAGAACCACAATCCCCTCAATATCCGGATCAACCCGGCCAATAACTGGCAGGGGCGCGTGGAGCCGGCCAAGAACACGGATGGCGCTTTCGAGCAGTTCACCGATGCCGTCTGGGGCATCCGCGCCGGCGCGCGCAACATCATCTTCCACTACGACCGCAACGGAGCCGACACGATTCGAAAGCTCGTCACCCTCTGGGCGCCGCCGAGCGAGAACGATACCTCCGGCTACGTTCGTTACGTGTCGGGCAGCAGCGGCTTCCAGCCGGATCAAGGACTGGATTTCCACAAGCACGAGCACTTGAAGCCGGTGCTGGTGGCGATGATCCGCATCGAAAACGGGATGCAGCCCTACACCGACGCCCAGATCGATGCCGGGCTCGTCCGCGCCGGCGTGCTGCCGCCCGAACAGCCGCTCAGCAAGACGCGCACCGTGAAGGGCGGACAGGTGGCGGCCACAGCCACGGTTGGCGCTGCGACTGTCGAGGCGGTGCGCAATTCGATCACGCCGGCGCAGGAGACGCTGTTTCAGATCGCGCCCTATCTTGAGATAGCGAAATGGGCGCTGCTGGCGCTGACCCTGATCGGCCTCGGCGTCATGCTCTGGGCGCGCATCGATGATCGCCGCAAAGGCCTCCGCTGATGTGGGCGATCGTCCAGGGCTGGCTTGTTCGAAACATCCTCACTCTGCTCGGCTATGCCGCCGCAGCCGCGGCCGTGGCGGCGGTGCTCCTGGGTGCGCGCCAGGCCGGTCGCAACGCCGAGCGTGTCGACCGCATGCGGAAAACCATCGAGGTGCAACGTGATCAACTGGAAGCTGCGACCCGCCGTCCCCGCGATCGCGATGATCTTACTCGCAGGATGCGCGACGGCACGTACTGACGGCGCGCCGTGTCCGCCGGTGGTGCAGTACAGCAGGGAGTTCCTGGCGCGGGCGGCAGATGAGGTCGCGCGATTGCCGGCTGGCTCTGCGGTCGAGCAGATGCTCGGCGATTATCAGGTGATGCGAGATCAGGCGCGCAGCTGTCAAAAGTGATCGTCAATCATCAGCCCAATATAGTTGAGCTAAACGGTCAAATGAACCAAGGCGTACGCTCGAGAACCGGATGCAGACGAAAGGGACCGCTCTCTTGTCGAAGAAAAGCGGCAGTGAGATAGGCAATATCCCCGGCATATTTTGTGGTGATCGGCTCGGCACAAAGCGAGTCCGTAGATGCCCAATTTAGTTTTGTCAGACTGAGTATCTGCTTCGCTAGGGCGCGAAGATCAGCTGGAGTCGCAGGACTGCCAGGGCGGGGCTCAATGTGAACGTTGATCTCAAGAACCTGGGGAGTACCGAGCGCTTTACGATATGGATTGAAGCCTGTCGTCGACAGATAGATTTGATTTGCGCTCCCGATCATGTAGTGTCCTCGCGACATGCTCCCGTCGGTCTCGGGCCTCGTGTCATAAAGCCGGATGTGGTGATGCGTGTTGATCCAAACGAAGACGTATTTTCCGCGCGGCCTGACACTGCGAGCACCGCGAAGCACAGCCGCGCGATCCTCGCGCGAGAACCTAGCTGAGTAGTGGAAGCAAACGGTCGGCTCTTCTGATAGGGTAAGTCTCTTCAGAGTGTTGCCGACTAGTTTTTCATAGTGCTGAGCGCGCTCCGCATATGGAACTGCTTCGGTTACGCCCGAATAAAAAAGCCAGCGTCCATACTGGTTAAACACGTTCGCGAAACCCATTAACCGCGAAGAGGTGTCACGCTGGCTCTCACTATAAGACAGCCCTACAAAGAAGTCGGAGTCGGGGATCGACTCTGGAAGGACCCACGGTACGGTCCCGGTCTTCGCGACGACATTGAGCGAAAGATTCAAGTCCTTGAAGTCTGGATTTCTGAGCGTTGGGGTGTCCACCATTTGGCAGGGGATGCCTGCCTCTAAGAGCATCCGCTTCACACGATAGTATGGAGCGTTTTCGTCGTCGCGGCTGTACCCTTCCTCGGGACAGTGCACCAGCATGAGACGTGAGAGGTCTGCTGTGCCGTGCCAATTAGGAAATTGAATCAATAGACGCTTGCATTCGGACTCAATCTGCTTCGGCTCGGCAGTGATTATGCCTCGATAGTTCAGCCGAGTGCTGAAGGTCCGCTCGGAGCCCCGGTACTTGAACTTGCCGGTGCGGAGCCGCTCGATGAGAGCTTGCATATTGCTTTTTTCTTCCGGTGCGCACAGCGGCACCAACTCCACGTCACGCGCATCGTGACCGTACGAACCGAAGCGTGTGATGCCGTCACGAATGTCCGGGCTGGCATGGTGGTTCTGAAATTCAACCTCGGGCTCATCGACGACGCCTACAGGCAACGTTCGATGACCGTCGCCGCTGCGCGATAAGGGCATGGGCGTGGTGGAAAGTCGTACTTCCTCTGTGTCGAGGAGGATGGGGAACACTGTCGCAGCCAGCTCTTCGACAATCGCCTGCGTTCGCTCAGCGCGCAGCCGTGCCGCGCCCGGCTGTAACGCGAGGCTCGCCTGCTTAATCTCGCGTGCCAAGTCGTAGTCGGGAGCGGCAGTCCTCAAGGCCTCACGGATCGTGTCACGTCTCAGAGCAGGCAGTACCGCGTTCGCCGCTACTACGTCTTCCCGGTCATATGCTGGTAGGCTAATGCGGCATGACCGGCTATCCACGCTTACAATCTTGATGCGCTCCCAATTGCCCTGCCAGCGCGCAAAACCGCAGAGCCCGATGAGCGTTTCAGGGCCAAACTTGGCGGCCACCGCCTCTGCGTTGAGCACGCACTGAACCTGAACAGTGTAGTCGACGACCAGATAAGTTTGTCCGTGGTATTGGCGTATCTGAAAGGTGAAGGCCGGATAGATCCGCACGATCCGGCTAACAGCTTCCGGAGCATCGGTCGCCTCTCCTCGGCGGTGCGCTGTAAGTTCCCCGAACCGCTGTCGGTCAATAAACCAGCCAACATTCCGAAGCTTGGCAGCAAATGCCTCGGTCATCAGCCGGCGTCGATCGTGAAATTGTGCACCCGCCGCGAGCATGCCGGATAATGGATGCAGATTGGAAAACTCGCTCGGCTCAGTTGGTCCTTCTGATCCAGTCGGCGGTGCTGCGCGCCTGTCGGCATTGTTCCGCAGTATGACTTCCGTGTATGCTTCGCCGATGATGTACTCGGGTGCGGGCAGCCCCAACTTGAGCATCTCATCGCGCATCTGTCGCGTGCCTTCACGGAGCGCGCGCACGTAGACTGCCCCTCGGGCATCTTTGATCTGCTTCAGCCAATCGACCAGCTTCGCATTACGTGGCAGATGCTCGAGCTTCAGCTGATCTAGCGAGAACTTCTGTGGGATCGAATGTTCTTGTCGGAGTACGCCCGGGCTCCGAACAACTAATGCGTCAGTGTACTTCTCGCAATAAATTGGGACATTGATAGCATAGTCCCGGTGTGCCACAGCGTTTACGACGGCTTCGTCGACGGCGATTGGCGGATACTCCGGCTCTTCAGTAAACCCTCCATTGGGATTCCGCCTCTGGAAAGTCTTGAAGAAAGCTGAGTCGCTGACAAAAGTTCGAAAGTCGCGAACTTGCTTGGTAACCGGCCCTCCGAGGGTCTTGTCGTACGTTGGCGGCGGCCGTTCCGCACGTTGGTTTATCGGCACCTCAAATCGAAGCAGGCGAATGTGGGCCTGCGGCGATAGGCGCTGGGGGTTGGCGGAGAAAAATAAAATTCCAGCATTAGTCCACTCTTGCAGCTGCCTCTCTCGCAATATAGCGCCTAACTGGTATAGAAGTTCCTCATTCGTCCAGTCGTACGTCGCGGCGGATAGATAGCTCGTCTTAAACTCATTCAAAACGCCAGGATCGATTTCGCTCTCGTCGAACCGAGCACACGGGAGCCGCTCGAAGTCGACGACCCTACGCTCACGCTTGAGCCGCTCCCGCGCTGTATCAGTCAGAGGCGTGTTCTGTAGTCCCTGACGGATCCACGCGTGCGGCGGCGTTTGAATTGTCTCACAGATGCTATTGGTCGATTCAGGGACCAAGAACAATGCTATGCGATCAGGCCTGCCTTTCACGTTCAAAGTGTCATGCAATCGAACTTCGCAATGATGATTCACCAGTCGCTCAAGCTTAAGCAGCGCATTGATCTGTTCTTCCGTGAGGTGCTCAAGTCCTGTCACCGCACCGGTCGACGACACTCCGATCACCAGTAGTCCGCCAGTAGCGTTCGCAAATGCCGATATGGACTTTTCTATGTGCTCGCGGACGTTGCTGAGTTTGGAGTTCGGCAAGGTCCCATTTGCCTCAGGCCTGCCGGCTTCTTTGCGATCAAAATTCTGACCCTCAAATCCCGTCTCGTCAGCGGCAGTGATGAATTCCCAGTAGTGTACCGGGTTCTCGAACACCTCTTTTGGCTTGGGCAAAGCCATAAGCGAGTTTCCAGCCTATTATTCTACGAGCGCCTTGAAGACCGCGTCAGGCGCATCCTTGTAAAATTCGATGCTGATCTTGGTCCACAGCTCATCAGGCAGATCATTGAGCTGTCGCCGGGCTGTCACTGGCATGAGCAGCGTCTGCGCCTGTTTGTCGATTGCAAGCTCGGCAACACGGACCGCGTTCGGCACGGTCTCGATTGATCCACCCAGGTTCAACGCTCCAACGATGATGGTGCCACCGCGCGTATTGCGCCCGAGCATCGCGCCGCAAAACGCGACAAGAACAGGCACTCCCAAGCCGGCCCCGGTCTTGTCGGCATCCATCGGACGCATCTGGATGGAGAACTCTTCTTCGCGCGGATTCCGGTCACCGACCAATTCCTTCGCGCGAGCATAGAGATTTTGCTCGCCCACCCGGACGCTCTCGCGGAACGCTGGCGGCGTTGGTTGATTGAGAATCTTGACGCCGGCGCCAGGACCGCAGGTGACCTCGATGCGGTACAGCCCCGGCCCCGTCTCGGTCGGTCCGAGGCTGACGCCCCAGACCTGACCCGGTGGGAGCGGATCACTCTCGATTGCCTCGTCGCTGTGCAGCTCTGGGGTTGCCACGAACTGCTCCACTCCCTCAGGGCCAAGCATGTAGCTGAAATGCGTATTCCGGAATTCGCTCTTGAAGACACGCTTCTGCTGCTCCTTGACGCGCCGGCGAGATTCGAGCGCGAGACGGACGATCCATTCCAGGTCCTGGTCGGGGATCGGCATCTCTGGTTCGGGGAACAGGAGCTTCGCGAGCCCGCTCACTGTCTTGTTGACGGCCTCGATGTCGCGACCGCTCAGGGCTCCGCCAAGGTGCACGCGCTCATGCATGACGGACACGCGATTGCCCGACCGTAGCCGGCTCCAGCACTCGCTCAGGAAGTCGCTCACCAATCCAAAATGATCGGTGAGATGCTCGCTGGGTTTCAGCTTGGGATAGTCCCACCCCGGTGAATAGGCGTGGATGCGGTCCATGAAAGCCGTGTCATCGCGCATTTCGGGCGGCAGAGGGCTGAGAAGGTGCCCGATCTTCTGCTGCTGCTCGATATCGACGTCGAGGTTGCCGACCATGACAATGCTGCCTTCGGCGCGGATGTTCTCCTTGGCGCGGCTAAACTGGCCGGAGGCCATGTAGCCTTTCATGATGTTCACGCCGTCCTTCTGATCGAACGATATTCCGGAGACCTCGTCGAAGCAGACGACGTCGTATTGGCACACGAGGCCGCGCTGCCCGGTCGCGTTGTTGACGAACATCTTGGCGACGGTGGCTTTGCCGCCGGAGATGAGATGCGCGTAAGGCGAGATCTGCTGGAAAAGGTGGCTCTTGCCGGTGCCGCGCGGGCCGAGCTCGACGAGGTTGTAGTTGCGCTCGACGAAAGGGATCATGCGGAGCAGGACGACGCGTTTGGCCCGCTCATTGAACGCGGAAGGTTCGAGGCCAATCGACCGCAGCAGGAAATCCACCCACAGAGTGGTCGTGAAAGCCCGCCGTGCCTTCGCATAGATGTCCAGCACATCCGACTTGGACATCTGAATCGGCCGGAGTCCATCGATCTTGAACGGCCGGCCACCCTTTTCCTGCGCGATGATGCCGTCGTAGCTCAGGGTGACTTCGGCGTAGAAGCCGTCCGTCAGCATTCGCTCGTTTTCGCGCACGACCGGATCGTCGATTCTCACGTCTCTGAGATTGAGACTGGGAAGCTCAGCGACATAACAGTCATTCTTCGCGTCGAGCCGAGCGCGGACGATGTCGATGATCTTTACCGACCCCGCCTCTCGCGCTCGCGCCTTGAACAGCTCCTCCTCCCCGGTTCGGACCGTTCGGTCCTTGAGCTGCTTCTCGACAATCTCCAGTCCTTCAGCGATCTCACTCTCATTGATGCTTGCGCAATAACGGCCGAGCAGGAACTCGACCACGTAGGTCGGCACCGGATACTGGCGCGAGTACTTCCGAACTAGGTCCTTTCGGACGAGATAGCCGTCGAAGACTGACGCTGCCAGCCTATCGGGTTCATCAAGTTCCACGCTCATGCGTCTTCTCCGACCGTCGTCGGCTTATAATCGAGCACTCGACCCTGCTTATCCACGACGACAACTGAAGCCGCCGATCCTTCGTATTTGTCGTCCGACACAGCTAGGCTCGCTTCGCCGCTGGTTGCCAGTTCCTTTGCTGAGGCGGCAATGCTTGACCCCGCCTGTTTGAAGTTGAGTCGCAGATCAACCAACAAGCCGGTGGTGTTCGTTCGCACGCTCACCCGACAGCGCATACCGCGCCAGGTTATTTCTGTGATGGTCGCGGATACCGCCTCTTGGCCGCGCTCCACGGTCAGGTCGGGGATCACGCATTCCTGCAGACTGATGCCGCCGTGAGCATACTCCGTGTTCGCCACGAAAGCGCCGATCCCCGGCGGAGAGGCAATTCGCACCACCGGGTTCCAATACCACGGATAGGTTGGCATCTCTGGTGATGAGCCACTCTTCACGGCGGCACACCGCGCCCATTTGGTCGCAACGAGGTGGGGAGATAGCTCGACCTTGGGCAGACCGCCCGGGAGCAGCAACCATCCATGATCTGTCACCACTCGCACGCGCGCCCAGCCCGCGCTTAGCAATGACGCGATCCGATCGAGAAGCGCGTCGACCTCCGCATCGATCTGGCCCACAAGACGGACCTGAAGCGAATGACCCAATTCGTCGAGTTTTCCTGCCTCAGTCCAACCGCCGGTTCTTCCTCCCATCGCCATCGCCGTCTGGCTCGCGTCGAACACTTCGATTCCCGCGCGCGCCATGGCATCGCGTAGTCGCGATGCGGTGGCTGCCTGTCCGCTCGCGGACATTGCAGGAGCAAAGTCTTCGGCGCTCGCCCGGCCGATGCATGCATCATTCGCCGGCGATGCCACAGGTTTGGCGGTCGCAGTGACGGTTGGGATCGGCGCGATCCGATATGACGTACGTACTCGGAAGCCGCGTCCTTCGAGACGCTCCTGCAGCACAGCGCCGACATCGAAGCGCAGTCCATCTGCGAATAGAACGCATGTGTCCTGCTCGTTCTTGACCGCGACGGCTAGCTTCGTTGTATCCACACCGGGAGCGGACAGAAGCTCCTGGAAGCGTCGGGCGGACCGATCGAGCCAGGGTTTGTAAAGCGCTCGTACCACCCTGGTGATGAGATCGTTTTGCGGACCAGACTTGATGGCGGTCAGTGCTTCGATGGCAGCGCGGTCACAGCGCCAGCCGCCGACGGTATAATCGGCTGCCATCGCTTCGGCGCTTGCCCCGCCAGCAATTGTCTTGGCGGCATTCGCGAGTCTGCTGAGAGGTTCAAGCGCTTTCGCGTAGGGGCTCTCCCCCAGCTCGGCCCATACCCAGCCACGCCTCTCCTTGTGTTGACTGTCGAGAGCCGCGATCTTTTCGCAAGCTTGGGAATGCGGGAGCGAGACGACCGCCTCGAGCGAGATCCGGAGCTTTTCCTCCTGCTCGTCGTTGTAGCCTGGCCGTCGGGAAGGATCGGCAAGCAGGTCGCGAGGACGTGCCTTGCGCAGGGCAGTTGAGACCCCGGCATACAATTTCGGAGCCTCACAAAACCGGCGCCACACCTCGTCCCACTTTCCGCCGCCGTTGAGGAGTGCGTCGGCCGCGGCTTGCGTCCCGTCACGGTCGGGATCGCAACCGAACTCACGAACACACACGTCGCGAAACGTGGCCCAGCGGTTATCATCGCAGAGTGCGCGGAATTTCTCCGGGTCACTCAGCCAAGTCAGGAGATCCCGCACGGGATCGCCAATAGCCAGCCGGTCGAAATCCTCGGCTTCGAGACGCCGGCCGCGCAGTAGCGCCAGCGGCTCGCTTGCAAGAAGTGGGAGCGCCCGGAGCATAGACTCGCGGGTCCGACTGTCGCGCGCAATGTCTAGCGCAAGCGCTTCTTCCGACGTCAGGAACGCTTCGACGGTCCAGTCGCGCCCGTTTCGCTGATGCCAAACGGCGCCGCGATATTGAAGCTCGATCAGCGGCTGCAGATGTCGAGGACAGTCGCCAGTTGCGCGAAGATCCTGCCGACCCACCTTCGGAAGATAGATGATCGGCACGACGCTATCGGGCAGTGCGATATCAGGAAGCGCTCTCTCGATGATGCATCGCAGCCAGATCACCGGGCCACTTCGATCCTCTGGCGCAAACCGCCCCAGGACATAGAGATGGGGCAAAGATTTCTGCAGACTCGGAATCAACGGCACCCATTGTCCCTCCGGATCGGGCCACAGCAGCGCCGCCGGGTGCGAGACGCCGTCCGGCACTCGGGCGGCCTGCTTGAGTGACAAGTCGAGCGCGTCGATGAGTGTTTTCGGCGCGTGACCGTTCACGACTTCGCCCTCGTCTTGGCCCGGTGGCGTTCGCGTGCAGCCTGTTTCACAGCGCGGCTGTAGTGGAGGTCGTTCCAGCGGTTGCCGTCGAACTCCGCTCTGCCGGCGAAGTCGCGCTGGACTCCGTCCCAGCCCCAGAACCAGGGGTAATCGGCTTTGTCGCGTTTCGGCTCCTTCCCCCGGTCTTTATCCCATTTGATCCTTGGTGTCGTGCGCAGGATGCAGGCATTCGTCCCACGGGAATTCAGCGTTTTGGCGGTCATGAAGGGGCGGATGTTTATGCGCACGCCATCGTTGATGTCCGGTTCCCAGCCGATCGGCTGCTCATGGAGCGGCTTCCAGCGCACGAAGATGTCGTAAGGCGGCTCGCCCTCAAGAATCTTGATAAGCTCTGCGCGCAGGTGCTCTGCGTGGGCAAGGCGCGCGTCGGCCCCCTCAACACCGGCCGTTTGCTCGGCGCGCTGACCATCGATCCAGTCGCCGAGATAGGAATAGATTAGCTTCTCTAACGTGCGTCGGCCCCCGCCCTCCGGTGCGGCAAGTCGGTGATAGTTTACGAGAGCGTGGAAACCATCGCGTCGCCCGTCCCAAATGTGCCAGACGAACGGGCGCTGGTGAAATAGCGCGCAGTGCTGCGCGAAGCACCCGTCGCGCAGCCAGTCGTCCAGTGTTTTGCCGGCGAATCCGAGGTCGGCGAGCAGGTTCGCAAGCTTGGCTGCAGACCATTCCGCGCCAAAGCAATCGGCCAGTAATGTCGCCAGGCGCCCATGTGCCGGGCCTTTACCCTTGGTGGCAGTGAGGCAGACGATGCCGTCGTCGTCGGCGTGGGTCTCAAGGCCATCTGAGTCTGCGGCCGGGCAATCAACAAAGCTGAGACCCGTTTGCCGCGGCCATCGATAACCAATGAGACGCGCCACGCCGACTACTAGTGGTGTGGTTGAGAAATTGGGATTTCCGCCAAAGAGCCATTGCGTCGGATCATTCGATGCCGGCGACGGCAGTCCTGAAGGATGGAGCCGGGCAGCTTCCTCTTTCCAACGATCGATGTCGAATGGAACCTTAACCAAGGTTGCATTTGTAACATTGGTTTTCTGATCAAGCTCGCGCACCAACGGCGGAAATTCGTCTGAGGAGCAGAATGCCCATAGCGCCGGAACAAGCGCTGGATCACTTGGGACGATGACAGCGCAGTTAGTATCGAAAGCCTCTCCCGTATACAGCGTGCAGGGGAGATGGCGCATCTGACGGACAACTACGCCCTTGCAGCCCCACGCCTTTTCCCCGCGGATGAAGGCAGTGCCTTCTTCAACTGCCCTGACTAGATCGTCATTCCACCACAGGACAAGTTCTCGACCACCATAGGTGATCGTTTCAGTGACAGTTCCCTGCCAGAATCTCCAATTCTCGAAATTGCTTAGCTCCCAAAACGTCCGCCCGTATCGAGCAAAATCAGCTGGAGAAATGCCTTGATACGATGACGCATACTTCTCCAGTAAGGGGAAATCTGGCAATTCCGAAAGCAACAGCCGTGAGTCCGGATTCTTTTCTTGTGCTGCCTGCAAGAGGACGTGCCCGACCACAGATTTGAGTTGAGCGGCTTTTTCTTGAGGATCACGAGGCGGCGAAACATCGAATCCACAAAGTGCGTGCTCCTTCGCCGGTTTGTTATTGCTTAGGGCGAGGAGGACTGTATTGGCAGCCCACCAGTTCATGTCCTCGAATGCAGCCGGCCCAAGCTTGGCTACTGCATTCCATGTAGCCCTTTTCAAGAGATCGCGACGAAGCGGCGCGTAGGAACTCAGGAAGAGCCAATTTTGCGGGGTAACTAACCCGATTGTTCCGTTCTCTACACAATAGGTGATGCAGCGCTCAACGAAGCAGGTGGAGAGATCTGCCTTCGAACGCGGATAAGCCAACTCGCAATAGTTTTTTACAAAATCGTCCTGTTTGCCACGACCGAGGTAGGGCACGTTAGTGGCGACAAGCGTGAAGCGACGACCGAGCAATTCCGCCGCTTTTGCCATTCCTTGCGCGGCGACGGCCATTTCCCGTGCCTCATCGGTGTCGGCTGAGGCCAGGATGGCAGTAAGGAGCGGCCCCAGTTTATCGAAACCCTCGTTGAAGATATCGCCGCTGGCACGGCGCGGGTTGATAAGACTGCCAAGCCATGGTGCTTTTGCGAAGACGTCATACAGCGCCGCAAGACCGTTCTTGACCCGCTCTTCCAGCCCGACCGTGAGTAGATTTTTCTCGACGCCGAGCAGGTCTCGCTTTGCCGCCGGATCAGCCGCGGTCACCGCCTTCTCCGCGAGCCTGAGCCAATCCGCTTTAGTAACACCGATCGCCAGGCCCGAGCAGGCGAGATTGAGTTTCGGCAACGGACGGTATCCGACACTGCGCCAAGCAGCGAAGGCGAGATTGAACGCCGCGATCTGCGTGCAGCGCTGGTCGATTTCGAGGCCGAAGATGTTGTCGCGCAGTACCGCTTCGACAGCGGTCTCGCGCGGCAGTCCTTCCTCGGCCATTCGAATTGCGACGAGGATCGGCAGCGCGAGGACGAGAAAGTGACCCGAGCCCATGCAGGGATCGAGCACGGTGATGTCCTTGGCCGTCTTGGGCCAGCCCTCAAACGCCCCCGCTGCTGGCCGCCAAGGGCCTTCACTGCCGTGCTCGGCCTTGTCGCGGACGAAACGCAGATACCTCCACTCGACGTCGCCGACCTTGCAGGCCGCGCGCAGCTCGTCCTCGCTCTTTGCCGATCTTGTCAGATTCGGGCTGGTGGCAAGTACTTTGCCGGCCCACCAGGCGCCCAGCGTGTTATGCAGGAGGAAGAGGACCATGTAGTCCTCGGTGAAGAGCTGAGTGAC
>Ga0187893_10011528_pt1 | contig 12812 bp, 11 predicted proteins | sample MA1701074metaG_FD_139574 | JGI IMG/M metagenome (GOLD analysis project Ga0187893, IMG submission 139574) | White microbial mat communities from a basaltic lava cave in the Kipuka Kanohina Cave System on the Island of Hawaii, USA - MA170107-4 metaG ...
GCGAGCACGACCAGCGTCGCCATCGCCGAGCCGAGCCCGAGCGCGATGTCGCGCTGCGGGTTGCGCGCCTCCTCCGCGGCGTTCGCCACGCCCTCGATCGCCAGGTAGAACCAGATCGCGAACGGGATCGCCGCGACCACGCCGGTCCAGCCGTTCGGCCACGCTTCGAGCGCGACGTTCTCGAGCCGGAACGAGGGCGCCGTCACGGCGCAGAACACCAGCAGCTCGGCCACCGCGATCACCGTCACGAACAGCTCGAACGCCGCCGCCTGCCGCACGCCCCACACGTTCAAGCCCGTGAGCAGGACGTAGGCGAGCGCGGCGAGCGCGAGCGGCGAGAGCGCCGGCAGGTAGATGTTCAGGTACGCGCCGATCGCGAGCGCGATGGCCGGCGGCGCGAACGCGAACTCGACCAGCTGGAAGAGCCCGGCGAGAAATCCGCCGAGCGGCCCGAGCGCGCGCCAGGCGTAGGCGAACGCGCCACCCGCCTGCGGGATCGCGCAGGCGAGCTCCGCGTACGAGAGCACGAACGCGACGTACATGACCGTGACCAGCAGCGTCGCGATCAGCATCCCGTAGGTGCCGGCGACGGGCAGGCCCAGGTTCCAGCCGAAGTACTCGCCGGAGATCACGTAGCCGACGCCGAGGCCCCACAGCATCACCGGGCCGAGCGTCCGCTTGAGCGCGGGCTCGGGCGCGGGTGTGCTCACGCACGCGAGCATAGCGCGCGCGCCACGCGGGCTCAGCCGGCGGATTCCGCCTTGGCGAGGAAGCGGCCCACCATCGCGAGCAGGGCGGCGCGGTCGATCGGCTTGCTGGCGTAGTCGTCGCAGCCGGCGGCGAGACACTTCTCGCGCTCGCCGGCCATGGTGTGGGCGGTGAGTGCGACGATCGGATGCGCATAGCCGGCCGAGCGCAGCGCGCGCGTGGCCTGGTAGCCGTCGAGCACCGGCATCTGCATGTCCATCAGCACCAGGTCGAAGGGCTCGTCCGCGGCGCGCGCGGCCAGCGCCTTGTCGAGCGCCTGGCGGCCGGTCTCGGCGAGCTCGACCGAGAGACCGGCGCGCAGCAGGAAGTGGCGCAACAGCACGCGCGTGTCGCGCGTGTCCTCGGCCAGCAGCACGCGCCCGCGCAGCGACGGCACGTTGGGAGCCGCGGCGAGCGGAGCGCTGTCCGGCGCGCGTTCGAGCGCATGAAGCCGGCGCACGCCGCGCAGCGGCCCCGCGTCGAGCCACAGGTGGAAGCGGCTGCCCGCGCCGGGCGTCGACTGCACCTCGATGTCGCCGCCCAGCATCTGCGCGAGGCGCTTCGAGATCGCGAGCCCGAGCCCCGTGCCGCCGAAGCGGCGAGTCATCGAAGAGTCCGCCTGCACGAACGGCTGGAACAGGCGCGCGAGCGAGTCGGCCGCGATCCCGATCCCGTCGTCGGCCACCTCGACGTGCATGCGCGCGGAGCGCGAGTCGAGCTCGGAGGCGAACACGCTGAGCCGCACGCCGCCGGTCTCGGTGAACTTGATCGCGTTGCTGACCAGGTTCATCAGGATCTGGCGCACGCGGCCGGCGTCGCTGGTGATCGTCTCGGGCAGCGGGAACAGGTAGTCGACCGAGAGGGCGATGCCCTTCTCGACCGCGCGCCCGCGCAGGAGCGCCACCGTGTCCTCGACCTGCTCGATCAGCGAGCAGGGCACGCGCTCGACATCCAGGCGCCCCGCTTCGATCTTCGACACGTCGAGCACGTCGTCGAGGATGGCGAGCAGCCGCCGGCCGTTGCGGCGGATCGTCTCGATCACCTCCGGCCGCTCCTCCTCGCGCAGCGCGCCCTCCGCCAGCGCGTCGGCGTAGCCGAGGATCGCCGTCATCGGCGTGCGCACCTCGTGGCTCACGTTGGCGAGGAAGGCGGTCTTGGCGGAGTTCGCGGCGGCGAGCTCCGCGGTGCGCTCGAGCACCAGCGTCTCGACCCGGCGCGTGCGGCCGGCGATCGACGACAGCCAGCTCGCCAGCAGCGCGCTGATCAGCCAGCCCGCGCCGAGCGCGGCGAGCGGCGTCCAGCTGCGCAGGCTGGTGAGCAGCTCGGCGGTGGGCGCGGACAGCACCCAGAGGTTGCGGTCGCCGAGCGGCACCGACGTGCGGAAGGCTTCGCCGGGCGGGCGCGCGAGCAGCGCGCGGATCTCGGCCGCGCCGAGCGGCCCCGCGCGCGACCGCGCGGCGTACGCGTGCAGGACCGAGTCGGTGCCCTCGCTGTCGCGCTCGATCACCAGCGAGTCGATGCTCGTTTCGTCGAGCCGCGCGAGCGCGTTCTCGACCAGGTCGCCGACGTGCACGATCGCGGCCACGAAGCCCTGCAGCGAGTCGTCGCGCGCGGCGAAGGGATCGGCTCCGGCGGGGAACACCGGCAGCGCGACCATCAGCGTCCAGCCGTCGCGGGTCTCGAGCGCGTGCGAGACCGCGAGGTCGCGCGCCTCGCCCGCGCGCTCCAGCGTGGCGCCGCTCTTCGTGCACGACGCCACGTCCAGCCCGAGCTCGCTCGCGTTCGGCTCGAGCGGCGCCACGAAGCGCAGCGGGAAGTACGCCTCGCGCTCGGCGGCAGCCACCAGCGTGTCCTGCTCGCGGTCCGAGATGCGGTAGCCGGCGAGCCCGGAGCGCTCCGCCTGCGCCTCGTGCGCCCCGCGCTCGGCGGCGGGCACGCGCGGCAGCCACTGCAGCGCGCGCAGCGCCGGCATGCGCGCCAGCGTGTGCTGCGCGTAGGCGTCGAAGCGCGCGGCGTAGATGCCGTCGGACGAGGCGAAGAACGCGCCCAGCGAGTCGACCGCCTCGAGCACCTCGGAGAAGTCGGACTGGATCGCGACCGCGCGCTGCTCGACCGCCTGCTGCACGACGGTGCGCGCGATCCGAGCCTCATTCGTGTGCAGCACGTGCACCACGCCGAGCGTCGCGGCCACGCCGGCCGAGAGCGCGACGTGCGACGTCCAGGCGCGCGACGCATCGAGCCGCGCGACCAGCAGCGGAGCGACTGCGAACACGCCCGCCACGTCGGCCAGCCAGAGCTTCGCGACGGAGGGGGCGAGCGCGTTCGGCTCGACGTAGCCGAGGAACTCGAACACCGCGGCCCCGATCCCCGCCGCCAACGCGCTGCCCGGCAGCGCGCCCGTGAGCGCGAGCAGCTCGCCGCCGCCGGGGGAGAGCCGCACGATCCGCTGGCCCAGCCACACCCCCGAGCCGGCGCCGAGCGCGCGCGCGGTTGCGAGGCCCGCGGCGAGCGCGCAGCTCTGCACCGGGTCCGCGTCCCCGCCGATTCCCAGCAGCGAGAGCCAGAGCCCGAAGCAGCCCAGCCAGACGCCCGGCAGCGCAGCGCCGCGGAACACGCGCAGGGCCGCGAGCGCGACCCCGGCCGGCAGCCAGACCGGCGTCGAGTCACCGCCCGCGCGGATCAGCGCGACCGCGAGCCAGCCGCTCGCGACGCACGCGGCGGCCACGGGCACGGACGGCCACCACGGGCGCAGTTGGCGCAGCCGCAGGAGTGCTCTGGCGCGGGACTCCACGCCCCAATATCGACGCTGCGTGCCCCCGTCTTGTGGGCGCGAGGCCGCCCTTGGATCCGGCTAGCCCGCCGTCTGCAGGCCCGCCGCGATCCCGTTGATCGTGGTGAACAGGGCGCCGAGCAGCTGTTCGCCGTCGCGGCCCGGGTCCGAGAGGCGCTTCCGCAGCTCGATCTGGGCGTGGGAGAGCACGTCGAGCGAGGGGTTGCGGCGGCGCAGCGTCGCGAGGATGTGCGGCCGGTGGCCGAGGATCTCGCGCTGCTCCGAGACCGCGAGCACGGCCGCGATCGTGCGCTCCCACTCGTCGCGGATCAGCGGGAAGATCTGCCGCGCGTCGGCGTCGGCGAGCGCGGCGTAGCTCTCGGCCACGTCGATGTCCGCGCGCGCGAGCGCGATCTGCGCGTTGTCGACCAGCGCGCGGAAGAACGGCGAGGCGCGGTGCAGCGCGCGCAGCCGCTCGAGCCCGTGCTCGTCGATCAGCGACCGGAGCGCCGAGCCCAGGCCGAACCAGCCCGGGATGCCGTGCCGGCTCTGGTTCCAGGAGAACACCCACGGGATCGCGCGCAGGTCGGCGAGCGCCAGGCCGGGCCGGCGCGAGCTCGGCCGCGAGCCGATCGGCAGCGCCGTCACCTCGTTGATCGGCGTCGCCGCCTGCGCGTAGCGCGAGAGCCGGTCGGGGTCCGCGAGCAGCGCCTCGTAGCAGCCCTTCGCGACCGCCGCGGCCTGGTCGAAGATCGCGTCGCGCTCGGCCATCTCCGCGCGCGGCACCGGCGTGCGCTCGGCGAGGCCCGAGAGCAGCACCGCGGAGATCGCCTGCTCGAGGTCGCGTTGGGCGACCTCGAGGTGCGAGTAGCGCGTGTTGATCGTCTCGCCCTGCTCGGTCACGCGCAGCCGCCCGCGCAGCGCGCGCTCCGGCTGGGCGCGGATCGTGTCGTGCGCGGGTCCCCCGCCGCGGCCGATCGCGCCGCCCCGACCGTGGAAGATCGTCAGCCGCAGCCCCGCGTGCTCCGCCACGTCGGCGAGCGCGTGCTGCGCGCGGCGCAGCGCGACCTGGCTGGTCACGTAGCCGACCTGCTTGCACGAGTCGGAGTAGCCGATCATCACCTCGAGCTCGCGGCCGATCGCGGCCGCGACGTGCTCCGAGGCGAGCATCTGCTCGGCCAGCGCGCGCGCGTTCGCCAGGTCCTCGAGCTGCTCGAGCAGCGGCACGGGCCGCAGCTCGCCGGGCGCGAGGCCCGCGGCGCGCTGCAGGAACAGCACCTCGAGCAGATCCGACAGCGTCGAGGTGAAGCTCACGATGTAGCGCTCGCAGGCGAGCGGGCCCTGCTCGCGCCGCGCCCGGCCGACCATGTCGAGCGTGGCGAGCACGTCCTGGGTCTCGACCGAGAAGCCCGCGCGCGACGGCGGCGCGAGCGACTCGGGACGCGACAGGAGCCTGCCGAGCACCTCGCAGCGGCGCTCCTCGTCCATGGCCGCGTAGCCGCGCGCGCGCTGGAGCCCGGTCGCCTCGAGCAGCTCCGCGACCACGCGCTCGTGCACGCCGGAGTGCTGGCGCAGGTCGAGGCTCGCGAGGTGGAAGCCGAACACGTCGGCGCGGCGCCGGCAGTCGCGTAGCCGGCCGAGCGCGAGCCGCCGGTAGCCGCTCGCGACCAGGCACTTCTCGAGCAGCCACAGGTCGCGCTGGTAGCCGGCGGCGTCGACGTACGAGGCGTCGCCGCGCTCGAGCGTCGCGCGCAGGCGCGCCGCCATGTACCAGAGCTTCTCGCGCCACGGCTCGAACACCGTGAAGCGCTGCACGCGCGCGGCGACCTCGGGGAAGCGCGCGCGGTCGCGTTCCAGCGACTCGACCAGCTCGGCGAGCCCGCCCGGATCGGGAGCGCGCCGGGACGAGATCGAGAGCTCGCGCCCGAGCGCCTCCACGTCCGCGAGGTGCCGCTCGAGCGCGAGCGAGCGCTGCCGTTCGAGCGCGGTGCGCGTCACGTGCGCGGTCACGAACGGGTTGCCGTCGCGGTCGCCGCCGATCCAGCTGCCCCAGCGCAGGAACGACGGCACGACCCAGTCGCCGGGGCCGCCCGCGCCGAGCCCGAGCCAGTCCTCGTCGGGGAACAGGCGCTGGAGCGCGTCCTCGAGCTCCCGGTACACGGTGGGCGTCGCGTCGAACAGCGTGCGCGCGAACACGTCGAGCGCCGCCTCGAGCTCGTCGCGCGGCGCGGGCTTGGTGGCGCGCGACTCCTCGGTGCGCGAGAGCGCGAGCACCGTGTCGGCGAACTCCGAGCGCAGCGCCCGCGCGTTGCGCGGCCCCGCCGGCCGGTCGAGCGCGTCGAGCAGGCGCGCGATCTCGGCCACGTGGTCGCGCACCGTGCGGCGGCGCGACTCGGTCGGGTGCGCGGTGAGCACGGGCATCACGAACAGCCGGGCGAGCTGCGCACGCACCTGGCTGGCGTCGAGGCCGCCTTCGACCAGCGCCGCGAGCGCGTGCGCGAGCGAGTAGCGCGCCGGCCGGTCGCGGTCGTAGCGCCGCAGGAGGCGCACGCGCTGCACCTCCTCGGCCGCGTTCACCAGGTGGAACCAGTGCGTGAACGCGCGCGCGACCTCGGCCAGCGCCTCGTCGTCGAGCGCGGCCACGCTGGCCGCGAAGCGCTCGCGTGCGTCCTTCGGGGCATCGGGCCGGCGCAGCTCGGTCGCGGCCGCGCGCAGGGCCTCGACGCGGGCGAGCGTGGCCTCCCCCGACAGCTCGCGAGTCGCCTGGTCGAGCGCGGCGCCGAGCAGCGCGACGTCGGCGTCGACCCGGCTGGTGTCCGGTGCGACAGGGGGCATGTCCACAAGCTAACAGCGTCGGCGCGCGAGGCCCGCACCCGGCCTCCCGCGCCCCGGGCCGGCCGCTTTGCCGCTGCCCGCCGGGTTGCGGTAGCCTCGGCTCGCGATGGGCCGAAACCTGCTCGACAAGGTCTGGGACCTGCACACGGTGCGCGAGCTGCCCGGCGGGCAGACGCAGCTCCTGATCGGGCTGCACCTGATCCACGAGGTCACCAGCCCCCAGGGCTTCCAGATGCTCGACGACGCGGGCCTGTCCGTGCTCTGCCCCGAGCGCACCTTCGCGACGGTCGACCACATCGTGCCCACCGACCTGCGCCGCCGGCCGCTGCGCGACGCGCAGGCCGAGGAGATGCTGCAGGCGATCGAGCAGAACACCAAGCGCCACGGCATCCAGTTCTTCCCGATCGGCTCGGGCGACCAGGGCATCGTGCACGTGATCGGACCCGAGCTCGGCCTGACCCAGCCCGGCCAGACCATCGCCTGCGGCGACTCGCACACCTCCACCCACGGCGCGTTCGGCGCGATCGCCTTCGGCATCGGCACCAGCCAGGTGCGCGACGTGCTGGCCTCGCAGTGCCTGGCGCTCGCGCGCCCCAAGGTGCGACGCATCCGTGTGTCGGGCCAGCTCGGCTTCGGCGTCTACGCCAAGGACGTGATCCTGCACATCATCCGGCGGCTCGGCGTGAACGGCGGCGTCGGCTACGCCTACGAGTACGCGGGCCCGGTGATCGAGCGCTTCTCGATGGAGGAGCGCATGACCCTGTGCAACATGTCGATCGAGGGCGGAGCGCGGGTCGGCTACGTGAATCCCGACGCGACCACCTTCGCCTACCTGAAGGGGCGCCGCTTCGCGCCGCAGGGCGACGCGTTCGAGCGCGCGGTCGCCTGGTGGAAAGGCATCGCGAGCGACGCCGACGCGCGCTTCGACGACGACGTCGAGGTCGCGGGCAACGAGATCTCGCCCACCGTCACCTGGGGCACGAACCCCGGCCAGGCGATCGGCGTGGCCGAGAAGCTGCCGCGCGTCGAGGAGCTGCCGGAAGGCGACCGCTCGTCGGCCGAAGAGGCGTACCGGTTCATGGGCCTGGTGCCCGGCCGGCCGCTCGCGGGTACACCGATCCAGGTCGCGTTCATCGGCTCGTGCACGAACGGCCGCATCAGCGACCTGCGCGAGGCCGCGCGCATCGCGCGCGGCGGCAAGGTCGCCACCGGCGTGCGCGCGCTGGTGGTTCCGGGCTCCGAGGCCGTGCGCGTCGAGGCCGAGCGCGAGGGCCTGCACGAGATCTTCAAGAGCGCGGGCTTCGAGTGGCGCGAGGCCGGCTGCTCGATGTGCCTCGCCATGAACCCCGACAAGCTGGTCGGGCGCGAGCTGTGCGCGTCGAGCTCGAACCGCAACTTCAAGGGCCGCCAGGGCAGCCCGACCGGGCGCACGCTCTTGATGAGCCCGGCCATGGTCGCCGCCGCCGCGCTGGCCGGGCAGGTCGCCGACGTGCGCGAGGTGATGCGGTGAGCGGCGCGATCCAGGCCGAGCGCGTGAAGCAGCGCCGCGGCCGCGGCGTGGTCGTGCGCGGCAACGACATCGACACCGATCAGATCATCCCCGCGCGCTACATGACCTCGATCCGCTTCGCCGGGCTCGAGGAGTTCGTGTTCCGCGACGTGCGCTTCAACGCGCACGGCGAGCCGAAGGGCCACCCGTTCGATGACCGCCGCTTCCGCGGCTCGTCGATCCTGGTCGTGAACCAGAACTTCGGCTGCGGCAGCTCGCGCGAGCACGCGCCGCAGGCGCTGCAGCGCTGGGGCATCCAGGCGCTGGTCGGCGAGTCGTTCGCCGAGATCTTCTTCGGCAACTGCGTGGCGCTGGGCATCCTGGCCGTGACCGCAGCGCGCGAGGACGTGGCGCGGCTGATGGACGCGGTCGAGCTCGATCCCGCGCAGGAGGTCGCGATCGACCTCGAGGCGCAGACCGTGACCTGGCGCGGCGGAAGCGCACCCGTGCGCATGCCCGACGGCGCGCGCAAGCAGCTGCTCGACGGCAGCTGGGACGCCATGCGCACCCTGCTCGAGGCGCGCGACGCCACGCTCGCGAAGGTCGCGTCCCTGCCGTACGCGAACGGGTTCTAGCTACAGCGCCAAACGGACGCCGCGGCCGGTGCGCCAGGCGGCCTGCATCAGGTCGACCAAGCGCAGCAGCGAGCGCTCGAACTCGCGCCGGTCGAAGCGCAGCCGGTACTCGATCGAGCCGTCGCCGTTGGCCGGCTCCACGGCGAGCTCTAGCGCCGAATAGTCGCGCTCGCCGTTCCAGAGCTCGTTCTCGAACGCGTACAGGAGCTCGATCGCGGGCTCGAGCGCGCTCGGGAAGAGCACGGCCTCGCGCCCGTGCGCGACCGGCCCGTGCTCGAGCGGCAATACGTTGAGCCGCGCCGCCACGCCCAGGCCGACCAGCGCGTGGCAGGCGTTCGGCGGCAGCGCGACGCGGGGCAGCCGCGCCTGCGCGTCGTCGTCGAGCGTCGGGTCGACGATGCCCGCCTCGCCGCTGCGGAACGCCGGCTGCGCCGCGAGCGGGCGCGCGGGGTCGAAGTACACGATCGCCACGCGCCGCACTCTACACGTGGTTGCGCAGCATCAGCTCCTTGGGGTGCGGCGCGAGGTAGAGCTGGACGCGCAGGTAGGCGACGTCGAGCCGGCGCACGTGGTGGTCGAGCAGGGTGAGCGGAACGACCAGCGGCACCAGGCCGCGGCGATAGTCCTCGATCCGGCCGGCCAGCTCGGCGCGGTCGGCCGCGTCGAGCCCGCTGCGCAGGTGGCCGGCCATGTGCTGCAACACGTTGGTGTGTCGGCGGGTGGTCGCGTGCTTCGCGAGCGCCGCCATGAACTCGCGCTCGTAGCGCTCGCGCAGCTCGCGCAGATCGCTGCGGAACCAGTGCAGGGCCCGGCCGTTAGCCATGGCCACGGCGCTCCGCTTCTGCGATGCTCGAACGGCGATGAGCACCCCCGACTTCGCGATCAAGGTGCTGTACGACGGCGACTGCCCGCTGTGCGCGCGCGAGGTCGCGTTCCTGCGCAAGCGCAACCGGCGCGGGCTCGCCGCGTTCGAGGACATCGCCGCGCCCGGCTTCGACCCCGCGCGCTACGGGCTCGACCACGAGACGCTGATGAGCCGCATCCACGGCGTGCTCGCCGACGGGAGCGTGATCGAAGGCGTCGAGGTGTTTCGGCGCCTGTACGCGGCCGTCGGCCTGGGCTGGCTCGTGGCGCCCACGCGCTGGCCGCTGCTGCGCGGGCTGTTCGACCGCGCCTATCGCGTGTTCGCGCGCAACCGCCTGCGCTGGACCGGCCGCGAGCACGCGCTGTGCGCCGAAGACCGCTGCGAGCCGGCCTCGCTCCCGCTCAGGCACGGCGCGGCGGACCCGGAATGAAGGCGTTGGTGCGCGCGACGTACTCCGCGTAGCCGGGGCGGCGCTTCACCAGCGAGCGCTCGAGCAGCGCCACGCCCGAGACGCGCAGCAAGAGCACCGTCATCGCGATCGGACCGACGACCGAGTACGCGCCGCCGGGCACGCCGAGCGCGATCGCGAACAACCCCCACCAGACCACGCAGTCGCCGAAGTAGTTGGGGTGGCGCGTGTAGCGCCACAGGCCGCGGTCCATCACGCGCCCCGCGTTCGCCGGATCGGACTTGAAGCGCGCGAGCTGCGCGTCGCCGACGCTCTCGAAGAACAGGCCGACCGCGACCAAAGCCGCGCCCAGCGCTTCGAACGCGCCGAGCGCCGCCGGCTCGCGCGCGGCTTGCGCGAGCTGGACGGGCAGCGACACGATCCACATCAGCACGCCCTGGAGCGTGAAGACCGTGAGCAGACTGACGAGCGGAAAGCGCGCGCCCCAGTGCCGGCGCATCGCCTGGTAGCGGAAATCCTCGGGCTTGCCCCACGCGCGCCAGAGCAGGTAGCCGCCCAGCCGCAGGCCCCAGACGCCGACCAGTCCCAACACCAGCGCGCGGCGCGCGAGCGGCCCGTCGCCGGTCGCGAAGGCGACCGCCGCGATGCCGGCGAAGCCCGGGCCCCAGGCCACGTCGACGATGCTCGCGTTGCGCAGCCACAGGCTCAGCAGCCACATGCCGAGCATGAGCGCCACGACGAACAGGGCCGTCGCTCCGAGCGTGCCCGCGAGACCGTCCATCTAGCGTCCTCCTGCCGCGAAGATCTCGCGCACGCGCGCGAAACGGAAGTCGAAGATGCGCGCGAGCAGCGCGCGCACGAGCAGCGCGTGCGCCAGCGCGCCGAGCGGCCCGAACGGAAGCGCGTAGCGCACCACGTCGCGCATCAGGACGCCGCCGCCGAGCGGCGTGAACTCGTGGCTGTGCTCCCAGAGCGCGTACGGCCCGCGCTCCTGCACGTCGACGAAGCGCTTCTCCGGCTCCCAGATCGGAATGCGCGTGCGCCAGCGCAGGGGCAGGGGACCGAGGCGCAAGCTGTAGTCGAGCCGCGCGCCGGGCTCGAGCGCGACCGGCAGCGCGCTGCGGATGCGGAAGCCGAGCCAAGGCGGCGTGATCGTCTCCAGGTTCCCCGGATCCGCGAAGAACGCGAACACGCGCGGCAGCGGGGCCGGCAGCCACTGCTCGCGTTCGAGCACGTACGCGCTCAAGGCGCGCTCCCGGCGACGAACGCGTCGACGCGCGCCCACTCGGCGTACAGCCAGCGTACGCGTGCGTCGCGCTCGAGCGGGATCGCCGCGCGCGGCACGCGCCACAGCCGCACGCGGATCCGGCGCGGCGACGCGCCGAGCCGGAGCAGGTCGGGCAGCGTCGCGAGGCCCTCGAGCCCGGTGTGCGCGAGCACCAGCACGTCCGCGTCGGGCGCGGCGTCGAGCAGCGCGAGCACGCCCGCGGTGCGCGGCGGCAGCACCCCGCGCAGCGCCTGCGCGCGGGCGAGCAGCTCGGGACGGCCTGAGGCGGCGATCCGCTCCAGGCCACGCGCGCGCCGCGCGGCGCTGAAGCGCGTGCCCTCGGGGTAGATCAGCACGCCGTCGCCCGCGCCGAGGCCGCGCCCGAGCGCCGCGATCTGCGCGAGCTCGCTCTGGCTCTCGCCGGTGCCGCGCTGGATGAACGCGTTGGGCAGCCGCTGGCCGACCACGTCCAGGCACGGGTCCCAGAGCAGCTCGCGCTTCAGCACGTAGCGCAGCGCGATGCCGCGCGGCGCGACCACCACCGCGGGCAGCAGCGTGTCGGCCAGGCTCGCGTGTCGGACCAGCACGAGCAGCGGACCCGGCGCGCACGCGTGCGCGCCCTCGACCTCGAGCTCGAGGCGCAGGATGCGCGACGCCGCGCGGAACAGCCCGTTCGCCCACCACGCCTGCAGCGCGCGGTGCGCCGACTGCCAGCGCGCGCCGCGCAGGCCCCGCACGAACAGCGCCGCGAGCCAGAGTCCGAAGGCGGCGGCGAGCCCGACCAGCTCGTAGGAGAGGAACACCACGCTCGCCAGCCACAGCCGGGCGCGCGCCGTGTGCCGCCCGGAGCGGCGGTCGGCGAGCGCGAGCAGCGGGAGCGCAACGGGAGCCAGCCCGAGCGCCAGGAGCCAGGCGAGCGCGTAGCCGGGGATCGCGATCGCGCGCCGCGTCAGACCGCGCAGCGGGGTTCGCGCCAGGGGGTACAGCGCGACCGGATCGGCCATCGCCGTGTCATAGGCTTCCGGCGCCCGGACTTCAAATCGAGCGCTCCGCGGGGCCCGGCTCGCCGCTCGCACGGGCCGCGGTACACTCACGGCCCGAGAAAGAGTGCCGAAGGAGCGCAAAGCCATGAGCGATGCACGCCGGGTCGTCGGAGAGCTCACCGTCGACGCGAAGAACCTGTACCGCGAGGAGAGCTACACCGACCTCAAGGTCGCGTCGCTCAAGCGCCTCGTGCCGGTCACCCCCGAGGGCGAGCCCGATCCGTCGCGCGAGGCGCGCTGGATCGCGCAGACCCAGCTGATGTCGCAGGTCGGGCCGGTGCCGGTCTCCTGCCTGATCGACGCGAAGTCGCTCTCGGAGGCGATCGCCAAGTTCCCCGAGGCCGTGAGCCGCGCGGTCGAGGAGATGATCGAGGAGGCGCGCGAGATCCAGCGCAACGAGGCCTCGCGCATCGTGGTGCCCGACGCCGCCTCGATGCGGAAGATCATCAGCTGAGCGCGATGAGCCGCACCCGTCTGGCGCGCGTTCTCGGGCTCGGCGTGTGCGCGTTCGCGCTCTCCGCCTGCCTCACGGTCGGGCGCGAGTTCCCGGCCGCCGAGGTCGGCCAGATCCAGATCGGCCAGACCACGCGCGACGACGTGCAGCGCATGTTCGGCGAGCCGTGGCGCACCGGGCTCGAGGACGGCCGCCGCACCTGGACCTACGGCCACTACAAGTACAAGCTGTTCGGCACCACCGAGACGCGCGACCTGGTCGTGCGCTTCGACCCCAAGGGCGTGGTCGTGTCCTACAC
>Ga0187893_10011529_pt1 | contig 12811 bp, 8 predicted proteins | sample MA1701074metaG_FD_139574 | JGI IMG/M metagenome (GOLD analysis project Ga0187893, IMG submission 139574) | White microbial mat communities from a basaltic lava cave in the Kipuka Kanohina Cave System on the Island of Hawaii, USA - MA170107-4 metaG ...
CCGCCGCAACCCCAGTTCTCGTTGCCGATGCCAAGGAACGGAACTTTCCACGGCTGTTGGCGTCCGTTCGCGAGGCGCAGCTTGGCGAGATCGCTGTCGCCGTTGAAGGTCATGTACTCGACCCAGTCCGACATCTCCTGCGGCGATCCGCTGCCGACGTTGGCCGCGACATAGGCGTCGGCGCCGACTAACTCAGCGAAATCGAGAAACTCATGGGTACCGAAACTGTTGTCCTCCACGACGCCGCCCCAGTGAATATTGACCTTGCGGGGGCGCGTTTCGGGGTTGCCCACGCCGTCGCGCCAGTGATATTGGTCCGCGAAACAGCCGCCCGGCCAGCGCAGGTTGGGAATCTTGATCTTGCGGAGCGCTTCGATGATGTCGTTGCGAACGCCGCGTGTGTTCGGGATTGACGAATTTGGACCGACCCACAAGCCGTCGTAGATGCAGCTGCCGAGGTGTTCGGCAAAGTGCCCGTAGATGTGCTTGCTGATCTGCGGGCCGGGCTCGCCGGCGCGAATCGTGAGGGTGGCGCGCTTTGCTTCCTGCGCCGACGCAGGATTGGCCGAAGTCTGCAGAAACAGCAAGGCAAGCAGGGAAAACAATATCGCAAAGGAACTTCGTTTCATCGCTCAGACTCCTGTGGTTCTTGTTTTCGTTCGATGCAACCGGTCTCTCACGCAAGCTGTAGCGAGACGGCGACAACCGCCTGCTTCGGAATCGTCAAAGTCGCGCTGTCGCCCGCCGCCTCCACGGACAACGCCGCCAACTTCACCTCGTCCGGTCTTTCAAAGCTGTTTGTGGCGCGCATGTCGTCGTGGGTCAATACCGTGGCGCGGCCTTCCCGCAAACGCGCGCCGCCCGACAACCGTATGCGCGTCGAGACGCTTTCCTTGAGGGACGGGTTCGTGAGCGTAACCGTCAGGTTCTTGTCGCGCAGGGATGCGGAGCCCGAAAGGCCAGGGATCTTGGCCGTTCCTTCGAGAATAGGAACGGTCATCTCGGGAAGACTGATCTTGAGCGGGACCGACTGCCCGCCCATGTGAGGCCGGTACATCTCAAACACATAGTAGGCAGGCGTACGCGCGTATTTGTCGCCGGCGGCGGCGAAGAGCGAGTGTAGGCAGTTGATTGTTTGCGCGACGTTGGCCATTTCGATCTTTTCCGCGTGGCGGTTGAAGATATCAAACGTCATGGCGGTGTGCAACGCGTCGCGCAGCGTCATCGTCTGGCTCAGAATGTACTCGGGGCCAAGCTCTGTGCCGCCGCGATACCAGTTGCCCCACTCATCGATCACGAATTTCGTGCGGTGCTGGGGATCGTACTTGCCCATGATCGACCAGTGGTCGTTCATCACCTTCTCGATGTGAATGCCCTTGTGCAGGACGGCATACCAGCCCTTCTCATCGAACTTGGCGCCGTCTTCGGCAGTCTGCCGGAAATCGGTGTAGTAATGCAGCGCGAAGCCGTCGACCCGCACGCCGAGGCCGCGCACGTTCTGCAGTCCGGCGAAGAAGCCCTCCGTCCAGCCGACGTCGCCATCGGCGGAATGTCCGCGCGGTCCTGTCGCCACCCAGAACGGCTGCAGGTAGGCGGGGAACTGTGAGATGTATTTGCGGTATTCCGTGGCATACTCGCCGCCGGTCATGTTGCCGCCGCAGCCCCACGACTCGTTTCCCACGCCCCAGTACTTGACGTTGAATGGAGCCTTGTCGCCGTTGGCGGCCCGTTCGTCGGCAAGAGAAATGGTTCCGGCGGGCGCATTGCAGTAGGACACCCAATCGTGAAACTCCTGCGGCGTACCCGATCCGACGTTCGCCGCCACATAAGGTTCGGCGCCCACGAGGCGGCACAAGCGCATGAACTCATGAATGCCGAACTGGTTGCTCTCCACCGCGTGCAGTCCTTTCGGCATGCGGTTTTCCCAGTAGTTGTACGTGCGAGGGCGCTTCCCGGGCGCGCCGATGCCGTCGCGCCAGTGGTAGCCATCAGCGAAACAGCCGCCCGGCCAGCGCAGGTTGGGCGTTGCGATGCGCTTCATGTCATCGACGAACTGTTTACGGATGCCATCGACGTTTGCAATCTTGGCATTGCGGCCGACCCAGATGCCGTCGTAGATGACGCCGCCAAGATGCTCGATGAAGTGCCCGTAGATATGCGGGTTGATTTGCACTCCAGGCTGTGCGGGATTGACCTCCACTTCGGCGTCGGCCGCCCGCAACGGCCGCAGGGCGGCGAATGCGCCCAAACCAATGCCGGCGGACTTGAGAAATCTGCGGCGTGTCGTCATGTCGTCTCCGCTCCCAACGGAAAAATGTAAGCACTTACATTTTCCCGGCCAGTGATTTTTGTTTGCCGCATCGCTACATCCATGGGCGTCTGGAAGGACTCTACCAGAAATAGATGTAAAACACGACGACGATGCCCACAATGATCGCGGAATGGATGACGTCCCAGTGATTCCAGCTGGCGCGAGTTTCCGCGATCTGCGCCGGCGAGGCGGAACCGTACGTGAGACCTTGCAGCATTTCGGGTGTCGGTTTCCTGGTGAGCAGACTGACGATCCAAATCACCGCCAGCGACAAGATGAACAGGAAAACGCAGTAGTGAAGCCAGTTCGGAACCACGATCGTCTGATACAGGAATCCGGCGGGATCAAGACTGCCTTCGAAGACGCGCAGGGCCAGACGCAGCATCCCGAGCACGAAACCGACGGTGAGGCCGGCCAGACCGCCCGCCGCCGTCGCGCCGTGCCAGAAGACTCCCATCACAAACACGGCCGCAATGCCCGGCGCCAGCAACGACTGAACGTCCTGCAAGTAGGTGTAAAGGACCTGTCCCATATTCCGCATTACCGGAATCCACGCCACACCCAGAACGACAACCACGGCCGTCGCCACGCGGCCAATGTGAACCAGCTCCCGCTCCGAAGCCAGGGGCCGGTATTTCTTGTAAAAGTCCACCGTGAAGAGCGTAGCCGAGGAATTAAACAGCGAAGCCAGGGAACTCATCAGGGCGGCTACGAGACCCCCGACCACCACGCCCTTCATGCCGGCGGGGAGCAGCGTGGAGACGAGCGTGGGAAAGGCCGCATCCGGGTTGTCCAGTTGGATCATGCCCTTCTGGTTAAGAGCGTAGGCAATGATACCCGGGATGAGAAAGATGAAAACCGGCAGCAATTTGAGATAGGCGCCGAAGATTGTGCCCCGGCGCGCCTCGGTCTGATTGCGGCCCGAAAGGACGCGCTGCACGATGAACTGATCGGTGCACCAGTACCAGAAACCGATAATCGGAGATGCCAAAAGGACGCCCGTCCAGGGAAAGACCGGATCTTGTGGAGAGCGGATGAGCGCCATCATGTGATCGCCCTGCGGCGTCGCATTGGCCTCAGCGATCGTCACCAGCTCTCCCCAGCCACCGACCTTGACCAAGCCGACGATCAGAATCATGATCGAACCCAGCAACAGCACGGGTGTTTGCAGCACCGACGTGTAGAGGACCGACTTCATGCCCCCCAGCACGGTGTAAATACCCGTGAGAACTACCAACCCGATGGCGCCGATCCAGAAGAAGTCGATGCCCATCCAGCTCTCGATGCCCAGTACCTGCTTGAACACAACGCCGCCCGCGTAGACCGTAACCGCCACCTTGGTAAGCACATAGCTGACGAGAGAAATGATCGAGAGGAAGGAGCGGGCTGATGGCGAGAACCGCCGCTCAAGAAATTCAGGCATGGTGTAAACCATGCTGCGGGAATAGAAGGGAACGAACACCCAGCCGAGAATCAGAATGAGCCAGCCGTGCATTTCCCAATGGGCCATGGCCATGCCGCTGGTAGCCCCCGCGCCAGCCAAGCCGACAAGATGCTCGGAGCCGATGTTCGAGGCAAAAATCGATGACCCGATCGCCAGCCAGCCGGCATCCCGGCCCGCTAGAAAGTAATCCTGGGTGGTCTCTTCCTTTTGCAGGAGCACCCAGACCACAATGGCGATCATCCCAACGAAAAACAGCCCTAGGGTGAAGGAGTCCTGCCAAGCCCAGGCTGCGGACGAAGCAGCTTCTGTAGGATTCATCGTTTACCTCTGCTTCCCGCGGGCGACAAGGGCTGCGCGGGACGGCATGCAAGCGTATACATGCGGGGCCCTAGTGTCCGATAAGTCTCCGGGAAAAATCAACGGGGCCGAAAAACCGGCGATCCGGCAGGCGCTACGATAAGACCGATCAGGAAGGGCCGCGCCTTGAGGATGGCCGTGGCTGTCAGGTTCCGGGGATGCCCGTATCCGCCTTCCTACGCTACGGCGACCGCGGTCGAGTCACGGATCACCAGGTCCGGATGAACGATGATCTCCCGGTTCATCGCGGCATGGTCCGAGCGCGGAACGAGAGCTTCGAAGACCATCCGGCCGATTCTCTCGCGAGGAATATTGACCGTGGTAAGGGGTGGGTTGGTGAACTCGGAAAGGTTGATATTGTCAAAGCCGGTCACGGAAACCTCTTCCGGCACGCGAATATGACGGTCATGCAGTTCCCGAAGCACACCCAGGGCCATGAAATCGTTAACGCAAAGAATAGCCGTTGGCCGGAATCCCGTGGCCAGCAGCCGGCGTGTCGCCTGCCGGCCCCCTTCGGGGCCGTCAACGTCGGCTTCCGTGGCGAACTCGACATCCCTGGAGTAGGTATCCATAGTGGTCAGGAAGGCCGTCCTGCGGGCGTGCAATGAGGCCAGGCTTTCATGGTGTCCGATGAAGGCCATTCTGCGGTGTCCCAGAGAATACAGGTACTCGACCGTCTTCTGCATAGGCTTTTCCCAATCGACGGTAATGTGGATGGCATTCGGCGTGGCTCGTCCCACATCATGAAACACGATGGGCAGATTGCCCTGGGTCAGTTCCTCGATCAGGGAGTCGTCCATTTCCGAGACGATCACGGAAAGGCCCAGCAAGCTGCGCCCCAGCATCGAGTGCACGCTCTCGACCAGCCGTTCCGTGCTGTAACCAGTGCTTTCCACGACCACCTCGTAGCCGTTGCGGTCAGCGATCGCCTCCAGGCTGCCGAAGATATCGAGAAAGTAGGGATTCTTGAGGTTGGACACGATCATGCCGAGCGTCCGGCTTCGGGCGCCTGCGAGGGCCTTGGCGTGAATATTGGGGTAGTACTTGAGTTCCCGTACGGCCTCCAGCACCCGTTTGCGTGTCGTCACGCGAACGCTCGCGGCGTTATTGAGCACGCGGGACACGGTCGCGGTGGATACACCGGCATGTTTTGCCACTTGATCGAGCGTCATATCGTTAGCAGGGCGGGCAGAGACTTGAAGGTGGTCATTGGAAACGCTTACTTTTCCCCATCTCGCGTGGTACAACAGACTTTTACGTCGATCCGGGAGGCGGGCCGTTATGCCAAACACAGGCCATTGTGCCTATGGTATACCCGTCTCCCCACACGGCGCACCTGCCGGTTTGAGAAAGTTTTGCCCCTTAGGAGACAGGTAAGAAGCGTTATCTGCCGAAACCGGGCCGGGACTTGCACGCGAACGCCCTCGCGCGGTGCGGCTGTTCCGCCTGAAGGGGCAGGCAGGAAATCATTGGCGGTGGATCGCCCGCGGAGGGTCGAGGTCCGGCGGCGAGAACCAGCGCAAGGAGAGCGATAGTGGCAAAGCGAAAGATGACCTTCGGTGTGATCGTCGGAAACCGCGGATTTTTTCCGGATCACCTAGTTAAAGACGGGCATGCGGAAATCGGGCGCGTGCTCGCGGAGTCCGGATTCGATGTGATCATGCTCGGCGTCAATGACAGCAAGTTTGGCGCTGTCGAATCACGCCTGGAGGCGCGCCGGTGCGCCGATCTGTTTCGGGCCAACGACGACAAGATCGACGGTGTGATCGTTTCGCTCCCGAACTTCGGCGATGAGCGCGCTATAGCCGACACGCTGCGCTGGGCTCGCCTGAACGTTCCGGTGCTGGTTCAGGCGACTCCTGATACGCAGGGACGCATGGGTATCCGCGACCGCCGGGACAGCTTCTGCGGCAAGATGTCAGCCTGCAACAACCTGCGGCAGTACGGCATTCCCTACTCGCTGACGCAGCTGCATACGGTGGTTCCCGATTCCGATCTGTTCCGCGCCGATCTGAAAGAGTTCGCCGCCGTGTGCCGGGTGGTCCGCGGTTTTCGCAACCTGCGTATCGGCGCCATCGGCGCGCGGCCGGCCGCCTTCAACACGGTGCGCTACAGCGAGAAGCTGCTCGAGAGCCACGGGATCTCGATCGAAACCGTGGACCTTTCGGAGATTCTCGGACGTATCGGCCGTTTGCCGGACGGCGACGACTCAGTCGTCGAGAAGCTCGCCGCCATCAACAAGTACGTCACGACGAAGGGAATTCCAGAGGCCTCGCTGCTGAAGATGGCTAAGCTCGGCGTCGTCATCGACAAGTGGATGCAGGAGACCGGCGTGAGCGTCTCGGCCGTGCAGTGCTGGACGGCCATGGAGGACTTTTTCGGCGTTGTGCCCTGCACCGTCATGAGCATGATGAGCAACGAGCTGCTGCCCAGCGCCTGCGAAGTCGACATCTGCGGCACGGTGGCCATGCATGCCTTGGCGCAAGCCTCGGAAACACCCAGCGCGTTGCTCGACTGGAACAACAACTACGGCGACGATCCCGATAAGGCCGTATGCTTCCACTGCAGTAATCTTCCCAAGCACTTCTTCCAGGACTTCCGGATGGACTACCAGGAGATCATTGCCGGTACTGTAGGCAAGGCGAACACGTTCGGAACCGTGGTAGGCAAGGTGAAGAGCGGGCCCATGACCTTCGCACGTGTGTCGACGGATGATTCGTCCGGCACGATCCGCGGTTACGTGGGCGAAGGAGAGTTTACCAACGATCCCCTCGAAACGTTTGGCGGCGCCGGCGTCGTGCGCATCCCCCACATGCAGGATCTTTTGCACTACATCTGTGAAAACGGCTATGAGCACCACGTGGCTGCGAACCTGACCTCGGTCGGCGGCGCAGTATATGAGGCGGGCCGTTATCTCGGATGGAACCTTCACCGCCACCCGGGTGACGGTGTCTCCGCGCATTGACCGAGGCCCGCACAAAGCATGCGCCCCAAGACGGGAAGCGCCCGTTTTAGTCCCATGAAGGAAGGAAGATAATACGATGGCTGTAGTCGCCGGAGTAGATTTCGGCACGCTGAGCGTCCGAGTTTCCATTTTTGACAGCGCCAAAGGCCGGCTTGGTTTTGCAACCGCCGACTACCCCCTGCGCCGAAAACGAGAGGACCCCGATTTCGCCACGCAGAAGCACGCCGACCACATGACCACTTTGGTGCAAGCCAGCCGCGAGGCGCTCAAGCAGGCCGGGGTCGCGGGCGACCAAATCTCCGCTATCGCTCTCGACACCACTGGGTCTTCCGTCGTACCCGTAAATGAAAAGCTCGAACCGCTCGACGACTACTACCTTTGGTGCGATCATCGCGCCAAACAGGAAGCCGCCGAGATCACCGCGGCCGCCCACAGCGAAGGCCTGGAGGCGATTCAGTGGTGCGGCGGCGTGTACTCGTCGGAATGGGGCTTCGCAAAGCTGCTGCACTGGCTGCGGCAGAGCGAAAGCAATCCGCGAAACATGGCGACGGCTCTGGAGCACTGCGACATGGTGGCCGCGACGCTGTGCGGCATCACCGACGGCGCGGAATTGCCTCGTAGCGTTTGCGCCATGGGTCACAAATGGATGTGGAGTGAGGCGCTCGGCGGACTCCCTCCCGAAGATTTCTTGACGAAAGTCGATCGGCGGCTTGCCGGGGTGCGCTCCAAGATCCAAGGCCGTTATGCGACATCCGACCAGATCGCCGGCCGGCTGACGCCTGAATGGGCCGAAAAAATGGGTCTCAAGGCCGGCATCCCCATTCCCATCGGCGCGTTCGACGCGCACTGGGACGCCGTGGGCGCGGGCATCAGCGAAGGCGATGTCGTCAATGTCATCGGCACCTCGACCTGCATCATGGCCATTGCCCGCAAGGTGGATCTGATCCCCGGACTGTGTGGCATCGTCAAGGGATCCATCCATCCCAGCTACTACGGCATCGAGGCGGGACTGTCCGCTACGGGCGACGTTTTCGAAGCCATTGCGCGCCGGGCCGGCAAGAGCGTGGCTGAACTCTCGAAGAACCTTTCCGCCTATCGCGGCGGCCAGACGGGTCTATTGCGGATCCCATGGGACAACGGCGACCGCACGGTTCTGGTGAACCCTGAGTTAGGTGGCGTAACGCTGGGCTGGAACTTGACGCACACTCCGGAAGACGAACTTTTCGCCGCCATCGAAGGCACGGCATTCCATACGCGGATTATCCTCGAACGGATGGCCGAGCACGGCGTTCCTGTGACGCGGGTCATCAACGGGGGAGGCATCCCGCAGCGCAACGAAACACTCAATCGTGTTTACGCCAACGTCCTGAAGAAGCCGATTCTGATTCCTGAAGGCGACGTGACAAGCCTGGGATCGGCGATCTTCGCCTTTCTGGCCGCCGGTTCTTTTCCCAGTGTGGAAGAAGCGCAGAAAGCGCTGTGCCCCTCACACCGCACGATCAACCCGCAGCCCGAAGAGAGCAAGCGCTACGAGGAAATCTTCGGCCTCTTCCGCACGCTGTATTTTGGCCTGGGGAGTCCCGGAAGCGAACCCGCCTCGATCGGGCAAGTGTTGCCGCAACTCCGAAAGATTGCCGCAGCGGCAGGGCGGGCATAGCCGGGTCCTCGGCAAAGGCCAACCTCCTATCCGCTTGGAGCAGCTTCGGCCGCTCCCGCTAGCAGCCCAGGCGCGCGGCCGCGGAGACGATCCCCTGGCAGCTAACCCTTCTTCTGGCCGTAGTAAGCGCCAGCGCCGTGTTTGCGTTTGAAATGCTTGTTTAGCAGGTGAGTTGAGATTCCGGATGCCTGCGGGTGGAGAGCCACAGTGCGATAGGCGAGCCGAGCCACCTCCTCGAGGATCACAGCGTTGTGAGCCGCATCTGTCGCCGAGGCTCCCCAGCAGAAGGGTCCGTGACCGTTCACCAGAACACCGGGCATATCGAGCGGATCCATGCCCTCGAAGCGCTCGAGAATAGCGACTGCCGTGTTGGCTTCGTAGTCGGTTTTGATCGCCTCGGCGCTCATCGGGGCGGTCACGGGGATGGCGCCGTAGAAGTAGTCAGCGTGGGTAGTGCCAAAACATGGGATCTCGCGTCCCGCTTGCCCCCAAGCCGTAGCAAAGCTGGAGTGCGTGTGGACCACGCCGCCGATTTGCGGGAAGTCGCGATAAAGACGCACATGCGTCGGCAAGTCGGAGGATGGCCGTAGCTTGCCCTCGACGACCTTGCCGTCGAGATCCGTCACAACGAGATGCTGGGGCCGCAGCTTTTCGAACGGCACACCGCTCGGTTTGATCACTACGAGACCCTTTTCGCGCGAAACACCGCTGGCGTTTCCGAACGTGAACACAACAAGCTTCCGGCGAACCAACTCGAGATTCGCTTCGAGCACTTCTTCCCGCAACGCTTTGAGCTTCATATAAAGCGCTATTATAGCGGCCTAGCAGGCAAGGACCGTGGAAACAGCGCCACCAGGCCGGCCATATCGGGCCACAGAAAAGGGGCGCAACCCTGGCATCCTTTCGGCCGCCTGGATCATCCTATAGATGTCCAACTGTAGAGGGCCTTCGATATGACAGCGGTACCGATTTTACTTTTCGTGCATGTCGCGTTGAGCTTGATAGGGATCGCCTCGGGCTTCGTCGTTTTGTTAGGACTGCTGGGGGCGAAACGCCTCGACGGCTGGACGGCCGTTTTTCTCACGACTACAGTGGCCACCAGCGCGACAGGCTTCTTCTTCCCCTTCCACGGATTCACGCCGGCCATTGGAGTCGGCGTCCTGTCGCTCGTGATTCTTGGGCTAGCCGTTCACGCGCGTTACATTTTTCATCTCAGAGGGGCGTGGCGCAGGATTTACGTCGTCGCCGCCGTGATCGCCCAGTATCTGAATGTCTTCGTGCTAGTGGTCCAGCTATTCCAGAAAGTGCCGTCGCTGCAAGCCATGGCGCCGACACAATCCGTACCGCCCTTCCTGGTGGCGCAACTCTTCGTGCTGATCATGTTCGTTGTGCTTGGCATTGCGGGGGCGAACAGATTCCGGGTCGAGCCGCTGCGCGCGCTGTAAGCGATTGTATTTCCCCGCGTCACATCATTCCGCCCGCAAAGTCACAATGGGATCGATTCGTGACGCCCGCCGCCTGGTCATCACGTTCCATACCAGACCTACAACGAGGAACGTGTTCACGGGGCCGGGACCAACTCTAAGCCATCACCGACCGAGATGCGGCCTGGTGCGACAACATAGCAGTTGAGGCCAAGTTGGCCGTTGAATTCCTTTTGTACGCGCCGCAGCACCTCAAGGTCCTGCTCTCCGGAATCCGGGTCGAACGTGGTCATGATGCAGCGGGTGCGGAGATCTTCGATTCCGATAACAGCCGTGCCAACCTTCAATTGAGATCCTTCCCATTGGCGTTCGGCAAGCCCTGGCACGCCGGCAATCACCAGATTCGGCCGGAAGCGGCGGCGGTCGTACCCAACGGCTGCAAGCATACCGTCGGTTGCCACCAACAACGGAAGGATATCGAAACGGTCTTCTTCATCGCTTCGGACCAGACGGCTTCCCCCTCCCGCCGCTGCCTCCACGTCGCGCGCCACATCCGGCGCGGTCCACGAGCGGCCATCCACCAGAACTTGATCGTCCGCGCCCAGCGTCGCGTGATGACGCAGAAGCAAGGGCCGCGTCCGCGCGTTCAGGATGCGACCGGCCGGGTTCCGCACTTGCACGATGCGGTCTCCTGCGACACCTGACTCGGTCAAGTCGGCCACCGCCAAAGATTCACCGGCCATGGATTTCACTGGGTAGCGCCAGATCTCTTGTACGCGCATCGTACTTTTCTCCTCGTTGAGCGGCTCTCGGTTGCCACGCCGGGGGCCGTACGGCGCGGACGCTCAAGCTGCCTTCTCCGTTTGATGACCCCGGCCGCGGAAAGGACGCGCGAAAACCGCTGACGGAGTTACGGCCAGACGCGCGGCTGCGGCTTGACAACGATGAGGGTGCTCATGATACCTTCTTGTTCGGCGCTGGATGCAAGCGCTTCCATTCGAGTCGCTGAGAACCCTGCAACCTGGCGCGGCAATGAGGCTGCCGCGGAACCGATAACCCCATTCTGATGCGGAGGGAGAACCATGCCCCAGTCGAACCGACGTGAGTTTCTGAATCAGCTTGTTTCCGCCGGCGCGCTGGCGAGCGGCGCTTCCTGGTTGAGCCAGCTCGGCTTCGCCCAATCCCGTGGCCCGGCCCGCGTGGTCGTGCAGCAGTCCCGGGTGCGCGCTGATATGGATCGCCGCTTGCTCGGGGCCTTTCTCGAGCACCTGGGCCGCGCCATCTACGAAGGCGTCTACGATCCGAAATCCAAGTTCGCCGACGCCAACGGCTTCCGCAAAGACGTGATCGAGGAGATCGGCCAGATGAACGTGCCGATCATGCGTTATCCGGGCGGCAACTTCGTCTCCGGCTACGACTGGCTGCATGGGGTGGGGCCGAAGGACAAGCGTCCGACGGTGTTGGAACGGGCCTGGAACTCGCTGGAGCCGAACCAATTCGGCACGAACGAGTTCATCGACTGGTGCAAGCTGGTGAAGACCGAGCCGCTGCTGGGGACGAACTTCGGGACCGCTTCGGCCGAGTCCACCGTGGCGCTGATGGAGTACTGCAACGTCGAGAAGGGCACCAAATGGAGCGACCTGCGGCGCGAACACGGCTATGCCCAGCCGCATAACGTGAAGTACTGGTGTTTGGGCAACGAGATGGACGGTCCCTGGCAGATCGGCCACATGCCGGCCCGCGAGTATGGGCGCAAGGCGCGGGACGCCGCGCGGCAGATGCGCGGCATCGATCCGGGGTCGCAGTTGATCGCCTGCGGCTCGAGCGCCCCGACCATGGCGACCTACATGGTGTGGGACCGCGAAGTGCTGGAGGAATGCTACGACCAGGTGGATGCGATCTCGTTGCACTGCTATTACGGCAACACGCAGCAGCAGACCGGCGGCGAGGCGCAACGGTACGTGGCGATGAACCTGGACATGGAACGGCAGATCCAGGAGATCGCCGCCGTCTGCGACTACGTACAAGCTCTGCAGAACTCCCCGAAGCGTCTTTGGCTTTCCTTCGACGAATGGAATGTCTGGTACCGGGCGCGCGGAGGCCGCTTTGCCAACGGCAACCGGACGTTCGCGCCGCACCTGCTGGAGGAAGTGTACAACCTGGAGGATGCGCTGCTGGTGGGCGGTTTCGTGAACACGCTGATCCGGCAGGCGGAGCGGGTCAAGGTGGGCTGTTTGGCGCAGATCATCAACGTGATCGCGCCGCTGATGACGAACGCGGATAAAGTGCTGCGGCAGAGCATTTACTATCCCTATGTCTGGTCGCTGCACTACGCGCACAGCAAGGTGCTGGATGTGATGGTGGAGTCCGACGGTTACGAGATGCGGCCGCCGGTGGGAGGGACGAGCGGGCCGCCGCGGGCCGACGCCCCGAGAGCGCCGTATCTGGACGCGGTGGCGACGATGAACCCGGGGAACGGGCAGGTGTCGCTGTTCATGCTCAACCGCGATCTCAACGCGGAACGGGAGGTGACGATCGAGTGGCCCGAGACGGCGCCGACGAAAGTGCTGGCCTGCCAGACGCTGACGGGATCGGATCTGAAGGCGCACAACACCTTCGAGCAGCCCAACGTCGTACGGCCGCAAACGCTCGA
>Ga0187893_10011530_pt1 | contig 12810 bp, 10 predicted proteins | sample MA1701074metaG_FD_139574 | JGI IMG/M metagenome (GOLD analysis project Ga0187893, IMG submission 139574) | White microbial mat communities from a basaltic lava cave in the Kipuka Kanohina Cave System on the Island of Hawaii, USA - MA170107-4 metaG ...
TGAGCAGGGTCCTTTTTTCCAGCAGCGGGCGCGTTACGAGCAGCGATCCGCGGAAGGTGGAGCGTACTTTGCCCGCTCAGGACCGAATGGCGCCATTGCGTTCGCCACTCGCGGTGGTTACTTTTTTTTGGCGACACGGGAAAGCCTGCTCCGAACGGTGTTGCACAACTTTAGCGTGGTCGCATCGCGGGAGAGGCTGAGCGCCGAGCCTCTGTTTCAGGAAAGCCAGAGGGCGTTGGTACGGAGCGGCGACGTCTGGATGTACCTCAACATGGGACTCGTTCAGGACTCGCGTTATTTCCGGAATGAATGGCTGTACCAGAACCTAGAGGAGATGGCCCGTTACCGGGCCGGCGCGGTGCGCCTGGCGATGCAATCAGGCCAGTATCGGGAAGAGCGGCAGTTTCTGCTGAAGGAGGATGCGACGACGCCAGCCGCCATCGACCCGTCCATTCTGCAGGAATTGCCTGACAGTCTCGAACTGGTTCGGGCAGAGACGGCGACGCCGAAGGCTATTGCGCTGGCACTGCACGAAACCCTGCTGAACCCGTTGCGCCGCCGCGATCAAACGCTCTCTTTGACGCGCCGGGAAGCTCCCTACGAAACAGCGCCACTGCTGAAGACAGATAACCGATACTTTTTGCAGATCGACGAACCGGCTCCCGCGGCGGAGAATGTCCAGGAAAGCCAGCGGCGCGAGATGCAGCAAATGCTGGGCGAGCTGGAAGCAGAACTTCAGGCGCTTAGGGTGGCAGCCTTTGTGCAGTGCCGGTCGTCGCAGCTCGATGCCGAAGGATATGTTCGCCCGCGACACGGCTTCATATTGAAAGCCGCGGGCGCCAATCTGGATAGGCTGAAGCAGGTCATCCAGGGCCAATACAACCGACTCTATCATGGAAGCCAGCTTGCGAACTGGACTCGCGGTGGGGGGAACAACGAAGTGCTCGGCAGCCTGTCTCCGCTGGCGCTGGAAACTAAAGGATCCTTGTTCGCCCTTGGAAACTCGACCGCCTTTGTACATGGCCTGTTGAACTCCACCTCCATCGCCAGAGATTCCAGCCGAGCCGTACACTATTATGGTCGCGTCGATCTAAAACAGCTAAGGCCTCGCTACAATGGCCTGTTCCAGTGGCTGGACTACCAGGCTGTGGCGCCCCATCCAGGCGCACCCCCGCCTTATTTTTCAGCGAATCTGGGCGGCCTGCTGGGAGCGCTTCAGCCTGTGGAAACAGTTGCAGTCCAGCGCTGGGTTGTGAATCGCACGTTGCACGAAGAGGTGGTCTATCACGGGGAGCTTTAGCAGGTGTCTGGTTTCAGGCCGGGTGTCTGAATGTCCTTCGAAAAAATTGTGGAAGAGCAGATTCGCAGGGCCATCGCCGATGGGGAGTTCGAGAACTTGCGCGGCAAGGGGAAAGCTTTGGAGCTGGAGAGTTACTTCCAAACACCGGAGTCTTTGCGCATGACTTACTCCATATTGAAGAGCGCTGAGTTCGTGCCGGAAGAAGTGCGATTGATGCAGGAAATCGATGCGGCCAAGGGCGAACTCAGCAGGTGTGCCGATGGAAAGCGCGCGAACCAATTGGAACGAGAGATTCAGGAGAAGCAGCTCAGCGTGAGCGTCCTGCTGGAGCGGCAACTGCGTCGGAAGAAGTGAGCGACGTGTTCCAGGATGACTCAGAGATAAGCTGCAACGGCCGAGCTCCGTCATTCTCGCGAAAGAGGAAATTCGGAGATGGGACGTTTTTCAAGAAGTGGAGCGCCAGGGACACCCCTACGGCGGGGCTCTATATGGAAGCAGCGGTTTCGTGCCGCTTCACAAATATTCATTCGCATTCGCCGGTCCCAATATCCAGATCGGTTTCTCCCTATGCCACGACCCCAGATAGTCCACCTGCTTTTCAAGTTCACGTTGCTCTCTGCGCTGTTGTTCTCCTGCCTCGCCAGCGGCCACGCCGCAACGCGGAAGAAAACACTCAACGGGCTGGAGATAGGCATCGACGAGAAAAACGGCGGCATCGTCTCGCTCAGCTATCCGGGTGTGGGTGAGATTCTCGCTACTGAACCGGAGGCTGCCGGTCTGCTCGATCTGGCGTTTCCCCTCGCCAGCTACGTGCCTATGCGGCTTGCGGCCCGCTTCTCCCGGGCTGTCATCGAGGAAAGTGCGCAGGGGTTGACGATCAGTTGGCCGGAACTCGCACCCAGCCGCACACATGTCAGCCTGCCGGCGGGCTCGGCGAGCGCGCGAGTCACGCTCACCGCAGCGAAGGACGGCCGGTCTGTCCTGCTGCGCTGCCGGATCGCAAACAAATTCCAGCAACCTCTTCCGCAGATTCTTTTTCCCGATTTATTAGGGCTGCGCGCGGTCAGCGCGCCGAACGCGACCAAGCTGACGATGGCCCGGGGCTCGGTGACGCCGTTTACACAGCGGAGCGAGAGCCGCCACCACACGGCTTTCTGGCCGGTTGACTCAGGCTGGCACATTTACGAAGCCACGGCCTACTCCTACGGTCCCAATGTGATGAACTGGCTGGACTACGGGAGTCTGCAGGGCGGGTTCAGCCTGTTTCAGAAAAAGTGGCGCGACCGCGACTATCGCCGTCCGGACATCCTGACTTACGTCAGCGAGCAGCAGCCCGACCGGGTCCGGCTTGCCTGCTGGCAGCCTGGCCGAATCGGGCCGGGGGAAACCTGGGAAAGCCCCGAGTACGTTCTGACCCCGCACGAAGGCGGCTGGGCCAAGGGAATTGAGACCTACCGGGCTTACGTGCGCGAGGTGAACCCTCCGCACGAAATTCCCAAGCGCGTGCGCGAGGGACTGGGTTATCTGTCCATCTGGATGTCCGACGCCCATGAAACCGTGCCGGCGCTAGCCGCCATGCGGTACAAGGACCTGCCCGGCATCGCCCGGGATTCCAAGGAGCACGGGATTGACGAAATGGCCGTCTGGCGCTGGTGCCATCACCTCGAGATGCCGATTCCACACCGGAAGGTGCTCGGCACGACGGAGGAGTGGGTCCAAGCGGTGAAGGATTGCCGCGCGATGGACGTCAACATCGCCGCCGCCCTCGGCATCCACCTGCTGCACCACAGCCAGCTGGCCCGCTACGGGGTGACTTACACCGCACGCAACGCGTGGAACTTCCATCGGGACCTGATCCCCAATTTCAATCCCGCCTACCTGAAGGGACTGCCGCTGGATCACGCCGGACAGACCGTGCCGCCGTCCAACCCTGTGTGGCAGGAAGATGTCGAGAAGTCGCTGGCGGAATGGATCGACCGCGGGGTCACTTCGTTTACCTGGGATGTCTTCGGCGGCGGCGGACCGGATGGGGCCCTGTCGTCTCGCTATGAGGACAACGTTGGCCTCATCGACGTGATCAAGCGGGTGCGGGCCCGCGCCAGGAAAGCAGATCCCGAATCGACCTTCAATGCGGAGACCAACTCGATCAGCGGCCTGGAATGGGATGGCGAGGTGCTTGATTACACCTGGAACTGGATCAGCGATCAATTCAAGGAAGGGCACCTGACGACAACCACCTACGTGGAATACATCGCGGCCGCGCCGATCCTGAATGTGCTGCGCAGCCCACGGGTGAATTACAACATCGAGTCCTCGCCGCTTGCCGTGAAGAAGGGCTTCGCCGACGGCGCCTATCTCAATTTTCTGCTGCGCAAACCGGATGGCGAAAACGGCAGCGCCATCCTCGGCGAAAAGCCGGCGCTGTCGCCCGTGGTGAAACAAATGGCAGCCCGGAGGAAACAATTTCTGCCTTTCTTCACCGACGGCGTGCCTGTGGGAGAATGCATTCTGGCGGAATCCAGTCCGCTGTTTGTGCGGGGCCACGTCCACAGCAACCGGGCGTTCGTTGTCGTCCTGAACGACGGGAATAGCCCGCGTGCCGTTGATCTGGGCCTGAATCTGCCGCTGTGGCTGACCGGCGACGCGCACCGCGTGAGCCGCTATGACGCCGACGGTCGCCTCACCAGCGAAGGAACGATCACCGCGAAGAAAGGTCAGACGTCCCGGCTGAAGGGGCGTGAGCTAAAGCCAGGTGAAATGGAGTTCATCGTGATTAACGGATGACGTACAAGAAGGGACGGTCTTGGGCGACGTCGCTTATCCGGTGAGCTTCTTCAGGTGCGACAACCCCTCACCCCCAGCCCCTCTCCCACGTGGGGCGAGGGGAGCCGAAATCTCGCGAGAGCGGTAAGCCGTGAGGCTTTCAGAATTTCGCGACAGAAACTAGACCAGCCCCGCATCCTTCCCGAGTCACTGGCAGCCCCTCTCTCCGCGACCCCCATCCTAACAGTCAGGGTCGTGGATCTCCGGCTAGATTCGAAATCCTTGGCTCTCCAAAAAACTTTCGTGGCTTGTCGATTCGGGTAGTTGCCGTTCGACTTACGAACGGAGGCAATGAGAAATATGACAGCGACCCAATCGGTAAGAGAAGATCAACAGCAAAGGCTGGAGCATGGCAAACAACAGAGTCTATTGGTGCGTCGGGCCTTTGCCTATAATCCGACAGTTGCTACATGGTTGAAAAAGGACTGCCTGGATTTTCTGTCGACAATCGACCTGCGGGTCGCATTGTTTCTGCCCAGCACGGACAAGCAGTAAGTCCGACTTCGCTCCCGAGGTAGGGCCAGCCCGGGCTCGTCCGCTGGCGATGTTGGGCGTGACGATCAAGGGTGGGGCGATCGCCTCGCGTGATACCAAGCTGGAGCTAGACCACGACCTTAGGAAGCGGTGGAAAGAATCCTACTTCTTGGCGCCGACATCCAGCGCCATGAGATTCTTCCTGTCCCGCACGTACAACATGTTTCCAACCAGCGAGGGTGCCGTCCAGGCTATGTGGGTCAAGAGTGGGACCTTGGAATGAATCTCCAAGCCGCTCGGTGAAACCGTAGCGAGAGCCACGTTGCCATCCTCGTCCACCAGGAAGAATTTCCCGTCTGCATAAACAAAGCTTGCCTTCGCCAGGCCCCGGGTCTGCCACGCGATCTGACCGGTCTTGATGTCCACGGCGGAAAAGAAGGCCGGGCCGAAGTCTCCACTGGATCCGTAAATGTGGCCGCCGACGCGCACGGCGTTTCCGATATGGATCCGCATTCGGTTTGTGAACCACAACTCCTTGACGGTGGTCTTGCCCGCTTGCTGGGAAAGTTGCAGCAGGCGGCTGCCTCCGCTGTAAGCCGAAGTGCAAAACAACAGGTTGCCTTCCGACCAAACGGGCAGGCTGATGTTCAAGCCCCAGTCGGTCTTGTGAGGGTGACTCCATAGCAAGGTGCCGTTGTTTGGATCGAGCCCGGCAATGACATCGCCTAGAAAGGCCACGAGTTGGTCCTGTCCATCCACGTTGATGATGAGAGGTGATGACGGAGAAGAGGTCAGATCGTGCTTCTTCCACGCGATGCTCCCGTCCTTCTGGTTGAAAGCCATTACGGCTTGCTGCTTTCCTCCCACCGGCAGAATGACCATCTGCTTGTAGGCAACTGGACTGCACGAATACCCTCGCCCTCTCATCGGAGATTGGTATTCCTTGATTAGGTCGTGGTACCAAAGAGTCTTCCCAGTATTCTTGTCCTTGCAATAGAACTTGCCAGTAATGCCCACGGTGTAGACCTGATTTCCAACTACCAGCGGCGTGACGTGCGGGCCCGGGCCGTTCTCCATTTGCATGCCAGGCTCAAACGGAGCGTCGTAGGGATCCTCCCAGAGCGTTTTCCCTGTTTGTGCGTCCAAAGCCGCGATCACTTCCCGGGCAAACTTGCTGCCAGCCTGTGAGGCTGAAAGCCTGTACATCGTATAGAGCTTCCCTCCATCGACAGCAATACCTGAATAACCTTCGCCCAACGGCCGGCTCCACACTTTGTGGGGGCCTTCCTTAGGCCAAGCACTAGCCAATCCTTTTGAAGGTGCAGTGAAGTTGCGAAAGGGACCTCCAAACTGCGGCCAAGCAGAAGGGGTTTGTGCGCTAAGGTCGAACGAGGCCAAAGCAGACAAGAGCACAAACACCAGAGCATGATTGCGAAATCTGGAAAGACGGAATTGCATGTGGGTCACCGTTAAATAGTCTTCCTAAGAGACACGGAGTATTTTCATGGAAGGCGGCGCCACAGCGTGGCATGAAGAAATGCTGCTGGATTACCTTGTCGTCGGCTCACCTTCTGACCTTTCGAACTGCAGAATACTGTCGCGAAGGTCCTGTGGAATCGGCCTAGCTCTTTTTTCCTTGGGGTCGAAGCAGGCCTGGACGGTTGACCCATCCGCGACAATGCGGGCTGTCTGTCGCTCTACAATTTGGTACTCAAAAATGAAGCTCGATCGCTTCATCTCCGAGACTCTCGCGAACACCTCCAGCACCTCGCCCGCCTGGGCCGGCGAGCGATAGTTGCACTCTGCACGCACGACGACAAAACTATGCCGGTCGAATGCCTCGTTGCCAAACAGTTTTTTCCAGTAGTGCAGCCGGGCAACTTCAAAGTAAGTGAGGTAGACCGCGTTATTCACGTGTCCCAGTGCATCCAGGTCACGGAACCGGACTTCGATGTGGGTCGAGAATTTGAACGAAGGCATCTTGGAAGTAGCTTGATGGCGATCTCGAAAATCCAGCCAGATCTTTCACCGCAGAGAGTCCGGGAAGTCAATCTTGCACAAGTTCAAAAGCCGTGCACGCCTCGTAAGCGGACTCCAATAGTCCGGGTCCCAAAGGGCGGTCTACCCTAATGGCAGCCGCAATGCTGCTATTACATTGAGTCTTTCATCTTCGTTCACCTCAGCGTCCTCTGTGGTGAATCTCGCCGGTCCGCCACGTAGTTTCTGAAAAAGGTCTCTCACCGCTGAGGACGCGGAGACAGCGGAGAGTCCGGGAAGTCGTTCACGATTCGGCGAACGCCATCCTTGAGAACGGTGACATTGAAGTTGATGACCAGGGCAACTCTACAACCGGATAGCTTAAGATAAGACATCAGTTGAGCTTCGTGGATGGGAGCTAAACTATCGATTGCCTTGATCTCCACAATGACTTCACCTTCTACCAACAGGTCCAGACGATAACCACAATCGAGCTTAACCTCTCGATAGATCAAAGGAAGCGGCTTCTGCTGCTCGACTCTCAGACCGTCTTGCACGAGTTCAAAAGCCGTGCATGCCTCGTAAGCCGACTCCAATAATCCGGGTCCCAAAGCGCGATGCACCCGGGTCGCAGCCGCAATGACCTTGCCCGTTATCGCGTTGAGTCTTTCATCTTCGTCCACGTCTGTGTCCTCTGTGTTCTCTGCGGTGAATCTAGCTGTCCCGCCACGTTTCTGAAAAAGTCCAGCGACGGTCTTTCACCGCAGAGGACGCGGAGACCGCAGAGAGTCCGGGAAGTCGTTCACGATTCGCCGAATGGCAGCCTTGAGAACGCTTTCGTCCACCTCTGCGTCCTCCGTGTTCTCTGCCGTGAATCTAGCCGGCGCTCCACGATTCGAGCGCCAATCGTGCGGCCCCGCGAGCGCCCGCCATGTCACCGTCGGGCGCAATCTCAACGGTTACGCCCATCTGCTCATCCCGTAGCGGCAGGTGTTCCCGCAGCACGCCCAGAAACCACTCGCGGAACTCAGGGATGGTTTGCATCACGCCACCGCCGACGAAGAACGCATCCAGGTCCAGAAACTGCATCGCAATATCGAACAACACGGCCAAAGCGATAGCCTGTTTCTCGAAGATCTGGCGGGCCATCGGGTCGCCATTTTCTCCAAAAGCGCGTACCTGCTTGGATCGAGCACCACCGACATCGTCCACCTGCCACAGCGGATGATTTGGGAACTTCTGCAGGTAATAGGGCAGGAGATTATTCCGGATACCTGTAAGAGACGCCCACGCTTCCGCATCGCCCTCCCTGCCGCAGTTACACTTCGGCATTGGCTGGCCGGGTTCCAGAAGACCGTGCGACGGGAGAACCACGTGACCCGTCTCGGCGGCAAAACCGGTGTTGCCCACCACAAGCTGGCCATTCACAACAATGCCACCACCCAGGCCAGTTCCAACCGCCGCGGTCATCGAGGAGAACTTCGCATCTCGCCCGAACTTCACGCGATGGCAGTGAAGGGCCGCGGCATTCCCATCGTTGGCGTAGACTGTGGGCAGACCAATGACTTTTTGGAAGGCTTCACGAATTGGGAACCTTGCCCACTCGCTGTTGCCAAAGTTTGTTGATCCTTGGGCCGAGATCACTCCGTCGGCACTGGCAGGGCCCGGCGTGTCGAGACCCACGGCCTTGACGCTGCTCGTGGGAATCCCGGCGAGATCTGCAGCTTGCTTTAGCGCCGCTTCCATCTGCTTCAGAGTCACGGCAGGCCCTCGGCCCACCAGCGATGGCGACTCCAGCATCTCCGAGATGTGGAAGGTGCCATCCTCTCCCAAGAGTGTGACGTTGACTTTTGTGCCTCCAAGATCAACTCCCGCAAAGAAGTTCTGACTCGACATACAGGGTCCTCAAGGTTGAAATCACAGCATCTCATCTGCAGAGACAAGGTGGCTTACAGATGTGGAGGTTCAATGTTGGCGTCACATCCGCCGGAATGTCTTTCTAGCCTTTGGCGACTGACTCCATCCGCGACTGGCCCGCCAACCTTCCGGAGCTGGAGTCCGCATTGAGACGCTGGAGAAACTCCACAAACAGGCGGGCATATCTGTCCAAAACCTCCAAGCTTCCTCCTTCCAGAAGCGGCGAGCACATCTCGTACGCTACGGCGCCTTCGAAGCCTTCTTCACGCAGAGCTGTCAGGAAGCGAGCGTAGTCAATAAACCCTTCTTCGATGGGAGCGGCCTGAACATAGGGCATCTGCTCGGAGTAGTTCACGAGCGCCGGGTTGTAATGGTAGCGGGGTCTGCGCTGATAGTTCGCAACCGTGGTCTGTACGGTAAATGGTCCCAGCTTGTGCGCAGCTGCCACGATGTCGTCACCATGGAGGGCAGGCGCCCAGGCATCAAACATGGCTTTGCAATTGGGTTCGTCGACTGCCCGAATCAGGTCACTGAAACTCTCGTATCCAACTCCGATGTCGTGATGATTCTGTATCCCCAAGATCACGCCAAACTCATGAGCCCGGCGCGCCGACTCCTTGAGTGCCTCTACGACGAGCTTCCATTGGGCGTGATAGTTCCCCGCTGGGTTCTCGTAACCTGTAAAGATCCGCACGAAGCCGCTCCCCAGATCATGCGCCAGGCGGGCCAATTCCGTAATGTACTGAATCTGAATCTCGCGGTGCGGCACTTCTGCGTGTTCGAGGTCGGCGGTGAAATTGTTGTATCCAGCAATACAGACGCGTTCGATCTTTCTTCGTTCCAATTGCTTCCGCAGCTGGACTCTGGCCTTCGCGTCCCAATCCAGAACCGAAAGATGCGGACGCTTTGCCATAAGCATGACGCCGCCAAAGCCCAGGTCCGCAGCTCTATCAATGAACTGTTCGAGTGAAAGCGCCGCCTGGCCCCAAGAGCCGGAATAGCTGACGGAATGAAGCATTGGCAAGAAGGACATCCGGGCCTCCTGTTCCTTGTGGCAAAAGAGTGTTTCGAATACCCAGTGCTCTCGACCGCTGAAATGATTTCCGCTGCTCGACTTGGCTGAAAATCTCAGCAGTGAAGGCACTCCGAAGAGGAGGCTACCACTATCTGTTGTAGTGGACAACCCACAGAGACGCGACTCCGTTTATCTCGCAGCGTTGACCGAGATACCTTATTGGGCAAACGGAATCGACCCCATCAACATCAGCCATAGCAGCCACATCAGCAGTCTAATTCCGGGCAGGGCGCGCGACCTTGCTTGTAAGACTCTCATTGCAAACTCCAGTGCCTTGGACAGGCGCTCTGTTTTATTCAGTTGCTTTAGTGAACTGAATGTTATTAAGACCGTTTCGGCTTGTCAACAGCTTTTCTTTAGCGAGGCAAGACGAAATTCTCTGGTCCAAACGACGGACGGGTCGGAATGCTTGGAGCTTCGGCGTCAGGACAAGCGTATGTTGACACGAGGAGCAAGGGTCTTGCGCGATCCGGAATATTGAATTCACATTACAAACTAAATCGTGATAGGGTGGGGCGTGGCGTCGGGAACGAGGCAATCTCGATCAAGGGGGAAAACGATGCAGTTTGCAGATCGAACAGTGATTGTGACAGGGGGTGGCTCGGGAATCGGCCAAGCCATGGCCATGCGCTTCGCCGCTGAGGGAGCGGCTGTTGTCATTGCCGATCGAAATGGTGGAGGGGCAATGGACGTTGCCAGAAAGATTACTGCAGCAGGGGGGAAGGCCATAGCCACGCAGACAGATGTGAGCATATCCCCCGACGTGCAGGCGATGGTTGCCCTTGCTGGGAGGTCTCTAGGCCCAGTTGACGTGTTGGTAAACAACGCTGCAGCTGCCGGAGGAGACAATGTGTCGTCGATGGATGAAGCCACGTGGGACCGGGATCTTTCCGTGTGCCTCAAGAGTGCGTTTCTGTGTTGCCGCTATGTTCTTCCAGCTATGATCGAGCGCAAGCGCGGGGTCATTGTCAACATTGCTTCTGTGAACGCACTTGGCTACTTTGGCAACGAGGCCTACAGCGCAGCCAAGGCAGGCGTGATCAACCTGACCGAAAGCTTGGCGGCGCGCTATGGCCGTTACGGCATTCGCGCGAACGCGATTGCCCCAGGTTCGATTCGAACGCCGATCTGGCAACATCGCATCGACAAGGACCCGGACGTCCTGAAACGACTGGAAAAATGGTACCCACTGGGCCGAATTGGCGAACCCGAAGACGTTGCCAATGCGGCGCTGTTTCTGGCTTCAGATGCAGCTGCCTGGATTTCAGGCGTAGTGTTGCGCGTCGATGGCGGCCTGATGGCCGGGAATCCGCTGATGGCAGAGGATCTGTTGGTGGAGTCGCGCGAGCAGACGGGATAGTGCACAGGTGCCCCTGAGAAAGAGGAGCTGTGAAAGAATGCAAGATTTTGTTCCGGCACGAAGCGTGCGCAGGAGCGCCCGCTCCACCTGATGGAACGCGTGCTCTGCGCGCGTTTTAGGTTGTAGATTCAGACCCGTGGTGGGCCAGGAGAGTCGCGATTCATTTCTTTCACACCTCCAGGAGAAAAGGCCGGAGACTGCCCTGGCAGGTTCGTACTTCTCGCACCAGCCCTCAGGCACGACCCTGCGTGCGCACTGCTTCATTCAGCTGCTTCGTCAGACGAGGCACAGCCACTTCAGAAGCTTCATCGGCTTCGTATTCGAGCGCCAGGTAGCCCTTGTACCCGCCCTTGGAAAGCATCGTCAGAATGCGGTTCCAATCGGACGGCAGCTTCTTGCCATTCTCTCTGATCTCTGTTTTGAACTGCACATTCACCGCATAGGGCACACTGGCTTCGATCTGGTCGTACGTGTTGCTTTCAAAGTTCCCAGTGTCCAGATTGATTCCAACCCAGGGCGAATTCACCGCTTTGACGATCTGCACAACTCTCTCTGCCCTTGACGTGATGCCACCGTGGTTCTCGAGTCCAAGGATCACACCTTTTCTGCCGGAATACTCAGACGCACGCTTTAGCGTATTGATCACCCACTCCGCCGCCTGATCCTCGGTCGATCCCTTGGGTACGTCGCCACCGAAGACACGGATGTGCCCGGCCCCGAGTTTTGCAGCTACCTCAACCCACCGTTCCAGCCAGGCCACCTCACGATCGCGCAGATCCTCAGTTGGGCGGCACATGTCTGAGCGAATCGAAATGCTGTAGATCTCAACGCCGTTCTTGTAAGCCAGGCGGCGCAACGGCAACAGAAACTCGTCGCTAGTATTCGGGAACCAATAGACCGTGAGGTCTAGTCCATCGACGTCGAGCTCGACAGCCAAACGAACGAGGTCGTCGTAGGTCATAGTTTTCTTCTTCAACGCCTCACGGAAGGAGTACGCACAAATAGCGGTGCGTAGCCGGGCACCGGGCTTCGACCGAGCGTCAGCCGACAGAATGCTGGAACTGCTGCCGAAAGCAGCAAGCATGGGAAACGACTGCAAGAGATCTCTGCGGTTCATGGCGTGCCTCGCACCCAGGTTGGGAAACCCGGAAAAGAATTGTCCATCGACGTGCCCAACATAGTCGTCGGCGAAGGCATTGTCAAATCGCTCAATGGGCGCCGTCAAAGTCGCACACCGTCCCCCTTCCACAAGCGGTGTTTGATGAAATCCATCCTTCAGGAAGCAACTCGATTCCTCTCGGCTGATTTCTCATCACATTTCGGTCCACCCACAACCGCTTGTGATGCATGCGCCCGACAACTATAATGCCCAGGATCGCCATCGCCCATCAGAGGCAGGGGTTCGCTCCTTGCGTCGTGAGGGGTATGACCGACGCAGCGTCAAGATCCTCCTCGTTGCGACTTAGAAATTGTGCGTGGACGAACCCGGGGGCCACAACCAGAACATCTTTAATAGGAGCCATCATGGAAAGAGAGACTTGTGACATTGGTCTGATCGGGTTGGCGGTGATGGGACAGAACCTTGTGTTGAACATGAATGACCATGGCTATCGCGTGGCAGTGTTCAACCGCACGGTTTCAAAGGTGGATGAGTTCATCCACAATGAAGCTGCTGGAACCCGCGTTGCGGGCACACACTCCATCGAAGAGTTCATCCAAGCCTTAAGGCGGCCACATCGCGCCATGCTGATGGTGAAGGCAGGCAGCACCGTCGATGAAATGATCGCTGCTCTGTTACCCCACCTTGAAAAGGGCGATATCCTCATCGATGGCGGCAACTCGCATTACCCAGACACCAATCGCCGTACCAAAGAACTTGCCGAA